>Ga0307474_10000015_pt1 | contig 171420 bp, 170 predicted proteins | sample atmos_gasesECM1C_2_FD_203312 | JGI IMG/M metagenome (GOLD analysis project Ga0307474, IMG submission 203312) | Hardwood forest soil microbial communities from Morgan-Monroe State Forest, Indiana, United States - atmos_gasesECM1C_05 | ecosystem: Environmental > Terrestrial > Soil > Temperate...
GAACTCTGCGGCAGGGAAGATCAGTGGAAGGTGAACTACAACATCTCCGAAAGTGGACATGACGCACGCGTGAGCCTGTGGACCGGCAAGGCTCTCGCGCACAAAGCCAATGTCACGACCTCTAAGAGCTACAACACCCTGAGTGACTTCCGTTTCGATTTCAAGACTTTTACGGAATTGAAGAACGCGCAGTGCGTGACTCTCGCCTACGACGGGCTAAATCCCTTGCCCCCGACCTTCATGTACCTGAAGCCCTATTACAACGACGTGAACAAGTCGTACTTCCGCCAGTTGGCCGCTGGAGAACTCTAATGACAACCACTGGCTTCGAGCTGATCTTGCCTTTTCTTCGACCCATTCAGCACTTGATCCTCGATCCCGAAATCAGCGAGATCATGGTCAATGGCCCGGACCATGTCTTCATCGAGCGTTCAGGCAAGCTCGAAGCAATCCCAGGTTTGACGCTCAGCTCCAAGTCCCTCGAAGTGGCCGTCAGAAATATTGCCCGCCGCCTGGGAGACGACATCTCAGAAGAAAAGCCAGTCCTCGACTCACGCCTGCCGGATGGCAGCCGGGTTGCCGCTGTCATCCCGCCGTGCAGCTTGCACGGCGTCACGCTCACCATCCGCAAGTTCAATGCAACACACTTTGGGATTCAAGACTTGATCCGCGTCGGGACCATCACCGACGAACTTGCAGCGATCCTCAAAAAGGCTGTCGTAAGCCGCCAAAACATTCTTATCTCGGGAGGAACTGGCACAGGCAAAACGACTCTGCTGACGATACTGGCGCAATTCATTCCCGTACATCAGCGCATTCTCATCATCGAAGACACCGCAGAAATTCAGATCAGCGCTCCAAACCTTGTCCGCTTCGAGGCTCGCGTAGCCCAGAACGGTTTTCCGGCAGTCACCATCCGTGAATTGTTGAAAGCAACCCTCCGCCATCGTCCAGATCGGATTCTGCTCGGAGAGATTCGTGGAGCCGAAGCGTTCGACTTATTGCAGCTTCTCAACACTGGGCATTCAGGAACGCTTTCGACCGTGCATGCGAATTCCGCTCTGCAAGCAATAAACCGCTTTACCAGCTGCGTTCTGCAAAGCAATGTCGAACTCCCTTATCGGGCAATTAAAAGCAACATTGCTGACTCCCTGAACCTGCTCGTCCACATTGAACGGCGACCGGGTACGCGATTCGTCTCCGAGGTTCTGGAGATCGTCGGATACAACTCTGACACTGACCGCTACGACCTGAAACGAGTTTTCATTCGCCAGGAGGAACTGTGAAACGAGAGCATTTGCATCTTCTAGGCCGCTGGGCACTAATCACCGTGTCACTCTCGGCTCTCTTGTTCTTGACGGCAGGCACGACGCACGTCACTTCGATTCACCGTTATCTTCTCGTTTCTTCAACGCTGCTTCTGATCACGATATTTGCTGTTGATCCCCAGTTGGCAAAGGAACGAGCGCATCCGGGAGACGCAGGGACCGACGACGGATCGCGCTTCGCCGCCGGGTTCCTGTCCCTTATAACAGCGACCGTTGCTGCCCTTTCCGTTGGTCGCTTGAGTCCTCTCTTCAATGTGCCGACTTCGATTCGTAACACGGCCCTCGGAGTGTATGGGCTAAGCAGCATTCTTCAAGCTTGGACGATGATCGTGAATCCATTCTTTTCTCCTTCGGTCCGATTGCAAACGGAGCGCAGCCAATGCGTCATTCAAAATGGCCCGTACACCTTAATGCGGCATCCCGGCTATTTTGCTATGTCGATTTCCGTTCCCGCCACGGCTCTCGCCATTGGTTCGTGGCTTGCATTGGTTCCCGCCGTCGCTTTTTGTTCTACTAATCCGACGGCGTGCTCAATTCGAAGACGAGTTCCTGAGGAGGAATCTTTCTGGGTACGCTGATTACGCACGACGGGTCCGTGCAAGGGTAATGCCAAGACGCCGCCAAAACCGAGGCGCGGATGAGGCGGGAGAGGGGCCAACATGTCAACCTCAATAAGCACTTCCGCAAGGCAAGTCCCCATCCCTCAACTTGTGGATACACGCAGAGCAGCAGAAATCCTCGGTCGTTCCGCTGCCACGCTTAAGCGATGGCGCTGTGAGGGCGTTGGACCTAGTTGGATAGAAATCGAGGGAAGGGTCAGCTATGATGTAGCGGTTCTACTGGATTACATCCGGAAGAACACACGAATGCCTTCCGTGCGGGCAATGCAGGAGGACACTCGTGGAATTGTTTAAGAAAAGGAAATCGAAGTATTACTGGTACGACTTCGCGGTCGCTGGACGGCGCTACCGTGGATCGACCAAAGAGGGCAACAAAACCAGGGCAGGTGTCATCGCGGCACTGAAACTGGCGAACGCTACCGAAGGCAGAGACCCGCTTCCCAAAAAGGCTCCTGTACTACAGGAGTTCTCTGGACGTTTCTTGGAGTGGGTCAAAAACGTGAACTTAGAACACAAAACGAAACTCTACTACCGCGTCGGCTGGCGACTCTTAGCCGCGAGCCCGATAGCAGGAATGCGATTGGACAAGATCATGGCAGACGATATCGGAACTCTCAGCTTCACTGGCTCGCCATCGAATGCCAATTGCGCCCTGCGTACCCTCCGGCGGATTCTTCACAAAGCTGAAGAATGGGGAATGATTCGAAGCGTCCCCAAGTTCAGGTTGGCGAAAGAATACGGCCGATCTTTGAGGCTTGACGACGACGCCGAAAGGAAACTGTTGGTTGTAGCGGAACAGCCCTTACGCGACGCCATCATCCTGATGCGCGATACGGGAATGAGAAACGAAAGAGAGCTTTACCGTGCGCGCATTGAAAACATAGATTGGAACGGCAGGGTCATTTTTGTCCCGGACAGCAAGACCCCCGACGGAAGACGACTCGTCCCCATGACTGACAGGGTTCTAGATCTTCTCTTGGTGCGGTGCGGCGACAGGCGGGAAGGATGGCTATTTCCCTCCAAGCGCTCTAAATCGGGCCATCTCACAACACTAGCGAAACGGTTTCGGGAAGCTCGGAAGAAAGCCGGCCTTTCCGAAAGCTTGGTCTTGTACTGTGGAAGGCATGACTACGGCACTCGGGTTTTGAAGGCAACCGGCAATCTGGCTGCGGTGATGAAGACGATGGGGCACAAGGACGTGAAGACTGCCATGCAGTACCAGCACCCTGAAGTGGAGATCGTTCGCCAGGCCCTCAACCACAACAACAGTGAGAAGCACGCAACGGTTCAGTAAGAAAAAGATTTTACGGCACACCCGTAAAACGACAACTCGGTAAGTGATTGAAAAGATGGTGAGCGCGGAAGGAATCGAACCTTCAACCTACTGATTAAGAGTCAGTTGCTCTGCCAATTGAGCTACGCGCCCTTCAGGGACTTACGGATGCTGCGGGGTGGTTTTTACACCAATCAGGTGCCCCCCACGTTCAACCTGGGAGCACTTGATTTCAGCGCTTCAGAGGCGGCAAGCACAATAGTACAGGAAACAAATCAGGGGCCGCAATGTGGCCGGGGTAGCAGGGTCGCGGGATTGCCGAGTTGTCTGTCTCCGAGTTGTCTCGTGAGACGATCTTGCGCAACTCGCTGCGACCTCACTTACTGTCCAACCGTTAAGTGGTTGGCAGCGATCGGTCGAAGCCAGTTCTAGCGTCCGAGAAACTTGTCGATCCTGGCGACGTCGCTCTCCGCCAGATCGAGATACTTCTTGGCGGCAGCGGCGTCTCGGTTCTGTAGCGCCGTCTGGGCTTTCGCCATGTGCGTCTTCATCAGTTCCTGAGCGGAGGCGATATCGCCACGAAGGCTCAGTCCTTGTACGCTCTGCTGTCTGCGCAAATTGTCCAGGCTGTCGTTGACTGAACTGGCCTGGCTGGATAGCTGGTCTGCCTGATGTTCTAAAGCTTCCAGTTGATCTAAAGTCGCTGGCGGCGTCGGTTGGTCCTGGAGGGCAACTTCTTGCGTGACTTGGCCGTTTGCGGGTGTGATAATTTTTGGATTGTTACGAGGTGCGTGCTTCTTCTCGTGCTTCTCGCCATCCGTCGAAGGGGTTTGCTGGGTTTGGTCAGTTGCCTTCGTATCTGTGCCCGTCCCCCTATTCCCTGTGTCGCGGGCTGCATTCCCCGGAGCCGGGGACGACTGAGCATTACCTGATGGGTTTGCGGTGTCAGGGTTCTGGGAAGATGAACCACTCGAATCTGTCGGCTGCGCTTTACTTGCGTCCCCGCTCGCGGAGTTGTCAGAATTTGTAGAATCCGGCGGCGGAGTGGTCGGCTTTTCCCGTTGTGGCGCATTGGCTTGGTCGTTCGCGCTGGTCTTGACTCGTCGTGGAACATAAATGCCGGCCACTACGAGCACGCCAAGCACGACCAAGGCGCCAAGCGACATATATAGGCCACGGTGGCTTTTCTGCTGCGCTGAAAGTTCGAGCACGCTTGGAACCGGTTGAGGTTGCGGTGGCGGCGGTACGAGCGGCGCGGTAGTCGATTCGTTTATCGATGCCGGAGGCTCCGCATTCTGCAACAGTGCTGTCGCGCTGGCAGAGCTTATCGGGGCCGATGGCGCACTTTGATTGGCAGGAAGCGCTGGCGGCAAGGCTCCCCTTATGCTGTTCAGGGCATTCCGGAAAGCATCGGCGGACTGGAAGCGCTGGGCTGGGTCTTTCGCTATGGACATTAAGATGATCTCGTTCAGCGCTGGCGGCAAATCGGATCGAACTTCGATGGGTGGCTTAGGCGGCTGCTGAAGATGAGCCGCCATCAGAGAATAGTCGCTGTCAGCGCGAAATGGCCGTTCGCCAGTGACGATCTCGTAAAGTGAAACTCCCAAGGAGTACAAATCGGAGCGCTCGTCCGTCGCCTGACCCTGCACCTGCTCCGGCGACATATAAAAAAGTGAGCCCATGGTTGTGCCGGTCATGGTGAGGCTGCGGTCGGCGCCGGAGCGCGCGATCCCGAAATCCATAAGCTTCACTATGCCCTCGGGCGTGAGCATCATATTGGCGGGCTTTATGTCGCGATGAATCACCTTTTGACGGTGCGCATAGCTCAATGCGCCCAGTACCTGATCCATGTAATTTACAGCGTCGGCCGCGGCGATTGGACCCTGCTCCAGCCGCGTGGCCAGAGTCGTACCCTCGACGTATTCCATAACCATGACGAGTTGGTTATTCAGGGTGAGCGCGGTGCGAAGCACGGCGATGTTGGGATGGTTGAGGCCAGCCAGAAGCTTGATCTCGCGCAGGAACCGGTCGGCCAGATCCTGGCGTCCAGCCAAGTCGGGGAGAAGAATCTTCATGGCCTCGATGCGATCAGAAATGACGTTTCGCACCTTGAAGACCTTGCCCATTCCTCCGCTGCCGAGGACTCCGAGAATCTCGTAGTCGCCAACTCGTTTAGTGGTTCCTTCGCTCATGGCAAGACTCCGTTTATCCTGATTGCTGACGTTGGATGTGAGGCGTTCGCTGGAAAGCCAGCCCCGCGCTGGCGCTTTCCCAGCCTGGCATACTCGATTATTGGTTCTTCACCGCATCGCCCACCTTGGCTGGAGAACTGCCGCTGTAGTTTGCCGTCGCCGACTGGGCATCCACGTCTGTGACCGTCGCCGTGCCCATCTTGCCGGTGATCGTTCTGAGAACTTTTCCCGTGCTCGGGTCTTTAACGGTCTTGACGGGGCGGCTGATGTCGAGCGTATCTCCAACCTTCACGCCATCTTTGCTGCCGACGTTGAGAATCAGGGTATTGCCAGTCACGTCGGCCACGAGGCCGGAGATCTCAATTTTCCGGGTGGGTAGCGCGGCAGCCTGCTGGTCGAGTTGCGTCGCCGTGGAATTCACCGCTTGATGCACCGCTTCGCCGAGTATCGTTTCCCCAAAGTTCGCGCTGCTCATGTCGTAATTGCCGCCGGCGGCATCGCCACCGCCGCCGCCCGCGCCAAGCAGCGAGGTTCCAGAGCGGGTGGACTGCCCGGTCCCCGTCACCGCCGCCAGGATTTCAGCAGTAGTGGTGTCCACGAGGCGCGCGGAAATCCCCACTACAGCCTTGGAATTGTGTTTCCCGATTCCGCCAATGCCATACTTGCTGCCATATCCCCCGAGAACCCCGCCGCCAACCGAAGTATTCTTGTCGTCTCTGCCGAACTGCGTGATGCTCCCCACAATGACCGCATCCACACCGAGAAGTCTTCCAATCTTGGCTGCCGTGCTGGAGTCGGCACGGTCACTGTTGGCAAAATTCTGCTCGCCTAGCACCTTGTCCAAGGCGTTGCGCTCGATCACTGAGTAGGTGCCGTCCTGCACCAGTTTCTGAACCAAAAGATCCGAAATGCCCTTGCCGACATCCTGGTTGGATCCAAAAATTGCTGCTACCGAACTCTGCACCGTGCCATAGTCAAAATTGAGCACGGCCACCCGCTTCTTCTGTTGGGCCATGCAGGCCGGAACCAGAGCACAAACCAATGCCCATAACAGACAGGATGTGCAAAACCGAGACACTCTTCGAGGAAGTGGGAAACCGTTTACATTCACCGTGCTGATCGGGATCGTTTTCAACGTTGCCACTGCTCCCTCCTCACGTCCACAGACTGTAATCCAATGGAACGTGCGGGGAATTTTACTCCATATCGGCTTCATTTCCTATATTGTGCAGAAAAAGTCAACTTCGTTTCGGTTGTAGCCTACACCGCTTTTAAACCAGATTTCCCGCGGGCTCGAGAAGTATTTACGTCGAACCAGAACTAGGATAGGATTTAGCGCCTGCACGTTCCGGAATGAATCTGGTGGTCCAAGCCGCTGGCAAAACTGACGTTGGTGTGGTGCGCACTAACAATGAGGACAATTTTGGCTTCGACGTGCGCCATGGAATCTTCGTCGTCTGTGACGGCATGGGAGGACAGGCGGCGGGTGAACTTGCCAGCAAGATCGCCGTGGACACGGTGTTGGGCTACTTCCGTGACGATCCGCAGCATGCTGCGTCTCCCGTGTTTGGGCGAAGTTTTGAGGGCGTGTCCGAACGTGCTACCAGGCTTGCCAATTCCATCCAACTGGCGAATCAGGCCATTCAAACGGCTGCATCGCGTAACGCCGAGCACGCAGGTATGGGCTCCACCATCGTGGCCGTCCGCGCGGAAGGAAATTTATTTTCCATCGCCAACGTGGGCGACAGCCGCATCTACCTGGTGCGCGAGGGTGGCATCCAGCAACTGACGCGCGACCACTCGCTGGTGATGGAGCAGGTGAGGCGAGGACTGTTGACCATGGAAGAAGCGGAAAATTCCAAGATGCAGAATGTTATCGTGCGGGCGTTGGGTTCGGAGGATAGCGTCGAGCCCGACTTGGAAGACCACGAATTCGCGCCGGGAGACCTACTATTGCTATGCAGTGATGGCATGTCACGTTTCGTAAAGGACGACATTATGGTCGAAGTGATCGGCCGGAGCGTCAACCTGGATCAGGCTTGCGAAGAACTGATTCAGGTGGCGAAAAGCGCGGGCAGCGACGATAACATTACTTGCTTGCTGCTGCGAGCCGTAGAGGCGACGTGGCACGGACGGTTGTTGGGACGGCTGACCGGCAATCCGCAACAAAGCTCAACTTGAACCTGCGTCGGTCATCTAACTGTTGCATTCCATTCACTGTCGTCCATCTGTTGTGTTCCATCACCGCCTGTCATCGAGCACTAACTATTGGTGTGCTATCGGGGCCTGACAGCGCAATCCCGACAAGTCCGCTGTGCGGAACGGATTCCAGCCATTGACTTGCAGTTCGTAGCTGTAGGATTTTGGCTTGCCGTTGGGAAGCATAATCGTCTGACCATTGGATTGCATGATCCACTCAAGATGGGTGAACGGTCCGGACTCCTGGGAGTGGGCGTGGGCAACAAATCGAAAGACCGACCACGGTCCGCTCAACGAATCAAGAATATCGCCGCCCTTGGTGGTCACTTGAACATCTGCTGACGTGCCGGTCCAAGTGAAAGTTTTTTGTTGGCCAACGCCGGACAGCGTGTCGCTTCCAATTTTCAACACGGTATCCACATTACTGGGCATGGCCTTGAGGCTATAGGTAAACTTGGGCGTCGCGGACCCCGCGGGATACAGCGCGTCGCTGAAACCCGCAGCCCGGTTGAAGAAGGAAACAAAGGCAGGAGACAGCTTCACTTTCGGGTCCGGGACCTCGACGTAGCGTGAACCCTGCTTAGCCAGGTGCTTTGCTACCGGGGGCTTATCATAAAAGGTCCACAAAGCGCCAGTCTTTGGGGCGAGAATCGAATTCAAATAGTCAACCGGAAGATCCTGGCTGGAGTTGGGATTGAAAGGGTATTTTTCATTGAGTTGCGCAAACTGTGCGCAAAGTGGACCGGCCGGGCCATTGAGGGCATTCGCCTCTTGCCCCTTTAGCAGCGCTTCTGCATTGACGATGGGTTGTCTCAGGAGTCGATCTACAAGGCTCTCGTCATGGAACTTCTGATCGATCGGAGCGCCAACCAAGATTTTCGTTACCGCAGAATTGGCATCTGCCGCCGAGTCCGAAACCTGCTTGACGAGAACCGGATCCGTGCTGTTTTGTGCGAGCGCGCCGACGTCTGATTGCAGCTTGCTCAGCGCCAGCACATAGTCCTTGTTGTTTGGCAGGACGTACTGATCGGGCAGTTTGTCCGGGGGCCCCGGAGTCTCGACTGTTTTCACCGGCGAGAACGGGTCAGTCACGGCTTGGACGCCCACGTCTGTGTTGTGCGAAATAAACCAGAATAATTCCAGCAGCGGCGATGTAGGGCCCGCCAGCTTCCCCAGCTTGTTCTCTGCGTCTTTGAGACTGCCATACCCCGCAACGGAAGAAGTTTGCAGAACCGCGCGCCACTCGTTGACGAAGTCCTGATCGTAGCGCTCGGTCAGCTTTTGCTGAAGCGTTGCCTGATCCAATTCCAACGCCGTAGTTTTTCCCAGGACCCACTCTTCCCCGCTCGCGTACGCCGAAGGGTTCAGGATTGCGTCTTTCATGAAAGCGAAACCGGGACGCGTAAACGCGCCTCTGACATTGTGGCCGCAGTACACCACTCCGGCGGCATCGTGAAATGTTTGGTTGAAGTTGATATCAGGGTTTTTCGCAGAGGCCTTGTCCAAAAGAGTCGAATAAAGGCGATCGGTGCTGCCAAAGAGAGAAAGATAATTGCGCGCTCGAGCAATGGCACCGCGGTCGTTGCTCGCGGAAAACGGATTCGCCGCCGCCAGTTCCTTACTGTAGAAATCGAATTGCACTCTGGCCAGCGCGGCGCGGTCAGTATCGATGTCTCTACCCGCGATCCAATGATTGGTGAGAACCGGTGACAAAAACTCCTTCGTACTCTTGTCGTTGTTCGCGGTAGTGATGAGATACGCCTTCAGTTCGCTGTAAGTATTGTCATAAGTGTCGTTCGCTCCTGGTTTTTCGGGAACGTTGCGGAGTCCAGCCAACAAACGACCTTGCGTGTCTGCAAACAAAAGCTTTTGAAAGTTCTGGAAGTAAGCGTTTCGGGCGTCGGGATAAAGTTGATCGCCAGTATAGAGTCCCCAGCGCAGGCTCAGAGGGATTCCGCTGTTTTGGTAATCCGAAAGAATCACAACTTGCTGCCGTAACCGGTCGAGTTTCTGCAAGTCGTTCAGGGTCGGTACGTGGTTGGACGCTAGTTGTACGGTGCGAAGCTGGTTGAGAGCACTGCTGACATTATTCTCCAGAGCACGATTGCCCAGAAAAGAAACCACAAATCCAACGGCGCAGACCATGCCGACAATAATTACGGAGATTAAAGCGACGCGTCGCAGCAGATTCACCCGCGAACTGAAACCGCTGGCGGCCAATGCAACCCGGTCCTTGACGATCACGTCGTTAAAAAACTGGGTCAGGAAAACCCACTGCGGCACTTTTCGCGATCCAGCAACCCGGGCGGCCGCTGGCATCGGGGCGCCGCCGCGTCCCGCGCCGCCGCTGAAGATACGAGTAGCGCCGGCATCGAATCCCGACTCCGCGGCTTGTATTTCAGGGGCCGCTACTGCAGCAGCCACATCGTCGATGACCACCGGACGAACTCCCGAAAAATAAAAACCGCGCAGGAACGGGTTGACGCTAAGCTGGCTAGGACGCGCCAAGTCCACCAGAAACTGCACCAGCAACGTGCGCAGCTTTCTTAATTCACGGGGAAATTCGTAGATGCCCGGTTTCTTCTCGGCTTCGTTTTCTCGCGCCAGCAGATCAAGGCGTCTTTCCGCCAGGGAATAAAACAGTTCGTCGAAAGCTTTCGCCAGCCGCCGGGTTTCTTCTTCCGCGTAGACGCCCGTCGCCACCAGACGCACGGGCAAGGTGGCGCCGAGGACTTCCGAAGCTTCCTCCTTGCTCAAGCCGCGGGCGAAGTCGGGAAAGAATGAAATCCGGTCCAACTTGGTGAACAAGACATACACGGGAAAACTGATTCCAAGAAGTTGTGAGATTTCGTGCAGCCGGACGGCCAGCTTGCGCGCCGCAGAAAGAGTGGTTTCGCTGGCGCCCGGCTTCATGAAATTTTCGCAGTCAAAGCAGACGATAGCGGCACGCGGAGCCTGCTGGCCTTTTCCCATGTTAGAAAATCGGCCGGGCTGCACCAGTTTGACCAACCGCCGCCAGCGGCCGGATTCCGCCAACAGGCCGCCAGCAGGATCCACAAAAATGGCCTGGCGCGTGTACCAGATGTTGGCAATTCGTGTGGCGATGATGTTGTTGTCCTGATAAACTTGACCGGCCAGGAGTTCGGGGTCGAGAGCCGAATGAACGATGGTGGTGGTCTTGGTAGACCCAGAATCACCCAGCAGAAAAACTAAAGGCAGATTGCCCAGTTTCGCACCGCGACCTAAGGTCGAACGCTTTAACCGGCGAACCGCTTCATGCACCAGCACGTCCAGATCGTCGGAAGTTTTCGCAGTTGCGTTCTGGTCTCCCGATTCCTCGGCTTTAGTCTTGCGGTAGAACCAGAGAAAAGAACCCGCCGCAATCAAGCCGATCAACCAGAGCCCAACCCGCAGGATCCAAATGCCGACACCCGGCGGATGCATCCACGAGCCGAGAAACCAGACCAGAACCAGGTAAACCAGCAGAACGACGCCGGTCATCAAGTAAACCAGCATGCCGCCCCCTATTTCCCAACCTGTGCAGCCAACGCGGAGAGATCAGACGCGCCGGAAACCAGTGAAAACTTGAAAACCAAAAATAAAGCGATGGCCAACAATGAGGTAACCAGGGCTGTGATCGCGAGCCTGCGCACCCAAGGATCCGACTGCGCCATCCGAACCACGTCGGCTGGAATTCCTCCGCGCGGAGACAACGCAGCCGAAGGGCCGCGCACCCGGCGTATCTTTTCTTGCACGCTTGCCATGATCGAACGCAAGTCGCCGCCGGCGGCATAACGGCCCTTGAAGCCAAGCAACAAACAGAGGTAATAAACCTCGAGCAAGTCCGCAGTTTCAAGCGAGTCGCTGCGATTGAGAGTTTTTTGCAGCTCCTGGAAAAATACTTCGCCACCCAATTGATGTCCGTACAGTTCAGCCTGCAAGGGCAGACGAGGCCAGTCGGAAAAAACCGGGTTCCGGCAGCCAAGCGCGGACTCATCGAGAAATGCGACCACGGCAAAGATGACTTGCTTGACGTCCTCCGCACTGCAGCCTCGGCTGCGCGCCTCCTGTTCGGACACTCGCAGCGCTTGTTTCATCTGTGCCCGAAAAGACTCGGCGTTCAAGACCGCCTGCCGGTTATAGCGCAGCCGCACGATGGCAGTAAACACTTCCTGGAAGGCGAGAGCCAAGTTCCAGCCGCGCCGGTCTAAGGCCGAACTCGAACCGCGGTAACTGCCCAGCGGAGTTGCATGTGATCCAGACATTCTTAACTCCGTTTTCAACTCTCTAAAAGAACAACTAACTCCATCTCCGGCGACGGCAACTCGCCGGGAACGTAGACCCCCACGCCCCTGGTCTGCATAATGTGTTCCCAGCAAGGGCCGCCGCGGCTGATGGTGAAATACTGGCTCTCCACCTTGGCAGAGATAGCAGAAGGCGGCACTTCGAGATGAGTCAAGGTAAGCCCGGCGAGAGCCCGTTTCACTAACTCCGGAACAAATTTGGCCGAACAGATCTTGACCAACTGCGGAACCTTCGCGATCAGTTCAGCCTCGCTGACCGGTGAGTGGACACCCAGAATCCAGCGAGCACGAGCGAGGCAGCGTTGATCTTTAACCTCACCTTCGTAGAAATAGCGGTCGACGGCTTTCAGCGGAATCAGAATCGCCTGCGACGGCACTACGATCTCGAGATGCCGCCGAATGTGATCGTCCAGTGCGGCGAAGCCTGGGCCCGGATCGCGATGGCTATAGTTTGGCAAGGAACGCGGATGCGTGTTCAAACCGAAAGTGCAAAGCGCCCCAGCCAAGCGAGACATTTCGCGGAAAAGCTCTTCCGGATGGCCGTGCTTGGAGAGCAGGAGATGCCGAAGCGGAGTCAGGCTCGAGTTAATAGCATGGAGAAACCAGAATTGGGAGACGTGCCGGGCCGACATACCAGCCTGAAACTTTCCTACCGATTGCTGGTGTTCCTGCGAGACTACAGCGCTCTTCTCTTCGAGAATTTCGACCAGGCGCTGCAGCATATCCGTCAGACGCTCACTCGCGCTCAAGCGGATGGTTGGCGGCACAAATGCCGGATCGAAGGCGAAATGGCCCGCTCCATCTCGGACGACCCGCGCCAGCGGCAGCGTGAGAAGATCCTCACCGGCCTCCGATTCGAGCACCAACCGAATGTTCTTATGACCCAACTGCACCGGCTTTTCGTCACGTCCGGTATTTTCGTCGTGCAGCATCTCGACTACACCGCTGTAACGCGTGCTGGCATCTGGACCGGACTCCAGCTTGCAGTTTTGTCCATCGGGAAGCCATCGCGGTATCGCCAGACAGACAGTCAAATGGTCGGAGGTAGGAGGAAATAGCCCGGCGATATTGCGCGACTCGGGCGCCGAATCGCAGCCGGGAATGTCAAAGGGCAAGCCATCGTCAAACATCCCACGCGCGTGCACCAGCGTCACCGTTCCGTTGCGGAGTGCATCGGCATCGAGTTGGCAGGCGGAGAACCCGTAGCCGTTCCTCCACAAGCTCGCAGTCGCGAAATGCACAGAATCTTCAAAATACCGGTTCTGCGCCTGGAAGTGGTGCGGGGCCAAGTACATCCCTTCCGCCCACACGATTTTTGAAAGCAACTTCATTCCCATTCACCCGCCCGGAGCAGGTCATTGTCTCCCGAACCGACTATCCTTGAGAACAAGTATTTAGCGCCTGAACCTTCAACAACGCCTGGCCAGCGATGCTAGGGTGTTTGCCTCTTTACTGTCAAGGTAATGGCGGTGTAAGGTGAAGGGCTCTAGGGGCATTGACAACGTGCCTCGGGCCGTCTAACCAGCGGAAGCCATGAAATTTGCCAACAAGTACGAGCTTTTTGAACCGGTCACCAGCGGGCGGGTGGAGACATTCTTCGCCAAAGACCTCGCCAGCGGTGAACGGGTTCTGCTTCACATCTTCGAGGCGCCAGAGAAAAAGCCTGATCAGCCGACCGTGCAGTGGGTCCTCGAATCGTTCAGCAAAGTCGCTCCCAGTCCGCCGGGATTGGTCGTCGAAACGGGGAGATACAGCGGAACCACTTATGCCTATCTGGTAACCAAACTTCCCGATTCCGCGGCATTGCAGCGCTGGACGCAAACCTACGAATCCTCCACCCTGGAAACGCAGGAGATCGCGATTCCGTCAGAAGGCAGTTCACTCAATAGTCTCCCTGTCGGCAAAGATCGCTCGCGTCCAAACGACCAGTCCGCCGAAGAATCGAACTCGGTTCGCAGCGCCACTCCGCTGGGCGACTTCACCGCGGCGTTCTCGGGGTTGGCATCGCCAGTTAGTCCGAGGTCTGAAGGCAATACCACGAAGACGGATCGCGACGAAATCAACCTTGGACCTGAACCAACGGCCCCCAGCCAAGGCCCAGGTGACTTCACCAGGGAGTTCTTTTCCGGACCGCACCAATCGCCCCAAGCGCAGGCGAACCAGTCTCCCCCTAAGCGACCCGCACCTTCGGATCGCCCAGTCCGAGGGATCAGTACCGGAAGTCGAGATGCTGCAAAAGCAAAAGGCACTGAGTCGCCGAGAAAGTCATCCAGCGGAGAGGGTTCCATCCCACCGGCGGACCCGGGCAGTTTCACAGCCTTGTTCCAATCCAGCTTCAAGTCGGAAACCGGGGCGCCTTCCGGGAGCGTTGGCACTCCCAGTAAATCTGACGATGCGAACGCGGGAGACTTCACAGATTTCTTTCGAGGACCATTTGACAGAGAGCAGCCTGCGGAAACTCCCATTATTTTGCCCAAGCCGTTAGACCCGTCGCAACGCAACGCGACAGGCGAGTTCACCAAGGTGTTCGGATCGGGTAAGGATGCCCCATTCGCCACGAGGCCTTTGCAGGAGCCGAGTGGAGGTGCTCCTCAAGAACCTGGATCATTCACGCAATTATTTCCCGAGGTGAGCCAGCCTGCGGCACCATCTGCGACGAATGCACCGGTGCAAACTTGGGAACCGATCGCGCCCAAGAAGGAGATGATGGCGCCGTCCAAGGAGCCAGTGTGGACTCCGCCTGTTCAGTCTCCGCCGAAGCCTCCATTCATTCCGTCCGTTGAACCAATCCTTCCGAAGCCGGCTGTCACCAGGACCTTGCGCGAGGCGGGGCCAGCATTGCCGGATGGAGCGACCCATGTCTTTTCCGCGCCGGGAAGCCCAAGCTCCAGCCCGCCCCCGCTCCCAGCTGGCCCCAGCGAATATACGAGAATCATCGCGGGCGGATGCATTAATCCTACGGGAGCGCCAGTCGCAACTGGATCTCAGAATCCGCTTCCTCCCCCTCCTAAGATCGCAGCGCCACCGCCGCCAAAATTCTCCCCTCCTGCTCCCAAAGCTCCGCAGCCCGAGGTCAAGCCTCCGAAGGCCAAGGCGTCCTATTTGCCGCTGGTCATTATCCTGAATGTGTTGCTGTTCTTCGCGATCCTGCTGATTGTGTATTTCGCGGTGAAACACTAGAGGCGCGAGCGGGAGTTAGCTAGTCTGCGGCAGCAGAATAAGCAGTTCCATGTTTGGATTGGGAAAATCTCCCGGTACATAGGCAGCCAGGTTGCGGGCGCGAGTAACGGCTTCCCAAGCCGCGCCGGACTGGTTCAGGCTGAAATACTGATATTTCAACTTAACCGGAATTGCGCTGGGAGGGTTCGGCAAGTGTTTTAGCTGGATACCGGGCAACGCCTGCTTAATCAGGTGCTCAATGTGGGTCGCCGAGCATACCTTGACCAGTTGCGGCACTCGTTGGATGACCGCATCCTCACTGGTCTCCGCATTCACCGCGAGATACATGCGCGTGTTCGCCAGGTATTTGTCGTTATCAATCGCGGTGGCGTAGATGGAAGGTTTCACCAGCTTCAGCGGCAACGAAACGAGATTGGTAGGTACAACGGTTTCGAGCAGCGCACGTAGTTTTTCATCAAGGTCCGAAAAGATCGGGCCAAGCGCGTCGTGAACATACAACGGCAAATCGCGCGGCCGCACCTTGGGAGAAAAAGTGCTGAGTGAACCCGCCAGCGAAGCCATAGCCGAATAAAGTTCCTCGGGATGCCCCTGCTTGCCCTCAAAGAGGTGGCTGAAAATCGGGAAGTAAGAATTAACCGTATAGAGCAGCCAAAAATTCGCAATATCGGACGCAGTGAAGTCCGCCAGGCTTTGATTCTTTTGTCGGCGGAGGGCGGCAAGCTGTGTGCTCCGGGCGGAGAGAATCTCGATTAACCCACGCAGAATTCCAGAGAGGTATTCGCTGGCACCGATTTCAAGCAGCGGAGGAACGAAGCGTGGATTCAAAAGAAAAGTATCTGCCTTCGTGCGCTCGACGTTGGCAATCCGCAAAACCGAACATCCCTCACGATTCTCATTCTCAGCCAGCAACCGCAGATTCTTCCGCGCAATCTGCACCGGCTTCTCGCCCACCCCAGTATTCTCATCGCGGAAAGCCGTGACTTCGGCGAGATAACGGCTCCCACCATTCCGCTCAGCAATAGCGACGTTAAGCCCGCGCGTCCGATAGTCAGGAATGGTCAAGTAAACATCCAGGCTGGTCGCGCCGGGATCAAAAAAATCCGCCAGCGCCTTGGAAGGAGGCGGCGGGTCCGCATCCGGAATATCAAACAAAAGTCCATCGGGAAAAATGCCCGCCGCCCGCGAAACCACAAGCTGCCCCTCAGCCAGCATCTCCTGATTGATAACCAGCTCACTGAATCCCCAAGCACAAAACTTCAGCGCCTGCAGCCGGAAATTCAGCGTGTCCTCAATAAACCGATCCTGCGTCTGCAGGTGCTGCGGAGTGAGGAACGTCCCCTTGGTCCAGACCACAGGCTGCAATTGCTTCATAGAATTCCCAACGACTGCCACGATAGCAATTCTCCAGCCGAGAAGCAAAGGGCCAACGTTTGTTTCCACTGACCCGTGAAAAGTTAGCCAATCGCGTGGGCCAATCGTTTGCGGAAGTTCAGCGTGTCCTCAATAAACCGATCCTGCGTCTGCAGGTGCTGGGGGGTGAGGAACGTCCCCTTGGTCCAGACCACAGGCTGCAATTGCTTCATAGAATTCCCAACGACTGCCACGATAGCAATTCTCCAGCCGAGAAGCAAAGGGCAAACGATTGGCCCACGCGATTGGCTAACTTTTCACGGGTCAGTGGAAACAAACGTTGGCCAAAACTCGGAATTCTCTGGCTTGAGGTGATGGCAGGTGCGTCGAGTGGGCGAATAGCCGCCCACACTGTGCATAGCGGCATCGCCCGCGAAAGTGACTCTTCGGACTATTGTTGGTCCAGCTTCTTTGCGCAACTTCAGCAGCCGCCTTAGTCCGCTAGCGACTATTTCCCTGCGAGCTTGCTATCTCTATCTTCGCTGGACTGGATTCCAAGCACGTGCTTAGATGCATCGCTCCGGGTGGAGACGGAGGAACGTCTTCGCTGCCATCTTGGTACTTTGCTCTAATGAGATAAGTTCCCGGTAAAGTAAAATCAAAACAGCCCGAGAGGCGCACTTGGACTTGCTTGGACTCCTGTGGCATCAGCACTCTGTAGTCACTGGGTTTGGCATTTCCCGCCCGCACCTTGCACGCGAACTCGATCCTTTGATTACCGGGACCGACCACATCAAACCACAACTCCCTCATGTACTTCGGTGCGTACGGCGTATTCAGCAGCATCCTTCCGTTCACCCAAAGTTCGCCTGCACCAATATTGCGCAAACCGACGGTCAGTTCAATCGCCTGATCGCTGGATTTTTTCTGATCGATCGGAAGAAGCTCTAGTGTAGCGTTGACGTCAGATGTTGTCACTCGTTTGCTCCCTGTATTAGGCGGCGGGTTCGAAGGGCACCCGAAACAGATCATCAGCAGTAGCCACGCCGCATTCACTGGTTCTCTTCCCCTGGTTTCATGTCGTAGTTGGGTGGATGCCCGTCCACTCGACTTTGGTATTCGGGACTGAGTTGGCTGCGGTAGTCGTCCCGACGTTTTTGCAGATCTGCCTGATCTGCAGCGCTCGTACCGTACCGGCCGGCGTTAGCAAGTTCATAATCGTATGCCTGACACTCTTGAACGGCCGTGCCTTCCGGTCCCGTATACCATTTGCCAAGTGCGGCCTGCTGATCCACATGGGTTTCGACCTCATGGCCTACGCTGGATCCGAGCCAGGCCGCGTTCCTGAAAGCCTCGTCGCCAATACGCACGCTTCCATCACTGGCAGTAACGGCCTCGCCTGACACGGTCTTGTCATATGTTATGCTTTTAGCGTTCGCGGTGTGGATACCGTAGACTGTGATGGCTTCGTTGATAGCCTCCAACTTCTTGGCAGCTGCCTCAGGCAGTTTGCCGGCTGCCTCTAAGACTTTTGCTTGGTCAATCAGGTACTGAACGCTCTGGGGGCCCCCCATCCCTGCTTCCCCAATCACAACGGTCGGGCAGCCCATTAGAATCGGGTTCGCTGGACCCATGGCGAGCCCCGGCTTCTCAATCACGATGTCCAGTTGTCGGCAGGCCATCTGCGCGTTGATCATGACCGTCGGGCTTCCCAACATCACCGATCCCACGCCGTCCGCACCGCTGATACTGACGGCTGGGCAGGCATGCTGGTCAATCATGGCGCGCCAAGCTGGTTGGCCACCTATCATCACATTGGTGCTGCCGGGCCCCGGGGCCAGCGGTGCACCGTGGGTTGTAGGGTCTGCCACCCTTGCTGCCATGGGCATTCTTTCCACCTCTCACTTTCCGTGCTGCATTCGCAAGATCAGAAAATCTGAACTTGCTTATGGATCGACCGGATCGTCCGGGTCCTCTGGCGGTAGTGGAGGGCTCTCAGGCGTCGGTGGAGCGCCGGGACTATTTAAGTTGATCATGGGCGTGCCCAGCAGCGTGACGCCGCTCGAGTCAATCACGATGGACGATGCGCCAGCCATGAGCACAATCTTTGTAGTGCCCTGCAATTGGATCGTATCGGCCAGGATTACACATTTTTGACTAACGCTTTGCACCAGGTTCTGGTCGTAAGTGGCGTCCGCATCTTTTTGCACGTGCAGATGTGATTCTCCTTCGATCTGTTCTATGAGGTCTGCCTCGACGTGCATGTTGGAACTGCCCTCGATCTTGGTCCTCTGATCTTCCTTCACATGCAGATTGTGGTACTTGAAGACCAGTTCCCGGACGTCCCCGGCCCTGTTGCCGTCCTTGTCGACGCCCCCGGTGGTAATGTGGCGATTGCTGCCGACCGTGATGAACTGGCTCGCTTCCACGCTGTTGTGCATGGTGCGCTCGGCATGGATGAGCAGGTCCTCACTGCCTTTCTTATCCTCAAAGCGAATCTCGTTATAGTTGCTGCTGCCGCCGCCTTTTGAACTGCGAGACTTGAAGCCGCTTTGCGTCTGATTATCGGGCAAAGGGTAGGGAGGCATTTGTTCGGCGTTGTAGACCCGTCCAGTGATGATGGGCCGGTCGGGGTCGCCTTCGAGGAAACTCACAATCACTTCCTGGCCAATTCGTGGAATCCAAATGGCTCCCCAGTTTTGTCCCGCCCAAGGCTGCGATACACGAATCCAGCAGGAGCTATTCTCGTTTTTCTTCCCCAAGCGATCCCAATAAAACTGGACTTTCACCCGTCCATAGTTGTCAACCCAGATCTCCTCGCCCGCCTTTCCGACGACCAGTGCTGTCTGCGGGCCTTGCACAAAAGGTTTGGGCGTGACACGCGGTGGGCGGAAGGGAACCTGGGTCGGGATACAGGTGAAACTGTTTGAGTAATGGGCGCCACTGCCGCCGGCATCTGTCGTGTAGCTCCCAACGGATGCGAGATGTTGAATCTCGGACAGGACATACGTGGTGTTCATGTCATCCCGATAGTAATTCTCCAAATCGAACTTGAAGCCAGAGGCGAAGGCGCGGCAGCAGCCCGATCCGCTAATTACGAGGTGACTGGCTTCTTCTTCCTGCATACGAAGCCTTGCGAGCACACTCCCCTGCGACTGGTTCAGGTACTCGCCTGGATAATCGTAGATTTCATAAGCGGTATTGCCGTCCACTTCATCGACCGTGGTCTCGGAGGACAGCAGACTGGTACTGGGAGTCTCAAAGTTATAATCGGAGAGCGAGTATTTCCCGGTACGCAATTCCTGTTCCGAGCTTAAGCTGCTTATGACGTCCTCTTGGTCTAGGCCTCCGGTGGCAAGATCGTAGCTCGCCGTTTCCTGACCAGGGCATGATTGGAAGACGCTGGAGGAGTCTCCCAGCACCAGCGTGTGCTTGCCGTTTTCGTGTTCGAAAAAATAGAAGATTCCGTATTGTTCCATCAGCCGGGACACAAAATTGAAATCAGTTTCCCGGTATTGAACACAATACTCAAGCGCATCATAGCCGGGGGTGAGAGAATTCTTAAAGTCATTGAAGCCGCGATTGGTGAAGACCTGCTGAATGATGTCCGGAATGGTCATGTTCTGGAAAATGCGGCAGTCGGCGTTGCGGGTGAGGAACCAGAGCCAGGGCACAACCTCCATCTGGTAATGAGTAAACGTTGAGTCGCAGCCGCTCTGGGCAAAACGGCTGACATAGCCATTAAAGTAGCGCTCGCTCTGGTCAGCCAGGACTACACTTATGGTGACGTTCTGGCCCACGATGCTTTCAAAATTCACCGAGTTGTTTTCTGAAAGAACATCGAGAGTGAACTTGAAGAGCTGCGAGATGCCTTCCAGTCCAGTGAATCCTTGCAACAACAACACATCCTCACCGAGAGGAGTGTCAATGGTCATCGGCCGATTCTGCTGCGTATAAGCCATAGCTTTAGCCGTTATCCCAGAGTTCCCGAATTTGGCAAGTCTGCATCAAGCTGACTCCTAGTTCAAGTCCAGGCCCTGATGGTCTTCAATCCCCAGAGGCATGCACCGGAATTCGACGATCACGAAGGCCCAACACGTATCCAGACATTGCCTGTGGTGGACACACTTTTTGCGCCTTCCGGTCTTCCATCACTGCCCCAGTCATGAGATTGACGGCAACATAGTGGGCACCAGCGTTCTCCATGTCGCACACAAATTGCCCGGTAAATCGAATAATCGAGGGTTTGCCACTACCGGACGCAACTCGTCCCACGAGATGTCCGTCATACTGGATTGCAAGGCCGCCGCCAGCGTATGGTGAAAAATATTCCGTGAGAACAAAGTTCTTCCCTTCCAGTTTACCTGTCCAGCAACCAGCCAACTCATAGTCCCTGACCGCCAGCGGTGTCGTAAGGGACATGAAAGGGTTCTTCATTTTGTCTGGCAGAATTCTGGGGCAGGCCGATGCCGGCGAGACGCGAACGGCATCGCCGACGAAATCCTGGACGTTTAAGTGATTGTCTGATTCTGGCGGAACTCCCTCGGATCGCCGATGCCCGTTCGCGGCCGCAGTTGGCGAAAATAAGAAAAGAAGGCATACGGAAAACACGCCGGGCCAAGTAACTTTGGAACTGCGGGTAGTCGTAGATGCCTGAGTCTTTGCCATTCCGTTGTTACCATCAAGGATTGCCGACTCACCACATGCGAAAGTACGCATCAGCGGTGGCCAAGTCCTCGTCTACGCCAAACTGATCGTTCGGGTTGTATATCCATGCTTCCGCATATTGCCAAACCGCCGCTTGTTGGTTGCACGTCATTGCGGAAGGTGCAAACGTTTTTGGAGCGTTCGCCCGGGGGCCCTTCCAGCTATTCAATTCCGGCTCGGAGCTGTATATATAAGCACTTGCTACTCTGAGGTCACCGTTATAAGCGTTGCAGTAGGGAGTAGTAAAGTTCGCCGATTGAGTATTGCAGTAGAAGCCGCCTGAATAATGGGAGTCGTACATGGTTTCCGCCCATCCTCGAATCCAGTCCGCAGTGGGCTCATATTCGGTCTCAATGTCGGCATAGATGCAGACACCCGGCGTGATCCCCAGATCCTGCGCCGCTTTGATGGCCTGTTTTGCGTCCTTTACGCCTTCATTTAAACCGCCCTTGAGGCTACCGGCGCCGTTGTAGGGGTCGTTGAAGATCGTGAGCACACTACAGCTGTTCTTCCACAGAAACTCGGCTTCCCTGATGGTGACTTTGCAACCGCCCGAAATATAGCGGCCCCAGAAAATTGGAGCTTGTCCAGCGCTTGCCGTAACTAGTTCATATCGCGTTTGCCTGCCGCGGACCGGGTCCATCGCAGAACTGCATGAATCGACTCCCCAATAAAACGTTTTCTGCGGTTGAAATAACGCCCGATAGTCATCCGGAAATGCCAGACACGTGCCTGCTGGGGGAGCAAACGGCGTCGGCCAACAGCACAGTGTGCCATCATCGATATTGAGTGACCTGGACTGGCATACAGGCCCCGGTATCCTGATACCTGACATAACTGTTGTCGCCTTCACCGTACGGAATAACGGAATACGTGATTCGCTCTCCAGGTTAGTTGTAAACAAATGCCCCGTCTTCCCCGATCCCCACTTGAATGGAATTCAGCTTCTCCCCCTCCGCCATGCGACCTAGAATCTGCCGCGAGATATCCGGCAGCAGGGAGTTGGTCAGAATGTTGTCCACGTTGCGGGCGCCGCTCTCGACTTCCGTACAACGGCTGGCGACCGCATCGATGAATTTATCATCGTAGGTCAGGCTGATCTTGTGGTTCTCCTGAATACGCCGCTGAATCTTGCCTAGCTTCAGCCGGATGATCTTCTTTAAGGCTTCGTCGCGCACTGGATAATAGGGCACGACCACCATGCGGCCCAGGAAAGCCGGCTTGAAAATCTTGTTCATCTCCGGCTTCAGCGCTTGCACCAGGGCCTGCGGACTGGGCGTGGTCTCGGGATCAGCGCACAACTTCATCATCTGGTCGGTGCACGCATTGGTGGTCAGAATGATGATGTTGTTTTTGAAATCGATCACGCGGCCTTCGCCGTCTTCCATGTGTCCTTTGTCGAAGACTTGATAGAAGAGTTCGAGCACGTCGGGGTGGGCCTTCTCCACCTCATCGAGCAGCACCACCGAATAAGGGCGGCGGCGTACAGCCTCTGTTAAGACGCCACCTTCCCCGTATCCGATGTATCCCGGAGGCGAACCCTTCAACGTCGAGACAGTATGACCTTCCTGAAATTCCGACATGTTGATCGTTATCAGGTTGTGCTCGCCCCCATACAGAAGATCGGATAGCGCGAGAGCAGTCTCAGTCTTGCCCACGCCGCTTGGTCCGACCAGCATGAAAACGCCAACTGGCTTGTTGGGATCGTCCAAGGTCGCCCGCGAAGTTTGAATTCTCTGGCTGATGACGTCCAGCGCGTAGGACTGCCCTATGACGCGATTGGCTAACAGATTTTGCAGCTCAAGGACGGTGGCGATTTCATCCTTCATCATCTTGCCGACGGGAATCCCGGTCCAACCGGAGATCACTTCGCCCACAATTTGCGCGTCGACGCAAACCCGGATCAGTCCAGCCTCACCTTGCAAAGCGGCAAGTTGCTTTTCGAGTTCGGCGAGTTGAACTCGCATTTGTGCAGGATTGAGTTCAGTTTGAGGTTCCGCGACTGGAGCGAGAGCAGTGGCCGCACTTCCTGACGTGACGCTCGCAGTTGCCGCAGGAGCATCGGCATGGGGGGTGGGCCATGCAATAACTCCGGAGGCGTGCCCGTCACCGTCGGCAACGCCCTCCAGTTTTGTCCGAATGTCACGAATCTGGACGACCAGATCGCGCTCCTTATCCCAACGCTCGCGCAGTACGGCGAGGTGCGCCTGCGCATCGGCCTTCTGCTTCTCGATTTCCGCCAAGCGCTCGCTGTGATCGACGCCCACCGCAGTCTCTCGCAGCAAGATGCGCTGCTGCACTTCCAGATCGTCGATCTGCCGCGTGGCGTCTTCTATGGCGGGGGGAGTGGCGTTCTGTCCCAGCGACAACCGCGCGCAGGATGTATCTAAAATGCTGACGGCTTTGTCCGGAAGCTGGCGTCCGGCGAGGTACCGATGGGATAGGCGCACTCCGGCGTTCACCGCCTCATCCAAAATGCGTACCTTGTGATGCTTCTCGAGCGAACCTACCAGTCCGCGCATCATCACCATGCATTGAGTCTCGCTCGGCTCCTCCACTTTAACGACCTGGAACCGGCGAGCGAGAGCCGCATCTTTTTCAAAATACTTTTTGTACTCGGACCATGTAGTCGCGGCAATGGTGCGCAACTCGCCGCGGGCCAGAGCGGGTTTCAGCAGATTAGCGGCATCGTTCTGTCCCGCTTGCCCTCCAGCTCCGATCATGGTGTGGGCTTCATCGATAAAAAGAATGATCGGCGTCGGCGAAGCCTTCACTTCTTCGATCAAACCTTTCAGTCTGTTTTCGAACTCACCCTTCACGCCCGCGCCGGCCTGCAAAAGTGCGAGATCGAGGGTTCGAACCATGACGTTTTTCAGCGATGGCGGTACGTCGCCTTGCGCAACTCGCAGGGCGAATCCCTCGACCACGGCCGTCTTTCCGACTCCCGCTTCACCGGTCAGAATAGGATTGTTCTGGCGGCGCCGGGTCAGGATGTCGATCACCTGGCGAATCTCGAAATCTCTCCCCAGCACAGGGTCGATCTTTCCTTTCTTTGCACTCTCGGTCAAATTCACGGTGTACTGATCAAGATTAGGAGTCTTGCCTCCCATTGCTTTCCCGGGCGTGGCAGCAGCAGACGCGCCCGTGGCCGCAGGAAGCACTTCCTCATGAGACTCGGCCACAATATTGGCGAAGTCTTTACGCAGGGAATCAGCCTGGATTTTCTGAAACTCCTTGCTGATGTCTCGCATGAGCCGCGCTAATTCTTCGTTCGATGCCAGCGCCAGAACTGTGTACCCGGTACGAATTTGACCGGCGTTGAAATCGATCGATCCGATTGTCCAGGCTTCGGTCAGCATCTTCAACAGGGTTGGGCTGAGCGCGGGAGTTCGTGCATTCCCCGACTTCAACTTGTCCAGGCTGCGGCTCAGTTCGGTGGTGAGCCGCGACTTGTCGATTTCAAAGAATTTCGCAATGCGCGCGAAGTCGCCATCAGGCGAATCCACCAGCTTTGACAGGTAGTGTTCGATTTCAATGTCGTAGTGCGTGCGGGAGAGACAAAGTCCGGCCGCGGCCTCCAGCGCCGAACGTGACGCGTCGTTTAGTTTTCCAATCAGTGATTTCAGGTTCAGGCCCATCTTCGTCCTCCCACTACAGGTTTAAAATTGTTTCGCCGGGATCCCGGTCGAGCGGTGCCGACTTCAGCCATGTGACCCAGCCCAGTCGGGGCGCGGCATCGCCCTCGAAGCCTACCTCGCAGCGCGGAGCTTCCTCGCGTGCCAACATAAGCTGAACTTCAAAATCAAATTCATCGTTGCAAAAGAACTTCGTCAGAGCCCGCAGTGGCTCGAAAGCAGTGCCCTCGGGAAGAAAATCGCGGTATTGCGCCAGCGTGAGCGGCCCCAGTTTGACGCGCACACGAGAACGTTGGTCCCAGATTTCATCGCCCACCACCGCTCCCCCTCCAAGCTGTTGCGAGTCGTTGTCATCCTCTTCCATGCAAGTTTGCGTGGCGGGGTCGAGGCGATACCACGCGCCGGAAAATTGCTCAACCTCGACCGGAACCTGAAAGTAGTCGCCGAGAATCGCCTCCAGGGATGCTGCCGAACGCGACTGCATTCCCAAGAGTCCGGTGAAATGCAGCAGCGCATCATCGGGCGCCGCTTGCCGATTTTGCAGTCCCGGCGTGCCCAGCCCGATCAAGTCGAGCAAATGGTGCGTGAAGAGGTCTTCATCCCCTAAGTAGTACGTCACCGGAAAACGATGCTTCTCCCATGCCCGGTAGAAAAAGGAGATCATCCGATGGTTGAAAATATCCAGAAAAGCCGGCAGAGTCCGATCCTTCGCTCTGACCCGTTCGAGAATCAGCTCGGTATAACAATAAGGAAGAACTCCCATGGGTCCCGTGAGGCCCATAAAGTTGACCAGCATCTGCGGCGGAACGTTCTCCGGATAATCAATCTGCTGAATCTGGCTGGCGGGGAAAGCCAGCGTATTGTTGGTTTGGAAGTGAACGGCTTCCTCCTCCGGTTTCGAGAAGCGGCCCACAGGCTGGCGCTCACTGTGCAGACGTTGCAGCAGGGTAACCGCCTGGAAAAACTCGAACGAACAGGCGTCCTCCTGCAACACTTCCTCGAGTAGGGAATCCTTCAAACCAGAATCCTGCGTCCGGCCCGGGGTTGCCATTCGTGGAGCATCTCCTTTCGTTGAGGAGTAGTCACAACCAACTGGGTGAAGCTGTTCAGCGATGCGCTGAGCCCGAGAAACCGCTCAACCACGGCGGCGAAAAGATAAACGCCTCCGCCTACGAATTGATCCTCGTCGAGCTCCATTTCCACACGCATCCCACGCGCGAAATTAATTCCGCTTTCGGAAGAGACGCGCGCGAAATGACGCCGGCTCTGCACCCGGATAATACTATCGATCACATTCTGCGAGTATGCCGACCGTCCAATGTCGTATAACCTCAGAATCTGTTGGAGGGACTCTTTGCCTTCCTCCACCAGCGAGAGGTAGTTGAGCGAAAGGTGCGAGATCAGACGCCACAGTGTGCCCTTGCCGGTCGAAGGCCGAACTGGCGGAGTAGGTTTGCGCAGAGCCACAATCCGCTTCAGCGATGACGATCCTTCGAGCTCGAAATCGCCATCCTCGTTGCCGAACGGAAGCCGAGACGGAAGATCGCGGTTGGTACAGGTAGTGCGAATGGAGAGGATGTTGCCATCAGGGCTCAAGGTTCGCATCGACAAGTCGATCAGCGACAGGAACATGTCCGTGCCTTCGTCGTTGGGCCGGTTCGACGGCCTCCTGCGTGCAATCCAAAAACATTCCTGCTTCCCGCTTAGGCTCGAATGCCGCAAGGAATAAAATGGTTCGAAAGTTGCGGTCTGCTGGGTCGCGGTGTTGATGCAACTCACTTCATCGACCGAGTACACTTCGGTCGCATAAGGCCGGCGCACGTCAGGCGTGAGTGGATATTCATACTTGCGCTGGCTGAGCTGGATCGGCTCGGCAACCTGGCCAAACAGATTGACGATAGGCGTGCAACCGAGGCGGAACGTCTTCTTCGAAAGTTCCAACTCAAGCCGCTGGCGGCGGTCATCTCCTTCAACATCTGAAATCAGAAACACGAACTCCACGGTGTCTTTGAATCCCGACTGCCACAACGGAGCGAGACCGGTCAGATCGACAAAAAAGAACTTCTCCGGGAACGTGAAATATTCCATGAGCAGGCGATGGCCAACGAAGGAACGGCGCGAATACGGCAGCATCCCCTCATCTTCGGCGAATCCAACAGCGTGGAGGGCCGAGGCTGGAAGCGTGATCGGACTTACTTTAGAACCAGGACTCGGATCTCGTACCAGGATGCGATTGAGCCTGCTGAACAACAGTTCGTAGAGCGTGTTGATAAACCCGCCTTCACCGTCGAGGTAAAAGCGAAGCCGATCAATTTTCAGCTCGCGGAAGCTCACGTCCGGAGCGCAACGCAGCTCGACGCGGACAGAGCCGGAGGAGTCGCTTGCCTTCACCGCTGGCTGTAACCGGCTCGGGACTTTCCATTCCGCAACCGCTACCGACAACGGCCACAGCGTCGTGTCGTAACAAGTGCGAAAGGTACAAGGCACGCCGCCGATCGGGCGCGAATACAGCACCGAGTTTCGCGGGATAGGCAGGCCGCTGCCGAGCTTTCCTTTTTCCGGATCCGGCTGAAATTCCGCAATTGACATCGAAGGAGTTGGACGGACGAGTTGCGGATAAATAACCGTGAGCAGCGCTTCGCTGATTTCCGGGAACTCATCGTCAATTTTCAGATGGACGCGCGCTGCAAGAAAAGCGAAGGCCTCGAGCAGCCGCTCCACGTGCGGGTCTTCACACTTAGTGGGCTCAAGCACAAGGCGGGAAGCCACCTTGGGGTTCTTCTCCGCGAACTGTACCGCCATCTTTCGCAGGTAATCCAGTTCCCGCTCGTAGTAGAGCAGTAAATCATCTCTCATTGGCGCCTCCCGCAATTCGGCAGACGCCGCTCTTCAGTTCGATCAGCGTGTCGAACGAAACCGGCTCGGGGGAAGGATCCATCAGCAGCATGCCATCGATGCGCAACCTGAGCTCCTGCAGACCCGTACCACCAGACGAGTCGAGGGGAGTCACGCGCACGTTAGCGAGTCGTGGCTCAAAGAGCTTGATCACGTTTACCAAGTGCCGGAGTAACTTCGCCTGGTCCGCCGCTGAACCCATGCTGTAAGCCGAGAGGTCCGCTAACCCATAGACGAACAGGGAGCGGTTTACCTCCTTGAGCGATTCGTCAGCATCCAGGAAAATCCGGCGGGTGTTCAACAGCCATTCCAGATCGCGGTGGACTGCCGCCTTCAATAAGCGCACGGATTGCGAGCGGCTGAGAGGAGCTTCGACCGAAGTCTTGGGTTCCAGGTCGATCAGCCGGTCCAAAACCGAAAGCGTGACGGTGATGTTGCCCTGGGAACGCGCCATCGGATTATCCTGCGCTCAATGCGCGCACGGGATCGAGGCGGCAGATGCGCTCGAACAGCTTTTGCTTTTCCACGGCATTCCCTTGAATCTTCTTGCTCAGGGTCATCACGGTAGCGAGAGCAGCGGCGACCATCTCCTTGTCTTCCCAATCCTCGAGCTTGTGGTTGTCAATGGCTGCGGCGAGATCATCCAGCAGCGGTTGAGCGATGGTTTCCTTGCCCGCGGCAATGCAGAGTTGGACGAGCTGCAGCTTGCGCTCAAATCGTCCCCGGCCCGAGCGTTGACCAGCGATCTCTTTCTGCATGATTTCGAATGCCTTCTCCGCTTGCCCTGCTTTCAGAGCCTCCTGGGCTAGCGCATAACTGTCCGTGGCCTTGGCTGGCCAGGAGGGCGACGGACCTTGACTAGCGGATGACGATGGGGCGTTCTCTGTCGCCGACTGATCAGTCGCGGGCGCTGCCGTCGGCCGCTCACTCAGTTGCTTCAGCCAGGTTTTGGTTTCACTGTTGGCCGTGGGCGTGTCATCGAGCAAGCTCGCATCCAACAATTGCGGTACGTCGTTCAGTAGGGCAAGCAACTCCGAGCGGATTGCCGCGGCCACGGGAGTGTACTCGCTGCCGAGGCCAGTGCAGGCCTCAACCACCAACCGCTGCAGATCCAGCCATGCGCGACTGCAGGGTAGCGACATCGCACTCTCCGCCATCTCCAGCACTTCGCTCCATTTCTCGGCCAATGCCAATCGCTTTATCTGCTGGCGCAGTTCAGTTGGAGGTGCTTCCAGCAGAGTCGCGTCCGCAAGTTTGGCTGCCGCGCGTAACTCTCCCCAGCGCAGTCCTCGCATCATCAAATAAGGCGCCGGACTGTGAGGTTCCCGCTTGCGCAAAAAGGCAGCCGCTCTGGCCACGCTCGCAATGACCTCACGGCGATCAGCAGGCTCGGAGCTGTTCATCACTGAAATCACGATACCGGAAGTTCCCGGGTGGGCCACACTTCCGTCCGCCGTCGCGTTGGATGCAGCCCCATCGGTGGCCGCAGCTGGCGGCGCCGCCTCTACTGGGTCGGGCTCCGTCTCTCTCTTCTTTTCCAGCAGCGTGTGGATCGCGTGTCGCACCTCTTCGATCGCGATCTGTAGTTTTCCGAACGAAGGCGCTGCATCGCCAAATTTTGCCGTAGACAACTCGTCGAGACTCTTCAGTGCGATCAGACAGCTGTCCAGGTCTTTTTCCCCCTGGACATAAAATGCCTTGGGAGTTTCGACGAAGGCTTTATCGAATGCCTCCGGCGCCAATTTTCCTTCGGCAAGCAACTTTGCGCGGGCTTTCTTTTCTTTGTCGGCCTTGGCCTGGTCCTCGTATCCGACCACTCTGGATTCCTTCAGCTTGAACCAGTCGTATCCGGCGCGGACCAGCGGAGTATTCTTCAGCGGGATCTCAATCGAAGATCCCAACCACTCCAATGGTGCAGCCCGCAGTTCTGAATCGCCGTCTTCGAGCGGCGGATAAAGCGTATCCCAGAACTTATCGAGCAGGCCGTGACAAAGCACCAACCCCTGGCGAAGGCCAGAAAATCCTTCCGTACGCAGCGCAGCCTCGGTGAGCCAAGCCGCAAGTTGCAGGTCTTTGGTTCGAGTGGCGAGTGCTTCTTGAGCCAGCTTACGGACCTGTGCGTAATCCGCTACCTTGCGCTCGTGCTCCCAGGCTCCCTGCGCCAGGTTATCGTCTTGCCGACGCGCTTCTTTAATCTTGTCGTAGACCAACAGCTTGTTATCGTAGCGGACGTCCTCGCCACTCGGATTCTCGCCGGCGATGGGATTTAACAGATCTTCTTGCAGCGGCATGGGATGGTATCCACGTCAGTCCGCGGCCGGAGTGGCCGCTTGCGCATTGGAAAACTCCAGCGAGCGAACTTCCAGGAACGGAATTTCCTCACCGTCTAATAACCAGATTTTTTCTCCCGACGGATATTCTTTGCCCTGCTCGTCAGCTGCCCAGCTTGTAACTCGTCCAAGCCAGACTGCTTCGTCGGGATCCTTCCACGAAAAGGGATAAATCGCCGGGATCAACACTTCGCCCAGTTCGGTTCCTTTAAAGGACGGGCCAGTCCGAACTAATGCAGGAGCCCAGAGCGTATCGCGCAACCGCCGCGGCGGCTGCATTTCGAGGGAAGCGATATGCTCGAACGGAATCCACAGGTAAGCACCCGCAGCAAACACCTCAAGCCGCGCGCCGATATCAGGATCCGCGTCGCGCAGGGATTGGAACGGCCGCCCGTTCAGTTGCCCGGGAGGGCTGGCCAGATCTTCACGCGAAAACTGCTGCTTCTCAAAAACCTCATGCCGGGTCTTCTCGCCGTGCAGGATGGAGTAATAAAGCACCGCGCCCAACTCAGTTTCGGGACTTCCCTGCGCCAGCACAGCCAACTGTTTCTCAGCCCGAGCGTAGTCGCCGGAAAAACACAGAAGCTCGAAGAGAAATGTGCGCTGGCCGAGGTCCGTGGGATGATCACGAAGATGTGCCGTCAGCGCTTGTTGCGCCTCCCGCACCCTGCCTGCGTCGAAGAGTTGTTTCGCCGTCATTTTCCCAGCTGTGGTCACGGTAGACACTCCGCTCTTGTGCTTGGAGCGGATCACCAAGCACGACGCAGGATCCTAAATGTCTTGCCCGTCCCGACCGGAGCATCGAGCGTGCGAACGAGTCTCAGACGGGACAAGCCAACAGAAACGACTTCCAGCGCGAAGTCAACCCAGAGTCGGCCTCCAAAGCTGCTTCGCGCTGGACAAATCCACGATTCTCCGAAAACGATCCGCCGGCCTATGCCGCCCAGGCTGCAAGCGTTTCCAGACTGAAGCCCTTTGGCACGAACGAGCCCAGAGTGCCGTCGTCGTTTTCCGCAGCGTAGGAAACTTCGATACTTTGGAAGGCGAACGAAACGGACTCACTCGGATTTTCCGCGGAGCCCGATTGCTGGTGGCTGGTCACAATCGCGTCTCCCAGCGTGATCTTAAAGTAGTCTTGCTGGGTTCCTTGCACCGGCTTGTCGTAGAGAAGCTGAACGCTCTTTATGACCGTGGCCTTCACGCAAGCTTCGAACAGGAATGGCGACGTCTTGTCCAGCACCTTCATGATGCTGAGGTTGGAAAAATCAGCCCGGCCGGCTTTGGACTCCTTGCCGGAAGCCCCGACGCCGTAAGTCGCAGTCTGGCTGGTGCCAAAACTAAACGACAGAACGTCGACCGCATTCGTCTTGCTCGTGCTGGGCCCCGGAATTCCATCAATGATCAAATACGCATTTACTGCCATTTGCTTTCTCCTTGTCGCTTTAGCGCATGAATTTTAACTTCTGTCGTTCGATCGGTTTGGGCACAGCCCGAGCCGTGCAATTTATAGTTGTGCCAGTCCCCGATTACTTCGCGGGCGCCGGCAATTCCGCCACCAGGCGGAGCGAAACTGTCAGTTCGTCTAACTGGAAGTGCGGTCGCAAGAAAGCCACAGCACGGTAGACGCCCGGCTTGCCGGGGACTTCGCTCACGTCAATGCGAGCCTCCCGCAGCGGCGCTTTCGCTTTAGCAGCGGGCGAAGCAGTGTCGTCGGGGATCACATATCGACTGATCCAGCGGTTGAGGAAGATTTCCGCTTCCTCGCGCGACATGAAGCTGCCAATCTTGTCTCGCATCATCGCCTTGAGATAGTGAGCAAAACGGGAGACAGCCATAATGTAAGGCAACTGCGCCGAAAGCCGCGCGTTGGCGTTCGCCGAGTCGGTATCGTACATTTTCGGCTTCTGGCAGGTCTGTACGCTAAAGAACGCTGCGTAGTCCGTGTCCTTACAGTGCACCAGAGGAACGAAACCCAGGTCTGCGAGTTCCTTTTCACGGCGGTCCGTAATTGGGATCTCGGTTGGGCATTTCAACGCCAGATCGCCTTCATCGGTATAGAAGTTGTGGACCGGGAGACCTTCGACCAAACCTCCACCTTCGACTCCGCGCATTGCGACACACATGCCATACATCGAGTATGAGTTCGTCATTCTCGTGCCCAGCGAGTAAGCCGCATTCATCCACAGGTATTTGGAATGATCCGTGCCATCGACGTGTTCTTCATAGCTGAAGTCATCGATCGGCTTCGTGTCTTTGCCATACGGCATGCGCGCCAAAGTCCTTGGCAGGCACAGAGCCACATACCGAGAGTCTTCACTCTGCCGGAAAGACTTCCACTTCGCGTACTCCGTGCTGTCAAAAATCTTCGCCAGATCACGGGGCGCGCCAAGCTGAGTAAAGCTTTCCAGGTTCAGCAAGTCCGCGGCAGCCGCGCTTACAAATGGAGCGTGCGCCTGCGCCGCCACGTGAGAAATGCCTTCGAGCAGCGCCATATCCTCGGGATGCTTGCCGAACTCGTAGTCTCCGATCAACGTGCCGAAAGGAGCACCGCCAAAGACGCCGTACTCTTCCTCGTACACTTTCTTGAAGAGCGCGCTCTGATCGAATTCCGGCGCTTTCTCGATATCGCGCAAAAGCTCCTTCTTACTCACGTTCAGGACTTTGATCTTCAGTCCCACGCCGGTTTCACTGTTATCCATCAGGTGCTTCAGACCCCGCCAGGAACCTTCCAGCTTCTGGAATGCCGCATGGTGAATGATCTCGTTCAACTGGATCGAAAGCAGGTGATCGATCTGCGCAATGCGCGCGTTGATCATCATCTCCGCGTCTTTGGCCACGGTCATCGAACCTTCGAGGACCTGGGCCACAAATTCTTTCACCAGATTCTTGCCGCGCTCGCGTGCGGTGGTGTCCGCGCCAAACCGTCCCTGCTCGACAATCTGGTCGAGCAGCCCCTTTTCCTGGGTTGTGAGAACCTCTGCTTCTGCGGGCTGAGCCGTTGCTCGATTAGCCATTGGACCCTCCTTCTTTGTTCCCCATTTCGCCCTTCAGCTTGTCGAGCTTCTCGGTGTTGCCGACTGCATCGAGTAACAATTCTTCCAGCTTGTCGTTGCCCTGAAGAGTGCCCCGCAAGTCTGCCAGCCGCGTGCGCAGCGCCAATAGTTCTTTGAGCGGCTTCACCTGCTTGGCGACGTTCCCGGGCTCAAAATCTTCCATCTTCTTGAAGTGCAGATCCACCTTTAACTGCGGAGCATTGGGATCGTCACTGAGCTTGTTCTCCACGGCAAAGGACAGGTGGGGCTTCATCCCTTCCAGCACGGTATCGAAATTGTCCGGGTTCACTTCCACGAACTTACGTTCTTTCAGCCGGGGCAGCGGCTGCTCGGGTTGGCCGGTGAAATCGCCGAGGACGCCGACGACAAACGGTAATTCCTTGATTTCAATTGCGCCGCCAATCTCCACGTCATACGTAATCTGTACGCGGGGCGGACGCACGCGATCCAGCTTGTGCTGTGCGCTTTGTCTAGCCATGTGTTCTCCTTCCAGGACTTTCAGACTTCCTCGACCTTCAGAAGCTCTCTGTCGGGCAAATGATACCGCTCAAGCGGAAAACTGATCGTTGAAGACAATTCAATGAAAAGCCGCTGATGACGGAGACACCCCTGACCGTGTGCCAAGGTGGTGCCCCGGTGTATCACATGCCTTCAACCAGTGTCAAGATAAAGCTTTAGCTGCCACCGGGCGAGCCTGACTCTGGCTCTCTGAGCCGTCCTCTCAAGCTCCGCTCTCACCATGGGGAGGGATGGAGTGGGAGCGTTGCAACCTGACCCGCCACCACTCAACTGCACGCCAGACGCCGTTTCCCAAGCCTGAAAGTCATCGAAAATTCCACCACAAATCGTACCTTGCAGCAAAATAGTGATCAAGATCGGTAAAACGTTACACAGATCTATCTGCCAAGCGCGGGCTCTTCAATCAATCTCGATTGTTGCGCTGCCTCCCTAATTCCGGGATTACCGTCTGCGCTACTCAGCGGGTTAAGCCCTGGGCCTTCCTAAGTTTGAGTTGAGCCGCGCGGGATGAGAATTTACACGTTATTTATCTTGCGGTCACCCCACCGTAACAAAGCAGGGCCTAAACTGTGGCACCAAACAGGATAGGCCGATGACTGTCCTTGCGACTTCAGCAGTCCGGTGCTTTGTCAGGCTTCCTTAGAATGCGGGTCTTCTGTTAGGCGTGGCGTGGGCAGGCCGGGCGCCGAGCCTGGGAGGGTGCATGAAGCAGCTTATTTTTGTGGTCGAGGATGATAAGGAGGTTCGTGAACAGGCCCGGCTGTGCCTTGAGGAGGCCGGCTATGCTGTACGTATGTTTTCCACAGCCAACGTGATTCAGGAGGCGGAAGACCAGCACCCGTCCTTAATGCTGATCACCATGGTGATGCCAGACGGCAACGGGCTTGACCTGTGCCGGCGTATTCGCGCCAATCGCGCATTGGCAAAAACACTACTGGTTTTTCTCATACCGCAGGCTGCCGAGGAACAACATGCTTTGGCGTTGGAATGCGGCGGAGATGACTGCATCGTCAAACCCTTCAGTCCACGTGAATTGGTGGCCCGGATACGAGCGGTGCTGCGTCGTTTCGCCCCCGCGAACGGGCGACCCCGGATGGAAGAGGCAGACCTCGTCATCGATAGTCTGGCTATGAAACTTTCCGTCCGTGGAAGCGAAGTCCCGACCACCAGCCTGGAGTTTCGCCTCATCGAATACCTGGCCCGTCACCGTGGACAGGTATTCACCCGCGATCTCCTCCTCGATGCGGTGTGGGGCGACATGCAATTCGTGACTCCGCGCAGCGTAGATGCCTGCATTCGCCGTATCCGGGAGAAGATCGAGCCTGATAGGAGCACTCCAACCTACCTCAAAACCATTCGCGGTGTCGGATACCGCCTGGATGCCGTCGCCGGATGGCAACTAACGCCCAACGACGGATGCAACTGTCTCGCCTGCAGGAGGCCCCTGGGACCGTCAAGAGTAGCCCCCCCAACCGAGCGACGCCGAAGAGCGTTCCCGCATAGCTGAAAACCATCAGCCTGCGAGAGATTCGATCGCCCGCACCACCTCCGGCGGCAGTACTAAGTGGAGGCTGGCTAAATCCTGCTTCATATGTTCGGGGTCGGAGGTGCCGGTGAGCGGCAGCATCCCGAGCGCACGCGCAAAGCTGAACACAATCTGGGCCGGAGTAACATTGGTGCGAGCGGCGAGGCCGGTGACGAGAGGATGGCCCAACACCCCCGGGTTCGCGGTAAGAAGCGAGAAGCCCTGATAGGTGATCTTTCGCTCTCCGCAGAACCGGCGCACTTCGCGGTCCCAACCGAGACGGGCGTAACAGCGGTTCTGCACAAATGCAGGAGCATCCGCGTGCGCACTCGCCATCTGCTCAAGATGCCTAAGGGACACATTGCTCACCCCGAGCAAACGCGTACGCCCGGCATCGCGCTCCTTCGTCATCGCCTCCCAGACCTCGCTGTCCGCATCCGTCCAATCGTAGCCGGAAGCGGGTCCATGCAGCACGTAGCTGTCGACATAGGCGGTCCCGAGATGCTCCAGCGAACTGGCCATCGACTGCGCGACTTGATCAGAAAGGCTAGCTGCGGGATCATAAGGGAGCCGGTGGTCCTGCCCCGGTCGATAGGTGAACTTCGTCTGCAGAAAAACATCCGAGCGCGTTACCACTCCCGCGCCATAGGCGGCAGCCAGCCCCTGCCCCACTCCGGCCTCGAAGTAATGCCGTCGTTGGTTGGCCGTGTCGATACCCCGAAAACCCACCCGGAGCGCGAGCTCAGTAAGGGCCGGGGTGCGTTCTTCCTTCCAGGCGCTGCCGTAGAGGAAATCAGGGAAAGAGGGCTGCTTGTTTGGCATGCGCTATTCTGCCACGATCACGGCCCTGTCTTGTATGCAGTCCGAAAAGTTCGACGCGCAGAAACCAAGACTTACTTCCCAAACACGTACGCCTTGCCCTGCCCTTGATTGGAGCCAACCGTGGCCAAAGGCGCGCCAACAACGATTTCTCCATTACCCAACGCTACCGAGGTGCCAAATTCATCTCCTTGCACACCGTCCGAGGCGGTCACTATAGCGCTAGGCTTCGATGTATTTTTCCAGCCACTGGCTGGTTTGGCGAAAACATACGCCAATCCCTGAAATTGGTTGACGCCAACAGTCGCATTAGGGGACCCAGCCACGACCGTGCTGCTGTCGGTTGACACTGACAGGCCTATCCCGAAACTGTTCTGAGCGGTGAGCTCGGCTGTTTGGTTCTCGCTTACCCAGCCTCCACTCGGTTTGACGAACACGTAAACGGCGCCTCCTCCGTTGTTATTTCCGGGTGCTCCCGCCATGATCGTGTCGCCCGTGCTGTCGATCCCCACCGAGTAGCCCAATCCCCCGGAGGGATTTGAAGCCACCAGTTTGGCAGTCGGGTTCGCCGTGCTCTGCCATCCACTTGACGGCTTAACAAATACGTACGCGGCACCCTCGCTTCCGCCACCCTCACTGGCGGTCCCGATCACCACCGTGTTCGCTGTGGCGGCGAGGCAGAAGGTGCAGAACTGAGTGTTAGCGGGCGGCTGCAGGGTCGCATTCGGATTCGATGTGGATCTCCAGCCGCTTTTCGGACGAACAAATACCTCCGCAATGCCTTGTTGGAGCGGTGCGTCGGCGACCACAGTATTGCCGCTGATGGCCACCGGCCAGCCGAGTCTCGATCCGTTGGCGTTACTGGGCAAGCTTAGCCGCGCGGTCTCATTCATATTCTTCCAACCGCTAGCCGGCTTCTGAAAGACGTAGACTATACCGTCTTGCCCTTTTTGGATTCCTGCGAATTCGGGTGCACTGACGACGATTGTGTTTCCGCTGACGGCTACAAACTGACCGAAAGCTTCGCCATTTTGCGGGCGGAATGGAGTGAGTTCAGCCGTCTGAGTCATGTTCTCCCAACCACTCGCGGGTTTCACAAATACGTATGCCGCGTTGTGCTGGCTGTTGGCAATTCCCACCACCACGGTGTTGCCGTCAATGGCCACGGAGGAGCCGAAGCCATCGCTGGCTTCGCCGTCCAAAGAGGTCAGCTCCGCCAGTTGCACCCACGGGTCGATCACCAGCGGATATTGAGCGCCGGCATCGTTGACCCGTAGCAGGAGTCTTTCACCCCGTAGTTCAAGCCGCGCTGCCAGTACCGTGCCGCGTGCGTCGCGGGCGGATAGACCGCTATATCGCAGACTTGTTTTTCCAGCGGCATCCCGTAGGCTCAATCCTGTTTCGCCAAGCACTGCAGCCGTCAAATTGCCTGACACCGCAAGCTCAATCGTCAAGGGCTGGCCGTTCGTTCTGGTTGGAGCTTTGCCGATCGTGAAACCTTGCTCCAATCCGCCCGGGCCGTTGATGTACCACTCTGTCAACCATCCCCTCTGATACTCCACGCGATTAGAACTCGCCCGAGGCGCAACTTCCGCAATCTTGTGCAGACCATCAACGTTTACAGCATCGCCGTATCCGTAGCCATTCAGCCGAATGTGTAAATGCGCGACTCCGGTGACCACTTCGACTCCCCCGGATGTGAAGTCTGCGGCGAACTTGTTCACTGGGTTCGCCATGTGCATCGTCCCAGCTTGTCCTCGCGCCTGATAAGCCGGATCGTTCCGCCCGATTGCCGATGAGATACTTGACTGCGCCGCCAACGGCAGACTCAAGAGCCCAGTGTTGCCTGCGTTTTTCTCGGCCAACGCGCCGCCCGCGCATACTGCGACAGCAATGAAGATGACCAGCGCGCGGTCAGCCTGCGAAAAGGAATGGTGTTTCATCAGCATCCTCCTTGGTGGCGCTCCGGTAGCAGCGGTAGGTACTGGATAGAATCGGTCCTGCAAGCTCAAAGCAGGAGATTTTCAGGCAAAGAACTATATACCAAAAACGATCGGAACGGCGTCGTAATCGTGCGGGTCGATAGTGGGCTGTGCCCTGGCCGTGGAGCTTAAGAACCGCGCTAGATCCGCTTGCCATTCGTCAGGGGCAGAACGACTACGGTCTTTTCCCGCCGTCTATGCCCTTCCGTTACCCGGAATCGCACCCCAATCTTGCGCGCGCCAGATTACAATGTACTCATCTTCCCGAAAGGATCGAGTCAGGGTCGCTTCCAGTGCCGACGGCGTGCTTCACAACCTGAAGCCGACGCTTGGAGCGCGACGCCCCGACTCTGACACCTGATGATCGGCCGCGACGAAAAAGTATCGCAGGTCCGCCTCACCGCGGTGCAATACATAGTCCTGGCCATTTTCATGATTTTGGCTTACGGATTATGGCGACTGCAGGTGGTGCAGAGCGACATGTACGCTTCGCTGGCGGAAAAGAATCGGGTGCGCAACGTCCCCATTCTCGCCCCGCGCGGCAAGATTCTGGATCGCGAAGGACGCACCATCGTCGACAACTATCCCTCGTTCACTGCCTTGTTATTACGCGACTCGGCCCGTGATCTCTCGGCCGATTCGAGTCTCATCGCCCAGGGTCTGCACCTCGACGCAAAAGACGTTCGAGACCGCATTCGGCACTTCGCGTCCATGCCGCAGTATCAGCCTATTTTCCTGAAGGACGACATCACTCCCGATGAGCTGGCTTTCGTCGAGTCACACCGCAACGAACTGCCTGAGCTGGATACCATCGTGGCTCACCGCCGGCTTTATCCACGCAACGGCTTCATGGCTCACTTGATTGGCTATGTGGGCGAAGTCAGCGAGGAGATGCTGAACCAGCCGCGCTGGGAGTTCTACAATCCCGGCGACGTAGTGGGCAAGTCGGGCGTAGAACTGCAATACAACCAAATCCTGATGGGCAAGAACGGGTCGCGGCGTGCCGTCGTGAATAGCCGCGGGCGAGAAGTTGGACGCTTGGATGAGACTCCGGCCGAGGCCGGCAAACAACTCAAGTTGACGGTGGATCTCGATCTGCAGATCGCTGCGGAACAGGCGTTGGGAGACAAGAACGGCGCCATCGTGGCCATGGATCCGCGCAACGGAGAAATCCTGGCCATGGTGAGCCGGCCGACTTTTAATCCCAACGATTTTGCGGTGCGGGTCTCGCGCGATCAGTGGAGCAAGTTGGTCAACGACGAAGATCATCCCCTCCTAAACAAAGCGATCCAAGCCCAGCTCGCACCCGGTTCGACTTTCAAGATCATCATGGCCACGGCGGGCCTGCAAGAAGGCATCGCCCAGGACATGCACGTGATCTGCAACGGCGGCGCCTCATTCTACGGACGCTACTTCAAGTGCTGGGTAACGGCCGAGCATCGCACTCACGGCATGGTTGAAATCAGCAAGGCGATCTACCAGTCCTGCGACGTTTTCTTTTACACCTTGGCGGAAAAACTTGGCATCGATCGCATTGCGAAATACGCGACCATGTTCGGCCTGGGACAAAGGACCGGTATCGACCTCCCGCAGGAAGTGAGCGGAGTCATGCCGTCGGAAGAGTGGAAGGTGCGCAACTTCAAACAGAAATGGTATGCCGGTGAGACCATTTCCGTAGGCATCGGCCAGGGAGCGGTGGCCGTGACTCCGATTCAGTTGGCCCGCGCCATCGGTGCGATTTCGAGCGGCGGTTTGCTCGTAAGGCCTCATGTGACCAACCCGGCGGAGTTGCCAGCGAATATCATTCCCGCCACGGATACGCCAGGCCAGGTAAAGATCCCGATCGATCCCGCGAATTGGGAAATTATCACCGACGCCATGTCGAATGTCCCTACGCCCCTCGGTACGGCAGGCAGCGCCCATCTTCAGGGAATCGATTTCGCCGGCAAAACCGGAAGCGCCCAGACAGTGAGCAACGCACTCAAAGCAAAAACCGCGAATGGCAAATCCAAATACAAGGACAACGCCTGGTTCGTGGGAGTCACTCCTCGCAGAAATCCAGAAATCGTGGTCGCCGTATTGTTCGAAGGCGGAGAACACGGGCAGTTCGCCGCTCGGATTGCCGCCCAAGTGGTCAAGGCCTTTGTCGAGAAGCAGCGTCGTCAGCCGACCAAGGTCGCGCAAGGTAGTAAGAAAGCGGAAATAGGAGCGGTATGGAATTCCACCAGCCCCGACGGCACAGACCAGGACACTTTGCACGGAGGCAGATTCGTGGTGGATGTGTCGGAGAAGCGTGCGCCTTTGGCGGTCGCAGCGCCGGGAGTGCAATGAGGAAGGCCAACGACGAACGACCAATGACTAACGACTGATTTCATGTCACGCTACATCTCATTCCGCGATTTTGACTGGCTCCTGTTGATCTTTGTCCTGCTGCTCTGCGGCCTCGGCGTGATGGAGATCCGCAGCGCCACCGCGCACACCAAATTTGCCGGCGCTCACATCAAGCAGCTTTACTGGATCAGCGGCGGTGTCGCGGGCATGTTCCTGATGAGTTTCATCAACTATCAGAAACTGCTCGACGGAGTTCACTGGATGTACATCGCCTCCATCGCCTCGCTGATGACGGTGATCATCTTCGGTCAGAAATATTTGGGAGCGCGACGCTGGATCAAAATGCCTGGCGGCGGACATTTCCAACCCTCCGAGTGGGTTAAGCTGATCCTGATTCTTGCCGTGGCAAAATACTTTGCCGATTTGCACCAGAGGGAACTTACCTGGCCGGACTTCATCAAAGCCGGCGCAATTGTTGGCGTGCCCATGCTCATGGTGCTGGCGCAACCCGACCTTGGGACAGCCCTGACCTATATCCCGATCGCGGTCATGGGTCTATTCCTCGGCGGAGTCCGGTGGAAACAAGCGGCCACCGTGGTCGTGCTGGCGGGGCTCATGATGCCGCTGGCATTTCACGTACTGAAACCGTATCAACGCGACCGGCTCACCAGTTTCATGCAACCCGAGGCCGACAGCCAAGGCTCCGGGTACCAGGTTATTCAATCCCTGATCGCGGTAGGTTCCGGGGGACTCTGGGGCAGCACAGCCGCCTCTCAGACTCACCAGGCGTTCCTGCCTGTCCCACAAACGGACTTCATTTTCGCCGCTTTCGCCGAAGAGCATGGATTTGTGGGCGCGCTAACCGTAATGCTGCTATACTTTATCGTGCTGATGCGTTTGACGCAGAACGCGCAAACGGCGCCCGACCGCGCTGGCACGTTCGTGGTGATGGGTGTGGTGGCTGTGCTTAGCTTTCACATCCTGGTCAACGTCGGCATGGTGGTCGGTTTTATGCCGGTCACCGGAATACCCTTGCCCTTAATGAGTTATGGCGGGTCTTCTGTCCTGTTTATGTTTCTGGCGCTGGGAATTGTGATGAATGTGCGGATGCGCCGCTTTGTGAATTAGAACAGGGGAAGAAGGCAAGGAAAGTTGCCGCGCTTGCCATATGCGGCCAAAAACAAGATTACGATCGCCCTCGCGTAAAGAGGGCACTCACCGGCCAGAACAGCAGTAAACGGCCGGGCAGGATTGAAGCTAACGCGCTGCCAGGCGGGTAACGGCCCCCCCAAAGACCTGAGACGGTTTTTGTGAGAGCGGTCACAAACCTTGGGTAAGCGCAATGCGATAAGTGCAAACGATTTCCAAGCTTGTACCACGAGTACGGCCTCGGAGAAAGCTCCGTAGCCCCAGCCGTCCCTTATGCGGGACGGATATCGCATCGCTCCATCCTCCCGGCCCTTTCCTGCCTATGTTCCGGTGAACCCTGCCGCCGCTTGACGGCGCAGAACCGGAGTCCGTATGACCAAAGAATTATTTGTGTCTTCCACCCCTCATGAAACCAAGGTGGGCCTGGTGGAAGATGATCAACTCGCTGAAATTTACCTCGAGCGCGAAAACGAGTACACCCTAGCTGGTTCCATCTATAAAGGCCGCGTAACCCGGGTCCTGCCCGGCATGCAATCCGCTTTTGTGGATATCGGCTTGGAGCGCGACGCGTTCCTCTACGTTTCCGACTTCATGGAACTGCAAGACGAAGACGAAGTCGAGGAAATCCCCACCAACCTGGCCCCATCCCAACCGTATCAATCGCCCGCCCGCACCGAGGTTCAACTTTCCGCAACCGAGGGCAGAGCGTCGGCGCCTGAAAACGAGACGCATATTGTTTCTGAGGAACACCGAGAACTCATCACTCAGCCGGGAGAGAATCGCGAAAAGTCCAATGCTGGCCAGAGCCGCGAGGGACGCGGAGATTGGCGAAGCCGTCGCCGTCGCGGACGCCGCGGCGAACGCATGCCAGAATCCAAGTTTGCCCGGCCCACTACAGAAGCGCCACGCACTGATCGTCCAGAAAGCGATCGTCCAGAAAGCGATCGCCCGGAAAGAAGGGATCGTCCGGAAAGAACCGATCGTTCCCAACGAAGCGACCGTGCCGAATACGGTCCGCCGCCAGGATACCAACCGATCATCCTCCCCGGCGAATCGATCTCAAAGTATCAACGTCTCGCGCAAACGCCGCCCGCTCAGCCCCGTGCGGGATCAAGGCCGGGAACCCAGAGTCCCGACGCTCCCGCCCCCATTACCGCCGCGTTTCCCGAGGATGAGCCCTTATTTGCGAAGCCAGAAACGGACCAGCAGCAGGCGATCGCGGAACCTCGAGAACGAGCACCGAACGACCGGGCAAAAGGCGCAGCCGCGAACTCTCAAGTCGGATCGTCTGACTGGGATCGCGAACAAAAGCGTCTGCATGAAATGAATGTAGCCGCCGTGTTCGGGGGAGCCACCGAACCTGCGGAAGTTCACGAAGACTTGGACGGCCAGATGGTCACTATTCCCGAGCTTTCCGATCAAGCTCCACCGCCCGCAGCCGCCGGAACTATGGTGGAAGAAGAGATCGAAGAGGAAGAAGCGGATCTAGCCACATACGTCGAAGACCACGACAACGAAGCCTTCGAAGAAGAGGAACTGGAAGAAGAAACTCGCCATGCCGAAGATTATCTCGAGCCAGCGTCGCGGGAAATCGCCGCGTCGAGCGAGCCCGCTCAAACGGCCAGCGAAACCAAGGCTCAGGAACCGTTCGTCATTGAAGGCGGCAGCGACGAACTCGCCGCCGGCGAAGTAGAAGTCGACGAAGCGGTTGCGGAGCAAGAAGAAAAAGAAGCGGAAGAAGCGGAACTTGAGGAAGCCCAGGCACAAGCCGAAGCCCTCCTTGATGCCGAGGCCCGCGGCGATGGCACGGTAGACGCCCGAATCGAAGTCCGCGCCCCAGCGGGGACTGCAGCCTATACCCAGCGCGCCCCACGCCCGGCGTTCGACCCCCGCCGCGGTCAACGAGGACGCCGCGGAGGAGGTGGCCGGCGCTTTCGCCGTCACGAACCGCAAAACGTCCCGCTCATCACCGAACTGCTAAAAGAAGGTCAGGAAATCCTGGTTCAAATTGCCAAAGAACCAATCGGCAAGAAAGGCGCTCGCATCACCAGCCACATCGCACTGCCCGGACGCTTCCTGGTCTACATGCCCACGGTGAATCACACCGGCGTCTCGCGCAAAATTGCCGCCGAAGAAGAACGCCAGCGCCTGAAGCGCATCATCATCAGCGAGCGCGAAAACGGACACGGTGGCTTCATCGTGCGCACCGCCGCGCAAGGCGCATCCGAAGAAGAGCTGCGCGCCGACATTCGCTTTCTGAAAAATCTCTGGTCTGAAATCAAAACTCGCGCCGAGAACAACAAAGGACCGACGCTGATCTATCACGACCTGAACGTAGTCGAGCGCGTGCTCCGCGACCAGGTCACCTCCGACTTCACCGCCATCTGGGTCGACACCGAACAGGAATATGAACGTGTCCTGCGCTTCGCCAACCGCTTTCAACCCGCGTTGGTGCGCCGCGTCAAGCTCTACAGCAAAGAAGTCCCGCTATTCGAACAGTTCGGCTTGAACGACGAAATCAACAAAGCGCTCAAGTCGAAAGTCTGGCTCAAGAGCGGCGGCTACATCGTCATCAATCAAACCGAAGCCCTGGTCGCGATCGACGTCAACACCGGCAAATACGTCGGCAAGACCGCGCGCCTGGAAGACACCATCGTCAAAACCAACGTGGACGCCATCAAGGAAATCGTCCGCCAGATCCGCCTGCGCGACCTTGGCGGAATCATCATCATCGACTTCATCGACATGGACGAGCGCCGCAACCGTCAAAAAGTCATGCAAGCCCTGGAAGAAGCGCTGCGCAGCGACCGCGCCCCGTCGAAAGTTTTGCAGTTCAACGATTTTGGATTAGTTGCGATAACCCGCAAAAGAGTGAAGCAATCGCTCGAACGCACCATCGGCTCGCCGTGCCCCTATTGCGAAGCCACCGGCTACGTAAAATCGATAACCACAGTCTGCAATGACATCTACGTGGAAATGCGCAAAATGGCGAAGCATCTCGACCACGCCGACGTGATGCTGCGCGTCAACCCCGAAATCGCCAAAGCCCTGAAGTCCAACAATGGCCGCTTCCTAACCGAAATGGAAGAACTAACCAAGCGCACGGTAATCGTAAAAAGCGACCCTGCGTTACATCAAGAACAGTTCGACATCAATTGAACCCGTGCAGGGCGGACACTCCTGTCCGCCACCGTTGACGTTGCTGTTCGACGAAGTTGAAACCGGGTGCCCCAGGTCTCGCGCCCTTCGAGACCTGGGAAAGTAACCTGATTCGTCGCCTGCAGTTGGCGTAACCATCGCCTCTCTGACAATGTCGGCCCGTGTCAGTCACATTCAATGACCAGTGGTGAAAACGTGTAATCGCCGTCTACAACAGTTACGTTGGAAACATGCGGGGGAAGATAATGATCTCAGTGTGATTGACACCTTCAAGATGCGGTTGCGAAGCCTTATGTGGGCAGTGGCTGCCCCTTAGTCTCTTGCCCTGCAAACGGAGTAACCACTAGGCCAACGATATAGATCAGCGACATCACGGCCGCAGCCGCTCCGATGCCACCAAACAGTGAGACCAACCAACCGGCCAAAAGTGGTCCCAAGCCCGCGATGCTTCGCGAACTATCGAAAACTAAGGACATGGCCGTGCCTCTTATCCGTGTTGGGAACAGTTCGGGCAAATAGATCGTCATCCACGCGAATTGACCGCTGCTGAAGAAACCGTTTGCACCAGCCATAATGAGTACTGCGTTCCGCTGGCGGATCAGCAGGAAGTAGCACAACGAAAATACAAGTGCCCCCAAATAGTAAAGCCAAATGGTTGGCTTGCGACCTAACATATCCGCCAGAAATCCAAGCGAGAGAAAACCCGCGATCGACCCCACAGCAAACATCAGTCCAACTATAGAAGACGACAATCGCATTTGGCTTTCTGCATGTTTTGTCAGCTCGTTGGCGAATTCCGGAATCCAAGTGGATGCAGACCACCAGCCTACGACAGCACTTAGCGACATCAGCAGCAAGAGGCCAACACGGCGGCGTAATTCAGGGTCGAACAAGATGCGAGATATTGTAAACTGCGCTAGTTCTCTGTCTTGAGGAGAACCACGACCCATCTCAAGTCGCTCCTGCGCCTTCCGTCGATCCCGGCTGGCTGCGATCCAGATGGCGGGCTCGTCGACGCATCGGCGGACGTAGAGTAATAAGAAGGCCGGTAGGATGCCGATGAGAAACATGTAGCGCCACGACGACTGACCTAACGGGCTAAGCAAAACCCAAATGCCCGACGCTACCAGCAGGCCCACACCATAAGCTGCATGAAGGGCACCACCGGCTCGGCCTCGCGACGCAGGCGGCCAAAACTCAGCAACGATGGCTGCACCTGGTCCCCACTCAGCACCTAACCCAAGTCCCGTAAGGAAACGAAAGATGAGCAGGGACCAGTAACCCCAAGACATTGCGGCTAGCCCGGTAAAAACGGCGTAGCACAAGATCGAGAGCATGAGGGTGCGCCTGCGACCCAAGTAATCAGCAGCAATACCCGCTGCGACTCCGCCCGCCGCCCATCCAACCATCGTCGCTGCTAATAGGCCGCCGATGTAGATGGACGCTCTCGGCAGTCGGTCAGGAGGGAGGAATTGGTGGACGGCAGGGCCCATCACGAGTACTAAACCATAGGTTTCGTACCCGTCGAACATCCAGCCTAGCCAAGAGGCGATCAGCGCCCTCCAGCTAGGTTTCCCAATCGAAGAGGACCAGAGCTGCGGTGCAGTTGTTGCAGCCATTGCAGTCGTCGTTATACCACGTTAGCTCTTAAACCTGCGGGTTGTTGCTGCAAAATCGCCTTAGCACTCCGCTATTCGCGGGAGCCAAACCGTGGCCACTGTCATCGAATCCTGACAGGAGGGTGACGAAAGATGTATCACGTGCGCCAAGAGAACCTGCCTTTTGTTGGAAGTTCGCATGAGTTTATCGGAGCTGAGCAGGGCAACGCGAATGTTTCGGTGTTCCTGTTCCATGGCAAGCCCGGATCGGGGCCGGGTCCTCACCGGCATCCTTATGACGAGATCCAGTTCATTCGTGAAGGCCGGGGGGTGTGGACAGTGAGCGGCAAGACCTTCGAGGGCGGCGCTGGAGACATCTTTGTCATCAAGGCTGGCGAGATCCACAGCTTTAAGGTGGTTGGCGATTCACCGCTGGTACAATTCGACGTTCACCTGAGTCCCCGCTTTATCCAAGAGAACCTATAGTGCAATGAGCAGTGGGTTGCAATGTTGCTGGGGGCCGCCGCCCTCGGAAAAACGCAAGCGTTCTTTGTCAGTTGTGGGGGAGCGGGCCCACTGTTTCTTTCAGCTCCTTACTCACAAGGTGCCTGCCCTTGCCTCTCCGGCTTTTGGAGAGACAAGGGCGAGGATTTTCATCTCGAATGCCGGCCGAACGACCCGGTTTTCGCAGAAAGCACGAACGACCCATTGATCGTTTTGCCGTCGCCAATCCAGTCCAACAATTTGCGCTGTTCCGGTGTGCAGTTTTCATAAAACTCTGGAGTCACGACCACAGCGAAATCTATATCCTCTGGCTCGATTTCCTCTGTCAAAAAACTGCCATCAATCAGCAGTTCGCATGGGATGTGCTCTTTCTCCAGCATTACAACGATCTGCAGAAAGCCATCCATGATGACCCTGCGAGTCGTCGAAAGCGGGAACTTTCGGACGCAGACTTCCCGAATTTCTTCGATTCTTCTGACGTGCTCGCCGGGTTCAAACAACGGTGGGCAGTCAGAAATTCGGTTAGACATAAAGTATGCGGGGGGAATGGCCTTGCCCCACGCACACTTCCGTGTTAGCGTCTATTTGAGTGTGCGACGCAAGACCTGCGAACAGTTTTCGACCGAGAGCCTCGACCGGACATCGAGGCTCTTGGCACTTCAGATTAAAGCATACTCTGTCAAATTATGAAGCCCCTGCCAGCACCGAATGTCCCCGGCAAGAGCGAATTTGAGCGGTTCGACAATGCCGTGCGCCAAGTGCTCACGGTCTCGAAGGAAGAACTGCTCAAGCGGGAAGCGCGCGAGAAGAGCAAGCCGGAAGTGAAGCGGCTTAAGAAATCCTGACTGGATTGCCTACATGGGTCTGATGTCGAGAGCCGTAGACAAGATTGTCGATCCACTCCCTAAGTGGGCAAAGTGGATTTTAGGTTTGCTTGTAGCGATTGGATTTATCTACGGCATCGCCCGCGAGGGTTTTTGGTTCATACTGAAAGTGATTTTTAGCCCCGAAATTTGATCCCTGCCTGTTTTGCCAAGTATATTATTACCATTTTTTCCCTTGACCCGTGTGTCTTCAAACAGCTAACATAACGATAACTTCATCAGCTGTTTGATAACAGCAGTAAAGGTTCTTTGATAATTTCGGGATTCACCACGCAAGGTGCGTCTTCGCACTCAGCGAAAAAGACTGCCTCGCTCCAAAATATGCCCCGCTAAGTCCTTTAGATCGGATATTTTAGATGGGTATAGCAACTCGCCGCTTGTTTTCAAAGACTTACAAGGCAGGGAGGCTCCGGGATATCTCCTCCGTAAGTCCTTTAGAAGGGATATTTTACGAGGGTATCTCTAAAACTGACCCTTTGTTTTCATAGATCTGGCCGGAAAACGCGTTTTTTGGGTATATACCCGGTATGAAAGAGTAAACATAGTCACCAGATTTATTACTCATGAGCTAACACAAATGGTCGCCTGGACGTAACTCAACTGGCGTTGCTGGCACCCAGGGTTTTTTCGTCGGGAACTCCGACCAAAGTCTTCACGACCAACTCCGAGCAATCATGCAGCTTTTGCAGCGGGGCACGGATCTTGTCCGCCTCGACTTTGGCGCCGCGTTGTTCGGCCAACTTCATGACGCGTTCGGCGTTCTGGTTTACGGAGCGGCCGATCTCGAGCAACACGATCATCGAGTCGGCGTGCAGCTTCCACAACGATGCGGAATTCTCGGCGCGCTTGAGTTCTTCGAGTTCGGTGGTCATCCGTGCGACCACGGCGACCAGGCGCAGGATCACCCGGGCGACTCCGGCCCGAACGCTTTTCTCTTCCAGATAATCGGCGCAGTACGCATCCGCTTCAGCGGCCGTGAGCAGGAGATTGAAGAAGCGCATGGGAACGACCTGGCGAAATTTCGGGTCGGCTACGCGCACGAAGATGCGAATCGATTCCTCGATCCTGAGGAGTTTGCTTTCTTCGGTAGAAATCTGTTGCGGGGTTACCGTTGCGCGCATGGCCGCGACATCAAGCACAGGACGCCGACTCGGGAACGAAGCCAGCTTGGCGGGGGGATTGAGGTTCGCCTTCGCGGGCGGACGCACCAGGCGCGGGCTGCGGCGGACAGGCGGGTGCTGGTCAAGCGTCTTCTTCAGTTTCGATACCCGCCGGAACTTGTCGAGAGCAGTGCCGTAATCGATGCGAAGCAACTCACTCTCTTCCAGCGCCGCCACATGTTCCACGGTGACATCCACGCCATCGACGTTACCGAGAATGCTGCCACCTTGCTCCTCGACAACCTCGGCAAAATTCTTGATTTCCGCCGCGGACTGATGGAACACAGCGTCGAACTTTTTGCCGAAGGCGGTGTTGTACGGCGCAATCGTGGCCAGAACGCCGGGGTGGTAGAAGGAAGAATCGAAAGACTGCTTCAGTTCGCGCACGCGAGGAATGATTCCGGAATCGAGAAGCGCATTCAGATCGCGAAAGCCCTCGGCTTCTTCCTGCAGGTGATCGAAGAGGCGCAGGGTTTGCAGGTGTTCTTCGGTTAACGACGGAACGTCAGCGTCGGCGAGAATCTCCAGCAACGCGATCTCGAACGGAGCCAACGGAAGCGATCCATCGAGGCCGTAGCCGCGGCGCTCCCACTGTCCAGGCACGCGCGGATGACGATAGAGGAAAGTGGCGACCATGTCGGTCTTGTCGCGATGCACTTCGCTGGTATCTTTGGTGCGAATGAAATAACGAAGCATCGCTTCAGCGATCTCGGGGTCGGTATCGGGCGTGAATGCCCGTCGCAGCATGGCGGGGGTAATGGCGAGATCAAGCAACCGAAGCCAGCGATGCATGCTGGACAAGGTTTGCTGCACACCATCGTCGCTTTGCAGGGAGATCGCTTCGAGCCCTGCAGGGACGGGAACTTCTCCACGCACCGCTTCCTGCAGGAGCTTCTCATAGAAGCCCTGGACGGTGGCCAGAATAGCCAACTCCCACTTCGGATCCTCCACCACAGTCGCTCCCGCGCACTAATCAATTGGATTTAAGGAGAGGGCTAGGGTTAGTTAAAATCATGCCCGGTACAAGCACAAGGCTGTCGTAAGGACAGGACACCAACTAGATAAGGGACATGCCCTGAAGTAACCTTGCGCTAAGTGTCTGAAAGGAGTGCGTTTCCGAGGCAACGTTTCCTGGGATGCAAAATTGGCATCAAACGGTATACTAAGGCAGTTAGTTCTGGTTCTGAGGATGGAAATCATGGAATGGACAGCACCGCAGTTCGAGGAAGTGGCGTTGAATTGTGAGATCAACTCCTACGCCTCTGCCGCAATGTAAATTCGGCAAGGATGCACATAAAAATTCTGGGCTCGGCCGCAGGGGGTGGCTTTCCGCAGTGGAACTGCAACTGCCGCAACTGCAGATCCTTGCGCGAGCGAACTCTCCGCGGTAAGTCCCGTACTCAAACCCAGGTAGCGATATGCCACGATCATCGCACTTGGTTTTTGTTGAATGCTTCTCCCGATTTGCGGATGCAGATCGAAGCGACGCCAGTTCTTCATCCGCGGCGCGACGGGCGGAATTCTTCCATCGGCGGCGTCCTGCTGACCAGCGGCGATATCGATCAAGTGGCCGGATTATTGTCTCTCCGCGAATTGCAACCCTTCCACATTTATTGCACACCTTCCATCCGGCGTATTCTGCAGGAAGACAACAGTCTGTTCGCGATGCTAAATCGCATTCCGGGCCAAGTATCATGGACGGAAATCGATTGCGACAGCACCTTCTGTTTGCAAGCGCTGCCTGAGCGGGGTGCAGGAATTCAATGCAGCGTGTGCTCACTGGGGAATCGCTACCCGGCGTATGTTTCGCGGGAGCGAGTTGCCGATCTTAAGCCGGAGGACGCTCTGCTAGGCGTGATCGCAACATCGTCGTCGGGCAAACGGTTCGCCTACTTCCCGGCAGTTCCCGCGATCGACGATTCGCTGCTGCAGCAGTACGAGGAAGCCGATCTGCTGTTCTTCGACGGGACTTTTTGGAGCGACGACGAACTGATTCGAGTACAGGGCGGCGGTTCGACGGCACGCGAAATGGGCCACGTTCCGGTATCTGGAGCCAATGGAAGCTTGCGCGTGCTGGCGGGCTTACGGCATCCACGAAAAATTTTTGTGCATGTGAACAACACTAATCCCATGCTGGATGAATCTGGGCCTGAGTATGCGGAAGTACGGGCCGCGGGTTGGGAAGTTGCCGAGGACGGTTGGAGTTTCGACCTGTAGGGCGCCCACGCCCGGTTGGTGTCATCCCGAGCAAAGCCAGGGTATAGGTTGGTCGCGCGGCCGAGAAAGACCGGGATTCCTTCTCGCTTCGCTCAACGGGATGACAGAGTGAGTTTTGGGGAGCGTGGCGTTTGCGTAGCAGCGTCGGGTTCTGTCAGTAACGTACGGTTTTGTCGGTGGCGTTGACGCGGAGGGTTGGGATTGAAACCGGCGGCGGAAATCTTGTGCGATTCTTCTGTGCTCTCGGCGGAAGAATTGGCGGCGGGCTTGCGGCGCGTGGGGGAGGAGCGTTACCACCATCGACACCCGTTCCACCTGATGATGCATGAGGGACGGTTGAGCCGGGGACAGTTGCAGGCTTGGGCTTTGAACCGCTACTACTACCAGAGCATCATTCCGATCAAAGATTCCATCATTCTTTCTCGCAGCGACGATCCGAATTTTCGCCGGGCGTGGCGGAAACGTGTGGTCGATCACGATGGTGATGCGAATCATGAAGGCGGGATTGAGCGCTGGATCAAGCTGGCCGAAGCTACAGGGCTTGAACGCCAACGCGTATTGCGCGGCGAAGAAGTGCTCCCCGCGACGCGGTACGCGGTGGATGCTTATCTGAGTCTGGTCCGGAATCGGACCTTTTTGGAAGCCGTGGCTTCGTCGCTGACCGAGTTATTCTCACGTGAATTGATCGCGCTGCGCATGGATCGTTTGCGGCTGCATTATCCGTGGCTTTCCGGTGGTTTCGATTATTTTACGGCACGCCTGGACCAGGCGCCGGAAGACGCGCGATTCGCACTTCAGTGGGTAACTGAGAACGCCCGGACGCGGCCGGAGCAGGAGGCGGCGATCGCAGCCTTGCGGGCGAAGTGCGACATTCTGTGGGCGCAGTTAGACGCGCTTTACTTTGCCTACGTTCAGCCGGGATGGCCGCCGCCTGGCGCCTTTCGGATTCAAGAGTCCTGAGGATGCCTCGTCCTCTTGATTCCAGCCAGCCTCGTCTCGCTGCCGGTTGCCGGTGGGGGAGTCAGGGTGAGGAACGCGTGGTGCTCTTTCCCGAAGGCATGATTCGGGTCCGGGGCACAGGGCAGAACATTCTGGAACTTTGTGACGGGCAACGCACGGTTCAGGAGATCGTGGCCGCGCTTTCGGAAACCTTCAGCAGTGCTGATCCGGTGAAGATTCGGGAAGACGTGGCCAGTTTTCTGGAAGCACTTCAGCGGAAGCGCATCGTTGATTACTAGCACCCCGACCTGCAGATAAGGGGCAAGCCTGTCCGCCTCTGCGAATCTTGAGTTTGATCGCAAGGTACGGATAGCGCCGGCCTCACGCTATTCAATATCGTCGGCTCATGCACAAGACAATCGAGCCGACCATTCTTTATTTCGGAACACCCGTAGCCCTCATCAGCACCTTGAACCCGGACGGATCGCCAAACCTCGCGCCGATGTCTTCGGCGTGGTGGCTGGGCTGGAGCTGCATGCTGGGCTTAGGCCAGATGGGGCAGACCTCCGACAACCTCATCCGCACGCGCGAGTGTGTGATCAATCTGCCATCCGAAGACTTGGTCTCGCAGGTCGATCGCCTGGCTCTGACGACTGGGAAGAATCCTGTACCGGAGAAGAAACGTCAGTGGGGCTATCGCTACGAACCAGACAAGTTTGACCTCGCTGGGTTCACCTCGATGAATTCAGAATCGGTGGGGCCGCCGCGTGTTCGCGAGTGCCCGGTGCAAATGGAGGGCATCGTCCACGATTTCCGCCCCTTCGGCAAGAACGTGAGCGCCAATATGTTTGAGGTCCATCTCGTGAAGCTGCACGTCGACGAAAAAGTGCTTGTGGGCGACGGCCCACGCCCTCATGTCGATCCGACGCGCTGGCATCCGCTCATCATGAGCTTCTGTCGATTCTTCGGGCTAGGCGGCGAGGTCCATCCATCACGCCTTGCGGAATCAGATTTCATGAGATTTGTGACCCAAGGAACAACGTCGCAACCAGCAAAGTTGTCAATCAAGCAGGAACCGACATAATGCCAATTGCCAGAGACCGAGGACAACATTCCTTTGGGGGGTGGCAATCCGCCTCTGGGGTCCGCCAGCCCGATCTTCAGATCCGCCGCCAACGCCGATGGGGGAACGATGTCTTGAACTTTACCAATCCTGCGATATAAATTGGACCGTGCTCCGTAGCGGCTCTGGGATTGGCTACTGACTCTTGTGAGTAGAGCCGGCTCGTAGGAGAATGCTTCTGACGCGGGGCAATAGCTGGGCATAGAGAATGAACGATTTGCGCTCCAACGAGAAAACCGACTGGAAGGCCCATGGCTTGCGCATCATTCGCAGCGGAGAACTGGACACCAACACACCCCAAACCCCCGGTATGACCCGCGCCGAGGCGATCTCGCGTGCCCGAGTCGGCGCGCAAAAGCTCTGGGCGGGAACGGTGGTAGTGCAGCCGAATGCCAAGACCGGTCCTCATCATCATGGGGAATTGGAAACCGTGATTTACGTCGTGCGGGGCCGCGCGCGGTTTCGCTGGGGAGATCGTTTGGAGTTTGTCGACGAAGCGGGTCCAGGAGACTTCGTCTATGTGCCTCCCTACGTTCCTCATCAAGAGCTAAACGCGAGGAAAGACCAACCGGCAGAAGCGGTGATCGTGCGCAGTGGTCAGGAGCCTGTCGTCGTCAATTTGGACATCCCGAGCCCGGAGGACGCCGCGGACACTTCAGAAGGCGATCCATTCCACTCTGCGCCTGGAAAGCGCTGAACATTGCAGGTTTTGTGAAGGTTCCCTGACGCGTTATTCGTGGTGAAAATACGTGCCTGCTTTCCCTTTTCAATCCGCAGCCGCACCTTTCTCTCCCAGCCCGATCTTCAGATCCGCCGCCAGCAATTGGTGGAATAAATGTTCACCTGCCTCGCGCCGCACTGAAAGTCTTCCTGCGCCATAGGAACGCGACTTCAATCCGCGCTGCACCGCCTCACAGATTCCCAGGTCTTCGTCCTGAACCCGAGTGCCCACGGCAACGCTCTGCTGGTTGTATTCGCGATGTGCTTCGCTCGCATCAGCAAAACAAAAATCGAAAATCACGCGGCAGTGATCGACGTCGACTGGCAGTACGAGATTCGTATCCATATAGCCTTCGTAACAATTAATCATCAGATTGGGATACTGCCAGAAATACCAGGCGCGATCGCCTTTGCGAGTTGCTCCTGTCGCCACGTCCGCACTCGAAGCCACCATCGGGCTCGACTGCAGGCAATAGCGGTCTTCGTTTTCAATGGTGTATTCCTTGTAATCGAGCACCGAGTTCAGGCCTTTATGAAGCTGGGGCACGTGGTATCCGCCATCGAGATAATTATCGATGAACACTTTCCAGTTGCAGCGAATGTCATAAACGCGGCTATCGAAATAATGCAGACGGCTCACGCCAAGCGGCGCAATTCGCTTGGCTAACCCACCAAGAAAATCTCGCAGGGGCACGGCTTCTGGATCAAGATTCACGAACACGAAATTTTCCCAAGTTTCAGCTTTCACTGACACCAAACCATTTTGTTGGCGGTCAAAGTTTTTCACTCCGTCAAACTCCGGCGTACCCTTGAGCGAACCATCCAACCCATAATTCCAGCCGTGATACGGGCAATGCAGGATGGAAGCCTTTCCGCAAGGTTCGGTAACGACCGCGGCCGCGTGGTGGCGGCACACGTTGTAGAACCCGCGCAACACGCCGTCATTGCCCCGCACCACGACAATCGGCTCTCCCGCCACATTCGCCGTTACGAACTGCCCGGGCGCCGCCACCCGCTCCACGCGTCCGACCATCTGCCAGGTTTTGCTGAACACCACTCTGGTTTCGAGCTCGGCAATGCGCGAATCCACGTACCAAGACGCAGGGATGGTCGACGCTTCCGCCAGCGGTGCGTTCGCGTCGTACGCAGCGAGAATGCTGTGTAATGTATTTTGTGGATTCATCGAGTGTTTAGAGGAAAAGCATTCTGCCGTTGTCACGCGACTCCCGAAAGCTGTCTCCCTCAGTTTTCGCTGCAGTCGCGAAAGACGCTCTCGTCAAGCGGATGCCTTGACAGGGTCGTCTTTCTGGTCCGTCCCGATCGCCCTTCTCAACACATCCAGGAACTGCGCGATCCGTGCCTCTTTTTTTTCTGTGGAATCCCCTTGGCGGCGAAATAGTCCGGGGTCGAGTTCCTCGATCAGCAGAGCATCCTGGAATCGTTCGACCACCCAATCGAGAATGGAAACGCCCATTTCAATATCCAGATCGCGACGGAGCTCGCCGCGTTCGAGGCCGAAGCGTACGAAGTCCACCCGGCCATAAGGATCTTCGGCGATCAGGAAGCGGTTAATTTCGCGGCGTAAGGCCAGGTCCGTTCCGTACTGCCCCAGCAGATAGACACGGTAGGGTATCCAATCTTCCCGCAGCATGTGCTCAGTCCGCACCAGCCAGTAGTACAGCACTTCGAAGAAACCGCGATCCCGCACTTCAGCCGGCACCTTCAAGTATGGGGAGAACGAACGCACTGCTTTCTTGTAGGCCTCGAAGAACAAACCATCCTTGCTGCTGAAATGCTGGAAAATCGAGCCCTTCGCTATGCCCAGGCCGGCGGCGATATCGCCCACCCGGGCGGCGTGGTAGCCCTGCTCGGCAAAATGGCGCATGGCCGCATCGATAATCTTGGCGCGCTTGTCTTCGGAGCGCGGCCGGGGAGGGAGGTTTCGATATCGAGGCGGTGAGATAAGGCTGCTGCTGATCCCGCTCATAGTTTGACCTCAAGTCATCGCAATGTACTCAATAAATCGTTTAAATACAACTGTATTTTTGCTGCAGGGGGCGCCGGTCCGTTGCCCCGGGAAGGACATGCATGACGAACGGTTTACCGCACTCATCATTTCTCGGCTGCGCTTTTCTGGATAGGCGTTTTTTAAAAAAACAAGTAGCTTTGCCGAGAACGGCCACGGAAGGGAAATAAATTGGAGGTCCCGCGGGACCTCCTGCCGGGAACGGGTCAGCAGCGGATCACCCGTTCGCGTTTGCAGCATCTTACTAAGACCCGCAATGGAAATTGTCAAAGGAGTATCAAGGAATTGTCATTTTCTTGTTACGTAGACTGCCGGCACTGAAGCATTCGCCGAGTTGCGCGGCTCAGAAATCCTCTCAGTGCTCAGTGTCGTTCATAGCTGGGACTATCCGGCAGAGGAGGTGGATAGTCGCGCCCGTACATATTTTGGTGACCTTGAGGCATGTTCGCGGCTGGAAGATGCATGGCTCCTAAACTTGAAGCATCCCGGGAAACAGTCACCTCCCGAGTGAGGTTGTTCAGTTCCTCGGGCAGTGTGTCTTCGTACCAGATTCTCAGCGTATACCGGCCAGGGGGCACGTGCGGAATGGTCACGCGACCGTTGCGGTCTGAGATCGCGTAGTAAGGGCTGCTCACCGCGATGACTACCGCGCTCATTTCAGAATGGATGTTACAGAAAATGTACGAAATGCCGGGCTTGTCAAAAACAACATCGCGCGTACTTCCGGCTTCATAGAGGCCGAGATCAAAACGCTTGCCCTCAAAAAGCGAGAACACATTGTGAAAAAAAGGATCCCGGTTGGGAAATTCCACCACCGCACCGACCGGCACGACTAAAACGTGGGGATCGAAACTCTTGTTCTTCTGAACCAGACGCGGACGATTGGAAGTTGCAGGAGCGGGCAACCCGGAAAGAGCCGCACTCCCAACCGGAGTCAGCCAAAGCACGATGTTAGGCGCTCCGCTGGCTTTGCTCTTCTTTCCGCTGCGCACTAAGGCCACATCTGCGGTGACTGTCACTTCCTGCGGCCAGGCTGAGATGGCTGTCATAATCAGGACAGCCAAACAACCGACGGTAGTTGGTTTGGTGATCAAAATAAAATACCCATGATCAAATCGAATTGGTCGGCGCTATTATTGACGTCGTAAAGCTGAGCGGTTCGCAAATGCTTGTATTCCCCGGAAAACAGCAGACTCGATCGTGGCCGAAAGACAAAGTTCGCCAGCAACCCGCGGTTTTGAAGCAGTAAAGGATTAAACAAGTAAGACTGACTTGCGGCTGCGGCTCGCACCTCGACCGTGGTTGGATTGTCCACTCCGACAGCGGCGTTGAATTCCAGCGTGTTGGTGGCTTTGAATTTCAGCTGGGACCATCCGCCGATCGAATCCAACCCGCGTACCCGGGTGCCTGCATCACTGGGATTGCCGTCATACACGATGCTCTGACTAATGTCGTCGCCAATTCCACCAATCGCCCGTCCCCGATAGAACTCACCAGTCAGACTCAAGCGCGGGGCTAGCGGAATCTCCCAGTCCGCCATCCCCGCCCAGCCGTCAATGTAGTGGTCGAGGGACTGTGGGCAACTTCCTGGATTAGGCATAGCCGATGGGCACGTAACCCAATCCTGGCGGCTGTAGTAGCCGGCGGCGCCGAAGCTTATAGGGCGACCCAGTACGGTGCCGGTCCATGCTGTCCGGATGGCATAAGCCGGCTGGCGCGTCAATTCGCCGGCGCTCGGCATGCGAAAGTACGTATCTGCCGGAAACTCTCCCGTAAGATTGTCCAGAATTCCACCTTGGAGCGTTATGTTCTGATCCCGGGAAATTCTGAACCGGTGTTCCACTCGCACTTGTGGGGTCCACGCCCACAAGTTTCCCGCGTAATTAAATGCGGGGACGGCGAGCGACGCAAATGAGGTCGGTGAAAGGGGCGAAAAGAACAAACTATCCTGACCTACCACAACCGAGGTGTTGGCCCAATCCATCCGCATGCTGGCGGTGCGCAACCGGAAAATCCCGGAGTTAATGCCGTTCCAGGTACTGGGAAATCCACCGGCAAAGTCGGCCTGCAAACTGCCCGATGTCTTCGCCCCCGCCAAAGTGGGCCCGAACACCTCCACACCGATTTCGGATTGCCGCATGGTTGCGCCAAAGCTTCCCGTACCGGTGCTTGGTCCGGTTGCAAAGCTGGGAAAGTCCTGATTGTCGGTCGCGCCGTGACTGTTGAAAAGATTCAAAAGCACAATGCCGGAAAGCCGTACGCGATACTTGGATGCGCTCTCGACCTTAGTCTGATACTGGTCGTCGATCTTGCTGTTCACGAGTTGTGTCGACTCCTCGAGCGACGCCACACGGTCTTGCAGTGACCCCGTCTGCGTTGTCCGGGGCTGCGCGGATTGGGGCGACGCGGGATCATCACTGGCCGACGGCGCCAATTGGTACGAATCCCCGGGTGGTGGAATCACCGCCGCCGACGGACCGTGCGACGCCTGCAACTCATGTCGCAATGCTGCATTCTCGGCGCGGTATTGTTCCGTCTCGCTCCGCATCTCCGCCACTGCCGAACGTAGCTCCTTGACTTGCTGTTGGAGCTCCTGAATCGCCGCGGCTGTCGAACCGCTGGAAGACGATGCCACGGCCGGACTCGATTCCTGTGACCACCCGGAGAGACTGCCCAGCAGCAAAAGCAACCCAGCCAAGCTTCCTCGCCGCATCCCATGAGGCAAACCATTCCCCTGCTTCACAAAGCGCCCTCCCGAAGAAGACTGTGGAAGTCCGTTGAACGATGTCGAGTGAACTCGCGAGACGATCTTGAACCAAGCTGCGCACTTCCCGAACGGAAAATGTTACTCCGACTGCACCCTTTTTGCCCGGGTGAGCGGCGACAGATCCGGTTTGCCCTCCCCACCACTATCCGAATTGGACGATGCAATAATGGGCAGGGTTATGCAGAAAACCGTCCCTTCTGCGGACGTTTTTTCCACAATCACATCTCCTCCGTGATCCTGAATGATTTTCTGCACCACGGTCAACCCCAGACCAGTTCCGTTTTCCTTGCCATAACTGATGAACGGCTCGAAAAGCTTACCTCGAATGGACTCCGGGATACCCCGGCCGTTGTCCGAGAGCCGAATCTCCAGCCCCCCTCGCACCTCACGCAAATCGATGTTGATCTGTCCCTCCTGTCCCACGATCGCCTCACACGCGTTGAACACCAAGTTGTAAAGAGCGCGTTCAAGCTTCTTAGTATCGAACCAACCCGTGCTGCTGCCCTCCTGCCGGATGGCAATCCGCACAGTGTGGAATCGAGGATGAGCACGCACCGCCTGCACCACGCGTTCGACTGATTCCTTTACGCTGCCGTAGGTTCGACGCAGCGATTCCCGGGTCCGCGAGAACTCGAGTAAAGAATCGATTAGCTCGGTCATTTGGTTTACTGCAATCCGAATTTCCTGGTAGAGCTCCTCTCGCTGATCGGTTGACAAATGGCTTTCGCACAGGAATTCGGCATTGGCCACAATGGCCGCCAATGAATGCCGCAGATCATGCGAGACCGAACTGGCCATTCGCCCGATCGTCGCCAATCGTTCCGCATCGATCAACTCTTGTTGCGTTTTCAGGAGGCTGTCGCGCATTCGATTGAAGGCCCGTGTGACCTCGGCGACTTCATCCCCGCCGCGCGCGTCCAGTTGATAGTGGAAATCGCCCCTTCCCAGAGCCCGCACACCCGCCACCAGATGCGCCAAGGGCCGGGTGAAGGTGTGCGATATGAAAAACACCAGCGCGCTGCCGCCCAGAACGGCGGTCAATCCTACAAACATCAGCAAGCGATTCAAGCTGTCAAGAAAAGCGGTGGCCTGGTCATAGGACTTCAGCACGCTCAAGCGAACCGACGGCGACTGGTCGGCCGCGAGTTCCAGGGACGTAGCGAGGAAACGTTCGTCGCCGAGTTGCACCTGTTCCGGCTCCGGAATTCCGGGCGGGGAATGCACTACCGAATGCCGCGAAAGCTCGGCCTCATGCGTGGGATCCAGGGTGCTTCTGACAATCGTGTCGCCATAGTAGAAAGCTACCTGGCTGGCAGCGATTCGGCTGACTTGCGCCGCCACCGAATCGTCAATTTCGTAACCGATCACCAGGAATCCCAGCAAATTATTCTCCGCCGCCGGACCGGCGTAGATGGGCTTGAGAAACACCTGGTACAAGTGTTGAGCGCCGAACCACCACTGGCCTGAACCTTCCTGATTCGACGGACGGTTCAGCGATTGCTGAGCCATCTCCCTCGAGAATCCCGGCGTTGCCGTGTGCAATGCAACCACTCTGCCGGTTCGGTTCGCCAGCACAAACAGATCGCTGCCCCCCAGCCGCCACAAATCCGTCGAGGCATCCTGGATGGTAGCTTCATGCTGAGTGGTCATGAGCGCCCGCAAATTTGGCAGGTCCGCCAGTAACTCAGCCAGGTGAGTCAGCGTAATCTCGCGTTCGCGATGAAAGTTCTGGTAGGTTTTAACCGAATTGTGAAGGTCCGCGAAAATGCTCTTCTTCACCTGCGCCTGGATAGTGCGACGCACCAGCAGCAGGCTGCTCCAGGTAAGCCCAGCGGAGATCAATAGCATGGAGAGCAGAAACTTGGTCCGCATCCGAAGTTTCATTACCCTCACCTCGCCACACGCCTCAACACTTCGCAGCCTTGGGAATCAACGGACAAACTTGTAGCCCATCCCATGAACTGTCCGGAAATGTATCGGATTGGTCGGATCGTTCTCCAGCTTCTGTCGCAGCTTTAGAATATGATTGTCTACCGTGCGAGTGGAAGGATAATTCTGGTACCCCCATACCTCATTCAGCAACTCATCGCGGGAGATTACCCGCTCTGCGTTCTGTATCAGGAACTTCAAAGTCTTGAATTCCTGGGCCGTGAGCACCACCAATTCTCCATTGCGATTAACTTCCATCTTGATGAAGTCGACGGAGATTCCATCGAAGGTGACCACATCCCCGGTTCCGGTTCGAACCGTGCGCCGCAGCGCAGCCCGCACCCGCGCCAGCAGTTCTCGCGGGCTAAAGGGCTTGGTCACGTAATCGTCCGCACCCAGTTCCAAGAGCAATACCTTGTCCGAGACATCGCTGGCGGCGCTCAGAACGATAATCGGAACGGTAGGCGCCTGTTGTTTGATCTCCCGGCAAACATCCCGACCGGACACGAGCGGCAACCGCAAATCCAGCACGATCGCGGCCGGCGCGGCCCTGCGGAATGCCTCCAGAGCCGACTTCCCGTCCGCACTGATTTCAATTTCGAATCCTTCGGTCTCAAACAAACGCTTCAGAGCTTTCTGTACTGCATGATCGTCTTCCACCACCAGAATTCGCTCCATCGTGTTCGCCCCCGGATTAAGGTACGGTGATGCCTTCTGCAAAGTAACAGGGGCACGCAGTGTCGTATCTCGGGTTGTCTCCACTCGAATCATAGTAGCTCCGGAATTGCTGATTTATCGCATTAACACTAAACAAGCTTACTACCACGGCATTGCTCGACTCGCCTCAACTACAAACTGTTGACAATGTTTTTACAATTAGCAGACATTTGCGGGCTTTTGCCCACGCTTTTAAGCAAATTTATTACTTTTACAGGCTGCGGAAAGACTGTAGGCCGGCGTTCAGGCTTTGAAGGGAGGACAGCACCAGCCGCGCGGACATTACCTCTTAAGGATTTACGGCAGGGTTGTGTAAGAGGCTGCAGAAACATTCCGTTCCGTCGAGGAACATCCAAACCCAGGGGCTAAAATCGAACCATTTTTGGCGACTTCTGGTATGCCTGAAGGCATACCTGATACGAATCAAGGGATTTTCCGCAAACTCTGCGCAAGCCGCGCCCTTTCAAAACTCCAGCGCCTCAAAGGTTTTTTCCGGAGCCCGCAAACGCCGCGTTGGTAGGAATCGAGCATTTTCCAACTTTATTCGGGATTAGCTCTATAGGACCATGAGACTTGCCCGCCATCAGAGTTTGCAGTCACCCGGGCACCTTCAATCAAATCATGAGTGGGCGCGAGGCTACACACCGGATCCGTCGCACTGGCATCGCCAGTGATCAGAAAAGCCTGACAACGGCAACCTCCGAAATCCTCCGCCCTGCGCTCGCAGCTTCGACACGGTTCGGGCATCCACTGCTCGCCGCGAAAGCGTTGGAAGGCCGCGGACTCCCGCCAAATCCATTCAAGAGAATGCTCGCGAACATTGTCAAATTTCATGCCCGGAATCACGCCCGCGGCATGGCAAGGAAGCACCTGCCCGGTGGGGTCAATCAATAGCAACCGCCGTCCCCATCCTCCCATGCAGGCCTTGGGGTAGCGCGCGTAATAATCCGGAACCACACAATCAATTCTCATGCGCCCTGAAAGCCGCTCCTGCGCAGCTTCCACAATACGCAGGCAGTTTTCAACCTGCTCGCGACTAGGAATCAACGTATCCCGATTCTTCAAAGCCCAACCGTAATATTGCACATGAGCGATCTCCAGACGATCCGGCTTCAACTGTTCCGCAAATCCAATCATCTCCTCAAGATGATCAAGATTCTGGCGATGCACTACCAGGTTCACGGTAAATGCAAAAGGGAACCGGCGAATCATCTCTGAAAGAGCAACTTTGTGCGCATGCGCCTTCGTGCCCGCAATCCAGTTCGCGGTCTCGTCTCGTGAATCCTGAAAACTCACTTGAATGTGGTCGAGCCCCGCATCTGCCAGCCCAGCCAGTCGCGCTTCGGGCAAGCCAATCCCGGATGTGATCAGGTTGCTATACAGGCCAGCAGCATGCGCGGCTTGAACTAAGTCTTTCAGATCCGCCCGCGCCACGGGCTCGCCGCCCGTTAAGTGAAGGTGGAGAATTCCCAGACCGCGGGCTTCCTCAAACACGCGGACCCAATCGTCAGTTGAAAGTTCCACCTTAGCTACAATCATCTGCAGGGGATTCGAGCAATACACGCAATGCAGCGGGCAGCGGTGGGTGATCTCGGCAATTAACGCCAGTGGGTTCGGAATCATTTAACAGCCTGACTAGATGCTATTTCATGATAGCTCGATCGAGTGCCCGACCAGAATAGCCCGTGTAATGGCTCGATTCGCTGGCAATCGTCGTCGCTTCGGCAAACTCACCCGAAGACGTAACGGTGAGTGAATTTTCCTCCACTCGAACGAAGGCAAGGGCTTGTTGCGGGAGGCAGCGGGCGCACGGCAATCTTTCGCCTAGAATGATAAGGTGGAGGCCAGATTCCAATGCGCGGGATGTGGCGAGAGTAATCAGACAACGGTGGATGAGTCGGCTGGACGACGGCAGTCTTATATCGAAGATTGCCAGGTATGTTGTAGGCCGAACTTGCTTTGCGTCGAATACGATTTAACCGAGCGGCAATTTGTGATTGCAGCGGAATTGGAATAGCGTATTGCGAAACCGCGGCTGTCTGTCAGCCGCCATTGTCGTCAGGAAAGGACAATGCAATGGGCATCAGCTACAGTGCGCCGGGTCGGATGGTCGCCCACAGCATGGTGACCACGCAATTCGAATTGGATGGATTTCGCGTGGTTCGCAGTCTGGGAGTCGTGCGCGGCATCGTCGTCCGTTCGCGCTCCATCTTCGGCACGATTGGAGCGGGGTTACAAACCATCCTGGGCGGGAACATCACACTGCTCACCAATCTGTGCGAAAAGACTCGCTCTGACGCCTTTGATTTAATGCTCCAACACGCCGCCGAACTGGGTGGAAATGCGGTGGTAGGAGCCCGTTATGACGCTACTGAGATCATGCAAGGCGTCACCGAAGTGCTGGCCTATGGGACCGCGGTCGTTGTGGAGCCCATGAAATAGGCGGCCTCCCATCATGGTTCCTGCTGGTTATCCGCGTCTTCGATCGGGTTCGGGATTACGCATACTCTAAAACGCCTGCGTCGAGTCCATGAATGAATTGTCATTTGGCGGCAATTCCCAGGTTATCGAGCCGGGGTAAGGTTGAAGAAGTGGCCTGCTTCTTGATCCTATCTCGGAGGGGCTCAATCGATAATGAGAATTTGCGGAGTTGCAAGCGCATTTCCGAAGAACTATTACAGCCAGGACGTCCTTCGTGAAGCGCTGAAGAGCCGCTGGTCTGACAAACTGGAAAAACCTCAGATTCTGGATCGCCTTCACTCGAACGTTGGAGTTCAAGGAAGGCATCTTGCGCTTACCCTCGCAGCCTACGAAGATCTCTCGACCTGGGGTGAAGCCAACGATGCCTGGATCCAGGCCGCTCAAGAACTCGGTGAGCAAGCTCTCTGCCGTGGCCTCACCCACGCTGGGCTTGCAAAGTCCGACCTCGGAGCAATTTTTTTTGTTTCGGTGACTGGGGTCGCTAGTCCTTCCATCGAAGGACGTTTGATCAATCGCATGGGGCTCTCTCCTAATATCAAACGCATTCCTATCTTTGGATTGGGATGTGTGGCGGGAGCAGCGGGCATTGCGCGTGCAGCGGATTATGTGCGCGCCTTTCCTGATCAGGCCGCATGTCTGGTTTCCGTCGAACTGTGCTCTCTGACGTGGCGGGAAGACGATCTCTCAATTGCGAACCTTATTTCCACCGGGCTTTTCGGCGATGGTGCCGCTGCCGTGATCTTGGGAGGCCGCGACAAAGTTGACTACGGTCCTCGAATTATCGCCACGCGGTCGGTGTTCTATCCTGACACCGAGGATGTGATGGGCTGGGAAATTTCTGAGAAGGGCTTTCGCATCGTTCTCTCGCGCAGTGTGCCCGACATGGTGCATCAGCATTTAGCTGGCGATGTTGATCAATTCCTATCTGACTACAATCTGGAACGCAAAGACATCGGCGCTTGGGTGATGCACACGGGGGGTCCCAAAGTTCTAGAAGCGTGCGAGGAAGCACTCGATTTGCCGCCGAACGCGCTGGACGCCTCATGGCAGTCTTTGGCAAAGGTGGGCAACCTTTCTTCTGCGTCTGTGCTTGTAGTATTACAAGACTTCATGAATGAACGCCGCCCCGAGCCTGGCACCCTCAGCATTCTTGCCGCCATGGGCCCCGGATTCTGTTCCGAACTAGTTCTTCTCCAGTGGTAGAGAGTAACATGACAAGAATTCCAGCCGAAACAGACGTATTTGTCGTTGGCGGAGGTCCCTCCGGTCTAGCTGTCGCCATTGCGGCACGCAATCGGGGATTTTCAGTTACGGTTGCTGACATTGCTCTACCTCCGATCGACAAAGCTTGCGGCGAAGGGATCATGCCCGACGGTTTGGCGGCGTTAAGCAGGTTGGGTGTAAACATTCCCGTAGATGCGGCAGCGCCGTTTCAAGGCATTCGTTTCTTGGACGATGAATCCGCGGTGCATGCCAGGTTCGCTCATGGTCCTGGACTCGGTATACGCCGCACGAAGTTGCACGAGATTCTTATCGATAAGGCTGCCGGAGTTGGGATCGACGTGCATTGGGGGTCTCGCGTCACTGGCTTGACGCCAGATGGTGTCACGATGAGCGGGATCAATATTCGTTGCCGCTGGATCGTTGGCGCCGACGGTCAGAATTCGCGGGTGCGTTGCTGGTCGGGACTGGACTCTGCTCGCACCTCGTCGTCTACGCGTTTCGGCTTTCGCCGTCATTATCGAGTTGCGCCATGGTCGGCATTTGCGGAAGTTTACTGGACCCGGCACGGGCAACTATATATCACGCCGGTCGGTCCAGAGGAAATCTGCGTCGCCTTTATTACCGGGAATCCGAAATTACGATTGGAAGACGCATTCGCCGTATTTCCCCAAATACATGCGCGGCTGAAGGGCGCTCATCTCATCACCCGCGAGCAAGGCGCAGTCTCCGCTACGCGGGCTTTACGATCGGTTTACCGCGGATCTACGGTTCTCGTCGGAGAAGCGTCAAGCTCAGTCGATGCTATTACGGGAGACGGCCTTTCGATGGCCTTCCAGCAAGCTCACGCCTTAGCTGAGGCTCTTGTGAACGATGACCTCGCTCAATACCAGCACGTACATCGCCGGATCGAACGTCTTCCCCGCATGATGGCGAATCTGATGTTGCTCATGGACCGCAGCCACTGGCTTCGCGCTCGCAGTTTGCGCGCATTGGAAGCGAGTCCGAATCTGTTTACACGTATGCTCGCCGTTCACACCGGTGAATTGCCTCTGTTTCGTATCGGCACGGAAGAAACCCTATTGTTTGGGTGGCGTCTGCTTCGCGCATAAGATTGCCCTGAGGATTTGCACGAGGTGCTATGCGGAGCACACTCCCCTGGGATTCCGAGCGTAGTCGAGGAAGCTGCTGTTTGGGCCGGTATGACCGGGAAAGCGGGTTTCTCGACTGCGCGCTTGAAATGACAGATTGAAACCTGAATGTCACTATATTTTGCAACGCCAACAAGCTCTTAAGTATGAACTATCGACTTCGAATATTTTTAACCGTTCTCTGCGTCGCGGCTTCTTCTTCCGCCCTGTGGGCGCAAGAGATGACCCTCGAACTGGATCCGGCGAAGACAAAGGTCGAATTTACGCTTGCCGACGTGCTCCACACCGTGCACGGAAGCTTTGCCCTGAAAAGTGGGATTATCCACTTCAATCCTGCGAACGGATCTGCGTCGGGCCTGGTCCTGGTTGACGTTAAGAGCGGCCAGAGCGGCAACAGCAAGCGCGACCGGAGGATGCATGCGGAGATCCTGCAGAGCGAACAATACCCGGACGCCACTTTCACACCAACGAAGATATCCGGGCCCTTCCCGCCGCAGGGCAGTGCGGAGATTCAAGTCGACGGAAGCTTTCGCATTCACGGTAGCGATCATCCCATTACGCTTGCCGTACCGCTCCAAATCAACGCTAGCACCACTAATTTTAAAACCCAGCTGGTGATCCCCTATGTGAAATGGGGAATGAAGAATCCCAGCACTTTTGTTCTGCGGGTAAGTGACAAAGTCACTCTGGATATTACGGCAAGTGGGCGTCTAGTGCAGGATGGGCAATCTGCGAATAGCAAGATTCGCTGAAAAACTCAGCTAATTACGCTGGCTGGAAAACTCCTATCGGAAGAGACATAGTAATCAGCGCTCCGCCAGAGGGCGCGAGTCCGATCTTCACCGATCCACCATGAACCTGTACCACAGCATCCACAAAAGCGAGCCCCAACCCGTGTCCTGGTGATTGTTTTCCTTTTACGAAGCGCTCGAATGCTCGCTCACGAATCTCGGCGGGGAATCCGGGCCCGTTGTCCTGGATTGTCATTGCAGCGGCTCCATGCTCGGTTCGAAGCCGGATCAGGATTTCCGAGTTGTTCGGGAGATGCATAAGCTCATTCTCGAACAGATTGCTGACAACGCGTTCCATCAGAGAGGCGTCCGCGTCGATCACCACCTTCGGCTCGAGATCGAGAATAATTCGCTGATTTTTTTCTGCCATCGCCGGGCGGTATATTTCCGACAACTGCCTGGCCACCTCGGACAAATCCAGCGGCTTGCGATCAAGGTGCAAAGCCCCCGCCTCTGCCTCTGCCAAGTCGAGGGTTGTGTTCAAACGCTGAAGCAGCCGGTCCAGACCTTCAATCGCTTCTCCTACAGAGTCTTGCAATCTCTCGTTGCTCCCGTCGCATAAGGCTGACTCGAGGGTTCCGCGAATTGCGGTGACTGGGCTCTTGAGATCGTGGGCCACCGCATCCGTCACTGCGCGCAACTGGCTGACCGATGATTGAATGCGGTCCAGCATGTGATTGAATGTCTCCGACAAACGCGCGATTTCATCCAGGTTCTTCGACTCTGGCAAACGTTCTTTCAAGTTCTCGCTTCCCATGCGCGCGACGGCTTCTGTTATGCGCTCCACTCTAAGCAGGGTCCGCCGGGCACTGAAATAAGAAATCACGCATCCCAGCACGAACATTCCGCTCCACACCGCCAGAAAGCTGCGAATCAGGTTGTGCAGCAGATGACGCGCGCCACGATCGGAAAGTCCAAGATATACCGCCGAGCCATCGTTATGGACTTGGACCACCACTCGAAAGGGCTGCTTCCATCCCTGAATCCGAATCGATTGCGGTTCGCCGGAGGTTAAGTTCGCCGCCCGAATTGCCTGAAGAAAAGCCTCTTTGGGATTGGGACCGACCCACAATGGCGCCTCGTGCGTTTTGGGATCGGTCTCGAGGAAGAAAACGGAATTTTCACGCTTCCCGTGGGTGCCGGGCTCTTCCGGAATCTCCTGGGTTGCGAGCTCCGCAACTTCTTCCACGATCCGGTCGTAGAGGCTGTCCCGCGGCGTGTCTTCTGCCACTTGCGCCAGCGTGTCGGCTTCGCCGATCAACCAGGCATCACTTCGCTGCCGAACGCTCTTTGCCACCACCAGATAAACAATGAGAAAGGCGATGGCCGTTCCAATGGCGAATGCTGTCGCCGTCCAGATAGAAATTCGCCACGCCGCAGTAGTGCGAAGTCGCTTAGGCATTTTTCAGGACGTACCCTACGCCGCGAATGGTATGAATCAAGGGCCTCGCCGCTGCGTGATCCACTTTGCTTCGCAAACGATAAATGTGGACATCCACGACATTCGTCGCCGGATCAATTCTCATTCGCCACACATGGTCAAGGATCATAGTGCGAGTCACCACGCGTCCTGCATTCCGGCACAGATACTCGAGCAGAGAGAACTCTTGCGGAGTCAATTGCAGCACTTGGTTGCCCCGCCGGGCCTCTCGCCGGACGAGATCCAGTTGCAAATCCGCTGCTTGCAGACGTGTGGATTCGCTCTGAGGAGCGGAGCGCCGTAGCAAATTTCTCAATCGAGCCAGCAGTTCCGGAAGGGCAAATGGTTTGGTCAGATAATCGTCACCACCGTGTTCCAACCCACGAACTCGTTCGTCAACCGAGCGTCGCGCAGACAGAATAAGGACAGGCGCGGAACTGCCCTGAGCCCGGCAGCGCCCAATCAGATCCAGACCATCCATGTCCGGAAGACCCAGATCAATGATGAATGCGTCGTGCACTCCCTCGAGCGCCAAGGCCTCGGCGGCTTTTGCGTCGGTCGCTGCATCCACCTGGTATCCAGCCTCAATCAATGCCCGTTTTAGAAATTGCTGGATGTGGAGGTCATCCTCCACCAAGAGCAACCGCATGCCTTCGGACCTCCCAAGAACTGTATTCTCCGAAGTAAGATGCATGCAATCCCTCAGATGTTGAGTGCGCGTCGGGCCAAGTCCAGCGCGTCAGCCCAAAACGTTGAAGATGAATGAGTTAGCTCGACTACCCGTCCCATGGCGCCGACGAACTGCTCTATCTGATGTTCGTCCACGATGAGCGGAGGAGCGGCTTTGAGGACCATGAAGTTGTTGCCACAAATCTGGGTCAATATTTTCTCGTCCCTGAACATTCGCATGACTACCATCTGACCGAATAGTCCTGGGTGGATCCGCTGGAATGCCTCGAAGGGAACGCGGAGGCTGATTTTCGAGGGCGCCTGGAATTCGATGCCCGATAGCAGGCCGATTCCGCGGATGTCTCTTACCATCTCGTACCCAGAAAGAGTTTCGCGCAGCCGGCGGCGAAGTTGGTTTCCCGTTTCGATTGCACGCGCGCCTAAACATTCTGATTCCAATACCTGAAGCGTGGCCAAGCCCGCCCGCATGGCAAGCGCGTTCTCGCTATAAGTCGAGGTGTGGACGATCGCCCTCTTCAGCGACGAGTAAACCGATTTGTAGACCTCGTCGGACATCAGTACGGCACCAACAGGAATGAGACCACCGCTCAGAGCTTTCGCAAGCACCACGATGTCGGGATCGAGTTCGTAGTGATGCGCCGCCAGGAACGATCCCGTGCGGAACATTCCGGTCTGCACTTCATCGAGCACGAACAACGTTCCGTATGTTCTGCACAGTTGCTGCGCGGTTTGAAGATATTCGCGCTGCGGAATCCGGATTCCACCCTCCGCCTGTACCGGTTCCACGATGAATGCCGCGAATTGTCGGGTCCTGAGTTTCGCTTCCAGTGACGGACCATTCTCGAACGGGATCTGTTCCGCACCCGGCAGCATCGGTCCGAACCCTTCGCGCCAGAATGGATTTCCCATGAGCGAGAGAGCCCCGCACGTCAATCCGTGGAAAGCACCCTCGGTGTACAGCAAACCGGTTCGTCCCGTATGGGCGCGGGCAAACTTGATGACACCCTCCACACCCTCGCTTCCTGAACTCGCAAAGAAAACCTTGGATAACCGTCCGCTTGCCAATCTGCAGAGCGTGGCCGCCAATTCGCCTGCAGCGTCGGGAACGTGGCTCTGCAGCATGGCGGGCCCGGAACGATCCAGCTCTTCGTTCAAAGCGGCGACCACCGAAGGATGGTTGTGCCCGACATTGTGTACGCAATATCCCGAAAGGAAATCCAGAACGCGATTTCCGTCTTCCGTGAAAAGCTCGGCACCGGAGCATCGTGTGTATGAAACATTCATCCCCAACACATCAAGCAGCTTCACCCACTGCGGGTTCACGTGGTCGGTGTACAAGGTGGTTGCCGACGTTGCTTCAATTGGCATTGGTTGACCCTTCGGAACTTAACTCCAACAGACTATGGCCAAAACATTACCGCTGCGTCTCCGATGAATGACAATTCGTTCATGCCCAGATGTTACAGTTTTCGGCACAACCGTTTTTCGCTCATCGCTGAAGAAAATTCAGACCCACACCGGCCGGATTTCAATCCGGCCTTCGCAAAGCCCGCGTAACTCGCCGTCCTGCTCCTGTTCTGTGTGAGATAATCGTAGTTTATTCCCAATGTACAGGCGGTTCTTAGTGACGTTACTGCGACGTTCGATCCTTGTTCTCATGCTGGTTTGTCTCGGCTGTTCTGCTCAGTTGGCGCCGGCACCCTCCGATCTCATTCAGAAAATCGAGCGTCAGGTGCGGTTTACTTACAGCATTCCTGCGAGTGTGAAGGTCACGGTTGGCCCGCTCCGGCCCAGTGACTTCGCGAACTATGACGCCCTAACCATCACCATGGAAGGGGGCGACAGAAAACAGACTTACGACTTCCTCCTTTCCAAGGACGGCAAAACTCTGGCGCGGATGACCAAGCTGGACCTGACCAAGGACCCATACGTGGAGGCCATGAAGAAGATCGACCTCAGCGGGCGTCCCACGCGCGGCAACAAGGATGCTAAGGTTGTCGTGGTCAACTTCGATGACTTCGAGTGTCCCTTTTGCTCGCGCATGCACCAGACGCTCTTCCCGGAATTGCTGAAGGAGTACGGGGACCGCGTCGAATTCGTCTACAAAGATTACCCCTTGACCGAGATTCATCCCTGGGCTACGCACGCGGCAGTGGACGCGAATTGTTTGGCCGCGCAAAATAACGACGCATACTGGGATTTCGCCGATCATATTCATGCCAGCCAGCGGGAAGTAAATTCAGAAAAGGGACGCGATGCTCAGTTTGCCGCGCTTGACCGTTTGACTCTCGAGCAGGGGCAGAAACATAATCTCGACCAGAGCAAACTGCAGGCTTGTGTCAAGGCGCAGAATGAAGACGCGATCAAGGCATCGATGCACGAAGCCGAGGGCGTGGGCGTGAGCGCCACGCCGACCCTGTTCGTTAACGGGCAGGAAATGGATGGAGCGCTTCCCATCAACGAAATGCGGGCGGCTCTGGACCGCGCGTTGGAGCAGGCCGGAGTGCCGGTGCCGTCGCACTCGCCAGCCTCTACGACAAGCGAGTCGAAATCGCCAACCAGGTAAGTGCCAAGAGGACCTATTGAAAACTAATTCGCGATTCCGTCTCTTCGTCACAATACTACTTCCGGTTTCATTCCTCGCGTTTTGCATGGGCTGCGGGACCAAGATGGCGGGCGACGATGTTGCCGCCACAGTCGACGGTCGGAAGATTTACCGCGCCGATGTCGAAAAGTATTACCAAAACCAGACTACGGGTTCCCAGCAACAACCGGCCGGAGAACAAGCCACCAGCTTGCGGCTCAGCATTTTGCGCGAACTGGTGGATAATGAAATCCTGATGCGGCGGGCGGAAAAGCTCGGCCTCCTGGCCACCGACGACGAAGTTGAACGCAAGCTCAACGAGATCAAGTCGCCTTATACAAAAGAGGAATTCGACGCCCGCATGAAGGAAAAGAAACTCACGCTCGACGACTTCAAGCGTGACCTGCGCCGATCGCTCACGGTTGAGAAGGTTCTGAACAAAGAAGTGACTTCGAAGATCAACGTCTCCGACCAGGACATTTCGAATTACTATAACGCCCATAAGGCGGAGTTCAATCTGGTCGAGCCTCAATATCATCTGGCCCAGATCTTCGTAACCACGGCGCCCAATCCCCAGGTACGCAATATGAAGAACGACAAGGCTCAAAACGAGCCAGATGCGCGTAAGAAAATTCAGATGCTGGCGAATCGCCTGGACAGCGGGGATGACTTCGGCACCCTGGCCATGAACTATTCCGAGGACACCGAGACTTCGGGGAACGGCGGCGACCTGGGCTTTACTCCTGAATCCTCTTTGAAAAACACCGACCCGGTCACTCGCGACGTCGTAACCAAGTTAAAGCCAGGCCAATATAGTACTGTTATCACTGTCATCAATCCGATGACCAAGCAGTTAGTCGGCTTCCGCATCGTAAAACTGATCGCAAAGGAGAGCGCGGGCCAGCGCGAATTGTCCGATCCTCGGGTGCAGGAGGCAATCCGCTCCCAGCTTCGCGACCGACGGGAACAACTTCTCAAAGCTGCGTATTACGAAGTTCTGCGCGATCAGGCCAAGGTAGACAACTACTACGCGCAGCGCGTACTGGAAGGCAATGGCACGGCGAAATAAGCTTGATGACGAGTGCGTTCTTCGGGTTGCGCCAAACCTGAGAACGCTGTGCCAGAGCTTAAGACGCCTACTCTACAATTGCCAACACATCCCCGGCGTTCACATTCGCGCCTTCAGTGGCTACAATTTTTTGCACGGTGCCCTTCTTGGGCGACTTGATTTCATTCTGCATTTTCATGGCTTCGACGACCATAATGCTTTGCCCGGCTTCAACTTCTTTTCCCTCGCCCACCAGCACGCGCACCACTTTCCCGGGCATTGGCGCGAGCAGTTTCTTGGGTCCTTTTTCATCCGTGCCTGCGCCTCTGCGGCCACGCAGTGATCTTGGATCACGCAATTCCGCGACGTATCGGACACTACCCACCCACATATGCGTGTCCGTCGCGGTATGCTCCCGCTTAATCTCGTAAGCTTTCCCGCCAATCAAAACCGAAAGCACATCGCGCCGGGCGAGGACTGCATCCATCTCGATCTCGCGGCCGTCCAACCGGCATCGCCAGGATGATTCTGCCCGCTCCAACTCGACCCGGTAATTCTTTCCGTCGATAGTAACGTCGCAGACCATAAGTTTTGTTAGCCGCGTGACGCGTGATGTCCTTTAGCGCAGGGATTCTACCCTTGCCGCCCTCTTCCAACCCGACGCGACCGCTGCATCGCCTCCGTTCCCAGAAGTTGCGGATCCTTTTCCATTGCTGGCAAGAGCTGATGCCGAGTCCAATGCTGCAAATATCCCAGCAGCAATGGCTGCGACTTCCGGATGTCCACCCCGCACCTCAGGAGGCTTTGACTTCAGCAATCGATCCAGGTATCCGGTGTCCAGTTTTCCAGCCTGGAAATCTGCATCGGTCAGAATGCGGCGGAACAGGGAGATGTTGGTCTTGATACCGCCAACAAAATACTCATGCAGCGCGCGGGTTAACCGGGAGATTGCCTGCGTCCGGTTAGTTGCGTAGCCGATCAACTTGGCCAGCAGCGGATCATAATCGATGGGCACCGTCCAGCCCTCGTACATCCCGCTGTCCTGCCGGATTCCCGGTCCCGAAGGCGACAGCAATAACGTAATCTTTCCCGGACTCGGAAAATAATTGTTGTCGGGATCTTCCGCATAAATGCGGCACTCCATAGCATGCCCGCGAATGCGCACGTCTTCTTGCCGAAATGGCAACTTCGCGCCAGCCGCGATCCGAATCTGCAGATGTACAAGGTCCAAGCCCGTAACCAGTTCGGTCACAGGATGTTCCACCTGCAGCCGCGTGTTCATTTCCAGAAAATAGAAATTCTTGTCCTGATCGACTAGGAATTCTACGGTTCCTGCATTGGTATAGCCTGCCGCTTTAGCGACTCGAACCGCGACCTCACCCATATGCTGGCGCATATCGGGGTCCACGATCGGAGATGGTGACTCCTCCAACACTTTCTGATGTCGGCGTTGAATCGAACACTCGCGCTCGCCCAGATAAACCGTGTTGCCATGTTCGTCCCCTAGCACCTGCATCTCGATGTGACGCGGATTGATGATCGCTTTCTCAATGTAAACTTCACGGTCGCCAAATGCGCGCTCGGCTTCGCTCTGTGCCGCGTCCAGAGCGGATTTCAACTGGTTCCGCGCGTGCACCAGGCGCATGCCCTTTCCGCCGCCGCCGGCTGCCGCTTTTAGCATCACAGGGTAGCCAATTTTCGCTGCCACCTGCTCTGCCTGTTCGGCGGACTCTAGCCCCCTTGAAGTACCTGGCACAAACGGAACTCCAGCTTTTTCCATTTCTTGCCGCGCCCGGGTTTTCGATCCCATCATTTCCATCGAGGCCGCAGTTGGGCCGATGAACTTTATGCCAGCATCCACGCACGCCTCGGCGAACTTCGCGTTTTCAGACAGAAAACCATACCCGGGATGAATAGCATCCGCGCCGCTCCGTTTGGCAACGTCGAAGATCATGGCGAAGTTCAAATAGGATTCTGCCGCCGCAGGGGCACCAATGTGGTAAGCCTCATCCGCCTTGCGAACGTGCAGCGAGGCACGATCGACGTCCGAATAAACCGCAACCGATGTGATCCCCAGTTCGCGGCAAGCGCGAATCACCCGCACCGCAATCTCTCCCCGGTTCGCGATAAGAATCTTCTTGAACATGCTTTTCAGCTCGCGAGCCTCTTTGCCAATAGCTCATTCACCATCTGCGGATTTGCCTGTCCTTTTGAGGCTTTCATTACCTGGCCGGCGAAGAAGCCGATGACTGTCTTCTTGCCCGCGCGGTACTGCTCGACCTGCTTGGGGTTGGCCGCGATGATTTCCTCGATGATCTTTTCGATCACGGAAGAATCGGTAATTTGTTGTGGTTTTTCTTTTTCGTAGACGGCACCAAAGTCCTGGCTGCGCTCGAAGCTTAGATCGTATAAATCCTTGAGCATCTTGCCCGAGATCATGCCGCTTTCCACCAGATCCGCCGACAGCGCCACGCCTTTCATGGAGATGGGCGACTGTTCAATTTCCAGGCCCTTCGCCTTCAGGCGTCCCATCAATTCGCCCTGGACCAAGTTTGCCACGCGCTTGGGATTCTTCGCGGCCTTCGCGGCGGCCTCGAACTGATCAGCAAAGGATCTTGTAGACGTCAGGACCTGCGCGTCGTAGTCGGTGATGCCATAATCGGCAATCATGCGTCTGCGGCGCGGTTCGGGCAGTTCGGGCAGCGTGCTCCGAATTTCCGCCAGCCACGTTTCGTCTACCACGAGCGGTAGAAGGTCGGGTTCGGGGAAATACCGGTAGTCATGTGCCTGTTCTTTCGAGCGCATGCCGTAAGTTTTGCCTTCGCTGGAATTGTAAAGCCGGGTTTCCTGAGCGATCTTGCCGCCGGATTCGACAATTCCAATCTGGCGGTCAATTTCGTACTCCAGCGCCTCGCGAATGAAGCGGAACGAATTCACATTCTTGATTTCAGTTTTCGTGCCGAACCGTTTCTCTCCCCGCGGCCGTACACTGACGTTGGCATCGCAACGCAGCGATCCCTCTTCCATATTGCAATCGCTGACCCCAGTGTAGAGAATGATTTCCTTTAAGCGAGTGAGGTATTCGTACGCTTCGTTAGGCGAGGCGATATGCGGCTCGCTGACGATTTCAATCAACGGTACCCCACTGCGATTCAGGTCGATAGCCGTAGTCTCCGCGGAATCGGCAAAGCCTTCGTGTAGGCTCTTACCGGCGTCTTCTTCGAGGTGCAAGCGCGTGATCCCGATTTTCTTTATTCCTGCAGCGGTCACAGTGTCGATCGCGCCAAACTCGGCCAGTGGCTTGTCGTACTGCGAAATCTGATAACCCTTGGGTAAGTCAGGATAAAAATAGTTCTTCCGCGCGAAAATGGAAGTCTGGTTAATGCGGCAGCCGAGCGCCATCGCCGCCAGCACCGCAAACTCTACCGCCTTGCGATTCAGCACCGGCAAAGCCCCGGGAAGACCCAGGCACACTGGGCAAACATTGGTATTGGGCGGATCGCCAAAGCGAGTGGAGCAGGAGCAGAAAATTTTGCTCACGGTCAGAAGCTGGACGTGCACCTCCAGCCCAATGACCGGTTCGTACTTGGCGCGGGCCGCTACGGAAGTATCCGGCGTCGTGGCCATATTAAGCGATTATAAAGGGCTGGGAGCGTGGTTCAGGGGGAACGCTCGCGACTGCGCCAGAATCAGTTCGCCTTAGCCGGCGCGCTCAGGTATTTCTCCAGTGGAACTTCGAAGTACATCAGTTCATTCCCTTTGGCATCGAGCACTCCGGTCAAATAGAAGTTTGCGCCCGCAAGGGGTGCCGAAATTTCCGACACATCGAAGAACATGAAACCGGATTGGGTGCCGTGAGGCTCAACCGCCTTAGCCGCAAACTGGGCATTCTGAATCTCGTCCATCGCATCCTTGCTCACGCTGCCTTTTGCCTTCTTGGGCCAGGGCAGCGGGTTCGGGGAGATGTTCCCCGGCGGCTTGGCGATGCGCCGGAAAATATCGTCTTCTGTGGCTGGCGGAATTTTAGTCCGATTAACCGTGACCAGTTCCGCCTTCATACCACTTAGCGAAACCGGTTGATCGCCGTCATTGGTAATGACCACAAATATCGGCATAAGTCTCACATCGTTGTAGTGAACCGAAAAGATGCTTGCCTTGTCGGCCATATCGTAGGGATCAAGCCCTACCGTGACCGCTTCACTAGGATGCTGGTCATGTGCGGGATAGGATTTCGCCGGCTGTGCCGCCGGCATGACAAAGTGCTTTCCCGCCATGCAAACCACAGCACACAGTAATAGAACCGAAACTGAGGCCATCTTTCGTAACGGCGAAGTAAAGGTGCGAGACATGATTATCGATTATAGGATGCAAGGTTTGTTAACGACGGTGCCTTGAGCGATGCAGGTAGAATGTTTCGTTCCCCATGTATTGGATTTACAGCGCGTTGCTGGCGGCGGGACTGCTGGTGAGCCTCCCTTATTGGCTGCTGCAAAGGTTGCGTCATGGGAAGTATCGCGCCGGCTTGGGCGAACGGCTGGGGAGAATCCCTCGGCGACTGGTAGTTCGGCCAGCACGGCCCGTGATATGGGTTCACGCGGTGTCAGTCGGTGAGGTTCTGGCGGTCAGCGGTTTAGTGGGGGAAATTATGAAGCGCTTTTCGCAACATCGAGTAGTCGTTTCGACGACGACCGATACCGGTCAAAAGTTGGCTCGCGCTCGCTTCGGTGCGGAGAATGTGTTTTACTTCCCGCTGGACTTCGCCTTTGCCATCCGTCCGTACTTGCGCCTGTTAAAGCCGGACTTAATTGTAATCGCGGAAACTGAGCTGTGGCCAAATTTTTTGCGGTTGGCCCATGCCAGCAGTGCCAGGATTGCCATCGTGAACGCCCGCATCTCGGACCGCTCCTGGCCAGGTTACCGGCGCTTCCGGTGTTTATTAACAGGAATTTTGCACCACGTAGATCTTTTTCTGACTCAAACCGGGGAAGATGCGCACCGTCTTGAAGAAATTGGCGTACTCCCATCTCGAGTTCATATAACCGGTAATCTGAAATTTGATGTACCGATCCCCACCGCACCGCCGATTGTCGCCAGCCTGCGCGCGTCGTTCCGGCAAGCTAACTCCGGTCCGGTGATTGTTTCTGGAAGCACAGTCGAGGGCGAAGAGCCACTACTTCTCCAAGCCTTCGTAAACGTTCTGGCCAGCCACCCTCGCGCCATCTTGATCTTGGCGCCGCGTCATCCGGAGCGCTTCGGCGAAGTGGCTGATTTGCTCAACAATCTCGGGATTCGCTTCTGGCGACGTTCCTTATGGAGCGGCGACCCGATTTTCGGGGGAGTCTTGTTAATCGACACCATTGGGGAACTCGCGGCTCTTTACGCGCTGGCCGACGTGGCCTTCATTGGCGGCAGTCTTGTTCCCCGCGGCGGACACAATATCATCGAGCCGGCACTGTACGGGGTTCCTATCGTCGTGGGCAACCACACCGAAAATTTTCGGGACATCGTAAGTTTATTTCAGAGTCGAGGTGCTGTACGCGTGGTCGGTCCAGCGGAGCTCCCGCTGGTGTTCATGGAACTCACCTCCAACCCAGCGGAGCGGTTGGCGCTGGGCCGCCGGGCGACAGAAACTCTGCAAACGCAAATGGGAGCAACGCAGAGGACCATGCAGGCATTGGAAGAACTGTTAACGCCCGTTCGCAATCGTGCGGGGACAGTTCGCAGCTCGTCCTGAACGAAGCCGAAGGAACACGCAGCGGCAACAACATCATTGCGAGCACTGTGAATGAATCTTCTGTCCTCCATCTTCGGAGCCGGTGTGCGGACACGCAATGCGCTGTACGACCGTGGAATCATTCGTGCACGAAAATTACAGGGCCCCGTGGTCAGCGTCGGCAACCTGTCGGTTGGAGGCTCCGGCAAAACGCCGTTCGTCTTCCTTTTGGGCGAGTTGCTCAAGGCTCGCGATGTGCCGTTCGATATCCTATCTCGCGGGTACGGCCGCCAGAAACATGGCGTGGCGCGAGTGGATCCGGCAGGTTCGCCGAGGGAGTTTGGCGACGAACCGCTGCTCCTGGCTCGGCGTTTGAGTGTGCCGGTGATCGTGGCCGAGGATCGTTACGAAGCTGGGCTGTTCGCGGAAAGAAGCCTCGGCCCGCAGTTGCATCTGTTGGATGACGGCTTCCAACATCGCGCTCTGACGCGTGATTTCGACATCGTCCTGGTTACTCCCGAGGACGCACGGGACCACTTGCTCCCTGCAGGACGCTTGCGTGAGCCGGTTAATTCATTGTCCCGCGCCGACGCCATCGTTCTTAGCAGCGGTGCTTCACCCGAATCGTTTCCTTTGCAGGGCAAGCTGGTATGGAGAGTGCGCCGAGGCATCACGCTGATGAACGCGCCCGGTCGTCCAATAGTTTTCTGCGGAATTGCGCGGCCGCAGAATTTCCTGCTGCAACTGCGCACGGCAGGCGTTGAGCCGGTCGCGCAAGCGTTGTACCGCGACCACCACGCTTACACTGAGCGGGATATTCAGGACCTGTTGAAACTCCGCCAGCAGAGCGAAGCAGAAGGTTTCGTGACAACCGAAAAAGACGCCATCAACCTGGGCGGATATCTCCACGCACTTCAGCCCCTGGCCGTGGTTCCGGTCAAGATGGAATTGGTGGACGCGGCTAACGCAGTCGATACTATGTTGAGGAAATTGCGAATCGAAGATCAAGCCGTGAGAAAATCGGTGCCGAGGCCCAGCGGAACTTGACATCCAAATGACCAAGCACCCCAAAGAGACAGAGCGGCTAAGGAAGATCGTCGAGTCCTTTCCCAAGACTACGGTTACGGTCGTCGGTGACCTGGTGGCCGACGAGTTCGTCTTTGGAGAAATCTCGCGCGTATCTCGAGAAGCGCCGGTGCTGATTCTGAAGCATCGCGAGCGGACCGTCAGGCCAGGCGGCGGCGCCAATGCGATCAACAATCTCGCTGACTTGGGCGTCAACGTTTTGCCAGTCGGAGTTGTGGGCGACGATGAAGCGGGGCGCTTGCTGCTTAAGGCTTTTCGGTACAAACATATTCCAATGAGCGGCGTTTTGAAAGACAAGACCTACACAACGGTGACCAAGACCCGCATTCTGGCCGGCATGACGCACACCGCCCGGCAGCAGGTGGTCCGCGTCGATCGGGAACCGGACGCGGAGCCCAACCGTCACTTGAAACGCGAACTGGTGCTCGCGGCGCGAGAATACGCGCGCGCCTCCGATGCTTTGCTGATCTCTGATTACGGCTACGGTGCGGCGAGCCCTGCAATCCTCAATGCGATCGGCGACCGAGGACGTCTCGATGGAGTTCCCGTAGTCCTAGATTCACGATATCGCATGCTGCAATACACCGGTGTAGTCGCGGCCACACCCAATGAGCCGGAGGTAGAAGCGGCATTGGGAATGCGCATCGGCAACGATTGGTCGCGATTGTGCTCCGCCGCCGAGCAGGTGATGTCACGCATGAAGCTGCAATCGCTGGTGATTACGCGCGGCCGCGATGGCATGGCCGCCTTCGCCGGGAAACACAAACCGGTGGACATCCCCATTTTTGGTTCCGATCAAGTCGCGGATGTGACCGGCGCAGGTGATACTGTGATCGCCACTTTCGCAGCCGCCTTTGCAGCGGGAGCAAGCACCGAAGAGGCTGCCCACCTGGCGAACTATGCGGGAGGAATCGTGGTGATGAAGCGCGGCACTGCAACCGTATCCCAGCAGGAACTTCTTGCAGCGCTTGAGCAGTCAGCACCGGCGACAAGAGCCCACTGAATGTCCGCACAAAAAATCCTGAGCCGTGAGGAATTGAAGCAGCGGGTCGCGACGTGGCGCCATGCGGGCGAGTCAATTACGCTGGCCAATGGCTGCTTCGATCTGCTACATGTCGGCCACGTGCGCTACCTCCATGCGGCCAAGCAACTCGGAGGACGCCTGATCGTGGCCATCAACTCGGACGACTCGGTGCGTGTATTGAAAGGAGAAGGCCGGCCGTTAATGCCCGCTGAAGAGCGCGCGGAAATTCTTTCCGCCCTGGCTGACGTCGACGCTGTCGTCGTTTTTCCTGAGGGGGATGTGCGGGCATTGATTCGCGAAGTTCGCCCCGACGTTCACGCCAAGGGCACTGATTACACCGCCGCCACCGTGCCCGAGCGGGACGTGGTCGCGGAGTGTGGCGGGCGGGTAGAAATCGTGGGCGATCCCAAGGATCACTCGGCCACTGAAATCATGCAATCGCGGATCAGGCGGCATCCCTGAGCATGCCATCGCCGGTCAAAGTTCTTCCAGAAAATGGTGCGGTATTCACCCCACGCAGATTGCTAATTGTGCGGCTGGGCTCGATGGGCGATATCATCCACACGCTTCCTGCCGTTACTGCGTTGCGACAAGCATTTCCGGAGGCAACTCTGGGTTGGATAGTTGAAGAGTCCTGGGCAGAGTTGCTGTGCACTTTGCCGGAACCCCGCTCCGGGCCGCGTTCCCCGCAGCGGCCGCTGGTTGACCGAGTTCACACTGTGAATACGAAGTCGTGGCGCAAGTCCCTGCTTTCGACCCAGACCTGGGAGCAAATCGCGGCAGGGTTCAGCGAACTGCGTGCGCAGCGATACGAAGCAGCGGTCGACTTCCAGGGTGCAGTGCGATCCGCACTACTTGCCCGATGGTCCGGAGCACCCGTGGTATACGGAGCGGCGCAGCCTCGTGAAAATGTTGCCAGCATGTTCTATACGCGTCAGCTGATTGCCCGCGGCAGCCACATTGTTGAGCAGAATCTTTCGCTGGCGGAAGCCGTTGCGCGCCACCCGTTGACCATGCCGAGGATAGAATTTCCGCGCGACCCAGCGGTCGAGACAAAATGTCAAGGCCGATTGCGTTCTGATGTCGGCGTTTTCGCCTTGCTCAATCCCGGCGCTGGGTGGGGGGCCAAGCAGTGGCCCGCAGAGCGCTACGGGGAGGTGGCCATGCGGTTGGCGGAGGACGGCGTGAAGTCGCTGATTAATTTTGGCCCGGGGGAAGAGTCTCTGATGCGAGCAGTCGAGTCGGCCAGTGCGGGGACAGCGAAGGGCATTGCGTGTTCCCTGACAGAGTTGATTGCACTGACGCGCCGCGCTCACCTGTTCATCGGAGGCGATACTGGCCCGACGCACTTGGCCGCCGCTCTAGCGATTCCCGTGGTTGCAATCTTTGGTCCAACCAATCCAGCACGCAATGGTCCGTTCGCAACTCGGAGCATCGTTTTGCGCAGCCCCACCAGTCCGACCACACACACCCGCCGTTCGCAACCCGATCCCGGCATACTGGAAATCTGCTCCGAGGAAGTCGTTGCTGCCTCTCGGACACTGTTGAGGAACGACCGTGGCTAGGGTTACCTGGACAAAAATCGCACGCCGCATCCGCGTTCCTTTTGGTTTTGCTTTTGCCGCACTCTATTTGTGGCTCGCAAAACCAACTGTAGTATCCATGACGATGGGCACCGCGCTCATTATTCCAGGACTCGCGATTCGTGCACAGGCGTCTGGGCATGTACAAAAAAATGAGCAGCTCACGACTACAGGACCTTACGCCTATACTCGCAACCCGCTTTATCTCGGCTCTCTGATTCTCGCCGTGGGCTTTGCCATTTGTGCTCGAAACTGGTGGATCGGGGCCGGACTGATTATGTTTTTTCTGACGATCTACGTACCCGTGATTCGTGGGGAAGAGGCCTACTTGCGAGAGCATTTTTCCGAATTTGCGGAATACGCGCGACAAGTTCCTCGCCTGATTCCCCGGTGCACTTCCGTCGGTGGTGGCCGCGGAACATTTTCATGGGCCTTGTACTGGAAGCATCGCGAGTACAATGCGACTCTGGGTGCGATAGCAATAATGGCCGCATTGACGGCCAAGTTGCTCTGGATGCGATAGCGAAATCGCGATACATCCTCTGTCTCGCATTCGGTATCTCACCAGATACTGAACTCGTTCGTCTAAGCATGATGCGCATATTCTTCAAGTTCAATCCGGCGTGGGGTTTGTTCGCATTACTCTCTGTCTCCTTATCGCAAGGACAAGCTTCCGCGCCGAGCCCTCCGCTCCCCACCATAAGCGCAGCCTCCTCGGCACGGGTCGTTCCTCCACCGCCGAATTACGCTTTCCCGAACGGGCAAACCTACGTGTATGGAGTCGAATGGCATCTGTTCAATGCAGGAACCGCCAGAGTCAGCCTGGGACTCGACGCGGGCCAGCAACACGTAACCGCGATCGCGGACTCCGCCGGAGTAGTCAGCGCGCTGTACAAGGTGCATGATCGCTTCGAAGCCTTCTTCGATCCGCGCACATTCTGCTCGTTCCGCGTTTCGAGGCATACCGAAGAGAGTTCTCGTGCGCGCCAGACCGAGCTTCGTTTCGATTACTCTCGAAACAAGAGTGTGCTCGATGAAAAGAATCTGAAGACCGGCGAACAGAAACACGTGGAAAACGACCTTCCCGCGTGCGTTTCAGATGTCATCAGCGGATTCTATTATTTCGCATCGTTGCCCCTGCAACCCGGCAATACCTATACGTTCCCCGTCAACGACGGAAACAAAACCACCGAAGTCAGGGCGCGCGTAGAAGCTCAAGAACAGGTTAAGGTCCCCGCCGGCACATTCCACACGGTGCGCGTGAAGGCGGAGGCGATTTCCGGCGCTTTGCAGGGCAAAGGCACGGTCTGGGCGTGGTTCACGGACGACGCCAACCACACTCCGGTGCAGATGCGATCGAAATTAGGGTGGGGAACTCTTCTATTCCGATTGCAACGGATAGAAAAACAAAAACCCTGAGTTGCCATCGACTTCTTACTGCAGGCGGAAGCGTTCGTTCATCAACCGCTGCAGGCGGGGCTTGTACAGAATGTCGTAGGCGAATTCTTTGTCCGGAAACATCGCCAGCGCGGCGCGCTTAGCTCCGGCCGCCAACTCGGAGGCTTCTTCGACAGTGAGGTTAGGGTCTTGTCCAATCACAGACATCACCATGCTGATCATGATTTGCAGGCGCCGAATATTTCTCGCTTCCTGCTCTCGGTCGCTTATGTTCGGCGCTTGTCCATGCCGTTCTAAACTACTCATTAAACCCCCAACACCGCCATCTGTGGCATTAGATGTCTCCCAGCGCAAGCGCGTTGCGCCCCGCCCTTTTTGCTCATTGTCAGGGCAACTCGAGCGGAGCGCAATGGCCTGATGGTGTACACCTTCGGTTACCTCAAAAACGGTCCGCTCTGGAATGCTGGGATTTTTAAAGAGACTCAGCCACCGAATGTGTCCCCAATGCCAGTCGATGGAGTTAGAATCAGACGAACCGCCCCAAAGCTATGCGCGGCTGACTAGTCCAGGAGATCATCCTGATCGGAGGTAGTAATGGCAGATCCGACGTCCACGTCTAGAGAAGAACGTCCCAATCCGAACGAGAAATTGGTGCGCGTGTTTGATACCGAACAAGAGTCGGAAGCCATGGTCGTACGCGGCTTACTTGAATCCGCGGGGATTGACTCTGATCTGACTTCGCTGGATGCGCAACAGGACATTCTGCCGGGTGTCGGTGGGACGGTGATTCTGGTGCGCGAAGAAGATGCCACCGAGGCGCGGCGATTAATTGAGGAGTACCGGCAAACGCCGGACGAACTTGAAACTGCGGAATATGCCCTCAATGAAGACCCACCAAATGAGAAGTGACGGTTTTACCGTCAAGGTAAAACGTGACAGCCCCATTCATATCGGTCCGGTAGGTAAGAACGTGCGCTTCGGCTAGCCGTTCCAGAACTTCCTGTCTCGGATGTCCGTAGACGTTGCGTGCCCCCACTGATATGACTGCGAACTTCGGATGCACGGCAGCCAGGAGTTCCGGGATGGTTGAGGTGGAACTTCCGTGATGAGCCACTTTGAGCAGGTCAGCCTGCGGGTTCTCCTGGGCAACTTGTTTTTCCGTTTTCTTCTCCGCATCTCCCTCGAGTAAGGCGGACGTTGCACCATAGGTTATTTTTACTACCAGGGACTCGTCGTTCGGCCGGGAAGGATGTGCCTCGGCGTCCCGAGGCGGCGCCAGCACCGCGAGCTTTGCGCCGCCGATTTCAAGACTGTCTCCTGCTTTGTGAAGAACGATGGGAATCTTCAATGCTCGCGCTTTGCGCAGCAGAGTTTGTAACTCGGGACTTGGGGAATTCACTCCCAACCATAATTCGCGCGGATGAAAGTTAGCCAACACCGCCGCCATGCCTCCCATATGGTCGGCGTGAGCGTGCGTTAGCGCCACGATGTCGAGTTGGTGAAATTGGCGCGACCACAAATAGGGCGACACCACATCTTCTCCGATATCCAGTTCCGAGTGCATCCAAAACGGTATCCCGCCGGCATCTATTAGAAGCGTGCGGCCCTGCGGCGACACCAGAAGAATCGAATCGCCCTGGCCAACGTCGATGGCGGTGAGTTCGAGCAGCCCAGTCTTGAACTGCGGATGGGGCGGTACGGCACAAATCCAGATAGCGCTGACGGCCAGCGCCGTCCAGCCGGTTACCACCAGCCATGGGCGACGACGGCTCAGAACCATCGCCAGCACCACCGCTCCAGCGCCCAGCAAAATGACACTAAACTGGGGCGTGGGCACGCGAGTATCGGCGATCCGCAGAGCACCCAACCATCGCACTGAGCCATTCATTGCTTGAAGGGCCGCGGCAGCAATCAATGCCGGAACCTTCGCCAGGGCGAGCGAGATATAACTCGCGGTCACAGCCACTACGGCGGCGACCATAATGATTTCGGTAAGAGGCACGGCTAGCACGTTGGCCGGCAAGGAGACCAGGGTCGCACGATGGAAGTAGTACGCCATGGGCAACGCAAATCCCGCTTGCAGCACCACAGAAATCACCAGGAACTCGCAGCCCATAAGCAGCACCCGCGCAGAACCTGAAAGCGCGATCAAGGGAATGCGCTTTCCGAAAAACCGCTGCAGCCTGCCGGCAACCATCCGCAGGTCCAGCCGGAATTGCGCCAGCGACGGAGATAGCCCTGCGTCGTAGCCAGTTACGTCCAAGCTCCTTAGAGCCTTGGAAAGAGGTTGTGTCGTGCGTTCCAGGAGGGGCGTTCCGATGCCGGCAATGAGGAGCACGCAGAGGAAGCTGAGCTGAAAGCTCGCGCCCAACAGTGCAGCGGGATCGACAATCAGCAAAGCCAGTGCCGCCGCCCCGATGGTGTTGAGAATTGATTTTCGCCGGTACAGAAGTCGTGCGCCCAGGTATAACGAGAGCATTAGCGTCGCCCGCCACACCGGAGCACCCACGTCGGTCACAACGGCATACGCCACGGTGAAAAAAATTGTGATGGCACTGGCCACAAGATCGCCTACTCGCATCCGGCGCAGCAGCCAAAACGTTACCAGTGCAAGGACAGCGACTTTCAGCCCCGAGATCACCAGCACGTGGTAAGTGCCCGTGCGCTGAAAGTCGGTAAGAGTTTCACGTTCAAGAAACGAATTCTCACCAATGAGCATAGCGTCGAGCAGCGGGGCTTCGTCCGCATTCCATAAGGCGTGGATTTTCTCGATCAGACTTCTACGGAATCGCGTCCGCCAAAGCTCACCACGGTTGCCAGAGTATCCCGGCAGCAATTCCACAGTCTCCGCCTTGGTTGATCCCAGTGCTGCGATGCCGGCGTCCGCTAGGAACCCGGCGTAATCGAATGCGCCGGGGTTCCGAAAATTGTGCGGCAGGTAGAGTTTGACTGGAAATCGCAAGCGCTCCCCGTAGCGGTACAGGGGCATGGACGTGGTCGCGGATCCTTTGAGCTCCTTCTTCTCATCGTCGTTCTTTATCTCGTGGCCGTAAAAGCTGACGCGAAGGCCAGAGTGAATAGTAATGGTCTGGCTTTCCGTTTCGATCTGCTCGGTCTCGAGGTCCAGCCTCTGTTGGGCATCACCGTAAGCCTTCTCTCGTACATTCCCTTCTTTGGTCACGTGGGCGGTGACGATCAGGTCGCGGCCGTCGGCGAACGCGAGAACATCCGCGCCGCCGTGATCTTCGGGAGCGCGTACTTGCATCATCAGTGCTCCCGTCACAAACAGAGCCGAAAGGCCCAGCGCAAAAGCAGGAATGGCTCGGCGGCGAAGAAAATAACCTCCTGAACCGGAGAAGACGATTGCCGCCACCAGCCACCAAAGCGGCGGCCGCCAAACGTGGAACCCGGTAACAATTCCACTGCCATATGCTAACGCAGCCCAGAGCATAGGTTGTCGTGAGAACGGCTTCTCAGAGGCATTAAAGGTCGCAGCGGCCGGTGGATTCACCGGTTCACCTTGAGCAGGAACTCAAGCGTTAGCGAAAGTGTTGGGATACGGGGGCCTCAGTTTTTCGAAGCGAGACCATTTCGCGATTGCAATGGCCTACCGGGTAAGATGAAACACACTCTCCAAGTGATAGGTCTGGGGGAACAGATCCACCAGGTGAGCCCGCTCGATGCGATATCCGGCGCTCAGCAGACCAACCAGGTCGCGCGATGCCGTCGCCGGATCGCAAGAGATGTAGGTCATCCTGTGCGCTCCCAGTCCGACGAGGCTCTTGACCACAATTTCCCCCAGACCGCTCCGTGGCGGGTCCAACACCACGAGGTCAGGCTGCAACTTCCCGGTTGCGGTCCGCAAGAAATCGGCGGTAGCCGCCCGGACAGCCTTCACATTTGCTGGGGAATTATGTACAAGGTCGGCATGCGATGTCTGTGACGATTCAACGGCGATCACCTGTGGAAATCTTCGCGACAAAGCCGTCGAGAACAGTCCCACGCCCGCGTAGAGATCAAGCGCTCTTTCGCCCGAATATCCAGCGCAAACGACCTCCACTAACTCATTGATTAAATGACGGTTAACCTGAAAGAAAGCTCCCGGGCTGACTCTGAACGTGGCCTTTGCCGTCTGGTAGGTCATTTCTCTGGTCCCAGACCCGGCTATTTGCTGTGTTTCGGCTAGCCGTGCCGTACCCGCCGACCCCGCCTTGTAAACCACGACGCCTGTGATTTCCAGCAGCGCTTTCCGCGCGGTGACTGCCCATTCGTTAACTGGGGTGCTCGAAGTTCCGTATTCGCACGACGCCTCGATCAGGAGTTGAGTGTCATCTGCATTGGCGAAAAACTCAATCCCGCGAATTCCATCAGGCATCGCATGTCCGCGTCCCATTTGCCAGAACGCCGTAATGGCGCGATTAATCAGCGGTGAACTGATGGGACACTGCTCAACCGGAAGGAGTTCGTGCGAGTTGAATTTGTAGTATCCGAGCGCGAACTCGGGGGCAGTGCGGAGTTTAAGACGGGTACGGTTCCGGTAATTCCAGGGCGGCGAAGGATGAATCGTGATCTCCGTTTCCAACTCCAACTTGGCAACACGGCGAAGGGTTTCTTGTAGAATCGCGGCCTTGATCTCGAGTTGATGCTGGTAGGCGGCGTGCTGGTAGTGGCAGCCTCCACACCTACGGAAATAAGGACAGCGCGGTTCTGCTCGCTGCGGAGAAGCTTGAAGAATCGTCTCTGCCCGGCCTCGGGCAAAGGAACGCTTCTGTTCGATTAGCGAAACCTCGGCGCTTTCGCCTTCCAGCACAAAGGGCACGAACACAGTTTTGCCGGGACCGTGTTGATCGCCAGGCAGTCGGGCAAGACCATCACCGCCGTAAACGAGTTTTTCGAAGGTGAGTTGCAAGCGAGGATTCTAAGCTGGAATGTGAGACACGGGATACAAAGAATTGCCGATTGTCGATTTCCAATTGGCAATTGCAAATCGGAAACTGGAAATTTCACTTCGGCGCTTCACAGATAGAATAGGCTCAACCTTGGCAGCCCATATTTTTCCAGCAAACGCTTGTGCATATACTGCTTCTGCAACTGCTCGATTTGTGCTGACGGCATTTTGCGCCGGTATGGCGCCAGTTCCCGATCGGCTTCGGCCCGCACGGCGACGATCTGCTCATCCGGCGTCGCCGCCAACAAAACTGCAAACAGTTTCTCTTCGGCCACGGTGAGTCGGCGTTCCAGTTCTTCCAATCGCAGCGGATTCTTAGCGGCATCCAATTCCGTGGCAATTTCGCGCAGCGTCCTTGCAGTCTCTCTCGCCAGCGGTGTCGCAGAGATCCCTTTTGCTTCAGGAAGCTTCGCGGTCTCGAGTTGTTCGGCATTGAGCCGAAGAAAGGCAGCGATTTCGGATGTTTGAAACCCGCCTGGACGAACACCCTCCCGTCCGGGTTGTGACGCGCCAACGGCTGCCTCTTTCATCTCCTCCGCCGCTACCAGGACCGCCTGCGCGCAATAAGCCAGGCTATTGACCTTCTGCGACTTCGAGGGGCGCTGCTCATACGTATCGAACGCTGCATCAATGCCGCGTAAGACTGCCTCCAGGGGAACGCTCGCATCTTTCCAAGTTTCGATCAGCGCCCAATCGAGCGGAGACAAATGAATGCGTCCACGGCGCCGTTGAAAGTGTTCTTCGATTTCGGTGAAGTAATTGAAGTAGTTTTCCACGACGGCTTAGCGGGATCGAGGCTTGCTTCCGGAAGAAGCTTTGAATGTCGCCGCTATAGATTCACGAGCGGGCTTCGCGGTCACATTGCGCTCCCAGATAATCCGCAAACCTTCCAAGGTCAAAAACTCATCCACTTGTTTGATGTGTTTCGATCCCGTGCCGATTAGCGAGGCCAGGCCGCCAGTCGCAACCACCGTAGTCTCGTGACCCAGTTCGTTCACGAGCAACTCCAAAATTCCATCGACGAGTCCGAGATAGCCGTAGTAGAGGCCCGACTGCAGGCTGCCGACAGTGTTGCTGCCAATAATGTGAGCGGGTTTGCGAATATCCACTCGCGGCAGCCGCGCTGTGCGCTCAAACAACGCATCGGCGGAGATTCCGAGTCCCGGGCTGATTACGCCGCCTAAATATTCTCCCTTGGCGGATACACAATCGAAGGTGGTCGCGGTTCCAAAGTCCACGATGATGCATGGCCCTCCATATTTTTCGAACGCGGCTACGGAGTTTACAATGCGGTCGGCCCCCACTTCCGCAGGATTGTCGTAGTGAACCGGCATACCCGTCTTTATGCCAGGTTCGATGAACAGTGGTTTCGTGCTGAAATATCGTTCGCACACCTGCGCGAGTATGGAATCGAGCGGCGGCACCACGGACGAGATCACGATACCGAGAATGCCTTTGGCATCGAGGTTGTCCATGGCGAACAGATTACGGAAGAGCACGCCATATTCATCCACCGTTTGAGTGGCAACGGTCGCAACTCGCCAATTTGCTGCCAGCGACTCATAGCGTGGGGATTCTGCCTCAGTTCCGGGGTTCGCGGCCGAAGAAGCGGCTTTCGTCCCCGGCGCGAACACACCGAGCACCGTATTGGTATTACCGACATCGAGAACCAGAAGCATAGAAATTGCCCGGGTAGTACTGCCCATGTGGGGACGGGTCTTTGACCGGTCCAGGCGGTTTATCAGGCGGCAGTCCGCCGGCATACCGAATGTCGCCGGCCGAAGACCCAGCCTCCACAGATTTCTTCAGCGAGGTCGCACCGTCCCACTCAGCACGGTACGCACGCCCTGTGCGGTGCGAACCTGCAGGAACCCACGTGAATCAAGGCCTTCCGTCATGCCCTCGAAGCCCGCGTCTCCTTCGACCTCGACTTGCCGTCCCCGAACCGAAGATGATCGTTCCTGAAACCGGCACAGGATCGAGTTAAATGCATCGGGGGCTTCCAACAGCCCGCGATATTCCCGGTCGAGCGATTTTAGCAAAGCCGTGCACAATTCCACGCGCGACCACTCGGTACCTGTGGCCAAACGCAGCGAGGTAGCCACGGCCTGCAACTCCGCGGGAAAACTCGCTTGATTGACATTGATTCCGGTGCCGACCACGACATGTCGCACACGAGTAACCTCGGCATTCATCTCGGTCAGGATGCCGCAGAATTTTTTCCCCTCGATCAAAAGATCATTGGGCCACTTCAGGTCGGGGACCGCTCGTGAATCGATCTCCTGCACCGCAGAAAACACAGCCAGGCCAGCGGCGAGCGAAAGAATAAGCGCATCAGACGGCGGTAGCGCCGGACGCAAAAGCACGGAGCAATAAATTCCCGACGAGCGTGCAGAGTGCCACTGATTGGCTCCCCGGCCGCGTCCAGCAGTCTGTTGCTCGGCCAGAAAAACGCTGCCCTCAGGGGCGCCAGCACCCGCCGCTTCCATGGCAACGGTATTGGTCGATCCAATCTTGTAGTAGTGATGAATGTGCTTACCGAAAATTGTGCCGTGTAATTGTGGAGCCAGCATGTCCGGCAGCAGGAGATCAGGCATGGACTTCAGACTATACCCAGTGGACGGATGTCCGGCAATCTCAACCCCAAGATCCCGTAAATGTTGAACCAAGCGCCAAACTTCCGATCGGCTGGCTCCGATCTCAGCCCCGATCTTCGTTCCGCTCACGACGACCGTGGCGTGCGCGATGAGCAACCGCACGATGCGGCCCAACCGGGCATCCGTTTGTGCCGCGGCCGTATGGGATGCGAGTTTTCCGGCCCGCGAACTCCGCTTTGTCGTCAATTGCTTGATCCGGGAATTATGAGGGATAGGCCGCGAAACAGCAATCGCGACGCGACACCAAGAATTCCCCGGAAAAGTGGCAGAAGGCGCAAACAGATACGAACTAGACTGGGGCTAAGCGCATGGTTATATCCATCGCCTTCGCCGAGTGGGTGAGCGCCCCGACGGAGATGAAATTCACTCCTGTCTCGGCATATGCACGAACATTTTCGAGCGTGATTCCGCCCGAGACCTCAACCGGAATTGAGCGCCCCACTCGCGAGCAGCGACCGACTGCCCGCTTCACATCTTCGACAGACATGTTGTCCAGCAGAATGGCTTCACCGCCTTGTTCCAAAGCCTGCTCCAACTCTTCGAGCGAGCGAACCTCGATCTCGATAATCTGCTCCCCGCGACGGTTCTTGTGAGCGCGTTCCAGCGCCGGCACGATGCCGCCGGCCAGAGCAATATGATTGTTCTTGATCAGAACTCCGTCTGACAGATCGAGGCGATGGTTTTGTCCGCCGCCACAGCGGACCGCGTACTTATCAAGCATACGCAATCCAGGTGCGGTCTTGCGCGTGTCCAAGATTCGCGCCTTGGTTCCCGAGACAGCATCCACGAACCGGCGTGTCAGCGTGGCAATCCCACTCAACCGCTGCATGAAATTCAGAATCACGCGCTCGCAGGAAAGAATCACGCGTGCGTTATGGCGAACGACAGCAATCGATTGCCCCTTGTGCAGTCGAACGCCATCGAATATCTCCGGATGCGTCGTAACCTCGTAATGGGAAGTGACCGCTCCGTCAAGGGCAGCGTAACAGTCCAGAATGCGTGAAACGCAACCAATGCCCGCAAGAATGCAATCCTGCTTGGCCAGAATCGTGGCCGAAGCGCGCTGGCTCGCATCGATGCATGCATAGCCGGTCGCATCGCGCGTGGCCCGATCCTCGAGCAGCGCATTCTCGATCACCGCGGTAATGCGTCGGCTGTTCCAATCCATAAACTTGTGGAGACGAGCGATTCGCCCGGCCCGGCACTACTTCAACTCACCCAGCGTACTCTTTACCTTTTCCCTCAGGACCGCCAACTCCTGCGCCCGCTTCCGAATTCCTTCCACAACCTTGACCGGCGCTTTAGCCAGAAACTGCTCGTTACCCAATTGCCGCTGACCGTTGCCGATTTCCTTCTCGATTTGCTCCAGTTCCTTTTTTAACCGTTCCCGCTCCGCAGCGACATCGATCTTTCTCTCATAAATAACATGCACATCGAAACGCGCCGTGTGACGCGCCCCCGACAATTTTGCGAGCGAATTCTCGACAAACTCAATCTTCTCGATGCCGGCCAACCGCTTCACGGAAACCTCATTCTGTTCAATCAGCTTGCGAATTTCCGCCCCTTCGACAAAGATCTGGATTGGTACCCGTTGTTTCTGCTCGACCTTCAACTCAGCCCGCAAATTACGGACCGCAACGATGAGATCCTGCAGGATTGCCATCTCCGTCTCGGCAGCCAAGTCCAATTGCTTGCTGTCGACTTGCGGGAACGGCGCCAGAGCTATCGACTGCAACGGCGGATTCCCATTGTAAATCGCATGCCATATCTCCTCCGTGATAAACGGCATCACCGGATGCAGCAGCCGCAGCGCCGCCTCAAAGATACCAAGCAAATTAGCGCAAGCGATTCGAGCAGATTGCTGCTCAACCCCGTCCGACAGCCGCGGCTTGATCAGTTCGATGTACCAATCGCAAAATTCGCCCCAAAAAAAATCGTAGATCTGATTGGCCGCTTCGTGGAAGCGGTAAGTCTTCAGCGCCTCGTTCACGCCTTTCGCGACCCGATTGAAGCGCGAAAGAATCCATCGATCTTCGAGCGTAACCGCCTCAAAGCCGGGAACACCAACGCCCGTGTGGGGCCGGGTTTCTAACCCGTTTCCAGGTCGCAGACCCGGCTCCACCCGGTCAATATTCATGAACATGAACCGCGCCGCATTCCAGATCTTATTCGCAAAGTTGCGATAGCCCTCAGTTCGGCTCTCATTGAACGCAATGTCGGTCCCCGGCGCCGCCATGGCCGCCAGCGTGAAGCGCGTAGCATCAGTCCCAAACCGTTGGATGACATCGAGCGGATCAACCACGTTCCCCTTGGTCTTCGACATCTTCTGCCGCTCGGCGTCCCGCACCAGCGCGTGAATGTAAACCTGTCGAAAAGGCACGCTATCATCCTTCTTGACACTCCAGCTGCTGGCCTCCTTCAGCTTCGGATCCTGCCGATGCCCCTGCATGAAGTGGCAGCCGAACATGATCATGCGGGCAACCCAAAAAAAAAGAATCTCGTAGGCCGTAATCAGCAGTGTAGTGGGATAGAAAACCTCCTGATCCCGCGTCTTCTCCGGCCAACCCAACGTAGTAAACGGCAACAAGCCGGAAGAAAACCAGGTATCCAGCACATCCGTATCTTGTTTGAGCTCCGACTTGCCACATTTCGTGCACTTCCCCGGAGTCTCACGGGCCACAACAATTTCTCCACACGAGCAATGCCAAGCCGGAATCCGATGCCCCCACCACAGTTGCCGCGAGATACACCAGTCATGAATGTTGTGCATCCAGTTCAAGTAAATCTGAGTGTAGTTTTCCGGAACAATCGTGATTTCACCATTCTCCACGACCTCGGTCGCCCGCTGCGCCAGAGGCGCAATTTTGATGAACCACTGCGTAGAAAGCCGTGGCTCAACCACGGTCCCGCAGCGATCGCACTTTCCAATCGAAATGGTGTAATCCTTCTCCCCAACCAGAAAGCCTTGCTCGCGCAGGTCTTCGAGCACACGCTTGCGAGCCTCGTAGCGATCAAGGCCGGCATACGGACCCGCATTCGCGCTCATGCGCGCGTTCTCATCGATCACCTCAATCTGCGGCAGATTGTGCCGCAGGCCAGCCTCAAAGTCATTCGGATCATGCGCCGGAGTCACCTTCACAGCTCCCGTTCCGAACTCAGGCTGCGCCAGATCATCCGTGATAATCGGAATCTCACGATTCATCAGCGGCAACACAACCTTCTTCCCATGCAGATGCGTGTAGCGCTCGTCTTTTTCATTCACCGCGACGGCCGTATCGCCCAGCATGGTTTCCGGCCGCGTGGTCGCCACGGTAATGAACTCATCCGTACCGACCACCGGATAACGAATTTCATAGAGCTTGCCCGCAATATCCTCGTGCTTAACTTCGAGGTCCGAGATCGCCGTCCCACAGCCCGGACACCAATTCACGATATACTTGCCGCGATAGATCAATCCTTCTTCATACAAGCGAACAAAAACCTCGCGCACCGCCCGCGAAAGGTTCTCGTCCATGGTGAAGTATTCGCGATCCCAATCCACCGAGTCGCCAAGCCGCTTCATCTGGTCCAGAATCGCCCCGCCGTAATGCCGCTTCCACTCCCACACCCGCTCAATAAACGCCTCGCGCCCCATATCGCGGCGCTTCTTGCCTTCCGTAGCAAGCTGGCGCTCCACCATCATCTGGGTCGCAATGCCCGCGTGGTCAGTACCGGGCAACCACAAGGTCAAGAAACCACGCATGCGATGCCAGCGAACGATGATGTCCATCTGCGTATGGTTGAGCATGTGCCCCATGTGCAACCGCCCGGTAACATTAGGAGGAGGCAATAAAAGCGTGAACACGGGACTCGTCTCCCCCGGCGGGGGCGTGGGGACAGAAAAGAGCTTCTCGTTGACCCAGTACTCGGCCCAACGCGTCTCAATCGCACCCGGCTCGTACGCTTTGGGAAGGTCGTGTGCCATATTTAAAATTCAGCTCTCAGCAATCAGCACTCAGCCAACACGGGTTCAAGTACAGGATGCAAGAGAAATTCTAAGGACTGAGTGCTGACGGCTGAGAGCTGATCTTTGATCTTACAGGCCGGTAGAAAACGCGGTCAAACTGCAGTGAGAACACAACGGGATGGATTCTGCACCCCATCCTCGGGAATCGTTAGCTCCCATCGCAGATGACAAACGGTAGGGTATGGTGTCAGAATTGACGTGGTGCCCGACCAGCTATAATGCGTGAGTCACGGAGGCCTCGATGTCCCCCCAACGCGAAAGCTCGAACTCTACCCGACCCACGGCGATGAACGCGAATCCATTCTCCGGAAGTTCGTTTGAAAGAGTTGTCGATTCCCTCAAGCTCTCGCCCGATCAGTACAAGAGTTCGCCTGAGCTCCGCGAGTGGGTCCTGCGAAACAAGGACCACAAGTATGTCCCTCCCGATCTGCTGAAGGCCTACGGATTCCAGGTTAATCTGGAGCCCTGATTTCCTTCGCCCGATCCTCATCATTTGAAATACGCAATTCCTAATTTCATGGAACGCTGTCAGACGCGGGGATCACCTCGAGCTTCACGCTCAGGCGGCCACCCTCTTCTACGTGGACCGGTTTGCCACGGTCTTCGTAGCGGGCAAGAAATTCGGGATCGAAGTAAGCACCGCGGTCAATCTGCTCCCAGGCGAAGAGCGTATAGTCGCCCGGGGGAACATTCCGTATCGCAAATCTGCCCAACAGATCGGTGACCGCCTGCCGATAGTCACTCGGCTGGCCGCGACCCTTCCCGTCCGGCACCAGCACGACCGACGCGCCGGAAGCGGATTGCTCGTCGCTTGCTACGGTGCCATCAATTCGTCCGGCGCCGGGACTGAGGACGAGTTCCATAGGTGGCGGAGAATGACCTCGACCGACGGTAATTCCAGTTTCCAGCACGTCGGTCACGCCACTTGACCTCAGATAGAAACCTGCGGGGATGGGAAAAAAATTAATGCGATAGCTGCCTTCGGGAACCTCGCGGAAAAGAAACGTCCCGTCCGGCTTTATTGAAGCGTTGTCAATGTCGGGCGTGAGGCTGGCCAGCGACGAAGCCTCTAGCGGATCCAAATTGGCCGCCATATTGTTGAGGTCTTTACTGTGATCGATGGTGGTATCGCCTTCCACCCGAATGCGTCCGCTGACGTCGACTCCCGGACCAACCACTATCTCAACCTGATCGATGTTCGCATCTTTGACCTCGATAGAGGTCCGCCCCCACATGGTCTTCGGTTCTTGCGGACTGCTCGGTTGCTGGGCCACCAGGACGTAGGATCCTGGAGGCACGCCTTGGAACTCGAACTTCGCCTGGCCGCCACCAGAGAAGTTCGCGCCCGGTGAAAAGATCGTTTCCCCTTGATCGCTCAGCAGCGTGATTTCCGCTTCCTTGCTCGGCAGCGAGGTACGAACGTTGATGACCCGACCCTGAATGTGGACGGTGTGAACGGGTGCGAGATTCATATCAATTCCCGCCAGATCTTCTCCCGCGCGCAGCACTAGCGCAACTGAGTGAGATGGATCGTTGGCGGCGGGATAGTAAATCGGAACGTAGGCCTTATCGCTCCCCGGCTTGGCCTTTAGTGAAGCAGGATTGGCGCGAATGTAGTATTTTCCGGGGATCAGAGCTGGAATCCGATATTCCCCAGCATCGCTGGTGGGAGCGCTCGCCATCTCATGAAGTTCGCGCTTGCCGTGCAAGTAGGAGGATTTCATGGCTTGCACGACGACCCGGCGAAGCGGTTTGCCCATCTCGTCCGTGATCCGGCCCGCGATGCTGCCGTTAGGCAGCAATCGAATCACAAGGTCATTAATATGCTGGCCGGGCGCAAGCACGATCAATTTGCCCCGCAATTCTGCGTAGCCGCGATTGTTATTCACGTAACCGTCGTGAGAGGCGAGGAGAAAGTATCGGCCGGTCGATAGGTTCTCAAACGCGAATCGGCCGCTGGCATCGGTGTTCGCAGAGCTAGCCTGCGGGATAGACTGCGCCGCAGGTTGTGATCCTGGAGCGGTGCTCGGAATCGCTCTCAGCCTGACCTCCGCGCCTTTGAGCACCTGTTCGCTGACCGCATCGATTACGGCCCCGGCAATGGTGCCCTTTTCCTGAGGCAACGCTGTGTTTTGCGCGCCGGCAGGCGGCGCAAAGAACAGGGACAGCAGGATCGGGATGGCCAGCGGGAAAGGCAGCTTCATTGCAGTTACCATGAGTCTATCTGAACCCAAGTCTGGCGAAGACATTCTAATCTTGAAAACCTTGGACTTCGCAACCGGACAAACTGTCAGCATAATCGTGATAGACTGTTCCCCCGCCGGGGTGCCTCCCCGACCGTGTGTGCCGTTATGTCTGAAGCGCTTGCCAAGAAAGTTCTCCTGATCGGCTGGGATGCGGCCGATTGGAAGGTGATCAATCCCTTGCTCGATCAGGGATTGATGCCCACCCTGGATGATTTCATCAATCACGGAGTCATGGGAAATTTGGCGACCTTGCGTCCTATCCTTTCGCCCATGTTGTGGAATTCGATCGCCACCGGCAAGCGTGCCAACAAGCACGGCATTCATGGGTTCATGGAGCCGGACACGCAAAACGGTGGGATCCGCCCGGTCTCCAGCACCTCGCGCAAGGTCAAAGCGGTCTGGAACATTCTTACGCAGCGTGGGTATAAAACTCACGTCCTAGGCTGGTTTGCCGGTCATCCGGCGGAGCCCATTAACGGCATCTCGGTTTCCGATCTTTATCCTTACGCTACTGCGCCGCCGGATAAGCCCTGGCAGCTTCCGCCTGGGGCGGTGCATCCCGAGCGTTTGCGCGATACTTTCGCGGAGTTGCGCATGCATCCCGCTGATGTGACCGAGGCCGCCATCCTTCCCTGGATTCCGCGTGCGGCAGAGATCGATCAGGAAAAGGACAAGGGCTTGATGTCGTTTGCCAAGATCCTGTCGGAAAACTGTTCCATCCACAATGCAGCGACGTGGATCCTGCAGAATGAGCCCTGGGATTTTTTGGCGGTTTATTACAACGGCATCGATCACTTCTGCCACGGGTTCATGCATTACCATCCGCCACGCATGGAAGGCGTGCCCGAGGAGCGATACGAAATTTATAAAGATGTGGTGAATGGAGCTTATCGTTTCCACGACATGATGCTGGAAACATTATTGAACTTGGCCGGTCCGGACGCGACCGTGTTGCTGGTGTCCGATCACGGCTTCCACTCCGACCATTTGCGGCCGCGCGGTATTCCGGCGGAGCCGGCGGGCCCGGCAATTCAGCATCGCCCATTCGGCATTTTTTGCATGAAAGGACAACACGTCCAACAGGATGAGCGTATTTATGGAGCGACTCTGCTGGATGTAACGCCTACTGTCCTGACCCTGTTTGGATTGCCGGTGGGCGCGGACATGGATGGTCGCGTGTTGGTACAAGCCTTCGAAGAGCCACCCGAGATCACTCGCATTCCGAGTTGGGAGCAGGAGTCCGGCGAATGCGGAATGCACCCGGCAGATTTGCGCATGGATCCGGCTGCGGCTCAAGCTGTCTTGCAGCAATTCGTCGCGCTCGGTTACATTCAACCGCCAAGCGAAGATCAGACCAAGGCGGTGGCCAGCGCGGTGCGCGAAGCAAATTACAACCTGGCGCGAGACTATCTGGATTGCGGCCGTCCCGACGACGCGCTGCCACTGCTCGAAGCCCTGGCAAAGAATGATCCCAAACAGACTCGCTTCCAGATGCATCTTGCGCAATGCTATCTCGCGTTGAGCCGGCGCGCAGACGCGAAACAAATTTTGGAAGCGCTGATAACCGCAGATTTGAATCCGCCTGAGACGGAGGCCGCAAAGGATGGGCCACCCGAACAAGCTGGAGCAGCCTCACCGGAAACGGAAGCGCAACCGACCGAAATACCCGGAGTCGAAAACCCGATAATTGCAGCGGCTGAGGCAATGCCGGAAGCTCCCGCGGCCGAAGCCGAAACCGTGGAAGCGCAATCGCCCGAGGCCCAGGCTCCGGAAGCGACGGTGGCGCAAGTGCAATCAACCGAGACGCAGCCGACCGAAGCGCAAGCGCCGGAGACGCCGGCAGCCGAAGGGACACCATCCCCGAAACAGCCCAATCCTCGGCCATGGGCCGACTTGCTAATGGGCGTGATTCACTTTGAGGAAGGCAACATGGAAGACGCCCTGGCTAGCCTACTCAAGGCGGAGCAATCGGACCCACGCCTGCCCAACTTGCATTTGCGCATCGGAGAAACCTATTTGCGGCAGAAGCGAACCGACGATGCCGATCGCGCATTCCAGCAAGCCCTCGACATCGATGGTGACAGCCCAGAAGCGCACCTCGGCCTAGCTATGGTGCGGCTACGACAGCGCCGGAATGAAGAGGCTGCCGAACAAGCTTTGTTGGCTGTGGGGCTCCAGCATTTCCTTCCCTTAGGTCATTTCTATCTCGGCGTGGCCCTCGCACGTTTAGGGCATCGTCAGCGTGCCATGCTCGCATTCGAGACTTGTCTCAGCATGCTCCCCGGTCTGGTTGCCGCGCACCGCTGGCTGGCGGCGTTGCACAGTCAGCCTGGTGGAGATCTCGACAAAGCGGTGCGGCATCGCAGCCTTTACGACCAACTCATGCATCAGAGAAAGACGAGAGCCAAAGCGTGAGTACGTTGCATGCGCGCTTCGGGCGTTGGAGCTGATCTCCACCTCTGTGGTTGGCACTTCGTCGTCCGCGGGAAAAACGAATCCAAGTTTGCGTCGCGACGGTGTGCCGTTATACCGTAAATAGTTCGCTTCTCCCTTCATGGCCGACCGAAACGAATTTAGTACGCCCTCGAGTTCCAGCGTCCTCGAAACGCGCGTGGATGCTACCTCCGCGCGCTTCGAAGCCAACATGCGGTTCCTCGCCGACATGGTTTCCCAAGTACGTAATGAAGAGGAGAAAATCCGGGAGGGGGGTGGGCCAAAAGCCATTGAGAGCCAGCACAGCAAGGGACGGCTCACCGCACGCGAACGCATCAGCCTGTTGGTGGATGCCGGCAGTTTCTTTGAAATCGGCTCTTTCGCAGCCTACAGAATGTATGAAGAGTGGGGTGGGGCACCCGCGGCGGGGGTGATTACCGGCCTTGGGCGTATTCACACCAGGCTGGTGATGATCATCGCCAACGACGCTACCGTCAAAGCTGGCGCATTCTTTCCTATGACCTCCAAAAAGGTCATCCGGGCACAAAACATTGCCATCGAAAACCGCATCCCGACTATGTACCTGGTCGACTCCGCTGGCGTCTTTCTCCCGTTGCAGGAGGATGTATTTCCTGACACGGATGACTTCGGGCGCGTGTTCCGCAATAACGCAGTGATGTCGGCGATGGGCATTCCGCAGATCGCGGCCATCATGGGCATGTGTGTGGCGGGCGGCGGCTATCTTCCTGTGATGTGCGATCACGTGCTCATGACCGACGGGAGCGGACTTTTTCTCGCCGGTCCAGCGCTGGTTCAGGCGGCGATTGGACAGAAAGTGTCCGCCGAGGAGTTGGGTGGCGCGGCCATGCATTCGGCAATCAGCGGCACCGTAGACTTCCGCGAACCGAGCGATGAGGCCTGCCTGGCGCGGATTCGCGCCATCGTCGAGAAGTGGGGTTACCGGCGGCAATCTCCGTGGGACCGTAAGAAACCGGAAGAGCCGGCTCTGGCCGCAGAGGAAATCTACGGGATCTACGATTCGTCTCCGGGGCGCCCTTACGATATGAAGGAAATTATTGCGCGCATCGTGGATGGCAGCCGCTTCGACGAATATAAACCGGAGTACGGGAAAACTTTGCTCTGCGGTTACGCGCGCATTGGCGGATTTGCCGTGGGGATTGTTGCCAATCAAAAACTGCATGCGCAGGCCACCGACCACGAAGGCCACAAGCGACTCGAGTTTGGCGGAGTAATTTATACCGAGTCCGCGGAGAAGGCTGCGCGCTTCATCATGGATTGCAATCAGAATCTCATTCCGCTGGTTTTCTTTCACGATGTGAACGGATTCATGGTGGGGCGCGACGCAGAGTGGAGCGGCATCATTAAAGCGGGCGCCAAGATGGTAAACGCCGTCTCAAATTCGGTTGTGCCGAAGATCACGGTGATCGTCGGCGGATCGTTTGGCGCTGGACACTACGCGATGTGCGGCAAGGCCTATGATCCGCGATTTTTGTTTGCGTGGCCGACGGCGCGTTACGCGGTGATGAGCGGCGATTCCGCTGCGAGCGTATTGGTAGAAATCAAGCTCAAACAACTGGAGCGCGGCGGAAAGAAGTTGGGCGAGCAGGAAAAGAAACAACTGTACGATGAGACGAAGCGCACCTACGACGAACAGACGGATCCGCGATATGGGGCGGCCCGGCTGTGGATCGATAAAATCATCGATCCCGCCGAAACGCGTGACGCGATTACGCAGGCGCTCGAAGCCGCAGCACTGAATCCGGAGGTGCCTGAGTTCAAGGTGGGAGTGCTACAAACGTAGCCACGGATTTTCGCGGAGCGACATGGATAAAGAGTACGTGAATTCATCCGTGAGAATCCGCGCAAATCCGTGGCCCAGGTTTTGGAATGTCGGAATTGGTCAAACTCGTAGAGTGTCCACGCGATGCGTGGCAGGGATTGAAAGGGCAAATCCCCACGCACATCAAGCTCGAATATTTGCGAGCCTTGATCAGCGCTGGATTCAAGCACATTGATGCTATGTCATTCGTGTCTCCCACGGCAGTGCCTCAGATGGCTGACTCGGAGGAAGTTGCGAAAGAACTCGATCCTCCGGACGATGTTGAGATTATTGCCATCGTGGTCAACGAAAAAGGTGCGCAGCGGGCGATCAATACCCACGCCGTGCGCACGCTTGGATTCCCCTATTCGATTTCGCCGACCTTCTTGCGGAACAATCAGCGCCAGACGCTCGACGAAGCCATCGATGAACTGGAGAAGATCAAAAGCAAAGCCGAAGACGCTGGACTGGATACAGTGGTCTATATTTCGATGGCATTCGGAAACCCCTACGGCGATCAATGGAATGTGGGCGAAGTCATTGACGCGGTCGACTTGCTCGAATCTTATGGCGTACGCACGATTTCGCTGGCGGATACGGTTGGGATGACGGGACCGGAGCAAATTGGTGAAGTGGTTTCCGCAGTGATTTCTAAGTACGACTATCTGGAGATCGGCGTACATCTGCATAGCCGGCCCGATCAGGCTGCGGACAAAATAAAAGCGGCGTACGATGCTGGCTGCCGCCGATTCGATTCCGCGCTGGGCGGCTTGGGTGGATGTCCGTTTGCTCAAGACGCTCTTGTCGGCAATATTGCGACGGAGACAGTAGTTGAGGCATTGATGGCACGGGAATCGACCCTGCCAGCGCTGAAGCCGTTAGATGTTCTCCTGCGGGCGACGGCCGAGATCGGAGCGCGGTACACGAATTCAGCGGCGGCCGATTGAAATGGATTACAAGACTCTTCATCTCGCAGATGACAACAGGATCGCTACCATCACCCTTAATCGTCCGGAGAAGCGCAATGCGATCAGTTACGAATTGATCGAGGATTTGCTGCGAGCGCTGGACGAAGTTGCCCATTCATCCGCACTGGTGCTGATTCTCACCGGTGCAGGTAAGTCGTTTTGTTCGGGCATGGACTTGGAAAATCTGAAAGCGCTTGTGGGACGTTCATCGAAACAGAGCGTAAAAGACTCCGAAGTCATGGCCCATTTATTCCGCTCGCTGTATGACTTCCCCAAGCCGACGATTGCTGCAGTGAACGGGGCAGCGATCGCTGGAGGCTGCGGCCTGGCCACGCTTTGCGACTTTACACTAGCCGTGCCCGAAGCCAAATTTGGATACACCGAGGTTCGAATTGGATTCGTACCGGCAATCGTCTCGACTTTTCTCCTTCGGCAGGTCGGGGAAAAGCACGCGCGAGATCTTTTGCTAACTGGCAGAATCATCGCCGCCGATGAGGCGCATCGCATCGGCTTGATTAACGAAATCATTCCTGCTGAAAGGCTCAGCGAACGCTCTCGGGAATTGGCATTGCAACTTATGGAGAACAGCCCGGCATCGCTCGCGTGCACCAAACGTCTGCTTAGCGAGCATGCGCGGGTTGAACTCGACGCGCAAATACGGTCCGCGGTGCGGGAGAATGCGGTGATCCGTGCGACAGCCGATTTTCGCGAGGGTATTTCTTCATTTCTCGAAAAACGCAAGCCGGTGTGGAAGGGCGAATGACGCGAGCGGAAAAGATCCGCAACTTCCCCAAGACCGGCTGGCGCAATGTTCTGGCGCGACACTTGGCGGCGTTGACGAAACGACCGGCGCCCTCAGAGTTTACCGGCTACCAGACGCGAACGGCGCTGTTTCTGCCTTTCGCCGGCGAGTGGTATGTGTACTGGGGTGGGCGGTCCTTGCCGCAGAACAAGCATGCCGTGGCGCGCGATCAGCGCTTCGCCTATGATTTCTTGATCCTCGCCCGGGGAAACAGCGGACAATCGTATCGCGGCACGGGCGAAAGCAACTCCGACTACTATTGTTTTAGCCACTCGATTTATGCTCCAGCCAATGGCATCGTCGTAAAAGCGGAGAACGAATTGCCTGATAACACTCCGGGAGAGATGAATCCAAGAGCTGTACTTGGCAACTATGTGATCCTTGACCACGAATGTGGCGAGTTTTCGTTCTTTGCGCATTTCCGTCAAGGCACCGTCGTTGTCCATAGCGGTGAGCGGGTGCGTTGCGGGCAACTGTTGGCTCAGTGCGGGAATAGTGGCAACTCCTCCGAGCCCCATCTGCACTATCACTTGCAGAATACTCCTGTTCCTTTCCAGGGAGATGGGTTGCCCGCGTTTTTCGTAGAATATATCGCCGATGGAAAACCGATGGCGCGGGGAGAACCAGCGGCGCGACAAACTGTGAGGAGCCAGCGTGAAATCCGTGCTCAATGAGACCCGTCTGCGGGTGCGCTACGTGGAGACCGACCAGATGGGCGTGGTCTATCATGCCAACTATTTCGTTTGGTTCGAAATCGGGCGGGTAGAACTGCTGCGGCAACTGGGTTTTTCGTATCGCGACATGGAGGCAAACGATGGCTGCGGCATCGCCGTCATCGATGCCCGTTGCCGCTACAAGGCTCCAGCGCGCTATGACGACGAGATTATCGTGCGCACGCATTTAAAGTACATTCGCGAGTCCCTGATTCAGTTCGAATATGAGTTGGCGCGGGCCGACGACGGAACGTTGCTGGCTGAGGGTGACACCACGCACATCGTGGTTGACCCGGAGATGAGAAAGGTGTCACTGCCGGAAAAGTATGTGGTCGCATTCCGGGCAGCCATGGAAAATGCAGGCTGACATTTGAGAACGGGTAGACACATCTGAAAGCACTTCACATCAACGGCAACGATTTGGCTCTGGGCGAGGTGCGTGAAGTCGCCGTCGAGCGGCGGTCAGTACTTCTCGCGCCTGATGCCCGGGAAGCGGTGAGCCGCGCCCGCGCGGTGGTAGATGCGTTGGTTCGGAGTGACAAAGTTTCCTATGCGATCACAACTGGCGTGGGCAAGCTAAGCGACGTGCGCATTGCCGGCGAGCAGATTCGCGAGATGCAGCTCAACCTGGTACGGTCGCACGCCGTGGGCGTAGGCCCACCGCTTGCGCCGGCCGAAGTCCGCGCCATGATGCTGCTGCGTGCCAATTCCCTTTCCAAGGGCTTTTCCGGCGTGCGCGCCGAGATTGTTGACGCGCTTTGCGAGATGCTGAACCGTGGCGTTACACCCTTCGTTCCGTCTCAGGGCAGTGTAGGCGCAAGCGGTGATCTGGCGCCCTTAGCCCATCTCGCTTTGGCTCTGATCGGCGAAGGCGAGTGCCTGGATGACAAGGGCGTTCGCATCCCGGCAGTTGAAGCTTTGCGTCGCGCTCAGATCAAACCGGTGGCGCTCGAGGCTAAGGAAGCAGTCTCGCTGATCAATGGGACGCAAGGGATGCTGGCGGTCGGAACCCTGGCACTGCTTGCGGCCGAAACCCTGGTGGATTCCGCTGATGTGATTGGCGCGCTTACACTCGATGCGCTGCGAGGTACCGATGCGGCCTTCGATGAACGCATCCACCAGGCACGCCCACACAGAGGCCAGTTTAAGACGGCGGAAAATCTGCGGCGCATGCTCGAAGGGAGCCAGATTCGCGAATCACATCGCGAATGTGGCCGCGTGCAAGATGCGTATTCTTTGCGCTGCATACCGCAAGTACACGGCGCTGTGCGCGACACACTGGCTCACTGCCGTCAGGTGATGGAAACTGAAGTCAACTCGGCGGTGGACAATCCGCTGGTCTTCGTGAAGAACCCGAAGCAGGCGGACGGCGAGGGCGATGTGATTTCGGGGGGGAATTTCCACGGCGAGCCTGTGGCGTTTGCGCTGGATTTTCTCGGAATTGCTCTGAGCGCGTTGGCCGGCATCTCGGAACGGAGGTTAGAGCGGTTGGTGAATCCGTCACTCAATGAAGGCTTGCCGCCGTTTCTCGCAGCAGGTGCGGGATTGAATTCTGGGTTCATGATGCCACAGGTGACGGCGGCGGCTCTGGTGAGCGAAAACAAGATTTTGGCTCATCCGGCCTCGGTAGATTCCATTACTACCTCGGGCAACAAAGAAGATTTCGTTTCGATGGGAATGACGGCGTCGCTGAAGCTTAAACGAATTGTTGAGAATACTTGCAATACGATGGCGATCGAGGCCATGGCCGCCGCACAGGCCCTGGACTTCGTGGCTCCGCTTAAGACCGGCAAACGCGGCCTGGCGGCCTATAGTGCGATTCGGTCGGTGTGCGCGACTATGGATAAAGATCGGGTGATGTATCAGGATTTTGTTCGGATCGCGGACTTGATTGCGAGCGGGCGGGTGGCGGAGGTTTTGAGGTAGCTCACTCCGAGCGTCCATGCCAGTACCAAGCTAAGCTTTGCTCAGCCGGACGGGTTCCTTCGACTTCGCTCAGGACAAGCTCCGCCCCCTCCCCTCACGAGCAAGTGCTCAGGCCGATTTCGCGGCACTTCCGTCCAGACCTAGCTTGTCGGCGATCGGCTTTAGGGCTTCGATGCAGAATGTGATGTGCTCTTCCAGGTCGACGCCCAGCTCGGCGGCGCCATTCACGATGTCGCCCCGATTGACCTTGCGGGCGAAGGCTTTGTCTTTCATTCTTTTTCGCACGGATTTTGTGTCGACCTCGGCGAGAGATTTTCCCGGCTTGATTAGCGCGACTGCGGTGATGAATCCGGCTAGTTCGTCGCAGGCGAAGAGCGCTTTTTCCATTGGAGTGTCCCGCGTCACACCTGTGTATTCGGCATGCGACATGATTGCGCGGTGGATTTCTTCCGGGTAGCCGCGCTTTTTTAGAATTTCGTTGCCCTTATAAGGATGGTCGTCAAGACTGGGGTATTTCTCATAATCGAAGTCGTGCAGAAGTCCCACCACGCCCCACAGTTCTTCTTCCGAGGACCCTGTGGCCAATTTGCGTGCATACGCTCGCATGCAAGCCTCAACCGACAAGGCGTGCTTGCGCAAACTTTCTGATTGAGTGAACTCAGTTAGTAAACCCCATGCTGTTTCGCGATCGATCGTCATCTTGCTCCTTGAAGAGTTGAGTTATTGTGTTATGTGCCGTGCAGGCGAAGCCTTGAGCCCAGGGGCTAAGGCCCAGTATTTATCAGGCCTTTACGGCACGGCTGAAGCCGTATCCTTCCACGCCACTGCATACCCTTGCACGACGCGTGCCATCAGAATTGACATCAATGACTGATCGTCGCGGTGTTTTTTGCTCTCCCCATATGATACTTCGCCTCTGCTCTACAGATTGTGCTTGACATCCACAGGGCCTATACCGCAGATTACGCTGCAGGTTGGGAACCGTATCTAGTATGGTTCACTCGGTTCCAGGAGAAGCCCGCTCTGGCCCTCCCACACCTTAGATGGCCACCACTCTTGCCCCAGTAGATTCCAGGGAAGTTGTCCGTTGTGATCGCTGTTTGCTGGTTCAATTCCGTACCACGAATGATCTCTGCCGCCGCTGCCACGCCTCGTTAGATGAAGACGAGCCGGAAGTAGTGGCAGCTCCGCCCCCGCCGCAGATGATCCCAACCAATGGCCACGGTCGCGGGCATTTGCACCTGGCGGCATCGATTCGGTCCATGCGTCTGCGCAACGGACTCAGCCAACGGCAACTGGCGGCGCGTATGTCCGTGCCACGAACTTATGTCTCCAAGATCGAAAACGAGAAAGCGACTCCTACGTTGTCCTCGCTGGAACGACTGGCGCGGGCGCTTGAGGTCACCGTACCTGATTTGCTCAGCGGCGGCGAGCGCAATCGGCAGGAGGAAGTCCGCGAACTGATGCAGGATTCGTTTATCGCGGAGATGCTACCCTTCGTGAACCAGTTGAATGGGATGCAGATGTCGAGCATTCTGACCCAGGTGCGGGATTTGACCGTGCGCCCGCGAAGAAGCGCTTAGAGTCTGCAAAGCTTCGCGGCGCACTGGTAAGGCGTGGAGACGATTTTTTCCGGGCAACCAGCCAACTGCAGCCGGGATCGAAAGATCCCGGCTTTTTAGCTTTCCACGCGAAATCGGGTTTCGCCGAGCGTATAAAGCCGGCGCCAAACCAGGCGGTTCACAGTGACCACCAGGGCCGCCATGACTATAGTAGCTGCAATCAGCAGATCGAAATTTCCAGTGTCGGTGGCACGGCTTATCGTCGAGCCAAGACCAACGGTAGAAAACGTCTGGCCCTTGAAATGAAAATACTCGGCGATGATGCTCGCATTCCAGTCGCCGCCCGAGGCAGTGACCATGCCGGTCAAAAGGTAAGGAAAAATTCCAGGGAGAATCAGCTTTCGCCAGCGTTGCCATCCGCTGATGCGGCATACCGAGCATACTTCCTTCAGATCGGTGGGAATCGCCATCGCACCAGCAATGACATTGAACAGAATGTACCACTGCGTTCCGAGCAAGAGCAGAAGAATAGAGCCGATGCCGAGTCCTCCGCCCAAACGAATCAGGATCAACAGTATGACCGGGAAAAAAGCGTTCGCTGGAACCGAGGCGGCAATCTGCGCCAGCGGTTGCGCCACCCGGGCCAGTCGCGGGCTGAAGCCAATCTTCACGCCTACAGGGATCGTCCAGGCGGCGCCAATCAGTAAGGCCGCGATCACGCGAAGAAAGGTGGCGCCGAGCCCTCGTCCTAACTCAGCCACCTCAGAGTGATCGAGTCCAGTCAGCAGGATTGCAACTCGAACCACTGCGTATCCCGTCAGGCCCAAGGCAGCTATGCCCAGAATGCCGAGCACCCAAGTCTTCCGCCTGGTTCCTGCACCGGAGGCTGGCTCTGCCCTGTGACGCCGAGAAAAATACGACATCAGAGATTCACGCAATGGGAAGATTGCTTTTCTCTCTAGTTGTGCCAGGCCGCGCGAATGCTGCAGTAGGTTGAGCACCCAGGAATGCGGCACATCCGCACTTTCCACTTGCTCGACTTTAAACTTCTCCGCCCACGCGATTACCGGCCGCCACACAAATTGATCGAGCAGCACGATCACCGCAATCATGGTGAAGACGCCCAATAAAATGGATCGCGTGTCTCCAGCGCTGGCGGCCGTTTGCAAATAGGAACCCAAACCGGGCAACCGGAAGTCGCGCGAGCCGAGCACAAACATTTCACAGGCCATCAGCGCGAACCATCCGCCGGCCACCGACATCATCGAATTCCACACTAGGCCAATCGCAGCGAAAGGCAATTCCATCTCCGTGAAACGCTGCCATCCGCTGAATCCGTAAATGTTGGCTGCTTCACGCATCTCGCGGGGAATGCTTTTCAGCGAGGCATAAAAACTGAACGCCATATTCCAGACTTGCCCGGTAAAGATAAGCAGAATGGCTCCCAGTTCGACACCCAACTGGCGGCTGGGAAATAGTGCGACCATCGCCAGCATCACTCCAGGCAAGAAACTCAGCACCGGGATGGACTGGAGAACGTCCAACAGCGGAATCATGAACCGTTCAGCCCTAGTGCTGTAGGCTGCAATGTATCCGTATACGAGGGCGAACGCCAAGCTCAACCCATACGCAAGCGTTATGCGCAATAGCGACAACGCGGCATAACCAGGAAGGGCCAGCGGGCTTTGTGAAATCTCAACCGCTGGGGTAAATGGCCCGAGCCAGGTTCGCCCGACCACCAAAACGCCGTAGAACAGGGCGATGGCCGCCGCAAACATCAGCAGGTCGGGCAAGTGCGAGGTCTCGAGCGGCGGCAGCAGAGACCACAGGCGATAGGGAGAGATGGTTCGGAGCCCTGCGTCTCTTTTCATTTCTCTACACGTATACACGATCCCGCAGAACCGCTCAAAACATCTCGGCGCTGTGTAACCTGACGTTCATAATAGGCCGGGTGGCACTGGACAATCGCGTGCGGCAGATCACGCGACGAAGTCTTCACTCGGCGGAATTGAAACTGGCTGTGGCAATCGGTCGGTGATTTCGGCTAGCATCGCCAGACGCTCGGCCAAATTGGGAGTTAGCGATCCCGGCTGATATCGCCAATGATAATTGCCGGTCTTTACGCTCGGAGTGTTCAAGCGAGCTTCGCTTCCGAGGCCAAGAGCGTCCTGTAGAGGAAACACAGAGAAACTGGCCACGGACGCCTGGGCCGCACGGATGAAGGCCCAGTTGATTCCTTCCTCGCAATGTCCAACGTAAGCTTTCGCGGCGCGGCGCTCATATTCAGTCGCGCTTGAATTCCACCAGCCCAGCGTTGTGTCGTTGTCATGCGTACCGGTGTAGACCACGCGATCCGCAGACAGACGATGGGGAAGATACATGTGCGCGCCCGGATCCCCAAAGCCAAACTGCAATACCGCCATCCCCGGAATGTGCAGGCGCTCGCGTAGTTCGTGCACGTCTTGCGTAATATAGCCTAAGTCTTCGGCAAAGAATGGGAGGCCGCCTAGCTCTTCGCGCAGCTTGTTAAACAGTTCATCTCTGGGACCATCCACCCAGCGACCATTGATCGCGGTAGGTTCGCTGGCGGGAATCTCCCAGAACTGCGCGAAACCTCGAAAATGATCGAGGCGAATGAAGTCACAAGTCTGAGCGGCCCATCGCAACCGCTGCACCCACCACTTGTAACCCCGCGAGCGCAGCGCGTTCCAGTCATAAAGAGGATTTCCCCAGCGCTGGCCCGTGGCGCTGAATGCGTCCGGAGGGACGCCGGAGACGGCGTCAGGCTCCAGGTTGTCTTTGAGACGAAACATTTCCCGATTCGCCCATACGTCGGCGCTGTCATAATCGACAAAGATGGCAATATCGCCGACCACCCGAATGGACTTTTGCGCGCAGTAGAGACGCAGGGCACGCCATTGTTCATAGAAAAAAAACTGAATGACCCTGCGGACAGCCATGTCCGAAGCGAATTCCGCACGCGCAGTTTGCAGCGCTCCGGCATCCCGGCGTGCCAATTCGAGTGGCCAGGTGTTCCAGCATTGCTTGCGATAACGATTCCTCAACGCGTCGTAGAGAACGAAATCTTCCAGCCACCATTCATTCTCCGCGCAAAATCCTTCAAAGCGCGATTTAGCGGTTTCGGAAGCAGCGTCCAGAAACTGGCGAGCCCCCTCCATCAGCAGAGGCAGCTTGTGTTCGTGAACCTGATCGTAATCGATAGGACCGCTGGGGTTGGGAAGTTTATTCAGCTGCGAACCCTCGATCCAACCGTGATCGGCTAAGCGCTCCAAACTCACGAGCAAGGGATTTCCGGCAAACGCCGAGGTCGAAGAGTAAGGAGAATTCCCATCCGCGGGCGGTCCCAGGGGCAGTACTTGCCACAACCCCTGCCGTGCGGATGAAAGGAAATCGAGGAACTCGTACGCAGCCGGGCCGAAATCACCGATGCCGCCTCGCGATGGCAGCGAGATCGGGTGAAGTAGAATTCCGGTCAAGCGGGGAAATGGCATGTATGACTGCTATTCCATCAGAATTATGAGGCTATATCAGGACCGAAGCGAGATTGGCTTTCCAACTTACTGGTGCTTCCCGCTCAGATAATTTTCTACAAGGCGGAACCTGCCGGGCGAAATCTCCCCGGCCGCGGCAACTCGAGGTGCTGCTATTCGCCTTCGTCCCCCTCGGCCTGCTGCTTGGTCAAGGTTTTCATCTCTTGTTCATTGATCTTGATCTTCCCCGATTTTTCCATTTGCTCGCGCAGGTTCGCCATGAACAGCCCGAACAATTCGGATTGCTTGCTCTGCACCAGCGTATCGCGGATTTGATCCTTCTTGATGGCGAAGTCCGAGTCGGTTGGCGCTTGCTTGTCCAGAATCGCAAGCACGACGCCGGTATTGCCGCTGTCAACCGGTCCACTGATGTCTCCAGGTTTGAGGCTGAAGGCGGCGGACGCGGCTCCCGACATCGATCCGATGTCTGGCACCTGCCCATCCGGCAAAACGAAATCGCTCGTCTTCATCGTGGCGCCCAGCTCTTTGGCGGCCTTCTTCAAGTCATGCTCGGCCTTGGCGCGATCAGAAAGTTCCTGAGTCTTCTGGGTCAGCAGAGTTCCGGCCCGCTCGTTCTTGAACTCCGTTTCCACGCGGCTGCGAATCTCTTCGAATGTCGGTGTGGCAGGCGGTTTGATGGCTGCCAGCTCAAATATCACAAAACCCTGCGGCACCTGCACCTGATCGGCCGGAGATTTCTCGGCTGCGTTGAACACCGCCTCTGTGAACTGCGGCGAACTACCGATACCCGGCAGCGAATCCGTGCGGCTGATAAATTCCGTTGCTACCACCGGAATGCCTTTCGCGGACGCCGCTTTGTCGAGGCCACCGGTCCGGGCCTGGGAAACCAGCGCGCTTGCGGCTGCATCTGCCGTCTGCTGAGCTTTCTGTTGCTTGATAATGGGCTCGATCTGATCCTTGACCTCGGCCAGCGTCTTCAGGTGGGCATCTTGCTTATCGTCCACGCGCAGAATCACGAAAGCGTAGCCCGCGTTAATCACGTCGCTGGTTCCACCCTTCGCCAACGAAAAAGCAGCCTTGTCCACCTCGGGGACGGGAAAGCCTCCCCGCTTAATCCAACCTACCGAGCCTCCGCTCTTGCTGCTGGGATCTTCCGAATACTTCTTGGCTAGATCTTCGAACTTAGCCCCACCTTTCAGTTGCTTGAGCGCGTCCTCAGCCTTCTTGCGTGCTTCGTCCACACCCGTCTGATCAACCTTGCCGTCCGGACCGGGCAGCGGAGTCTTAATCAGAATTTGCCGAACGTTGACCTGCTCCGGCACGCGATATTCGTCCCGGTGCTGGTCGTAATATTTCTGCAGATCCTGCTGGCTGACTTGCTCCTCGCCCTGCAGCTTCGCAGTATCGATCAGCACGTACTTGATTTTGCGCTTCTCCGGAATCGAGTTGTTGTAAGTCGCCTTGTTGCGATCGTAGAAGGCCTTCAATTCCAAATCGGTGGGATGGAGCGCTTTGAGAATGTCGTCCTTCTTCAACACCGCATAGTCGAACTTGACCTTGGTGTTATCCTTCTCGAACTTCTGACGGATTTCAGCATCGCTGACCATGGCGCCACCCGCGATCAGGCTGCGCAATTTGTCAATCAGAATCTCATCTTTGACTCCGCGTTCGAACAGCGGAACCGTGAGGTCGTGTTGCTGCAGCAACTCCTCATACTGCGCCTCCCCGATGAAGTTCCCACCCGGGAAAAACGTCTCCGCATAGCGGCCATGCTGCAATTCGTCGCGCACGTCGTCGTCGGTAGCATGCAATCCAAGGTGCTCAGCCTCCGCAATCAGGGCTTGCCGCTGAATCAACTGCTGCGCCGCCTGGGATGCGAAAAACGGCAGCAACATCGAAGCCTGGGCCCCGCCGCGCGGGAATTGCTGCTGCACCATCTGCCTGGCCTGGCGCTGTACTTCCTGGCTGGTGATATCAGTTCCACCAACTTTGGCCACCACCCCGCGAGTCGGCGCGCTGCCAAAAAAGTCGGTGCTGCCAAAGCCAGGGACTAAGGTAATCACCATGAAGACAGAAATAATGGTTAAGAGGCCGCCAAGAACAATCTTCTTTATCGGACCAGGGGTCTGCAGAAATCGAATCATTGTTTATTCACTCCGGAGTGCTGGGGCGAGTTAGTTATTATAAACCAAGGCGAAGAGCCGTGGTGGGTAGGAGCCTCGGCACCGGGCCGCACTAAGGCCCGACAGACTGAAGTCATTTCGAGGTTGCGAACAGGCCGAACGAGTATAAAATGGTGGCCGTTCTTGTGGTGAGAGAAACGGATTCCGGCTTGTCAAGGAGTGTGGTTATGCCAGGAACTTCAAAACCTAAAGCGCCAGCAAAAGTGGGCCCACCGGAGCCAATGGCGCCGGCCTATTACAAGGACGATTCGATCACCTTTGATACATCAAACGCGCCATGGATGGAATTTGCCCAGAAGGAGATGGGCAAGAACATCAAGGCGAATGGAGATTATGACAGCTTTGCCAAGCTGTTTTATATTTCGATTACGCAGCACCAACGAGAGGCCCACGTCGCCCCGGCCGACCGGCAGTACCTACTGAAATCGATACTCGATCAGAAAGTCGGTGAGAATCTGAAGGACCGCAATCCCGAGATCGCAAAATATTTCGGCGATATCAAGACAGACCCAGCTCTTGATCGCAAAGGCAGATCCTGGAATGTAAGCCCAGTAGAACATGACGCCAGCAGTTGGAGCGTAACCGCCTGGTGTGCGGCGTTCGTGAACTGGTGCCTCAAGCAGGCGGGTTCTCCCCATTTAGGGTACGCAACGGCTGCCTCCTGGTTAAGGTTTGGAACACCGCTGCCCGGACCAAAATACGGTTGCGTGACGATCGTTCCTCCGGCGAACTCCACCGGAAGTACCACCGGCCATGTCGCCTTCTACGTCGAGACGAAGGGAAAGTACGTTGCGTTGCTGGGCGGCAACCAGGGCCATGAAGTGAATATTAGTCATTTCGGCCGGGTTCTCGGCTACCGATGGCCTACGGAGTTCAACTACTATCTGCTGGACAAGCGTGCCAGCGCGGTTGTCTGACAAGACGCCGGTCAGCTCTCTTCCAGTGGTAACTCGAAATCCACCAGGTTGCCGCGGAAACCATGCGTTTTCCACGCTCCAAAGGCGATGCCGATGGCCATCCATATGGCGCCAAAGATCAGCGCCATGGTACTGAGGCTCAGCCACAGAAGTAAGCAAATAACAAAACCAAAGACCGGCGGCAGCAGATTCGTCAGTTTCTTTTTCTCTTCATGGAGGTAATAGCGGACAAACGCCGCGGCATTTACCCCCATAAAAGCAATCAGGGCTCCGAAGTTCAGCAGGTTCGCGCCGAGTTCGTAGCCACTGGTCGTCGGCGGCCTGAGATGGCCGCTAGTCAAAAATCGTTCCAATACCGACGGAATGGCCGCGATCCAAGGCAGACAGAAAGCGCCAGCCAGAGCTAATGCGCCGACAAATAGTACATTGTTGCGTGGAACATGCCGCTTGGTATCGACCGCGCCAAAGAACGATTTCGGCAGAGCACCGCTGCGGCCCATGCCATAAAGCAATCGCGCCGCGCCCAGTTGCGCTCCCATTCCAGAACCGAAATTAGCCACAACCAATGTGAATCCGATAATGGCAAAGAGCGGAGCCCACGCGCGTCCAGCCACGAAGGTGAACGCCGTGTCCACGTCAGGATAAGGCTGCGACGCCGGCCATATCAGTTGCGCCGCATAAACCTCAACTGCCGACAAAATGCCGATGACTAGGCACGTCAGCACCGTGGCTAGCAGAATGTTTCGCCGCGGATTCTCAGCCTCTTCCGAAAGCGTCGAAATGCCATCAAAACCAATGTAGGTCAGCACCGCGACCGAAGTCCCGCCCAGCACCGCTTTCGTATTCCATGACTGAGGATCGTAAAAAGGCCGCGTAACGAACGCCGCCCCGTCATGCGGATGTCCAAACACATAGCGAGCCGCGGCCACAAAGAATATCGCGATCACCACACCCATCCCCGCCGCTAGCGCCGTATTCACCCGCGCCGAAGTTTTCACCCCCTGCACGTTGAGGCCGGTAAAAACCAGAGCGAAGAAAACCGCCCACGCCGCATACGGCACGCCGGGAGCAAACACATGCGCCTGCTGGCTGATCCAGATGATGCAAATCATCGGATTCAGCATGTAGTCCATCACCATGCTCCATCCGGTAACGTACCCGAGCGCGGGATTGATCTCCTGTCCCACGTAAGTGAACGCGGAGCCCGCGCTGGGATAAGCCCGCGCCATACGGCCATAACTGATCGCCGTAAACAGCATCGCCACCATCGCGATGAGAATGGTCGTGACCACGTGGCCATGCCCGCGCTGGCTGAGCACGCCAAAAACCGACATGGGCGCGACCGGCTGAATCACGATCACCCCGTAAAGAATGAGATCCCAAAGTGTCAGGGTTCGCCGCAGACGCGCGGCGGCAGGAGTGCCAGTGGAAGCGATTGCCATGTGCGGGTATTGGATTATGCCTGTGGGAAACTGTCAACTATTAAAACGATTTCGTGGGGAATGCAATTGTGGAAAAAATCATCAGAAACACGGCACGATGCAGCCATGAAGCGGAGCGCTCAAGCGTCCAAGTGCGAAGCTTGGTAGCGCCTATCTCTTTCTTCCAAGATGACGATATCCGGGATGGACACCCGGCGTCAGGCCCTGCTGCTCGGCGATACGCCGGCACAAATCTCTCAATTGAGCAGTCTCTTCTTTATTGAGGGCGGCGCAAAGACTCTCCTCGTGCTCCGCCGCCACGCGCGAGAGTTCACCCAGCACCTCGCGTCCTCGCTGCGTAAGATGCAATGCGTAATTGCGGCGATCCTCCGTGCTCCGCCGGCGCTCGATGATGCCCTTAGTTTCGAGGTCATCCACCAGCGCGACCATGCGGCTGGGCATTACTCCGAGATGCTCGGCCAATGCTTGCTGGCTGACACCAGGGTCGGACGCAATCTTTCGCAGCAGCCCTGCATCCGGAGCCGTCAACCCAATCTCCGCAACTCGTTCGGAAAAACGGCGCGCCCCATGCGCCCCCACCTGGGCCAGGAGGAAAGCAGCACCCGTCGGACGCCGGTCGGTGGAAACTCTTCTATTTAAACTCACGAAATAATAGTAGCATTTTATAATGATTCATGATAACAATGATTATTGTAGTGAATTAATATTTGCTTGGAGAATGTCTATGGCTGCCCCGAACGACACACCTAACGCCACCTCATATCATCGCGGTCCGCATCTCGGCGCGCTGGCCATCGTCTATACCGTCCTCTTCAATGCCGGCCTCTATCCAGTCACCATCTTTGCCGACAAAACACACTTTCCGGGTCCATGGGAATCAGGTGACGTTATCGTTTCTTACTTCCAGACCCACCCTCTGCCAGTCCTGATCTGCCTGTTCCTGCAGTTCGGTGCGATCATACCGCTCGGCATCTTCACCGCGTCCGTGGTGAGCCGCCTGCATTTTCTCGGTGTGCGCGCCGCCGGTCCGTACATCGCGCTCTTCGGAGGCTTCGCCACGGTCTTTAACGGGATGGCTGCCTCATTCCTTCTCTGGGTCATGGTTCACCCTGGCATCGCCCAGGACGCCACCCTGTTGCGCGCATTGTATTACCTGTCCTACGCCTTCGGCGGACCAGGCTTTTCCGTGCCCATGGGACTCTTATTGGCCGGGGTTTCAGTCCCCGCCGCGTTCCTCAAACTCTTGCCCAAGTGGGTTGTGGGACTGGGCTTGGTGCTGGCAGTATGCGGCGAACTGAGTTGGCTGAACCTGATCCTGCCGAAAGCCTTGTTCCTGATTCCCGTTGTCAGATTCCCCAGCTTCGTCTGGCTGATCGCTACCGGATTCCTGCTGCCGAAATCCGTGGTTCGCGCGCTCCAGCCATCCGAGGTGCCGGCATGAAAACCGCAACTGGAATCCTCATGATTGCAAACGCCGTGCTCTTCTTCTTCGGAGCCTTGCAACACGCAGGCATCGCCGTCGGGCCGTTCCACGAGCCCCTCATCATTCCGGCTGCGATTGTGGAGACCCTCTGCGGGCTGAGCTTGTTGTGGGGCGCGACCGCGCTTTTTCGTGATTCAAAAGTGCAGTGGCGCGTAGCTCTGATCACCAACCTTGTTGCCTTGAGCGGCGTGCTGTTGGGCATCGCCGCGCTGGCGGCCGGTCGTGGTCCTCGCACAGTAAGCAATGATTTATACCATCGCATCATGCTGCTTCTGATCGGCGCCAGTGTTCTGATGTTGTTCTTGGGACGGTCGCGAGTTAATCGAAGGTGACGGTGAAGCCACGCAGGAATGTCTACGACGACGTTTTACTGATTGTAGAACTTCCCGCTACTGATTCATCGCAACCGCCGCCGCAACAGTTCTCCCACAGCATTTGGATCTTCGGCGTCGATTGAGAGAGGCTGACTCTCTTGTTCCGACGGGCGATCGTAGACGGCGTGGTCGGAGATGTGAAGACAAAGTATCCACGATCCGACCGACCGTTAGATCCAGTTCTAGCTGTAATCGCTTGGAAGCGCTTTTCCGAGTTCGGCCGAGAAACGGATTGGATGTTTGCCAGTCCGCGGAAGGACGGCGAACTTCCACTGTGATCGGTACTGCCGAATCACATAAATCCAGCCGCGATAACCGCGGGGCTCGGCACTCGAATGGGATGGCACACCCTCCTACATACCTACAGCTCAATGCTGCGGCAGCTTGGCGGAGATCTAAAAGTGTGCAGCAGGAACTCTTGATGCAGGCCGACGTGCGAACCACGATGAACGTCTACACTCAGGCCGTCGGTGAGCAGAAACGGGCAGCCCATTCGAGCGTTGTGCGGATGGTGCTAGCCTAAGCAGAAACGAACGAAATGAGTCAACTAGACATTTACGGACATGCCCGAATCGGTATCTACCGTAACGCCAGATGCTTACTGGTGGGCGCTATAGGATTCGAACCTATGACTTCCACCGTGTGAAGATGGCACTCTACCGCTGAGTTAAGCGCCCACTGTGTGCGGTAAGTTCATCATTATACACAAGTTCCCGACCCGGTTCACGTTCACTGCGGCTCCCGCATTGGCACCCGCATTCCCCCCAGGAATTAGGTGATGAAGCACCCGTTCTTGAGCGGCTCTCTTTGCTTTTCGCCGAGAATGCGAGTAGTAAAGCGTCTGGGCGTGGGGCGGAACTTTGGGGATGCATGATGCCGAAACGCGAGCGATTCAAGGCATTCTCGACAAAAATTGAGCGGGAGGATGCACTTGCTCCGCAGACGCTGGCCACATCAAGCACCTGCTCGGCGGGATATTCCGGTTCGCAATCGCGCAAGGTCACTTCCAAGATGCACCATCAACCCAGTGACGTTCACCAAAACGATGCCAATCCCGGATTTCGACGGGCGCGCGTACTCGCTTGAGGAAATCGCATTGATGCTCACGGTTCTGCCGGAACCGTCTAGAACCTTCGTTGGCACTGCTGCATTAGCGGGCTCTGGGCCGGAGAGATTCGCGGCCTGACTTGGGATGCCTACAGTCCAGCCGATAAAAGTGACGAAAACTCGCTTGGCGTCGTTCGCGTACTCGACTCTGTCTGGCGCGGGCGTGCCGGCGAACCGAAGAACTCACGTTCGAAGGCGACGGTTCCTCTAATCCCCCGACTCGAGACCCTGCTCGAACAACATCGTAAGACGAGCGGAAACCCGGAATCAGGGCCGATCTTTGGTAGCGGTGTCGGGAAGCCTCTTGATCTCGATAGCCTGTATCGTCGCCAGATGCCAGATGAAAGAGTCTCTCAAGCAGACGACGATAGCGTGGGAGGCTAGCATTACATCAAACCGCCTTCAATCGAGGCGATCTCTGTAATGCGCCGGCTGTCCGAGACGCCCTTGACCCTTGAAGGTTCGAAGTTGCTCTCCAACCACTCCCCAGAACCTCCACAAGTGGCTCAAGGAATGACAAACGTTCGATGGGTCCAGTAAAACAGCGCAACGATCTAAATGTCACGATTGAAGCGTAACGGCGATTATTCCTATCATGATAAACTGTAACTCCGCACGCCGGAGAGGTGGCAGAGTGGCCGAATGCGGCGGTTTGCTAAACCGTTGTACGGGCTAACACCTGTACCGAGGGTTCGAATCCCTCCCTCTCCGCCAGCTCACTCATAGGTAGGCACTTAGCTACTTTTACTGCACGGGCGTTTGAGCCTTACGATTGTCATCTGGAGAACAAAGCGGAGAACACTTAACCCGCTCCAGTTCTTCGGAGTACCTTCGCATCGCTTTAACGGCGTCATTCCGCACTGTCTTGATGTAACAGTTTTGCGTGACCGCCACGGTGCTGTGACGCAGGATCGACTGGATGATCGAGTCATCCACGCCGAGGCGGTTCAGGTTAGAAGCGAGACCTCTGCGGAAGCCGTGCCAACCGACCCACCCGATTCCTCTCTTTGAGAGGACTGTCTTCATCTCGCGCCAGTAGAGTCCATGGAGGTCAAGCGGTTTACCGCGCGAGTTTTGAAAGATCGGTCCGTTGGCAGGATTACCCGACATCGCGCGAAACATCTCAAGCCGCTCTGCGAGCTGCGGAATCAATGGCACGGGTGCTTTCAACTTCTCCGTCTTTGGCTCCCCGATGTAACCGCGCCATACAGGCCGCCGTACGTGAATCATTGCGAAGGAGTCATCATCCGGCGCCGGCTCGTATGCATCCCACGAAACACACCACTGAGGAGGTTCTTGATGTGTTTCAGAGTGGTTTTTGACAACCAGTTCGCGTCTGCGATTCCTCTGGCAGAGGCGGGCCGGGCTTCGGCTCTGCGAATGCGGTAACCGATAGTGAAATGCTGATGAAGGCGATGAGAACGGATTTGCGAATCGACACCTCCCGCTTTGCGGAAGTGTGGCAGCGCGTCGGGGTGGGACGGCAGTGACAAGTCGGGGAACTCACTTACGAGAATGCCTCGAAGCAGCGAATCACAAGTGGCAGCGTCGGGGCCCTTCGACTCCGCTGATTCTCCGCTCAGGATGACGATTTGTTTGATCGAGATCAGCTTACTTGAGCACTCTTGGCTGTGTGCTGCGACGTTTTGAAGTCACGGAGCGAGAGTTCCAGTCCTCCGAATTCGGGGTGGTCGTTATGATCGAGGGTGAAGGCGATATCGACAGCGTCGCCGGGGAGGAGTTCTGCTTGCTGAATGCGCTCGGCCATGCGCCAGCCGAGGGCATTGTAGATGACGGGCCTTTGCGAGTTACGATTTGAACTCTGGGCGTGAAGACGCGGCAGGACGGTTGAATCGGGATGACATCGAGGGGTGGTCAAGAGGACAGCTTCGCTTAGTTCTTCGTGCACTGGGCGTGAAGACAACCTTAATTTCACGTGCTTTTCCTTCATGACCCGAGGCGGCGTCATTAAAAGCAAGTCGCGGGAAGCGAAGACTGGTTCGGGATTGCCCATGCCGAACGGTTCGAGCCGATGGATGGCTTGAAACAAATCGGGCCTGATCTGATCGAATGGGAGTTCGGCATCGAGATCGAGCGTGGGTTCGAAGTCGGCGAGGGTCAGACGGGCACGGGCGTAGCCGTCAAGGCGGGAGCATAGTTCGGGTAGGTTCGCAGCGGGCATGGAAAAGCCTACGGCGTGCGCGTGGCCGCCGAAGCGGGTGAACAATGGGGCGCAGGATTCCAGCGCGTTCAGCAGGTGAAACGCGCGGATGGAGCGGCCCGAGCCGTGGGCTTCGTCGCCGTCGCGGGAAATGACTAAGGTGGGGCGGCAATAGCGTTCGACTATGCGGGTTGCGGTGATTCCGATCACCCCGCGGTGCCATCCGTCGCCGTCGATCACCAGGCAGAAGGAATTCAGCAGCGCGGGTTCCTGCTCTAATCGCGAATGGATCGCTTCCAGAATTCGGCGTTCTTCGGCTTGACGGTCGGCGTTGAGTTGGTCGAGCTTGTTGGCAATCTCACGAGCGCGCGTTGCATCTTTTACGCTGAAGAGTTCGATCACATCGCTGGCGATGTCCATGCGACCGGCGGCGTTGATGCGGGGGGCAATGCGGAATCCTACTTCGCCCGAGGTGAGTGGCCTGCCGATTACTTGTGCGACTTCGAGCAGCGCTTTTAGACCCGGGTTCACTGCGGAGCGCAAGGCTTCGAGACCGAGCTTGGCGAATACACGGTTCTCTCCGGTTAGAGGTACGGCGTCGGCGATGGTGGCAATGGCTGCGACTTTCATGAATGACTTCAGCAGCGGAGCCTGATCGCGGTGGGTCAGGCGGCGTTCCATTAACGCCTGCGCGAGTTTGAAAGCTACGCCTGCGCCGCAGAGGGCTTTGCAGGGATAATCGCAGCCCGATTGATTGGGATTCAGCACGGCGAACGCCGTGGGCATGCCGTCCTGGCCGGGGAGATGGTGGTCGGTGACGATTAAATCCACGCCCAGGTTTCGCGCGGTTTCGGCGGCGGCGAAGGCGCGAATGCCCGTGTCCACGCTGATGATTAGATGAATGCCCGCGGCGGCGGCACGCTTGATTACATCGCCGCGCAGATCGTAGCCTTCTTTTATCCGGTGGGGAACGTGGAAGTCAGTAGAGCCGCCGCATAGTTCGATGGCGGTTTTTAGGATGACGATCGCGGTGGTGCCGTCGACGTCGTAATCGCCGTAGATGAGAATGCCTTCTTTGCGTTCGATGCCGGCATCGAGGCGGTCTACGGCGGATTTCATGCCGGACATTAAATAGGGTGAGTGCAGATGCGTGAGAGAGGGGGTTAGGAAACGCTCGGCGGTTTCGGGGTCGTCGATTCCACGCATAATGAGAAGACGAGCGAGAGTCGAGGCGAGTTGGGGCGTTTTGAGGGTGAGGCAGGCATTTGAAAACAACGCTGCGGCTATGAGATCGATCTGGGATGCGTCAGCAGTTTTCGAAACCCATTTCATTTCGTGATCCGGATTTGCCGGGAAGGATAATTTTACTCGAAGGGTAAACGTGGGAAGGCACTACGGCGTGATCTTGAAGACTACCCCGCACCCATTGCCACCGCAGACATCGGTTCCGTAGTTACCGCCGAAGTCAGTTGTACTGTACAAATCGCCGGCCGGGTCGAGGATTAGGGCCGCGCAGGGCTCGAAGCCGTTTTTCCCGTTAAAATAATAATGTGCCGCCTCGGTCCACTGGCCCTTTGCTCCGGGTGTCAGCTTGAAAACCGTACCGCAACCATAAGGAGGGCAAGTTGGATTTCCACCGTAGTGCGTGGTCCCGTAAAGATTGCCTTTCGCATCGAAGAGCAGGCTTGCACCCGAATTCCAACCTTCGTTGATGCTGAAGCTGTGCAGCACAGTTTCGCGCCACTGCCCATTCTTGACAGGCACAAGCTCGAAGACATTGCCACAGCCAAACTTGCAAGACGGGTCTCCTCCGTTGGGAGTTGTGCCGTAGAGGTTTCCTGATTTGTCGAAGATCAAAGCTGCCGACGGCCGGCTTCCATCTTTGCCATTAAAGGCATGGATTACCGTCTCAGTCCACTGGCCATTTGCACCGGCAGCCGATTTGAAGACAACCCCGCAGCTGCCTCCGCAGGAGAGATTTCCACCGCCGAATGTGGTCCCATATAAATTTCCGGCCTTGTCAAATACCACGCCGCCGAGGGGATTGGAGCCATCCGATCCGCCAGAAAAGTTATACAACACGGTTTCCGTCCAGCGGCCATTTGCGCCGCGAGTCATTTTGAAAACCGTACCACAATTCTCGAAAAGGTTACATGCCGTTCCCGTGCCTCCGCCATAAGTTGTTCCGTACAAATTTCCAGCCTTGTCAAAGATCAGGGCACCGTACGGTTCCGCTCCGTCGGAAAAGCTAAAGACATGGAGGATGGTTTCCGTCCACTTTCCATCAGTCCCCCGCGTCAACTTGAAAACCGTGCCGCAGTAGGCTGCCTCACAAGGAATTCCTCCCGACACTGTAGTCCCGTACACATTGCCGTCCGCATCAAGGGTCAGGCTAGATGCAGGGAGGGCCCCCTCATCGCTGTCCCTCTTTAGGTTAAAGGAATGTAGTAACGTCTCCGTCCATTTTCCGTTCTTACCTCGTCTTAGTTCAAAGGCGTCGCCCCAGCCATGCCCACCGCCATAGTAGGCAGTGCCGTACAAGTTGCCTGTAGAATCAAAAACCAGACCGGCATTTACTTCCAATCCATCTGCGTTGTCAAAGATGTGTAGCACTTGCACCTGACTGTGCGCCGGGATAGCTGCAATGAGAAATCCCAAAAATACAAACCGGATGGCGACTGGGAAAATGGAGGTCTTTTTGGCTGGCATTGGAAAGCTCCTCCGGAGGTGAAATATTTCGGGCGAGAGGGCAAGCTTCAGAAGGGAAACTCTGCAGACAAAACCCTGACTCGCAAAACTAAAGCGAGTGTAGCATCGCGGTGGATCGTGTCAAGCAGGGCAGGCCCGTAGCCGTGCATACACAGACATCCGTAGGCCGAAATTATGCTTCGTCGTCCTGATCGGGGCCGTCGATGGGGAAGCCGGCGAAGTCGTCAGCCATTTCCAGGATGTTCTGGTAACGGTCGTACCATGGGGTGGAGGCTTCGTAGACCATCATCACGCCTTGTTGGGCGAAACCTAGTTGCACGAAACCGGTTTTGCCGACGTAGGTGCGCAGCCAGCGGGCATCTTCAACGTCGTCGTCACTGCTGAACTCGGCGGTGGTCAGGCGTTCGATCATGGCATCGAGTTCGTCCCGCTCGAGACGCCAGGAGTCCATGGTCAGGAAAGGCACCGCCGAGGCTTTGGCCAGTTCCACGAAATCTTTCCAGCTATCGGGATTGTCTTCGGACTTCCAAGTGACGCTCTGCACTTGTTCGTAGTCGACGAAGCCGGGAAAGCGGCGCATGCCGTGGCCTTCGATGAAGGCGACCATGTCGTCTTTGAGGCTGCTCAGATCGTCGGGTGCAGGAGGCATATTGGGGCTCTGGATGAATTCATTGTATGCCTGAATGCGGGGCAGAGGGCAAATGGGACTGGTCGTTGGTCGTTCGTCGTTGGTCGTTGCAGAAGCGGGATTGGTTGTGGGTCGTTCGTCGTTGGTCGTTGCAAAAGCGGGACTGGTCGTTGGTCGTTCGTCGTTGGTCGTTGCAAAAAGCCAGTGGTCGGTAGTTGTTGTTGGTTGATCACCAGGCGAACGACCAACGACCAAAGACCAACGACCAACGACAATCCCCCTGTGCTACACTATCTGTTTCACGACGAACCTCTCGATCCGCATCATGCTTCTTTCCAAAGATTATGTGGGTTATCTGGCCCGCGAAGTCACGAAAAAACTGATTGCAGGCAAGTTCATCGAGACCAAAGCTGTGGCTGCGGTCACGGAGAAGGTGCATGCGGCCATCCTTGAGGAATTCTCGCTTGAGGATCGCATCAATGACGAGGTGCGGGTGATTTTGGAAACCTATTCCGCCGAGATGCAGAAGACCGGGGCCAATTACCAGGAAATGTTCCGCAAAGTGAAGAATGAGTTGGTGCGCAAATATAAGGCGGTGTTGTGAGAGTGAGCCGCGACAAAGTGAATAAAGTGGCGCACGTGGTGACGGACGCGCTGGCGGAGATGGATGATTTGGATTTTATCGAGGATCGGAATACGATCCGGCTGGAAGTGCGGAAGATTCTCGAAGAGGTATTAAACCAGGAAGAGAAGATCGATCAGGCGGCGCGGCACAAGATTGAGAATCAGAAGCGGACCATCCTGGAGGGCAGCCAGGAGTGGGATATTCTTTATCGCAAGTATTACAACGAGGAAGTGAAGAAGCTCGGAATGTAGGACGCCGGTCATCCACTTGCATGAAAAAGCCCCGCGTTGGACGCAGGGCTTTTTTCACGTCTTAACCAATCTACGCGGCAATCTGGCGGGCGCGCAGATGTTGCACGCGCTTGCGATATTCTTCGGCCCGATGGACGATTTCCTTGTGTGTGTGGCTCAGTACCCATTGCTGGCGCGGTGTGCGACGGCGCTCGCGACGGCTGCCTACGTTGCCCCGGCTGAGGGTTTCGGTAGGTTTTTTCTCCGCGGTTTGCTGCTGCCATCCGCTGCCGGAGTTTACGTCGAACACGCCGATGTAGCCGCCGGGAAGCAGTTGCAGCGGGTTTTGGATCTGTTTGGTCTGGTCAAACTGGGTCGAGCCTGCGGTCCGAAAACTTTCGAACCAGGACGGGAAAACGAAATCCGACACCAGTACGTTGCCGATCTGATAGGCCAGTTGGTCAGATTCGCAGGCATCGCACACTTCGTAGGCGTAGAGAATCCCGGTACTCTGGTCGTTCTGTACAAATACCGTCAGGTTGATGTTGGGATCGCCCAGCATTTCAAGCAGTTCGTGGCTGGCGGTTACCGACCATTGCGTGCCGTATTTCAGATCGGTGCCGGCGAAAACTTTGCCAATGGGAAGGCCATCGGGCGTGAGATCGTGATAGCCCAAGGCGCCGGCTTGGTCGGAGTCGTCGAGGATGCTTAGCCACCAGGTTCCGGGCGCGGGGGTGTTGCCGGTGGGCACGAAGGTAAGTTGAGCGCCGACTCCCCACGCCGGGAGGAAGTCATTGGTGACTTGCTTTTGTAGTGCGTCTACGACGGGGCGAACGTCATCGTCCGTCACGACCGTGCTCGCGTTGATTACTGAGATTTGAACCGGGGTTAATTGCGGCATGAGCTTCTCCTTTGCTGGAACTGATTCGGAGAACGCGCAAGTGACGTTGCGTGACTCTGTGTCTCGGATAATCCTCCTCCCGGCGGAGGGAAGGCAAGCAATTTACGTGGAAAACGGGTCTGCAATTCCCAATCTGGGAAAAGACGCCAGCATTGAAAAGTAAAAACTTGACGGTGATGACGCCGGCGGGTTTGTAGGAATGCAGATCCCTACGTCTTTACAGATACGTAGTCACGTGGTCCGGACGTTTTACAAAAAATGAGGATTTTAGCTGGCTGAAGCAGTACCATTATCACGGTTCTAGGTGATAACTATCACCGCCGAAATCACGGGGGAAGGCCTTAAATAGACTGTTGGCAAAGTTTGATGAGTACAAGAACAAAATGTAAATTCTGAAACCAAATTCTCTTGGAGGAAAATCCCATGAACGTCATGACACCGCCCGGAATTAAAACTTCGGGCGATTACATTGAAGACGTAATGTCCATTGTAAAAGCGAAAAATGCGGCAGAGCCTGAATTTCACCAGGCCGTTCAGGAAGTGTTCGATTCTCTACGACTGGTTTTGCAGAAGCATCCGGAATATAGATCGTCGAAGATTCTTGAGCGCATCACCGAACCGGAGCGCGTCATCATGTTCCGCGTGCCCTGGTTTGATGATCGGGGTGAAATTCAAGTGAACCGTGGTTTCCGCATCGAAATGAACAGCGCGATCGGGCCTTATAAAGGTGGGCTACGCTTTCATCCCTCGGTCAACCTCGGCATTTTGAAGTTCCTCGCCTTTGAGCAGGTGTTCAAGAACTCGCTGACCACGCTGCCCATGGGCGGCGGCAAGGGTGGATCGGATTTCGATCCCAAGGGCAAGAGCGACAACGAAGTCATGCGCTTCTGCCAAAGCTTCATGACCGAACTGTCGCGGCACATCGGTCCGGACACGGACGTTCCGGCAGGCGACATTGGGGTTGGCGGACGCGAGATCGGCTTTATGTTTGGCCAATACAAGCGTCTGCGCAACGAATTCACCGGCGTGCTGACCGGCAAGGGCCTCAGTTGGGGCGGTTCGCTGATTCGTCCCGAGGCTACCGGATACGGCTGCGTGTATTTCGCGGAGGAGATGCTGAAGTCGCGTAAGGATTCGTTTCAAGGCAAGCTCTGCCTGGTTTCCGGCAGCGGCAACGTTTCGCAATACACAGTCGAGAAGTTGCTTGACCTGGGAGCGAAGCCTCTGACGTTCTCCGATTCCGACGGCGTCGTTTACGATCCGGACGGAATCGATCGTGAGAAGTTGGCTTGGGTGATGGAGCTGAAGAACGTTCGCCGCGGACGCATTCGCGAATACGGCGAGAAGTTCAAGAAGGCGATCTTCATGCCCACCGACATCAAGCTGGAACACAATCCGCTGTGGAACATCAAAGCGGACTGCGCATTCCCCAGCGCCACGCAGAATGAGATCAGAGCGAAAGACGCTGCGAACTTAATCAACAATGGCTGCAAGCTCGTAGCCGAGGGCGCGAACATGCCCTGCACGCTGGAAGCGACCAAGATGTTCCTCGAGGCGAAGGTTCTTTACGGACCAGCCAAGGCTGCGAATGCCGGCGGCGTTGCGACTTCCGGCCTCGAAATGGCCCAGAACAGCGCACGTCTGAGTTGGACCCGCGAGGAAGTGGACGATCGGCTGCACAAAATCATGATCGCCATCCACAAGAACTGCTTCGAGACCGCCGAGAAATACGGCACCCCGGGCAATCTGGTGAACGGCGCCAACATCGGCGGCTTCCTGAAGGTAGCCAATGCCATGCTGGATCAGGGCTTGGTGTAGCGTTGTGTGGCTGGTCAGTGTGGCGCGGGCGCCCTCGCCTGCGTTTCTGTAGAGACGTTGCTCGCAACGTCTTGAGTGGCTATGATGCGGGGTGGAAGAAGCTTCCACCCCGCAAGTTTTTTGGAGGCTGCGGGCTCTGGGTAAAGTAATGACCTTATTTCCGAACCCGGACAAAACAAGCCTCATTTAGTAGACAAGGACGACGAATCTTGTCCACGATCGAGATCAGGATTAACGAAGCATATCGAGACTACACGCCTCCCTTTAACGCGGCTGCGATTGTTCACAAACTCTTGCGGACAGTCCCAGTCAAGTACTTGCAGGGCTTGGATTGCGTTGTGCTGACGAATGACATCGCCCTTTCCCGCAAGGATCGTGTGGGGAGGGTCTGGTGCCGCAAACGCAAATACGATAAGTCGCGAGTGCTGGGGCGATATCGTCCTCGTTCGCGCACTTGCTTGCCGTACATTGAGCTTCGAGTGGATAAGTTGGTCGCGGCCTTTAAGGCGGTGCCCCTACCTTTTCGTGTCCCGTTCCTAAGGGACGTTATCTTCGGCCATGTCCTGTTTCATGAAGTCGGGCACCACATTCACCACACGATTCGGCCTGAACACAATGAAAAGGAGGACGTGGCCGACACCTGGGCTGGAAAGCTCAACGCTAATTTCGTTCGGAAGACATATTGGTACGGTCCCTCCGTCCTACGAATCTACAAGTTCATGAGACGTAGGCAGTGGATCCCAGATTAACTGCTCGTAGTGAATGGCGCCCCCGTTTGCGTTGAACACCACCATCAACGAGCCGACTTCAAACCTATCGCAATGACCACAGGCCACACACCCGACCCCATCGTCGACCCCGAACGCCTCTTCGAGGGCTTCGAGAACCTGATGCCCTTTCGGGTGCAGGACATTCTGCTGGTCTCCAGCCTCTACGATTCTTTCATTCTGCGCGAAGATGGACGGCTGAATGAGTTGCTGATCGGGCAGTCTCTCGAACTCAACCTCTCGCAGGTTCCGGGGATCACACACGTTGCGCGCGGCGCGCAAGCGCTCGATCTGGCGAAGTCGCAGCGGCGCTTCAACCTGATCGTCACCAACCTTGAAGTGGAGGACATGGATGCGGCCGAACTCGCGCGTGAAGTCAAAGCCGCGGGGCTCGATGTGCCGGTGGTTGTGCTGGCCTACGACTATCGCGAGATTAAGAAGTTCATCGCACGCAATCCGGTTACAGAGATCGAACGAGTGTTCTTGTGGCAAGGCAACGCCCGCATTCTGATTTCGATCGTCAAGTACATTGAAGATCAGCGCAACGTTCTCCACGATACTCGCGCCATCGGCGTGCCAGTCATCCTAGTCGTCGAAGACAACATTCGCTATTACTCCTCGTTTCTGCCGACCATTTATACCGAGCTGATCACGCAGTCGCGGCGCCTGCTCAGCGAAGGATTGAACGTCGCTCACAAGTTAGTCCGAATGCGGGCGCGGCCCAAGATTCTGCTGGCCTCGAACTACGAAGATGCCGCGCAGCAGGTGATGAAATTCCGTGAGTATCTGCTGGGCGTGGTTTCCGATGTTGAATTCCCGCGCAATGGCCAATTGAGCCCCGACTCTGGATTCGAATTGGCTCGCATGATTCGCGCAGAAGTGCCAGACGCTCCCATCGTGCTGCAGACGAGCCGAACTGAATTCAGAGCGCGCGCCCATGCGGAGGGATATTCGTTTCTGCGCAAACGCTCGCCCACGCTGTTACGGGATCTGCGGCGTTTCCTTACCGAGCAGTTCGGCTTCGGCGACTTCGCGTTCCGTCTCCCCAACGGGCAGGAGGTGGCGCGGGCAAGGGATTTGAACGAGCTCGAGGCGCGGCTTCACGAAGTTCCGGCGGAGAGCCTGGCGTATCACAGCGAGAGAAACCATTTCTCGCGCTGGTTGTGGGCGAGGACGGAATTCGCGGTAGCGCAAAAACTCAGGCCGCGGAAGGTTTCAGATTTTCCCACGCTCGAAAACTTGCGCCGCGATTTGATTCAGTCCATTACCGACTATCGCGGCGAACAAAGCCAGGTCCTGATTGGAGACTTCAACGCGTCCACCTTCAAATCAAGCGAGGGATTTTTTCTGCGGATCGGCGGCGGTTCGCTGGGCGGGAAGGCGCGCGGGCTGGCTTTCATCCGCCACCTGCTGCACAAATATCAAACGGCCCGCCGTTTCGCCGACGTCCGCATCGCCGTGCCGCCGAGCGTCGTGCTGGCGACGGATATGTTTGACCGTTTCCTCAGCGAGAACAATCTGCTCGACTTTGCTATCAATAGTTCGGATGATGCCGAAATTCTGCGCCGCTTCCTCGATGCCTCGCTTCCGGCCTCGCTTCGCGACGATCTGCTGGCGTTTCTGGCGGAAGTCCATTACCCGCTCGCGGTGCGTTCTTCAAGCTTGCTCGAGGATTCGCAATACCAGCCTTTTACGGGTGTGTACGAGACTTTCATGCTGGGCAACCAGCACCGCGATTTGTCGGTGCGGCTGGAGCAGTTGATGGAAGCGATCAAGCGCGTCTACGCTTCCACCTTCAGCCAGCATGCCAAGGGGTATGTGCGGGCCACGCCTTATCGATTGGAAGAAGAGAAGATGGCGGTCATCGTCCAACAGGTCGTGGGCACGATCCATTCTTCTGATGATGGGCAGCGATTCTATCCGGATTTCTCCGGAGTGGTGCGATCGCACAACTTTTATCCGGTTCCGCCCATGAGCTACGGAGATGGCATTGCCGCGGTGGCATTGGGCCTGGGTCGGGCGGTGGTGGATGGCGGGAAATGTCTGACGTTCTGTCCGCGCTATCCCCGGAACATCATGCAGTTTTCTTCGGTGGAAGATATTTTGGCGAACTCGCAGCGGGAGTTCTGGGCCTTGGAGCTGGACCACATGGGACGCCGGGATGATTCCGCGTCCGATCCGCTGCTGGAACTTAAAGAAGTCCGGTTCGGGCTGGACGTGGCAGAGAAGGACGGAACCTTGGACAACCTCGGATCGACCTACTCGGTCGACAACAACGTCATCTATGACGGGGTGAGCCGGCCAGGTACGCGCATCGTGAGCTTCGCCCCGATTCTCAAGCATGGAGTGTTTCCGCTGGCCTCGATTCTGGAACGGCTCACCAGAGTTGGCGACGAGGCGTTCGGTCGTCCCGTGGAGATGGAGTTTGCGGTGAGGCTGCCGCAGAGTTCACAGGAGACGGCGGAGTTTGGATTTCTGCAGATACGTCCGCTGGTCCTTTCTCGAGAAGGGGAAGAGCTGAGGATGGAGGATGTGGATCCGGAGCGGCTGGTGTGCCACAGCTCGAAAGTCCTGGGCAACGGGCGCGTGCAGGATTTGCGCGACGCCGTGGTGGTCGACTTCCACCGCTTCGAGCGGGCTCGAAGCCAGGAGGTGGGCGAAGGGGTGGCCCACTTTAACGCGAAGCTGAGTGAAAGTGGAACGCCGTACCTTTTGATTGGCGTGGGACGGTGGGGTTCGAATGATTCCTGGCTCGGGATTCCGGTGGAATGGGACGAGATTTCAGGAGCACGGGTGATCGTGGAGGCGGGCTTCCGCGACTTTCGGGTGACCCCATCGCAGGGCAGCCATTTTTTCCAGAACCTCACTGCATTTCAGGTGGGCTATTTCACGGTCAATCCCGATGCGGGCGAGGGTTTTGTGGACTGGGAGTGGCTGGGCGCGGTGCCGGCGGTTGAGGAACAAGGATGCGTGCGGCACTTGCACTTCGATGCGCCGCTGGTTGTGGTGATGAATGGGAAGACCAGCCGGGGAATGATCTTTAAACCTGAGGCGCCGTAGCACACCACATCGCCGTACGGAACCAATGATGATAGTTCAGACTCTGTAAATGATGTTAAAGTTGATGTCAATATTGACATCAACAGTGGTTGCATATATGATTATTTTAAAGGAGTTTAATCATGCCTGCTAGTGCTCGCAAGTTGGAAGCGCAGACTACCACCGTCAGGCTGCCGAAGCGTTTGTACGAGCAAGCCCGATCGGTAGTGGAGAAGGGTGCTACCGACGCGAAGAGTTTGAATGACTTCATTGTCATAGCAATCAAGACGTATTTGAAGATATATGAGCGAAAGCAGATTGATGCTGCCTTTGCAGGCATGGCCCAGGATGCCAGGTATCAAAAAGAGGCAAAAATGCTCGCGGAAGAATTTGCGTATAGTGACTGGGAAGCCCTGCAACTTGAAGAAAAGGATTTGCGTGCTTAGAGGGGGGCCGGTCTATGCTGCAAGCTCTTCGCGGCGATGTTTTTATGGCTGACCTCGAGCCGGTGCAAGGTTCCGAGCAAGGCGGAAGGCGGCCCATCGTAGTGGTGAGCCGTGATGCCCTGAACCAGTTGAGCTGGGTCATCGTCGTTTGTTCGATCACCGATGCCGCCAATAAGAAGAAATTCTATCCCAGTCACGTCAAAGTGCCTGCGGGCGCGGGGGGACTTACCTTGGATTCGATCGTGATCTGCGAACAAGTGCGAGCCATCAGTAAGAATCGGCTATGCCGGCAAATCGGTAAGTTTGACAGGCAAGTAATGGCGAGCATAAATAGCGCTCTCAAGATCACCCTTGATCTGCCCTAGTAAGCGCCTCAATCAACTGTTTACATTCGCTTTTTATTCGCTTATCATCGCGTCTTGCTGTCGATCCCCTAACGAAAATCATGAATGGAGGAACCAATGTCGCTCAGTCAATCTCTTCTCCCCGAGTTCGATCAGGAAATGGCCAATACGCGCAAAACTCTGGACCGCGTTCCGGACGAAAAGTTTTCCTGGAAGCCCCACGAAAAATCCGGTGCCATGGGCTGGTTGGCCGGACATCTGGCCAATATTCCCGAGTGGGCGGTTGAGACCATCACGAAAGATGGCTTCGACATGAATCCTGAGGGCAAAGGATTTCAGCCGCCGCCGGCGCCGAAAACCCGTAAAGAGCTGTTGGAGATGTTTGATAAGAACGTGGCGACGGCGCGCGCCGCTTTGGCGGAGGCCAGTGATGCTGACCTGGGCAAGACCTGGTCATTCCTCAATAACGGCGTAACTGTCTTCTCCATGCCTCGAATGGCTTGCCTGCGCACCTGGGTGATGAATCACATGATTCACCATCGGGCGCAACTGGGAGTCTACTTGCGCCTGAACAACATCGCGGTGCCTTCGATCTATGGGCCATCAGCCGACGAGGGTCAGATGTAGAGCAATAGCCGAAGCCGGTCCCGGAGAAGTGGGCTTTTGTCATCACGGGCAAAAGCCCGAATTCACTCGCACTCTGCCTAAAGGGCCGAAACTACTGGGTTACGGTGAAATCCGTTTTGCTGGTCGCGGTTCCTCCTGGAGTCGTGACTTGGATCTTTCCAGTCTTTGCGCCGGTCGGAACCGTGGCCGTGACCTGGGTGTCGGAACCGACCGAGAACGTTGCCTTCACGCCGCCGAATGTGACTTTGGTCGCTCCCGTCAAGCTGGTTCCGGTAATCGACACCTGGGTTCCCACGGTCCCGCTGGTCGGGCTGAAGCTCAGGATCACAGGAGTGACGCGAAAGACTTTGTTGCTGGTTAGCGTTCTTGCGGGGGTGGTTACGGTCACGGACCCGGTGGTCGCGCCAGTTGGAACAACTGCGGTCAGGTAGGTGTCGGAAACCACCGCGAACGTGGCTGCGACTCCGTGAAACGAGACCTTGGTCGTCCCGGTCAAACCTTGGCCGAGGATTTCGATAGTCTTCCCGACTTTGCCCTCGAATAGTGGACCCACGAAACTGACGAACGGACCAAGCTTCATGCCCAGGCTGTAAAGCACGCCGCAAAAACACAACTTCCCGGTGCCACCGCCGTAGGTGTCTCCGTAGAGAGTGCCGTTGGTGTGTTGGAACAGGGACACTTGTGGATTCGCGCCCGGAAACTTGCCAGTGGTGTTCGTGAGGTTCAGGAGGACGGCGTATTTGCCGGCGGAGGTCATCTGGAAAAGCACTCCGGACGAATAATTGCTTCCGGCCGCGCCATAGAACTTGCCATCGGTCGCCTGTACCAGGCCAGCCAACGGAGCAAGTCCCAGCCCGTCGGACTCACTAAAACTGCGGAGAATGGTGAGAACTCCTGCTGGCGTCATTTTGTAAATAGAGCCAAAGCCGTCTACTCCGCCCCGTTCGGTTGTGCCGTAGAAATTTCCGTCCCTGGCTTGGATGATTGCACCCTTAGGGGTTTCGCCGTCTGGTGTGCTTTTGAAGTTGTAGAGCACGGTGAATTTTCCACCCGGCGTGATTTTGAACACGCCACCGTAAGGGGCTGCACTGCCGCCCAGGATCGTACCGTAGAAGTTGCCATCGGTCCCTAGTGTCAGGGCCTCGGGATACCTGTAGGTGCCATCAAACGTGTAGATGAATGTCACCTTGCCCGCGGGCGTCATTTTGTACACAGTGCCAAAAACCTCGCCGCCGCCGTCACTGGTGGTGCCGTAGTAGTTTCCGTCGAAGCCTTCGATTGGGGCAGCGTAGGCACAGCAGTTGAAGCCGGTAAAGCTGTACAGGGTCGTGATTTTTCCGCTGGCAGTGACCTTGAATACGGTTCCAAAGCCTGCAGAGCCACCCTCGTAAGTTGTGCCGTAGAAGTTGCCGTCGGTGCCCAGCGTCAGGCCGCTGTAAGGGTAAACACCAGAATTTATTTTGTTGGTGGCATCGAAGCTCCACAAGCGTGTCATCGTCCCGGAGGGGGAAAGTTGAAAGACGGCACCTTCAGTATTCAATCCTCCATAAGTGGAAGTGCTGTACAAGTTGCCATCGCGGCCCTGTGCGAAAAGGCCGATCCATGCAGGATTCTCGGGGTCTCCGCTGTTGCTTCCGAGGTTGTAGAGATCGGTATAGGTTTGTGCATGTAGAGTTGTAGCACTCGCGGCGACGATAACAATGACGACGGCGAGAACTCGTAATCGCGCGACATAGACCCTGTCCATATTCATTAGGATTCTCCAAAGTGGTGGCAGTGGCGATCGACGGACTCTCCGTGCGTGGGGGTGCACGGCCTATGCTTTCAATTTCGGTCGGCTCTTTCCGGGACTCACGATAGCACAAAACAAGAACGGCTGCTGAACCTCCTATCGCTTCGAGCGAAGGCAAAATCTCGCCGATCAGGGGTGCGGCGACGGCATCACCGACCGACTGATGAATTGCGGCTCGGAACCGCAGCCACGATAGCATACCCCAGAGCCCGAGTTTGTAAAGAGCTGCATAAATTTAAATTGCACCGACCACACGGGAACCGGCGTCCAAAGCCGGGTTCGAGCGGCCCATTTCCCCGGAGTAACGGACTCCCGGGACCAGCGTGATAGCAGTTGCACGACGCCTCCTGGGCTGGTACGATTTCGATCCCAGGAAGGCTTTTACTCCCCCAGTCTTTCCCCCGGTTGGTTCCCCCCGTAGCCAGCCTCCACCACGCATTGCGCAAAAGCGCAGGGAAAACGGTCATGCGGTTTCGAAATAATCGATTGGCAAGCGAACTTCACCCGGACGAACTGAGCGGCACGCCCGAGGAAAGGCGAGCGCTGGACAAGCTTTTCAGCCTGACCTACGAGGAATTGCGGCGTCTGGCCTCGAGCGTCCGGCGCAGCGATCCTGGCGCAACGCTCAGCCCTACGACCATGGTGAACGAGGCGTGGGTGAAGCTGGCGAAATCTCCGCAGTTCGTATCGACATCGCGGCTGCACTTCAAGCGGATCGCCGCCCGCGCCATGCGCCAGGTTCTGGTCGAGGCGGCGCGGCGGCGGAACGCGTCCAAGCGCGGTGGAGGTGAGGGAGTCACCGTGGTAGTGTTTGACGATTCTCAAGAACATGCGGCATCGTGCGGACAAGACTTGCTTGCACTGGATACGGCGCTGGAGGAACTGGCGCGGATTCAGCCGCGCCAGGCCATGATGGTCGAGAGCCGGTTCTTCGGGGGACTCGACGTCACCGAGACTGCGGCTTTGCTGGAAGTATCCGAAGCCACGATACTGCGCGATTGGCGAGCCGCCAAGGCATGGCTGGCCCACGAACTTCGGCGAGCGCAATGATGACCAACCTAAACCGCAAGCTAACGTAGAAACGTAGCTTGCTACGTTTCCTGGGTATTGCCGAACCGTAGCAAGCTACGTTTCTACAAAACGGGGGCGACGATGGACAGCACGCGCTGGGAGCGAATGCAGTCGCTGTTTCATGAAGTGGCGGACCGTCCCCAAGGCGAGCAGCGCGCTTTGCTGAAGACTGCCTGCGGCGATGACGACGGGCTCATTGCGGATGTGCTGACCTTGCTGGAAGAGGACGCCCGCGGGGCATCCCTGCTCGATCGCGACCTGGCCCAGGTGGCGCAAGACGTGCTCGACGAAGCAGTTCCGGCGTCACTTCCTTTCAAGGAATTCGGGCCGTACCGCCTCAAGGAGGCCCTCGGCGAGGGCGGCATGGGTGTGGTCTACCTCGCCGAACGCATCGACCTCGGCAGCCTGGTCGCCATCAAAATTCTGCGCGATGCATGGCTGTCCCCAGCTCGCCGTGAACGCTTTGCCAGCGAGCAGCGCACACTCGCGCAACTCAATCATCCATCCATAGCCCGGCTTTACGACGCCGACACTCTCGACGACGGAACCCCATGGTTCGTCATGGAGTATGTCGAAGGTGTCCCGCTCACCGAATATTGCAGTCAACATGCATGCTCGATCGAGCAGCGGTTGAAGTTGTTTCGCGCCGTGTGCGAAGCCGTGCAGTATGCGCACCAGCATGCCGTCATCCACCGCGATTTAAAACCCTCGAACATCCTGGTAAAGCCGGACGGAAGTATCCGGCTCCTCGACTTCGGAATCGCCAAACAACTTGAGACCCTTGAAACCCACGCCGGTCAAAAAGGAAGTGACCAGACTATGACCGGGCTGCGCCTGATGACCCCGGCCTATGCGGCGCCCGAGCAGATCAGGGGTGACCGAGTCGGAATTCATACCGACGTTTACTCCCTCGGTGTCATTCTCTACGAGCTGCTTGCGGGTGAGCTTCCTTTCGACCTCTCGAAGCTGACCCCGGGAGAAGCCGAGGCCATGATTGTGGGGCAGGATCCGGAGAAGCCGTCGACCGTCGCCAAGCGAATGAGCGAGAAGCTACGCGCCAACATTGCTTTTGCGAACAAAACCGCATGGGCCGACCTCGACGTGCTCTGCCTAACCGCAATGCATAAGGACACGCAGCGGCGGTACCCGTCGGTCGAGGCGCTGATCCGAGATGTGGATCACTACTTGAAGGGCGAGCCTTTGGAAGCACGGGGCGACAGCTTCCGTTACACGCTGGGCAAGTTTGTCAGGCGAAATCGGCGTGCGGTTTCCGCAGCCGCGCTTGTGTTCACGATCATCGTCGGCCTGGTGGTCTTCTTTACTGTGCGGTTGGCTAAAGCCCGAAACGCCGCTTTGGCGGAAGCCGCTCGAACTCAGCGCATCCAGCGCTTCATGATGAATCTGTTCCAGGGTGGAGATGAATCGGTCGGCCCCGGCGATAGCATGAAGGTTGTCACTCTGCTGAACCGCGGCGTGCAGGAAGCCAAGAGCCTCAACAGCGATCCCAAGGAACAAGCGGAGCTCTATCAGACGCTCGGCACCATCTACGACCAGTTAGGCAAGTTCGATCAGGCGGATTCGCTGCTGCATTCTTCCCTGGAACGGCGCAAGTCGGTCTTCGGGCCAGACAGCTCGGAAGCGGCAGAAAGCCTGGTCGCGCTCGGTCAACTGCGTTCCGACCAGGCACAATATGATGAAGCCGAACAGCTCACCCGTCAGGGACTGGAGATGAGCAGGCGGCACCTGCCGCCTACCCACCCGCGGGTGGGTAGGGCGATGTATGCCCTCGGAGAAGTGTTGGTGAGCGAGGGCAAGTACGATCAAGGCATACAGGTGCTCGACGAAGCGGTGCGGATTCAATCCGCGCCCGGGGGAGTCACTGCCGACCTGGCGGAAACCCTGACGGAGTTGGCCAATGCCCAGTTCTACGCCGGCCACCTAGATACTTCGAATTCGCTGAACCTCAAAGTAGTAGCAATGGACCGTCAGCTCTACGGCGAACGCCATCCCAATGTTGCCGAGGACTTGATCAACCTCGGCGCGATCCAGACCGAGTGGGGACACTACCCTGTAACCGAACGCTACTATCGTCAGGCGCTGGACATCATGCAAGGCTTTTACGGCAAGGACCATCCTGAGACGGCCTCGGTGATGACCCTCCTCGGCCGGTCGCTGAATGCGCAAGGACGATTCAATGAGGCAGCTGACATGCTCCGAGAGGCGCTCGGCATTCAGGAGCGCGTCTATGGACAAGTGCATCCGCGCGTTGCTTCGGCCGTGGGAGAATTGGGAAAGGTGGCAATGCAGCAGGGTAATCTGGATGAGGCGGAGATAGACTTCAAACGCCAGGCCGAGATCTATCGCGCGGTGTACAACGGGAAGCACTTCTACATCGGCTCGGCGCTGGCGAATCTGGGAGGCGTCTACATGGAGCGGAAACAGTACGCGCGCGCTGAGCAGTCGTTTCGGGATGCGCTCCAGATGTACGCTCAGACCCTTCCTGCCGATCACCTGAATGTAGCGATCGCACGGGTCAAACTAGGACGCGCCCTGATCCCGCAACATCGCTACGCAGATGCCGAAGTTGAGAGTCTAGCTGGCTACGGAATTCTGACGAAGCAGACCAATCCACCGGCGAACTGGCTGCAAAACGCGCGTAAAGATCTGGCGGAAGAATACGACGCCCTGCATCAACCCGATAAAGCCGCAAAGTTTCAAGCCGAGCTAGCCATCCCCAGCAAGAAATAAAAACCACTGTAGAGACGTAGCTTGCTACGTCTCGCCACACACTGATAGAACAAAATTGGGATGTGCGTCCATTGAATCGCCTTGCCCAAATCACGGCGTTGGTTAAGCAAACCGCTCACGAGGCTGGTTTCGAACTAGCTGGCATTGCCCCGGTCCGCGACTTCCCCGAACTCAATCGCTTTCCAGATTGGATCGAAGCCGGACACGCGGGAGAAATGAAATACATGGAAGCGCGCAACGACGCCGGACAACTCAAGCGCGCCTCGCTCCACTCGACCGCACCGTGGGCGCGAAGCGTAATCGTCTGCGCCATCAACTACAACACGGCGCATCCATACTCAACTCAAGTTAACGATCCCGAGCGAGGATGGATTTCGCGGTACGCATGGAGCCGCGAGGATTATCACGAAGCGGTGATGCGCCGGCTGCGGATTGTGGAAGACCGGCTTCGCCGCGAGGTCGGCCTGCGAGGGCTAAGTCCCATCGCCACAGCCGGCGAGACGCCACTACAAACCTGTTGCTACGTGGACACCGGCCCTCTGGTCGAACGCGTCTACGCCAAATATGCGGGCGTGGGATGGATCGGCAAAAATACCTGCATCCTGAATCAGGGGCAGGGCTCATGGTTGTTCCTGGGCGTAATTCTGACCTCGCTCGAACTCACACCCGATCTGCCCACGCCGGATCGCTGCGGCACCTGCACCCGCTGTATCGATGCTTGCCCCACCGACGCGCTGATCGCCCCTTATCAACTCGATTCCAACAAGTGCATTTCGTATCTAACGATTGAAAAACGCGGATCCATTCCCGAAGACATGCGGCAAGGCATGGGCCGTCACGTGTTCGGCTGCGACATTTGCCAGGACGTGTGTCCGTGGAATCGGAAAGCTCCTGCGGCCAGCGCAACGGAATTTCAAGCGCGGGAGGGACTGGTCAATCCCGCGCTGGAGTGGCTCGCCGAAATGAGCGCAGAAGAATTCCGAGAGAAGTTTCGGGGCTCCGCCATTCGCCGCGCCAAGCGCACTGGGCTGCGACGCAATGCGGTAATCGCCATGGGCAACAGTCGGGATCCGCGTCTCATCCATGTTCTGGAAAAACTGGGAGCAGACGATGATCCTGCCGTGGCGGAAAGTGCGCGGTGGGCTGTTGAACAGCTATCGACGCCTACCGCCCCGAAGTCTGAATCATCCGCGCGAAAATCTTAAACCGCAGAAGCCTCGGAATAGCGGTATAGTAGCCGGTTTGGCTGGCGATGACCCCATTGGCTCCTCGGGCATCCTAGTCCGTTTGAGTACATTGTCGTAATCGGTGCCAACGAGCAACACAAATCGGGATTCGTTAAGCGACGGGGAGGGTTATCATGCGAGTCGCGCTACACTCCATCGGATTGAGATCGAGCCTGGCGATCTTCGTGGTGACCGTGTTATTGACAACCACGTGCGCGGCCACGGAGAAAATTCTGCATAGCTTCAAACACAACGGCAGGGACGGAAACAATCCCATCGCGGGCCTGATCTTCGACGCCAAGGGCAATCTGTACGGCACGGCCATCGCGGGCGGTGTTTACGGCTACGGTAGACGCCCAAAGCGGGCGGGGGCTGGACGGAGAAGATTCTGCATAACTTCAACAACGACGGCAAGGACGGGTACAATCCCGGAACCAGCCTGACCATCGATGCTGCCGGCAATCTTTATGGCACGACGTATGGGGGTGGCGGAACAACTTGTTTTGGAGGTTGCGGCACGGTATTCGAGGTGCGGCCGAAAGCGGGCGGGGGCTGGACGGAGAAGATTCTGCATAACTTCAACACCGACCGCAAGGACGGGTACTATCCCGAAACCGCCGCCCTGACCATTGATGCCTCCGGCAATCTCTACGGCACAACGCCACTTGGCGGAACAACTTTAACTTGTTTTGGAGGTTGCGGCACGGTCTACGAGTTAACGCCTAAAGCGGGCGGGAAGTGGAGGGAGAGGATTCTGCATAGCTTCGATACGCACGGCAAAGGGCACATTCCCCTTGCCGGGGTTATCTTCGACGTAGCGGGCAATCTCTACGGCACGACGTCCGAAGGCGGTGGGGGCAAACTTTGTAACCCGCACACAGGTTGCGGTACGGTGTATGAGTTGACGCCTAAGGCGGGCGGGAACTATTGGACGCAGACGGTGCTGTATAGCTTCGATGAGAACAGCGGGGATGGGTACAGTCCCATCGCCGACCTGACCTTCGACGCAGCGGGCAATCTCTATGGCACGACAGAGTACGGCGGCGATAGCGTCGGGGGGACGGTGTTCGAATTGACGCCCAAAGCGGGCGGAGGCTGGATGGAAATGATTTTGCATAGCTTCAGGGCAGCCCGGACGGGCTCTTTCCTATGGGCAGGGTGGCCCTGAACGCCGCAGGCAATCTCTACGGCACGACTTACAGGGGCGGCACTTATGACTTCGGTTCGGTGTACGAGTTGGTGCCCAAAGCGGGCGGGGGCTGGACAGAGACGATTGTGCATAGCTTCAATGACAATGGCAAGGACGGGAACAGCCCCGGAAACGTCGGCCTGATCTTCGATGCCGCGGGCAATCTCTACGGCACAACGCCAACCGGCGGTAGCACAAGTTGTTTCGTCGACGGTTGCGGTACGGTATTCGAGATCACACCTTAGCGGCCGTGCCTAATTCTGCCAACGTGTTTGTGCTGAGGAATCCCCTGGCCTCTTGTTCCTCAGAAGGTGTGAGGCGCCTTTCAACGTTTATGCAGCTCCAACCTTGTCTATCGCTCTGTTCGCACCCACCGCTACAAACCGCCCGACGAGTTCCTCAACGCTCTACGAGACGGGCTGCGACCACCCGATGAGCAGTATTTTAAATGCCTGCAAGGCCTTCAACTTGAATGGAGAATAACCCCATTGCAATCTGATCGCCCTCTACAAGGCCCTCGGAGGAGGTTGGTCCTATGGGCCACGGAATCCAAGCGTAGAGAATGCGTTACAATCGGCGAGTTCTGCGGCGGCTCCGCTCCCCAATCCGGTCGTGTCCGAATAGGGTCAGGCCGAAAGTTGACGCGCAAGGCCAACCCGAGGAGGGGACATGCACAAAGTTCGTTTGGTTGTCCCGTTATTCCTCGTCGTCCTCGCAATTGTGATTTGCCTCGCCAGCCATGAATATGCTGTCGAATGTGTGTTGCTTCATCGCGATCCTCGTCCCGCGTTGGAGCCGGCCAGAGATTGGCACGAGACGCCGTCTTCGCAGGCTTGCGCATACCGAAGCGGGCGATCACAGGCAGTTGCGCACTTCATACAGCGACTGGCCCCGCCACACGCATCACACTGAATTAATTCAGCTGGATCGATCGAGATGACCGTCGCGAGAGTGTTGCAGAATACATTCGCTGTGATCGCCATGACAACTTGCCTGGCCGCGGCGCAGACGTCCGTGCCTTCGGTAGACTTCCGCCAGCCGCTCGATGACGCCTGGTGGACCGGCCCCCTACTGGCGCCGAACGCCTCGACGCTGCCGCAAGGTCACGTGCTGGTCGAGCCCTATCTTTACGACGTGATCAGCGAGGGCTTCTACAACTCCACGGGCACTCGCGTCAGCGCACCGCACGAGAACGGATACGGCTCGCTCACCTACATCAACTACGGCCTTGTCAACAAATTCACGATGGGTGTGATCCCCACATTCGGCTACAACGAACCGGGTAATGGACCCGGCAGCGCGGGCGTCGGCGTCGGCGATCTCATGGTGCAGGCCCAATATCGGCTCCATTTGTTTGATGAGGGTGGCTGGCTCCCTACAACTTCGATCAACGTGCAGGAGACGCTTCCGACCGGAAAGTACGATCAACTCGACCGCCCCAGCGACGGCTTCGGCGCAGGCGCGTATACGACTACCCTCGGTCTCTACACCCAAACTTTTTTCTGGATGCCTACCGGGCGCATCCTGCGCGCGCGCTTCAACATCACGCAGGCGTTCTCCAACTCGGTTAACGTTCGGGATGCGAGCGTCTACGGCACGTCTCAGGGATTTCACGGCCATGCCAACCCCGGCGCCGCCCTGCTCGTTGACCTGGCCGCCGAGTACAACGCGACCCGTCATTGGGTACTCGTCATGGAAGGTGTTTACCGGCACCAATACAACACGCACGTGGCCGGATATAACATCGCGAGTCCGAGCCTTCCGATCCTGCTCAATTCGGGATCCAGCCAGGTGTTCGGGCTGGCTCCTGCCATCGAATACAACTTCAACAGCCGCGTGGGAGTAATCCTTGGTATGCGCCTGTTCCCCGCAGGCAAGAACACGACCGACTCGATTACGCCCGTCATCGCCGTGAACATTGTTCACTGATTAATGTGCTTAGGTTGAGTTGCTTGTGTGGGTCCGGGTCTCAGACCCGGACAGGTCGAGCGCCGCTCGACTCCTGCAGATCGAGCTTTCGCCAAACTCGGATGGTTTATGGAAAGAAAGAGTTCTGTATGCCTTTGTCGGTCAAAGTGACGGTAGTAATCCTAATGCCAGTCTGATCTTCGATGTAAACGGACATCTCTACGGTACGACATTCTTGTCGGCGTGAAGGCCGTTAGCAGGTCGAGTGCGGTCTCCCGACACAACTGAGTCGTGTGCCTCGGCTTTAGTGGGTAAGGTGAAACAAAATCTTGCGCCTCGCGGAGAATTGTCGGCAGCCCACAAGCGGCGGCCGTGCGATTCAACAATCGAGCGGCTGATCGATAACCCCATGCCGCTGCCTTGAGGCTTGGTGGTAAAGAACGCATCGAAGATCTGCTCGGTTTTTTCATGGGGCAAGCCCACTCCAGTGTCGCTGACCGAGGTCAGTAGTTGACGTCTTTTCATCTGCCGGGAAAAAGCACTCTATCCGCAATTCATCCAAGGTTACGTCCCGCGCGGGCCAGCAAAGGTGGTAATCGTTTCAAAGAAGCGCAGTTGGCCAGCGGAGCTACAATAGACGAGGTTCAAGACCGGAGAGATCTCACTATCGACGTCACGGAATCGCCAGTGCCCCGGAACTCCTGGATACGCGAGAATCTCTTTCGACAACTGGCGCGAGCCCTGATCTGAAGGACTAGCTGCGATCTCCTCATGGAGGTGTCGGATGAACCAACCGGCGATTTCGGTCCAGTTGACGATGACCGGCCGAAAATCCTCGGGATCGAAAACATTGTGAAGCATGTTCTTGTGTCGGAGGGGCCGGCCGCTCATCAGAAAGCTGATCATGCGGGTCCCCGCCTGATTCGCCAAGAGCACCTCCCAATGCCGATTGATCACGAATGCGGGACAGGGCTGCTGGTGCCGCAGTACCAGCTCTATGGCTTCATTCATTCGCTCGAGCGCAGAGGTGTAGAGCGGGGTCTCGGAGAACTGCGGCGCGAATCCAGCCGCCAGCATTAACAAATTGTGCTCACGGAGCGGCATACCGAGCGCATTCGCCAGACGCCCCACCGTTTCGCGGCTTGCCTGAGACTTGCCAGTCTCGACGCAGCTAAGGTGGCGGGCAGACATTCCCGCTTCTAGGGCGAGATCGAGCTGACTCATTCTGCGGGCGGCGCGCCACTCTCTCAGCAGCGTACCGATGGGTGGATACGACGAGTTAACAGCTGCTCCCACGTCGTTGTTCCTGCCACGACTTTATCGCACTCGCTTAGCAATTTCCATGACCTCCAAGGTCATTAGTGCTTGACCGATCTCGTCATTGACCTCTCTCCTGCTTCCCAATAATCTCAGAAATCAAGAAGGTGAGGTCCAAAGAAACTTGCGCTGTTTTGAACGGCTGTGCTGGCAGGTTGCCAGCCGGCTGAAACCCAGTCGTGAATAAGGCTGAAACCCAGTCGTGAGTAAATGGGGGCGGCTGGCAACGACAGATGGTTTGCGATCTCGGGAGGAACTTCGGATGGATAAGAGGCAGAGTAGCTCACAAGACGAGGCGGCAATTCGCGATGTGGTTGAGTCCTGGGCAGCCGCCGTACGTCGCAGAGATTTTGAAGGGATACTGCAAAATCATTCTTCGGACATCGTGATGTTCGATGTTCCCCGACCATTTCAATCCAAGGGCATCGAAGCCTACAAGAAAACCTGGGACCTGTTTTTTTCCTGCTCCGGTGACCCGATCGTCTTCGACATTACTTCGATGACTATCACAGCGGCGAGCGACGTTGCCTTTGTCGTTGCAACGATGCATTGCACCGAACCTGGAGCCGACGGGGAGCGCCGAGGACTGGATTTTCGCCTCACGATCGGTCTGCGCAAAATCGGTGGTCGATGGACTATCACACACGAACACCATTCGGTCCCGGCGGAGGACTGACCTTGTCAGGCGGCTTACGTCTGATGAACGACGCTAGTAGTGACCACCGATCAATCGCTGGAGAGAAGCCGACTAATCGGGAGTTGACCGGGCACGCACCTAGGATTCTGGAATTTGAGAATAGAAGCCTAGACAACTATTGTCCGGACCGCGATGATTTATTCATCGCGTCAAACGCTGCGAGCGCCTCTTCTGGCCGGGCGCGGACCACGAAATCTTCCGTAAGATTCACCCAGCGCACCTTCCCCGACGGGTCGATTAGGAATTCCGCCGGTCGCGAGATGTCTGCACCGTCGCGTCGGCCGTGAAGGTGCACCAGATCCCACCTGCGAATCACGTCCTCCTGTGCATCCGAAAGAATCGGAAACGTGTAGCCCTGCGACCGACGTAGGTTTTCGGAATCCTCGGGAGAATCCACACTGACGGCCATCACTCGAATTTTCCTTGCATCGAATTCCGGCAACGCCCGCTCGAAACTCCGTAACTCGGAGTTGCAGAACGGTCACCAATATCCACGGTAGAAAATCAAAATCACGCCGGCTGCCTTGGCCGCGCTAGTCGCGGCGCGGGTTGTACTCTCTGGAGTGAACGGAGAATTCAACGCACCGGTTAAACTCACTGGGTGGTTCTGCGAATCCGGCAGCGTGAAATCTGGCGCCGTCTGGCCCACCTGCGGCGCGCCGTGCGAAGCGGGTAGTACATGCCGCGCGCCGATAAAAATGCCGTAGAGGAAAAATCCGCTGAACGCCAACGCTAGCACCGCGAAGACACTGCCGAAAATTTTGCCGCGAAACAGGTCCGAACGCTGGAATGCGCGCACAAGCCCCAAGGCGAGCAGCACCAACCCGAACGCGATCACCGGCAGGTTCGCCCACGGAAAATCGCGAAGCGCCGGGAAGCGAACGAAAAACAACGGATAGCTAATCACTCCCAGGAAAACCAGCGACGCGCCGGTCAACACTGCCCAGTTCCAGTTTCGTTTCATCGCTAACGCCTCTCCCTGCTCCACTCCAAGCAACTTCCAATCTGCCTGCCCGGGAGCGCGGATTTGAAACTTGTGCCCCTGAGTCTAGCCGAAAATGCTATTTCGTGAGAAGCGCGGTCGAGCGCTGCCACTCGTGGGTGCGTTCTTCGAGGGAAGCGGAAGAGCTCAAAATCATGAATCCGATGGGCGTCCCGCCACATCTGTAATGACTGCTACACATCTACCGAAAGGAGCAAATCGTGGGAAAGCTTGAGGGTAAGGTTGCAGTCATCACGGGTGGATCGAGCGGTATGGCGCTGGCCACTGCCAAGTTGTTCGTTGAAGAAGGCGCCTACGTTTTCATCACGGGCCGGAGGCAGGAGGCGCTCGATGAGGCCGTTAAGCTGATTGGCCGGAACGTGTAACCGGCGTACGCGGCGACGCGGCCAATCTCGACGACCTAGACCGCCTGTTCGATATAGTCAAGCGGGAGAAGGGCAAGATCGACGTCCTGTTCGCGAGCGCTGGCACGGGCGAATCGGTCAAACTGGGCGAGATTACCGAGCAGCACTTCGATGCCGCCTTCGGCCTGAACGTGCGCGGTACGCTGTTTACGGTTCAGAAGGCGTTACCGCTGTTCAACGATGGCGGATCGATTTTCATGACCGGGTCAAATGCTTCGGTGAAAGGTTTTCCTGGTTTCAGCGTGTATGCGGCGAGCAAGGCGGCGTTGCGCTCATTCGCACGCACGTGGCTCAACGAACTGAAGGGCAGGAAGATCCGGGTGAACGTGCTTGTCCCAGGGCAGGTCGCCACACCGATTCTGGAACAAGTTTTCGACGAGGAGACGAAGCGGCAGTTCGAATCCCTGATCCCGCGGGGAAAGATGGGTCGTCCTGAGGAGATTGCGACGGTCGCGCTGTTTCTTGCTTCAGACGACTCCAGTTACGTAAATGGGGTGGAGTTGTTTGTTGATGGCGGCACCTCGGCAATCTGAATCGGCGGATCTCGGTGAGTGCATAATCGCCGAGTCGCTTAATCACTTCGATAGATATTGAGAGTCGAAGCTGAGGAAAGTACAGCGTGGTAGGAGTTTATATGGCAGACATTGAGACCCTTATTAAGCGGGCGTACTCCGCATTCAACAAGCGCGACATCGACGGCGCATTAGCACTGATGACCGAAGACGTGAACTGGCCCAAGGCTTCGGAGGGCGGAAAAGTTGTCGGAAAGGAGGAGATCCGCGCCTATTGGGCTCGACAATGGAGCGAGTTCGATCCCCATGTCGAACCGCTGGCAATCACCGAGGGAGACGGAGACAAGGTTCGCGTCAGGGTGCACCAACTCGTCAAGAGTCTTCAAGGGGATGTTCTGTCGGACGGCGAAGTTCTCCACGAATTCACCGTGAAGACAGGTCTTATCGCAGCTATGGATCTTGGGGATGAGGCCGATCCAACTGCTGGTCCGTCTGCCGCGTTCGCACATCAGCCGCCAGTCGTTGAAATTCGATCACTTGCACCCGACGATGACGCCACTGCATTCCGGACGCTAAATGAAGAGTGGATCACACACTATTTCACTCTTGAGGCCAAAGACCGCGAGACCCTCAACGACCCTGTAAATTCTATTCTCCTGAAAGGCGGTCTTATCTTCATGGCCTACGCCGGAGCCGGAGCCGAAGCCGTCGGATGCGTTGCGCTGATCCCCATGAGAGATGGCGTCTACGAGCTTTCCAAGATGGCGGTTTCTCCGCATCTGCGCGGTAGAGGAATCGGCCGCCGCCTGCTTCAGCACGCCCTTGTGCAGGCCAAATGCCTCGGCGCCAAGTCTCTGTTCCTTATTCACTTATACGAGTCGGTCGGCTTTCGTCACGTGAAACCTGAGACCCTTCCGCCAATGCCCTATTGCCGCGACGATGTCTTCATGGAAATGCCGCTGGGTGAGGTTCGCAATGTGGGCCATTGCCCCGAGTCAGCCAGTTTCGGTGGGGCGCCGATCGGTGAGAGGCAATAGATTGTCACCAATGGGGTGTGCGTTAAAGCTCAGTAACCCAGATGGCGGAGGGCCATCTGGGCGGTTCGCTTGAGTTCTGCCTTAGTCGAACCATTTGCTGCCTGGATGGAGAGACCAGAGATGATCGTCGACAGATACCTTGTGTAATCATCCACGTTGACCTCCTTCGGCAACTCTCCGCTCTTCCGCGCTTTAACAAAGCGTTCCCTCATGACGGCTTCATTCTGTTTACGTATTTCGGTCATGATATCCCTCGCCGGAGTAGCGTCTACACTACAGCCCACCGCCCCCGACAGCGTCATGCACCTCGCCGGATGGCCGGGCGTGGTGAGAAACGCAACCGTGTTGTCGAAGAGTGCGCGAACAACCTTTTCGAGTGTCGGTTCCTCCAGGGCCTTACCTGCGTATTGCGCTCGCATTTCCAGATAGCGCTTTACCGCGAGCTGAAACAACGCGTGCTTGTCACCGAAAGCTGCATAGATGCTCGGCGGGTTTAGACCCATTGCCTGGGTAAGATCGGCCATAGAGGTACCTTCAAAGCCCCGTTCCCAAAAAAGCAGCATTGCAGCCTCTAGCGCCGCGTCTTTATCAAAGCTGATTGGTCGACCGGTCTTTCCGTTCCCTGTTTTCATAATCTTTTTCGCCACTCCAATATTAGAGTCCACAATCGTGAATCCGATGCGCCATCCCCCACATCTGTAGTGAGTGTTATACATGTAGCACTGACCAGTCAAATTAAAGAGCGGCAAGGGGCCGCGGAACGAGAAAACAATGAAAGTTCTTGTTGTAGGCGCAACGGGTTTGGTAGGCAGTGAGGTAGTTAAGGCGCTGCTTCAGCGCGGAGCGGAGGTGCGGGCCTTCACTCGCAAGCAGCCCAAGCCGGGTACGTTTCCTGGCGCGGTGGAGATCGCTCTCGGCGACCCTCAAGTGACGACCAAACTGCTGGTAACAAAGTTGCGAAACTAGTTGAACGACTCGGTCTTGCACCACTATGGCTAGGGAGGCTTACGGACGGCGGCTTACTAGTCCAGGCGCGAGGGAACACCTGGGCTCAACTGATTTTTCAGGATCTCTTCAAGAAGGAGGAAAGGGAAAATGTATGACCACGTGATTTGGCCCGAACAATACGACCCACGGCATTCCGCCATCTATGCGCTCAACGACATAGACGTGAAAGCTCCGCCCGAAGTGGTTTGGAAGTTGCTACAACGCATCGCTTCCGCCAGTGCTCGAAACATTTATTACTTCCGCGAGCCCGACCAACCCGGCCGTGGATCGGGGCATTAAGCTGCGGATGGCTGTTGATGCACGTGCTCTGGATTTTGGCCGTACTTATTCCGGAAACGCGTCGACGCATCTCGGGCGATAGGCTTGCCATGGCCAAACCCGGCAGCATCGAATGAGAGACTGGCAAGCGTGCGCTGGCTCACGCGACCTTGCTCCAAGTTCTCGAAGCCGACGGGATCACCGAGGCCCATGACGTTCGTGCACACATCAGCGGCGAACAGCATTCGTCCGAGACGCCACAGCAGCGCGACCTGTCCGGCACAATGCCCGGGGACATGAATTACTTCGAAGCCACCTGCGACGGGCAGTGTTTCCCCTGGGGTCAAAGGCTGGTCGATGGCAACCGGGTCCAGTCGCTCGTCGGGATGGAAGAACAGATTGCACAAAACTCGCCCCAACGCACCGGGCGCCGGCGTCATCGGCCGAAAAGGACCTCCACTCTCGGCGATCGGGATGTCGAGCGGGTGCATGTAGGTCCTCGCAGCGGTTCCCCGCACGATCGCGGCAGCGCTGCCGATATGATCAAGGTGGGCGTGAGTGAAAACGAGGTGCTTGAGCTGGTCTGGTGAGCGGCCAAGCTCGCGGATCGCCCCGAAGACCGCTGACTCCTTGCCCGGGAAACCGGCGTCAATCAACGCCAACTCGTCGTCGCCCTCGATCAAGAAGGCGTTTGCAAACCCCATTGGAACGATATGCACACCTTGGATCACCCGCTTCACAGCCAGTAAGCTCCCCGTTCGGTAGTTGATGCCCTAGCGACTTTTAGGGTTGGAAGACAACCGAGATATGGGCGAAAGAGTTCTTACGAAATTTGTAACTTTTTATGACATTATAACATCATAATGTATAAAAAAGAGCCAAAGTGTTCGAAGTTCGCTCTTCACGCTTCGGTCGTTCGACAAATCAGAGAAATAGAGAGGCTTTTAAATATGAACCAACGTACTCAATTATTGGCACAGCAAGGCAACAGCCGTCCCGCATTTCTACGCAGCCGTCTTGCATCCTTGGCAAGACCTTCGGTGGCTTTTTGGGCTCCTATTCCGCTACGGCTGATTGTTGGCTACGCTTTCATGGAGCATGGCTTCGCGAAACTATCGAGGGGGCCTGAAGCCTTCGCCGCCATCCTGCATACGATGAGCGTGCCCGCGCCTCATCTCATGGCATGGCTCACCATTCTGACCGAACTCATCGGCGGTCTCGCCGTCCTGCTCGGAGCTTTTGTCCCTCTTGCAAGTGTGCCGATGGCCGCGGTTCTTTTCGTGGCGATGCTAACTGTTCATCTCCCCTACGGGTTCAGCTCGATCAAGCTGCTGAGTGTGATGTCCGGTCGGGCCCAGTTCGGGCCTCCGGGCTACGAACTTGACCTGCTCTATCTTTCGTGTCTTGCGGCGCTCGTATTAGGCGGTTCAGGGCCGATCGCGATCGACCACTATCTCAGCAAGAAGTGGGGGCCGCGTTCATAAAATCGCGCAGGATGTGGCATCAGGTCAAACGATATGTCCGCGTTGGATGAAACCGGATCTTCGGATGACCTGAATCCAGCACTGAGCAGAGCGGGCCGGAAGAAACAATTCATGGAAAATAAAACACCAAAGCGGATACTTATTGTAGGCGGAGGTTTTGCCGGGCTCACGGTTGCCATGGAATTGGAGAGAAGACTTGGCGGTGATCCTTCAGTCGAGATCGCACTGATCAATCGTGAGAACTTTTTCTTGTTCACACCGATGCTTCACGAAGTCGCCGCCAGCGATCTGGATCTCACAACAATCGTCAATCCTGTCCGCCAAATGCTGCGCCGTGTGAACTTCTTGGCAGGGGAAGTAGACAAGATTGATCTCGAACAAAAGACGGTCATTGTTTCCCATGGCTTCGATCATCATCCCCACACCCCTCGAATTCGATTTTCTGGTTTTCGGTCTAGTGTCCATCACGAACACCTATGGGCTTCCTGGAGTGCAAGAACACGCGCTCACGATGAAGTCGCTGGGTGATGCTATGCAAGTACGAAACCATGTGATCGCTCAGCTTGAGGAGGCGGACAGTGATTGTTGTGAGAAAAAGATAGAGTCGTTGTTGACATTTGTTGTGGCAGGCGGGGGTTTTGCCGGGGTTGAGACGGTCGCTGCTATCAACGATTTCGTCCGTCGAGCACTGCCGTCGTACCTCCATGTATCCGAAGACATGGTGCGAGTCATACTTATCCACTCCGGTCCAGTTATCCTGCCCGAGTTAGAGAAGAGCCTGGGTGTTTACGCTCAGAAAATCCTCGCCGGGCGCAAGGTCGAGATCCGCCTTAACACAAAGATTGAAAGCTTTTCGGGCGGAGCTATCCGATTGACTGACGGAACGATGATTCTTACGAACACGCTCGTTTGGACGGCGGGAACTTCCCCGAATCCTCTGCTCGAAACCATTCCGTGCGCGAAGGAAGGCGGCCGCCTGCTGGTGACGGAGTTTCTTGAGCTCCAAGGCTGGCCTGGTGTCTGGGCTCTGGGTGATTGTTCGGCTATCCCGGATCGGCTGACGGGTAAGTTTCATCCGCCGACCGCGCAACACGCGCTGCGCCAGGGCAAGATCGCAGCACATAACATTATCGCGTCCCTCCGCGGGGCGGAGAAGAAGCAGTTCGATTTTTCGACCATCGCACAGCTCGCAACGATCGGCCGGCGGACGGGTGTGGCCAACATCCTGGGCATTCACTTCTCAGGGTTTATCGCTTGGTGGCTCTGGCGAACGATTTACCTGTTCAAGCTCCCACGGTTCGAAAAGAAACTCCGCGTGGCTGGGATTCGACGCTTGATCTGTTCTTTTCAAGGATCTCGTTCAGTTTCTGGACGTTCGCGCGCCCGTGGTTTCGCGCCCAGAGGCACATCCGTCGCAGAGGTTCAAGACCATGCAGCCCGAACTGCCTAAGCCGGTTCCCTAAGGCCCGGACTCGACTCGTTATTGCATGACACTGGGCTCAGGGAATATGTCAATCAAGGGGAACCTTTCGGACAAGGCGCGTGACGAATTGGACGAGATCGCCCCGATAGTAGAGTGTTTCATAATCGACCGGACGGCTGCCTATTGAGTAGGAAGTTCTTTCAATGCGAAAAATCGGACTCCCTGGTTTCACTTTTAGCGCGCTGGCAACTTCGTTCGCAGCGGCCACTGCGTCCAATTTGTACTCAGCCTCAATCAGTGGAACATCGTATTTACGTTCCAGGAGCGAAAAGATCGGCTCGACCTTCAAATTGTTGGTGATGATCTTCTTGCCGATCTCCAAGGGCAAGTAGGTTTCGTCGTAGGAGAGGGGAACACTGTCTGCCAGGCGTACGCGACGAATTCTGACGACGTGCTCGCCTCTTGTGAGCCCAAGCTGTCGTGCCACAGTCGCGTTGGCAGGGACAATTTCCTTTCCAAACACCCGGGCCGTTGGCTTGCGGCCAAGAGCGTGCATATCTTCCACAAATCCGCTCAGCTCTTTAAGGTCCTGCGTGATCTTTGGCGCGGCGATAAATGTGCCCTTACCGCGACGGATCTCGACAAGACCGCGGCTCACAAGATTCTGAATAGCCCGACGGACGGTGATGCGACTCACCCCAAATCGTGCAATGAGGCTGTCTTCCGTCGGCAGTTGGTCGCCGATCTTGAGGGCTCCATTGGTAATCTCGCCAGCGAGGATTGTTTCGACCCGTGCATAGAGAAGAGAGTCATGCGCCGCTGACATGACGACATTATAACGTCGTACCGGTTTTACCTGAGTCTCGGCACGTTTTGTATTTTCGGAGGCGCATTCTTTGAAGTCTACCGTCGTTGGATGCGGCAGTTTCGGAAGGGATTGTGCTTACAACGAGCACAGCGGAGACCGCTTGAACTTCAGCAACGATCCTCGTGTTAAGGAATCACCGAGCTTCAATAAATCGACCAATGAGATATTCCCGGCAGGAATAGCGGGCGAGAAACGAAGTGATTGGGGACTGCCGTTCTTGGTCAGGCTCACGTAAATCCCTGGTGGGCCACCACGAGGCTGGTTTGCTTCCAGTTCACAAGAGCGGGGACCGACATTCGGATTCGCGAGGGCTCGATCAGCCGAGCTTTTGTCGGACGCTCCTGAGGATTTCCTCTGAGAATCGCGGATCCTGCACGGCGCGAGCCAGTACCACGCCACCCATCATCGCCGCCGCCCGAAAGATGGCTTCTTTCCGGTCCCCACCCTCAGCGGAGAGCATGTTCTCAAGTCCCTGCTCGAAGGCGGCTTTGAGTTCAGGGGTCGAGCGAGCCACCTCCTGCGCCAACGCTGCCATGGTGCAGCCGTCGTCTGGATTATCTCGGTGCCACCGGCTCAGGTACCGGTCAGCAAACGATCCTTTAGTGGTCTTGCCCTTGCTGCGCTGCACGCGACCTAGCGAAACTTCTTGGCCGTAGGCAACGGCAGCCGCCTGCAGTTCTTCCTTCGAACCGAAATGGGCATAGAACGCCCCGTGCGTCAGGCCGGCGGCCTTCATCACTTCGCCCACGCTTACATTCTCAAATCCCCGTTCACGGAACAGGCGGGAAGCCTCCTTCACGATCCGTTCATGTTTTGCAGCGGTCTCTTCGACTGGATAGCGCATAACTGTCTATGATGGTCACCATATCATATGCATGATGCCCATCATATTTGATGCCAATCGCGCAAAAAAGAGGCATCATGACGAGATCACCCATGCAAGATGCACCACACAAACGGATACTCATTCTTGGAGACGGGTTTGCCGGGCTCACGGACGCCATGGAGTTGGAGAAGAAACTCGCTCAGGATCCGCCGCAGGAATATGGGCATCCTGCCAGCTTCGCATTACGCAGGACGGACTGTTTGTCTGTCAGGTTGGCTTCCAACCCGGATTCGTAAGATGAGACGGCACGGATCGGAACAAAGATACGGAAAATCTGCCTTGTCGACAGAGTCGGGCTCTGGTTGCACCCAGCGAAGCTGAAGACGTAGACTCGCGTAAGTTGATGCGCGCCAGCCGACGGTGTGAGATGAGCTTTCTCAGCGAAGTTCAACTAGGGGACAAGTTCGGTCCTTTTCTCGTATTTCAGGAGGCTCTTGGGTTCATTCCCAATCTCCTTCGTGCTCAGACCCTTTTACCTCGTGCTCTCGAGGCTCAGGCGAAGCTTGAGAGTGCCGTGCGTCTACGGGAAGGAGCCATTTCCAGAGTACAGAAAGAACGAATCTTTCTAAGCATTGCAGGTGATCGACAAGAGACGTATAGCGTGGCCGTGGACAGTAAGGTCATGTCTTCGCTTGGCGTGCCGGACAGTCAAATCGATGACCTCTTGAACGAGTCCCATCACGCGGGCCTCTCCGCGCCTAACTTAGCCTCCCTGCAATTTTGTCTTAAATTAAGCCGCCACGCTCCGTCAGTCTGCTCGAAAGACATCGAAACACTGCGGGCATCCGGATTCAACGAGGAGTCGATACTTGAAGCCGTCGTTATGACTGCCTTGGCCGTCTACCGCTGCACGCTGTCCGTGGGTTTGGGTCCGGAGCCAGATTTCGGATCGCGGAAGATCGCTTCGACGAGATTTGTTCCACCGCGTGAGGGAGCGCCACATGGCTTGTTGTCCGACAATCATGAGGCAGCACGAAGATAGACACGATTTCAGTCTGAATAGATTCGAACGGGAGGCGACAGCGTGTCCTCGAGTCGATTTCATTTCTTTTAAAGGAACTCGTGGAAGACACGGAGTGTGTACGAAACTACGCGATTCAGTATGAACGCAAAGGAGAGAAGAACATGGCAAATGCGACGTATGAAGTCCAGGCTTCGCAGTTCAACATCGACCGTGCCTATTCGGGCCAGTGGACGATCATGTTCAGCAACCCGCCGATCAACATGTTTGTTCCCACAACGATCGTCGAATTGGGAGCGCTAATGACCGATATTGAGGGGGACCCGTCCGTGAAGGTCGTAGTGTTCCAGTCGGCGAATCCCGATTTTTTCATCGCCCATCTCGACGTAGCCAAGGCAGCTGAACGGCCAGAAGCGCTGGGCCTTTGGCGCGACTTTGTGCTGCGCCTTTCCTCCACGCCAGTCGTGAGCATCGCGAAGATTCGGGGCCGCACGCGCGGCATCGGGAACGAGTTCGTGCTGGCCTGCGACATGCGCTTCGCCAGCCGGCAAAGCGCCCTGTTCGGCAACCCAGAGGTCGGCGTGGGACTGGTCCCGGGCGGCGGAGCGCTGGAATGGCTCCCGCGTTTGGTCGGCCGCTCTCGGGCACTTGAGATCGTGCTTAGCGGTGACGACTTCGATGCTGATATCGCCGAGCGTTACGGCTGGGTGAACCGCACGCTGGACGATGAAAACCTCGACTCGTTTGTCGATACTCTCGTCGGGCGTCTGGCCTCGTTCGACCGTGAAACGCTGGCCGCGGCGAAGGCCCAGGTCAATCGGTTCGGGACGCCGACAGCTACCGAGCTTCAGTCGAGCATCGACTTGTTCTTCCCACTGCTGGCTTTGCCCGGTGCGCAGGCGCGCCGCGCGAAGCTTCGTGATATGGGTTACGGCGTTCGGAGCGACTTCGAATTGAACTTCGGCCGGTACCTCCCTTCGTTCGGGCGGGCGAACGACCACGACACGGATACGCCGCCCGGTGCGCCAAAAGGCAAAGCCGGTTCTGAGTGAGAGATCACATTCGGAGTCGCGAACCGGATGATGTCTGTCGGCTACAACTCTGTACATCATTTTTTCACCTGCGAATTCATGAACACCGTTCACAGCAGTGCTACGCCTGAGCTCAGCCACTCGCGCTGGATGAACAAGCGACCATTTTGCGGGGGTCTCTCCCGACCGGATAGCGCATAAACTTTTTCTGCATCCTCCATCTATGATGGTCATCATATATCATGTATGACGTTCATCATATTTGATTGGCCGATTGCAACAAACAAGGAGGCATTATGAAGCTCACAGGGAAGAAGGCTCTTATTACCGGAGGCAACAGCGGCATCGGCTTGGCCACAGCACGTCTTTTCATTGCGGAAGGCGCGCAGGTCGCCATTACCGGTCGCGACCAGAAAACGCTGGATGAGGCGGTTCGAGAACTCGGACCAAACGCGCGTGGCTACCGCGCAGACATCACTGTTGCGGAAGATCGCAAGCGGCTCTTCGCAGCCCTGGCCAAAGATTTCGGGAAGCTCGACATTGTCTTTGCCAATGCAGGCATCTCCGGCCGGACTCCTACCGGCTCGACCGACGAGGCCATTTTTGAGAACGTGATCCACACCAACCTTAATGCGGCTTTCTTTACGGTAAATTCAGCGGCCCCTCTGCTGAACGATAACGGCAACGTCATCTTTAATGGGTCGGTACATAACTATCTCGGCCAACCTGGCGTCGCCGCATATGCAGCCACCAAGGGCGGTATCGTCGCGATGGCGCGTTCCATCGCCGCCGACCTTGCTCCGCGCAACATTCGGGTGAATGTCGTCGCACCGGGCGCAACCAAGACTCCTATTTGGAAGCGCGGGCCGCGCGCTTCCATATCTGCAGATCAGTCCGCCAAGTTGGCGGAGTTCTTCTCGTCTGCCATTCCGCTGGGCCGTTGGGGCGAGCCGGAAGACGTTGCCAAAGCCGTGCTGTTCCTTGCCTCGGACGATTCCTCATACGTCAACGCAGTCGAGCTGATAGTGGATGGGGGAGTCACGGGTGCCCCGTTTGGAGCTCCCATTCTTCGCGGCTGACCGCACAGAGTTAAGGCATAGAGCTAACGTAGGAGGGAAAACAGAACCATGAGGGAAACAGCAATTTTTAGCAACGCATCCGGCGATCTTTACAACGGAGTTCGGATGTTCACGACGCCGGAAAGGAGGTAGTTTGCTGGAACAGCTGCGCGCCACGTATCAAGAGCTTGGTCGTGAGGACCAACGGCTAGTCAAGAACCTTCTCGTGACGTTATCGAGGAGCAACAGCAATTTACTGTGCCGGAAAGAGAGCACTAATCGAAGCGGTACTTGGACGGAGAGAGAAACAAGAATCAAGGAGAAAAAAATGACCATTACGGAGAAAGAAATGAAAACTTCACAAATGTACCGAGCTGATTCCGCGCCTCAGGCGCCCAAGTCAGCGCTCCGAGGCCTGATGCAAGTTCTCGGATTAACCCTTCTCGCGTGTACGCTCGTCCTCGGTGTGACCGGTTCTGCAAGCGCCGGCGGGCCTCAAGACGAAGCAGCCGTTCGTGCGCTCGGAGATAACTTCGCTAAGGCTTTTCTTCAGAAGAATGCCGAAGTGCGAGCATCGCTATTTGCCGAAACTGGAACCTTCGTGACGCCGCAGGGTAACTTTCTACAAGGGCGGGTCGCAATGGTGAACGACTTCGGTCAAGAGGCGCAAGCCGTCATCGGCAACACGCAAGCGGCGTTCTCCAACTACCGGATCCGCTTCATCAATCCCGATGTCGCGGTCACCGACGCGCTCCTTACCTTGCACAATGTCAACGGTCCGGACGGGACGGTCATCCCCGTGATCCCAGTCAACTTTTTCTACGTGGCCGTCCGCCACGGGGGTCAATGGCTGATCGAGGACGGGCGCGCGCATTTCGCACCCGCGCCGCCTAATGGCATGACCGATCATGCCATGGCCGATCATGGGATGACCGATCACATGGCCGCTCACAACTAACGTGGAGAATACTTGTGCCACATTCCACGCAGCTCGATAACGAACGAATCGCTACCGGCACGCCGGAGTCTGAAGCCGGCATGCTCGTAGTTCGCAGGCACCACCTGCTGGTGCGGTGCAGCCATTGGCTGAACGTACCAATCCTTCTGGGCCTCATCCTGAGTGGCGCGATCAAGCTTGCCGCGCAAATACTCGTAATAGTCCTCAGGTACATCGTTCTTCGGAAATCGTCGGAAGAAGCTGCGAAGCTTCAATGTCTCATGCGCGAAAGGTTCCTTTTCAATGGAAAGTGCGATGCGAAATGCAGGGTTGCCGCGTTCGTCTCTGAACGCGCTGAAGCCCTCGCCAAGACCGCCCAGCCCGACAAATAAATCCAGAACCGGAATCATAGATGGCACGATACTAGGCAAACCACGACTGCGGCAATCATCAAGGTATTTTCTAGGAAACACAACCGATGTCGGAGAGATCGTCAGAAGTCTCTGTGTTCACGTAGTTCGTCTCGAAACCATCACCAAGATCAGGCGCGGTTGCGCGAAATATGAAAGCACTGAAAGGCAGCGCGGAAGAAAAGGCTCTGCTCCAACGCTACACCCGCCAACTCGATGCCCAGGAAGATCGCCTGAACACGTTGAACAAAGAAATCGCTTACCTGCAAGAGAAGCAAAACCAGGCCCGAAACCAGCTCGACCAGATCGTCCAGCAGATCACCATCGACGAGAACTTTTAGACCGAGCTACCATAGGAGTGCCGTCACGCTACGACACCAGTTGCTTACCGCCAGAAGCAAAGGCGGAGGGGTCAACGCGATCCTTGTCACCCTGAATGCATTTCATCGACGAATCGCGGTCGGCAAATCCCCGCTCAAACTGGACGTAGGGCGGGGAAGCAACCAAGAAGCAACGATTGTATGGCGAATTTCGTGAAGCGGATCTGTCTATTCGTCGCCAGGGATCGGCTGAGGCCTCGAGTACGTGGTTTTGGCGATGGTTTGTTTCTTCCCGGCGAGAATCTGTTTCGCTTCCTCGCGAACCTGATTGTATGGCGGTTCACCGTCATAGAAACCGTAGGTTGAATGCGAGTCCCTGTCGTAGCCGTCGAGAGAGAACTTTCGGCCGCCCGCAGCAGCTTCCTTAGGGTGCTCCTTGGCCCACGCTGGCTGCTCCAGCGCATCGGACTCAAGCGTGACACAGAAGACCTCTTTTCCGGCACTGTTGAAAACTTTGAACCGATAGCGTTCGCCGTAGTACCCTTGGATTTTAGGAAACTCAGCAACCTCAATCCTCTTGTCACCTGCGTCGAACGTCTCGAACACATAATTGAAATTGTCAGGCAGTTTGCCCGCGCGTTCCAGTTCCGAGATATGTTTACGAACTTCGTCGCGCTCGGGGGCCATTCCGGCCAGCGTGAAGGCGCGAATCAACCCCGACACATTGTGATGCTCGTCTGGCTGCAACTGGAGCGCATGTTTAAAAGAGTCAATGGCCGCCGGATAGTCATTGAGCCGCATTGAGCAATTGGCTGCCACATTGTAGGCCACGATGTCGCGTGGGTCAGCGGCAATCACCTGACGGAAAATGCGAAGGGCGCCAACGTAGTCGCCTTGCCGGAAAGCGTCGATACCTTGCCGCCTCAGGATACTGAGCTCGGTCGGTGCAGCCTCCGTTGCCCCCTTTGTAGAAGCTGGGTTGGATTGCGGCGGGGCTTTGGGAGCAGCAACCACAACCGCGGCAGCACTCGTCGGATTTGTCGATGGCGCAGCAATGACAATCAGCGCGGTGGCAAGAACAACACGCCCCGTCAACATTCTTTCCTCCGGTCACGAATGGCTGAGCTGAGAGTGTAATTTTAAGATGATGGTTCTAGCAACAATCGTCTGCTGACCTGTGCCTTTAGATAAGGGGGAACAACCAACCGAGAATTGCCTTCAGTGCCACCTGTTCCTGCCCGAAGCCTAAGCCTGAAGTACACTTATCTCCAGATGTCCACAAACCTATCCCGCCTGCGCCGCTGGTTTGCCGGCGCCATTATTGTCGCCGTGCTGCTGGTCGCGGGAGCATATTTCTATGCTCGTCATCGGGTGCTGAACGCCCTGAAACAAGTTCCAGAGAAGATCGGCCTCGAAATCAAGCAAAGCGCCACCGGTTTCACCGTCTCCAAGTCCGAGCAAGGACGCACCCTGTTCACCATCCAAGCCAGCAAAGCAGTGCAATTCAAGCAGGGAGGACACGCCGAACTTCACGATGTGCAGATTACCCTCTACGGAAGCGATTCCAGCCGCTTCGACCAGATTCGTGGCGCCGATTTCCAATACGATCAGCCCTCCGGAAACGTCATCGCCGAAGGGGAAGTCCAAATGGATCTGCGGTCGAATCCGCAAGGTCTGACGAATCCCGACCAATCGGCGCCCCAGGATCTAAAGAATCCCATTCATCTTAAAACCAGCGGCCTCATATTCAACCAGAACACCGGCGACGCACGCACGAAGGAGAAGGTCGACTTCGATCTGCCTCAGGGCAGCGGATCGGCGATAGGCGTGAGCTACGTGGCTAAAACCAACCTGCTCACGCTGCAATCGCAGGTACATCTCACGCTTGAAGGAGCTGCCGCTGCGACAATAGACGCCGCCCGCGCAACCATCACCAAGGACCCGCACCTGGTCGCGCTCGATCACCCACACTTGCGCAGCGGTACCCGTCAATGCGACGCCGACCAGGCCACACTTTTTCTCCGTCCCGATAACACGCTGGACCACGTCCTGGCGCAAGGCAACGTGCTCGTCAATGCCGACACCGCGCGGCCGGCGTCTGGTTCTCAGGCTGCAGAAGCCCGATCCGAGCAACTCGAACTCATCATGACGAAGCAGCAAACTCTGCTGCGAACGGCTATCTTCTCCGGAAACGTCCAATTCCACGTCGCGCCCGCAGAATCGATGGTGGACGGACATCCTCACCCATCTAACGCGAGCAAGGATCCGGTCACAGACGAAACGCCAAAAGAGTGGCCCATGCAAGGCAAAGCTGGCCGCGTCGTCCTCGACTTCGCCGGAAAGAATCTACTGACCAAAGTACACGCCGAAGACCACGTGAAGTTGCTGCAACATCAAAATCCAGCCAGCCCCTCAGCCAGTGCACAAGATTTGGAGCTAACCGCACCCGGCATAGACTTTTCCCTGGCCAACAAGCAAAACCGCCTCGATCGAGCCGTAACCTCCGGCACTGCGCAGATCGCAATTCGTCCCACCACCGGCAGCGGATCACAAACCCTGATCACAGCAGCAAAATTCGACGCCCGCTTCGACGACACCGGACAACTCACGTCAGTTCACGGCGCACCCGATGCCCGCATCATCAGCCAGAATCCCGGCCAACCCGATCGCGTCAGCACCAGCCGAGCCCTCGACGCCACCTTCCAACCAGGCAGCGGCATCCAAACCCTCGTGCAGCAAGGAAACGTCACTTACATCGATGGAGAGCGCAAAGCCTGGGGCGACCGCGCCCGCTATACTCCAGCCGATCAAGTCCTGATTCTCAACGGCTCTCCGCGGGTGACGGACGGCGGCATGGCCACGACCGCGAACTCCATGCGCCTGAACCGCGCCACCGGAGACGCCTTCGCCGAGGGCAACGTAAAAACCACCTACAGCGATCTCAAGCCCCAGCCCAATGGCGCGCTGCTATCTTCGTCCAGTCCTATTCACGTCACTGCCCGCTCCATGACCGTTCACGGCACTTCGGCCATCGCTCTCTACACCGGAGACGCTCGCCTCTGGCAGGATGCAAACGTGGTCGAAGCCCAGTCGATTGAATTCGACCGCGACCACCGTTCCATGATTGCGCTCGGATCAGACACATCGAAAAACGTTTCGACGATCTTGGTCCAAGCCAACCGATCAGAGCCAAGCGCGCAAGCAAAACCCACCGTGATCGCCATCACGTCCACTCGCCTGACCTACGCCGACAGCGACCGCAAGTCCCACTTCGAAGGTGACGTCGCGGCCAAGGCAGCCGACATCACCATCACCGCCAAGAAAATCGATGCATTTCTCCAAGCCCGCGGCCCCGCCAACCTACCGCTTTCCGAAGCCGGAAAACTCGAAAAGATCGTCGCGACGGATCAGGTTGTCATCACCGAGCCAAACCGTCGCGCCACCGGCGATCTCCTTATTTACACGCCTCTGGACGACAAATTCGTTCTGACTGGCGGACCGCCTAGCATTTTTGATGCCGAACACGGTCAAATTACCGGCGTTTCGTTGACTTTCTTTAGACACGATGATAGGGTGCTGGTGGAAGGCAATAATTTATCCCCCACGGTCACCCAAACACGAGTGGCACGATAAATGCGTACACTGGCCACCGACGAAATCGGCAAATCCTATCGTAGCCGTCGAGTTGTAAATGGGGTCAGCCTTCGTGTAGAACAAGGCGAAGTCATTGGCCTGCTTGGACCTAACGGCGCCGGCAAGACCACAACCTTCTACGCCATCGTAGGCCTGATCCCCCCAGACACCGGACGCGTCCTGATCGACGACGACGACATCACCCACGTCCCTATGTATCTCCGGGCACGTCAGTACGGCATCAGCTACCTCCCACAAGAAGCTTCGGTCTTCCGCAAGCTGACGGTAGAAGAGAACATTCTCGCCGTTCTCGAAGCGCAATCCATCTCCTGGCACGAGCGCCGCGAGAAAATGGAGAAGCTGATCGATCAATTAGGATTGGAGCATATCCGGCAAAACCGCGGCTACGCCCTCTCCGGAGGCGAACGTCGCCGCGTGGAAATAGCCCGCGCTCTTTGCATCAACCCGACATTCATTCTGCTGGACGAGCCGTTTTCCGGCATTGATCCCATCGCCGTGCTCGACCTGCAAAAGATTATCAGTGATCTGAAAGCCAGCGGCATCGGCGTGCTGATCACCGATCACAACGTGCGCGAAACGCTATCAGTAACCGATCGCGCCTACATAATTAACGAGGGCCGGATCTTCCGCCAAGGCACGCCCGAGCAATTAGGAGGCGACCCGGAAGTCCGGCGCGTCTATCTGGGTCAGAGTTTTTCGCTAGTTTGAAATCAGTCGTTGGTCGTTAGTCGTTGGTCGTTGGCAGACCAAGGCGAACGACGAATGACCAACGACCGACGACCAAGGACCAAAGACCAACGACTGAATTTATGGTTCTGCTGCAACACAAGCTAAGTCTAAAAGTCTCCCAGAGACAGATCCTGACCCCGGGCCTCGTCCAGATGGTCAGCGTCCTCGCGCTCAACAAACTAGAGCTCCGGGACATGATCACCGCTGAAATGGTAGAGAACCCGGTCCTCGAAGAACTGGAAGAATCCGTTCCCCTGCTCGACGACGTAGATCGCCGTCAGGAAGACCGCGACCGCGCCCCGGTCGAAGAAAGCCCTACAGCCGCCGCCGACGCCGAGAAAAAAGATCCATTCGAAGAGATCGATTTCGGCTCCTTCTTCCAGGACTATCTCGATCCCGGCTACCGCAGCTCCCGCGAAATGGAGGACATCGAGCGACCCTCCTTCGAGAATTTCCTCTCCAAGCCCGGTAGCCTGACCGACCACCTGGTTTGGCAACTCGGTTCCATCTCTATGCGTCCAGAGGTGCAGGAAGCCGTCGAACTGATCATCGGCAATCTAAACGAGGACGGCTACCTGATCGCCAGTGACGAAGAGTTGCTCGGCGTAGCACCGCCCGCGGCCCCGGAGTCCGATGCCGCCGTCGCCGAGAATCTTTTCAAAGAAGCCGCAGCCCTCGGCCTGAGCTCCACCGAGCAAGCTGCCTCCGATGGTTCCGCGGAACTGGATTCGTCGGAATTTGACGCTCTCGAGACCGATTTGCCAGAGTCCGTCTCAACTGAGTCCGTTTCTAACGACGTTCTCCTCGCGGCAATCGATTCCTCGGAACCAGAAAACATCGTGGCTGCCGATTTCCCCGAAGCGTCCGCATGGAGCGAACCCTCGCCATCGCCGGAGACCGGCCCAGTCGAAACCGCGCTCCCAGCGACCAAACCAGCTCCAGCTCCAGCGCCGCGTCCCACATTCGCGACCAACTTCAATCTCGCTGACCTCCACGAAGCCATCGAAGTAGTTAGACAGCTGGACCCACCCGGAGTGGCATGCCGCGACCTTCGCGAATGCCTGCTCTACCAGCTGCGCTATCACCAACAGCAACACGAATTGCACAAGAACGGCAACGGAGAATCCGCTACTCAAACCCTTACCGATGCTATCGCGATCGTAGATCAACACCTGCGCGCGGTGCAGAACAAACAACACAAAGAAATCGCCCGCGCCCTGGCTCGCCCAGTAGAAGCAATTCAGCAAGCGCTGGATTACATCCGCACCCTCGACCCCCGCCCCGGTCTGCGCTACAACAAAACCCAGCCGCGCCTGATCGAACCCGACGTAGCCTTCGTGAAGCACGGAGACGAGTGGCTGGTCGTCATGAACGACGAAGACGTCCCGCAACTCCGCCTGAATCCAGCGTACAAGCGTCTGCTAACCAAAGACACCAACGACAAAGACACCCGCAACTACGTCAAAGAGCGTTACAAGAGCGCGATCCAGCTGATCAAGAACATCGAGCAGCGCAAACAAACCATCGTAAAAGTTTGCTACAGCATCCTGGCCCGCCAACAGGATTTCCTCGAAAAAGGAATCGACCAGCTGAAGCCAATGATGATCAAGGAAGTCGCCGAAGAAATCGGCGTCCATCCGTCCACCGTAAGCCGCGCCGTCTCCAGCAAATATGCCCACACTCCCCAAGGCGTCTTCGAACTGCGTTACTTCTTCAGCGAAAGCGTAAACGGCCCCCAGGGCGGCAACACATCGCTGCTGATCCTGAAGCGCCGCGTCAAGAAACTAATCGAAGAAGAAGATCCCGCCAGACCGCTAACCGACGAGCAGATCACCCGCATCCTACAATCGCAGGGCATCCAAGTCACTCGCCGCACGGTCGCAAAGTACCGGGAAGATATGCGCATCCCGAGCACCCACCAGCGCAGAGTAAAGAAGTAACGGCTTGCCACCCGAAGGGCTTTTGCGGTCGAACAATCATATTTTTGGGTGGCGCAGCGGTTCAGCGCTGCGATCAATACCTTAAACAGAGAGGGCTTTAGCCCCTGAGGTCAAAAGCTTCCCACTAGCTCCAAATGCAGTGCCCAGACAGCATAGAGATCGAACCCAAGGAGGGGCGCTCATGAACGTGGAATACACCGGCAGACACTTCGAAGTCACTCCCGCCGTCCGCAAGGACGTAGAATCCGGCCTAATCAAAATCCGCAAAATCCTGGGCAACAAATTCGAGACCAAGGTCGTCCTCGCGGTCGAGAAGCACCGGCACAAAGCCGAGATCACGATCAATCCACGCAACAGTCTCCTGGTCGGACTAGCCCAGGCCGGCGACATGTCCTCCGCCATCAGCGAAGCTTTGGAGCATCTCGAAAAGCAAGCGGTCAAATATAAGACTCGCTGGCGCACCAAAAAACGTCACAACCACAAAAGCCCGAATCCCAAAAGTCAGAGTTCAAGAACCTCCGGAAAATGGGACGGCGAAGCACCCCAGGAAAAGGTGGCGCTAGCCGTCGGCCTCTCCAAACCAACCTCCGTCGACGTGGTGGTGCACAAGTTTCCCGCCGTAGCCCGCACCACCGAAGTGCACCTCGTCCGCTCCGAGGATGCCGTCGCCCTCCGCCCCATGACCCTCGAAGAAGCCATCAAGGAAGCCCACTTCCGCGATCGCGACGTCTTCGTCTTCCGCGATCCCAAAGGCAAAATCATGATCCTGCACCGCACCCGCGACGGGAAAATGGAACTAATCGAAGCCCCATAAAGCAAGTGTGTCGCGGGCGTCCTCGCCCGCGTCCCTCGCCAAGACCACACGGGGACGCTGCCCACCGACGTCCTCCCGAGCAAACCTCGGAAGCTCGCGCGCGAACATCAATTACAAATCACCCCGCATAGCGTATGATTCTCCTCGCCGTTTCCCCCAAACCCTAACTTAAAGGAGATCTATGAAAACGCTATTCCGTCTCGCCGCCTTTCTGTTGTTGCTCGCACCCGCAGTTCTGGCTCAAGAACACTACACCGAAGGCCCAGTCTGGCGAGTCTCGCTGGTCCGCGTGAAACCCACCCAGATGGACGCCTATCTCACCAGCCTGCGCCAATCCAGCAAGCCATTACTCGAGGAGGAGAAAAAAAACGGAACCATCGTGGATTACAAGTTGTTCCTCAAGGAGACCAAGAACAACCCCGAAGACTGGGATGTCTGCCTCGCCATTGAATACAAAAACCACGCCGCCATGGACGGCCTGGCCGCAAAAGGCGAGATGGCTCGCGACAAAATCCTCGGCGGCAAACAACCCGCTCAACAGCTCACAGAAAAGCGCGCCGAGATCCGCGAAGTAATCAGCTCCGAACTCCTGCAAGAGATTATTCTCAAATAAGAACCGCTGTCATTCCAAGGAAGCGCAGGCCTCCGCCAAGCGGAGGCCTGCCAGCGAACGATCTCTGTGCTTGGAACGACCCGCATCAAGCTCTGATCCAACGACGCTACCGGGCGAGACCTTGTGTGGCCAATGGATCACCTCGGGAGCGGGTTTCAGGCGTTTTGAGTGCTATGGCCTGTTATCAAGAGTGACCGTAGAAGTTTTTCTAATTCGGAGCTAGAGTACAACTTATGAGCACGTTCCTGCGCGTTTTGGCGACTACTTCGCGCAATCACGTCTCATCATGACTACTGAACCCGTTCTCCTCCGGACCCGGAAGGCCTGGTTAATTCTTTCGAGAACCCGGCCACAAGTATGTCGAACTCGTCCGCCCTTTCGCGCCCACACGTTGCTTCGATAGCGGTGAGCAAGGTGCCGGTGAGTGCATTGAAACCGACGCGGAGGTCAGAAGGTGCGAGGTTATTCATTGTCTGGCCTACTTCGACGGCCAAACGGCGGATTCTTTCGGGCCGGTCTTCAATCGTCACAGGTTTTGGCTGCGTTTTTGCCGCCAAAAGGCGCTGGATGAACCGGCGAGCTTTCATAGGCCGACCGCGAGGCCCTTCCACCGGAATCAAGCGTCCTACTGGCAGATCACGCTCCGTCGGTTCCAAGAAGCTGCTCACCTCATCGGAAAAGCGAAACGCAAGCTTGTCGAACTCGTCCTTTTCGCCGTACCGCTTTCCGAGGACATTGAGCATCAATGCGGTAAGCGCGTCTAGTGCGTCGGCCAGGCTAGTTTGTCGCTTAGCCAGAAGTTCCGTGACCTCACGCTGCAAGCGTAGTTTTTCAGGCTCTTCGCCGCCGCGTTCGTGTACCCGAACCCATTTGCCAGTCCGATTTACATGCGTTTCTATTCTCGTTTCTATTTTTCACTCCATATTCACTCTCGGCCGCATTTTAACGATGATGGAGAGATAGTCAAGTGATTCAAGATCACACGAAAACGGTAAATTCAATTACACCCGGGCAGGACTCGGTGAGTCATTTGGTGTAAAATCGCCGTTACACTTATTGACGCAGGCCAGCCAATTCTCAAAGAGATATGGCCGCACTGTCACCACCAACCGGGGAGCCTTGCGGCATACGTCATTCCACGTTCTCCTGTCCGTCGTCCCACATGTGGACCTGGATTCGCCAGGAACCGTCGGGCATCTTCTTCATCACGTTGAGATAGGTTCCGGGATGAAAGTGCCGGTGCGTTGTGCCGTCCGTCACGGTCCAACCCACGGCATCCAACCCGCGCGCGAACGCCATTGTTTCGTTCCCGCTAACTTGGTCGACAGTGATGTCCAGTTGTGTGATTGTGGTGGCTAGACCGCCGGGCGAGAACCAATATTTCTCAATCGCAGCGATGCCCACTACGGCGGGCGCACCATGGGCGGGCAGGACCACAGCATCGTCGGTGAACGCTCTAAGCACTGCCTTAGAGTCGTTGGCCAGCCAAGCCGAGCGATACGCCTCGATCATCGCTTTGATTGCTTTCTCTTCGTCAAGGGTTAGTTTGCCCGGTTCGGTTTTCGAACCGGACGCTGTGCTCAAACTCGCGGTGAGCAAGAAGCCCAACGCTGCGATCAGGAATCGGGTGGTGTTGTGGTTTTGCATCGCATTCGAACTCCTTTTACACATAGACTCACCGCGTCGGCCAGGGTGAGCGAAGACCCCTTTTGGATGCGCGTTATTTGCTACTCCACACTCCACGCCTGAAGGAAGCTCAAGAATCGAGCGAATAGTCACTCGGTTGCTGATTGCTCACATGGGGAGCGCTCAACTGTCGTAAAATCTCCATTCCGCTCAAAACTCCAGTCAGAGGCGAACGGACGGTGCGAGCTTGTGACATCGCTTGGTTGCGACATTCACGCAGTGCCCAAGCCTATGTTAGCGATATTTCGCTGGAGGCGGTTGCGCGTGCTCCGCCGGTTACGTTTTTTCGTCCTTGACCTCAGGATTGGGAATTCGACCTTCAACTAATGGTTCCAATGGTTGTGATTGCGCTGGTAATCGTGGAGCCGGTTGACATCGTCGCTCAACACATCTCGATCGCGAGGAGACAACCGTTGGTCGTTAGCCGACTTTCGGAGCGAATCAATGACATCGTTCAGAAGGCCGTTGTCGAAACGGCCTTGATCGAGGTCGGCCTGCATTTTGGCGAGTTCCTCCTTGGTCCTGTCAAGACGCGCGTTTTCTTTTTCACTCGCGTTTCGAGCACTCCAGATATGGTCAAGATCTTGCCTGATATGCGAGAACACATGGGGCCGCCACTGGTCGCCATGGTAGCGCTCATCCCGATCGTGATACCAGTCCTGAGCAAAAGCAATCGATGTTACCGATGCCAGAATCAACGCGACTGTCATACTCCGTTTCATGTCAGCTCCTTTACTTGATTATCTCGACACATCCTATCGTGCGCACATGACGTGAAGTCTAGCAGGCATGCCACCAAAAGTCTTACGTGAACCCGCCGTGCCCCCCAATTCCTCGGCTTGATCGTGTAGCTGACTTACGTCACAATTCGACACCCGGTCTGCAGCAGTGGCGAGTCAAGTGACGTAATATCGCGATATCGCTCATCGGCCACCAGTCAAAACGTGCTATGGCCTGTTTTCGCCAACTGTGCCGCTCCAAGGTTCTCGAAAATCACTGCTTAACTTTGGGGTTGGCAGTATCCTGAGGACACTCTCACCAAGATGGACATGCAACTACTCGCGGGTGCGGTTCTTAAGCGACTGCTGGTTTCACTTGCAATTTTCGCTGTTGGATTCGTATCGGCATGCGCTTTGTTTCGCGTACCCTCTGAGGATTGGTTTATTGCCATGCTCGGTGCACTGCCCTGGGGGGTCGCGCTGATTTTCGTTTTAGTATCGGTGATCTGGTTTGTGGCTGAGCGCCTTCGGAATTGGCAACACAAAAACCGACGGGCAAACTAGGCGAAGCTTGGTCAAAACCTGTAATCGCCGGTTTTCGTAAATTGACCGCTTTTAGGGCCTATAATTTGTAGCGCCCTTCGGGGGGTGATTTATGAAACGTTCCGCGTCAGTCCAGAAGTTACTGTATCGTCGGCTCAACTTGTGTACGCTGCCAACGTTGGGCGCACTGATTTTCATCTCGCTTGGGCTGGCAACTCTCGCACAAGCCCAAACTCTCACCAAGCTTTACAACTTTGCAGGCGGTTCGGACGGCGCTCAGTTCGAAGAGGGCGTAATTCCGGCGTTACTTGCATCCGACACAGAGAGGGTACTTTGGAGATTCGATGGAGCAGACGGAGGACGACCCCTCGGCGCGCTGGTTTTCGACGCGGTTGGCAATTTGTACGGTACAACGGAGTACGCCGGTCCGCATGACGGGGGCAACGTCTTTGAACTCTCTCCTCAGGCGGACGGCAGGTGGGCGAAGACTGTACTCTACAACTTCTGCTCCGCCCCTGGCTGCGTTGACGGACTTGGTCCAGTTGGAGGCGTGATCATCGACTCCTCAGGCAACTTATATGGCATGACAATCGTCGGAGGCAGCGGCAATGGGTCCGGTGTGGTGTTCGAACTGACTCCGAGCGCAGATGGCAAGTGGATGGAACGCGTATTGTACAGCTTAAATGGCAACGAGGAGTGGCCCCAGGGAGTTCCTGCCCTTGACACGGCCGGAAATTTATATGGCGCGGTCTTGTATGGAGGGATCCAGAGCAATGGCTGTCACGGCGTTCCCTATGGTGCCGTCTTTCAGCTAAAACCAGGAGCGAATGGCAGATGGACCTACAAGGTGGTGCACAGCTTCAATAACAATGGAAAGGATGGCTTCTGGCCCAGCGCAGGCCTCACGATTGATACATCCGAGAACCTATACGGGGTGACATCAGCCGGCGGCTACTATGGCGGTGGCACGGTTTTCCAGTTAGCCCTCGGCACCGATGGGAAATGGAGGGAGAAGATCTTGCATGTTTTCAGCGGCCCCGGCTTTCAGGAAAGTTATTCACCACTCATTCTTGATAACGCTGGGAACCTCTATGGCACAGCAACGCTCGGAGGCAACGGCGGTTGCCAATACGGCTGTGGCGCCGTTTTTGAGTTGTCGCCGAGTGATGGCGGAAAGTGGAGTAAGAAGTTGTTGCATTCCTTCTATCACTCGACGGGGCCAAACGGCGTAATCCTCGATCAGGCAGGAAACCTGTACGGGACGACGCAATATGGTGGCTGGTCTACGAACACATACTGTGGAAGTCGTGGGTGCGGCATCGCATATGAGTTAAGCCGGAATGCAAACGGCACTTGGTCAAAGACGACACTGCACAGTTTCGGTAACGGCAGCGATGGTGTCGAACCGTCCGGTAATCTCGTTCTTGATCCGAAAGGAAACCTGTACGGGGTAACCGCGTACGGTGGAATCAATAATGAAAACTACTGCCTTGCCGGAGGCTGCGGAACAGTCTTTATGGTCAGCCCGAAGTGAAATGCTCGGCGGTTGAGCAGCCCACTCGTAGAACAGCTCTTATCCTAGCTGCGACGGCTCAACGAGTATAAAACCGGCATAACACTCCTTAACAGTCACTAAGTTTTATCGCCTGTGACAACCGGAGTACACGTCCTCCTGTACCTTGTCCGGCGCTCTGGCCCCGGCTAGGCTCGTTCATTCGCACTTACACTTTGGGGGGGAATCTATGCGAGTGAGGACGTGCTTACCTGTGTTCATTGCGGCGATACTCGCCTTTGGCTGCAATTTAGCTTTGGCCCAGGAGGAAGGACGTGACCACGATCGTAGCCGCGACCGAGAGGAATTCCGCGAGGGTCACGACAGAGATCATTTCTACGGCGACCACGAACACGACGCCATGCACGGCTGGTACGCGGCGCATCACGATCACCTGCCCCGCGGCTTGAGGGATCGGGACCGCTTGCCGCCCGAATTGGAAAGACGGCTGGTGGTACGCGGCATACTTCCGGTGGAGTTGCGGGGGAAAATGTTTCCCTGCCCCCCAGACCTCGAACGGCAGTTGCCTCCGCCACCACCCGACTGTGCGCACATGTTCATTGGCGGACACGTCGTTCTGGTGAACCGGGTGAACTTCCAAGTAGTGGATATTTTTCATCTGGAAATGTAAGCCGCTGGGCTGACCATAGGACGGGCCAGTCGGCTCGTCCTTTTTCATCTCCAGCCACTCCATGTTCGAGCTGGAACCGATCTATCAATGTTGCACAATCTCTATTACACCAATCATCGGTCTCCCTGACTCGATTTCCACCCCACCCAAAATCTTGTCAAGCCCCCAAACCACCCAATTCCCCGCAACCCGCTCACCCCAAAGCAAATATATTTCCGCAAAGTTGGCGGGTTTACCCTATGCCATCAGCTAT
>Ga0307474_10000017_pt1 | contig 168689 bp, 140 predicted proteins | sample atmos_gasesECM1C_2_FD_203312 | JGI IMG/M metagenome (GOLD analysis project Ga0307474, IMG submission 203312) | Hardwood forest soil microbial communities from Morgan-Monroe State Forest, Indiana, United States - atmos_gasesECM1C_05 | ecosystem: Environmental > Terrestrial > Soil > Temperate...
CTGGCTCGCAAACTCCGTCGCTACATCAACGCCTACTCCGCCAACGCTCGCCCCATCCAATGGAAGTACTCTGACCCCAGCCGCCGCCTGCCCACTAACGAATTCACTGCGACAGTCCACTAGTGACTGCGGAAGCTAATTGCGGGCTGGGGACGCCTTGGTGAGCACGTCGTCCAACGCTTTGGCTGCCTGGGGAGCAGTTTGGCTGCCCTCGACAATATCCTTTGCCCCGATCGTTTTACCATACAGAGATTTGTTGGCATCATCGTCGCTGTCCATGGACGCACCTTCGAGGGACACGCCGGCAAAGAATCCTTTCGAACGTGAATAAGTCAAAACGTCGACATTCATGGCACTCGCGTTATACGACGTTGCCTGAGCGCCGGTGGGACCGGCAGCCGCAGCCGCGTTCGATCCAAGCTTCGTCTTTCCGTTCAGGATTTGTTCTGCGCCCTTTTGATTCATTACCGTGAGCACAAAATCGGTCGCTGTCGACCCGAGTTGTACACCAATGCTGGCCTGGTCGAGTTTGTACATCGCCGGATTTCCCCAGGCACCATCCATTTTCGACCCTGTGCGGCAAACCAGCACGCCGCGTCCATAGCTGCCGCCGATGCCGACGGCTATTTTCTTGACGCTGGGAAAAATGAGAACACAGTCGGCTTGGTCAAGGACATGAGCGGGCAGGCCCTTATCCCCCGCCAGCAATTCCTGCAGCACCGTGGCCGAGTTGGCAATTCGCTCTTCTTCCTTCTTCTGAGCAAACAGCGGCGAAGCGACCACTAAACAGATTGCAAACACGATCATTCTCTTTTTCATTGTTTTGTCCCTTTCTAAAATTCTCTCCAAAAACGAGTCGAACGAGACAAAAATGCAAATACACTGCCAAAAGTGTTGGTCGGCAACTAGGTTCTCACCTTATTGAAACCACGTATGTTAGACAGTTTTGAAGCTTACTAACGTCAAACTTGCCGTCAGGGGCAGAGTCAGACGATATTGGCACGTGACAAATTAATGAGAGGAAGTGTTGGGATGGCGTCCGCCTGGCCTCATAGACGACACTGATCGTCCAAGCTGTTTCAATTTTCGACCCACAGGAGACTCAAGGTGAAAATGACAGGAAATACCATCCTGATTACCGGCGTGGGTTCGTGTTTATCGAGTTTTGCTGTCCGGCACGAAGATTACGCGATTTTCCCAATCGAGATTTTCCTGCCCCAAAGCACGACCGATCCACGTCTACCCAACCTCTAGAGTTTAAATGCCGCCTTTGTATTGCCGTGGTTCATTGATGAAGTAAAGCCGCACCAGCTCCGACCACCGCCCTCATTATGAGTAGATGGCCACACTGATCGGGGCGGTTTATGAGAAGCCATGCTTTTCGGCAAATAATCTGAAAATGTTGGCGTCCAGAAGTCGCCATTTTCAGCCGCCGTCAATCGAGGTAACACTTCTCCTCGCCGGAAAGCTTTCAAGTGTTACTGCATTGTGTGCTGACGTGCATTCTAATTCGCATGGGGGTAACCGGAATGCATGCGAAGCGCAAAGAAGAGAATCAACATGAGTTCCACCCGATCTTGTTAGACAGGAAGGCGGCGGCACGTCTCCTTGGCGTTTGCTCGAGAACGGTTGATCACCTCATTGACGGCGGGAAGCTGAAGCCAACGAGAATTGGCCAGCGATTGCTTTTGCAATACGAAGGCCTGCAAGAGTTCGCGAAGGACGGCCGGTAACAGGGCGCTAACAGTCATCGCCATCCACACCATCGAGGGAGTTGCGACCAGAAACGATTGTCGGCTGCATATCGTGATCGACACATTGGAGGTTAGCGTGGAGCGCGACGTTAGGTTCACGAACGACTTCAAATCGAAGTATCTAAGAATTCGTCGCAGAGCTGTTTCTAAGTGCTACAAAGTGAACTTGGCAAAACCATGATCCTGGAGAGGGACGACCTTCGGCATTTGTGGGTGGATCCGAAGACAGAAGCCACATACCCGCCGGGCGACGAAGAGGCGGAGGGCCGGGGATGAAGTCTAGCTCAGCCCTGATGACCATCTGGTTCCAAGTGGGCAACCAAAGACACAGAAAGTGCGGCCGGACTTTTTGCTCAACGGACGCAACGACTGCGGATTCTGCGTCACAGCGAAGTGAGCACGACCCGTGGAGCTACATCAAGGTCCGAGAACCAAACGTCACAGCTGGCATGGCCCAGTTGGAAGCCGAAATCCCGAAGGCGGAAATGGTTCAATGAGGTTGCCTTTTCGAGGGCCGTTCGCTTAATTTGCATTAACTTGCTTAACCTACATCGACCCGTAAGCAATAAGTCATTGGAAAATATGGTGAGCGCGGATGGACTCGAACCATCGACCCATGCCTTAAAAGGGCATTGCTCTGCCAACTGAGCTACGCGCCCACATTCCTTCAAATCTAACATATTACAAAGCAATTAATTCACAACCTCGGAACGCTCCGAAGCAGGTTGCCGAGTACTCGGGCACTTCTGGTGGTACTTACTCCCTCTGGCAACGCCCTTCGAGCCCCCGAATGAGACGCTCGACCGCCGCGAGGTTGTGAGCCGGCGCCAAGTGAGCATATCGCATCGTTATCTGAATTGTCTTGTGCCCCATCAGTTCGGCCACGGTCCTAGGGTCTGGGACTGCCACCGCTGCAGAAGAAATATCGCGAGCTTGTCCCAAACGATACCAACTTAGCAAGCAGACACAGTCCCTAATTACGGAAGCAGGCACGGATCCATCGGTTGTCGGCTTGGGGTATATCGCGGCCCACATGCCAGATGCCGGCGAGAAAGAGTCAGTACGACGGAAAAGCGCTTTCCGAGCGACCTCGCCAAATCTCTTCGCAGACCATAGCCAGCGAAGCAGCGGCTGCTTGTCTACCCCAACCATTCGCGCGACCTGAAGCGTGGAGTAGTTTCCGTTCATCGCCTATACCATAGCCGCTCTAGGATCGATGCCTAGGGACGCTGTCCCCTGAAATTTCCGCTTGACACCTAGTTTGAAGCAGATAGTATTAGTGAATGTTTATGCATCGTAATGCATAATTATTCATGATGAATAAATCCTTACGCCAACGAGGCATTCTGGAATTGCTGAAGCATGGCCCGGTCGCCAGCCAGGAAGACCTGCAGCGGGCATTGCGTAAACGCGGACTCAAAGTGGGCCAGGCGACGCTCTCGCGCGATATACGCGACTTGCGTTTAGCCAAGACGGCGGACGGTTATTCTCTGTCTCCGGGTAACGGTTTCTCTGCCCCGGCATTGCCTCCGGTATCACGGCTGGTGCGGGAATTTGTGTTGGAAGTGCGGCCGGCTCAAAACCTGCTCGTAATCAAAACCAGCGTTGGCAGCGCGCAGCCAGTGGCCGCCGCGCTGGATGACGAGGAGTGGCCTGAGACCGTCGGCACGATTGCTGGAGACGACACCATCCTGATTGTTTGTCCGGATAAGGCGGATGCGGAGAAGTTGGCTGCCCGCATCGAGGAGATGCTTGCCTGATGGCGGCAAAACTCAAGACCGCGGTGTTGGGTGCGACCGGATATTCTGGCCTGGAGCTTACGCGGCTTTTGATGCGTCATCCGCGTTTGGAAAAGCCTGTGCTGCTCCGGCGCAGAGATACTGACGCTGCCTGCAACCTGACTGAGTTGTTTCCTTCGCTTTCGGGTAACGGAAGCTATCCGCTCGAACCGCTATCGTGGCCAGCCGTCAAGCGACAGGGTGTCGAATTGCTTTTTCTGGCTACGCCGCACGACGCCTCGCGTTCGCTCGTGCCCGAGGCGATTACGCAGGGCCTGCGGGTTATCGATTTGAGTGGGGCGTGGCGACTCAAGCAAGCACAAAACCGCGCGGTGTATGGCTTCGAGGATTCGGACTTGGCGACAGCGGCTGAACTCACCGAGAAGGCAGTTTACGGATTGCCCGAGTTGTGCGGGGATCAAATTCCAGACGCAGCTTTGGTGGCCAATCCGGGATGCTACGCGACCTCGGTGATCCTGGCTTTAGCACCTCTGCTGAAGGCTGGCATGGTGGACCGCGAGCGTGGAATTATTTCCGATTCCAAGTCCGGAGTGTCGGGTGCGGGTAAGGAGCCAAATTCGCGGACTCACTTCGTTTCTGTTGCCGACAATCTTTCTGCCTATTCAGTCTTCGGTCACCGGCATGTGGGAGAGATGCTTGAGCAATTGAAGCTGAATTCGTGTGAGTTGATTTTCACTCCCCACTTGCTTCCGATTCCGAGAGGAATTCTTTCGACCATTTACGTGCATTTGAGCCGGGAGTTGAAGCCTGAGGAAGTCGAATCCTGCTTTCGTAATTTTTATGCAGGCCGGCGCTGGGTGCGGGTTTTCGCGACCCCGAAGCTGCCGCAAATTCAGTTCTCTCTGCACACGAATTACTGCGATCTTGGCTTCTGTCTTGCGGAAGATGGCCGCCGCCTGGTGCTGGTGTCGTGCGTGGATAACCTGCTCAAAGGGGCGGCGGGGCAAGCGGTGCAGAACATGAATTTGATGTATGGGTGGAAGGAAGAGGAAGGCTTGCAGTGAAAATCGTAGTCAAAATCGGAGGCGCGGCGCTGGAGGATAAGTCGAGATTGCGCAAGTGTGCGCGGGCGATTGTTGAGTTGGCGCAGGATGGCCATCACGTGGCTGTGGTACACGGAGGCGGGAGTGCGCTCACTCGAACCCTCAAGCTGCTGGGTAAGCAGAGCGACTTCGTAAACGGGCTGCGTATCACCGATGCTGAAACTCGCGACGTCGCTCTCATGGTCTTGTCTGGAATCGTAAACAAGAGTTTGGTGGCAGCGATCGTGGCAGCGGGAAGCGCGGCGGTGGGTTTGTGCGGCGCGGATGGCATGGCGTTTCGCGCGCGTAAGAAGCAGAATTCAGGCTGCGACCTGGGATTTGTTGGAGAGATATGTTACGCCGAGCCGCGCTGGATCGAGGCCATCTGGGGCGCGGGGGGAATTCCGGTTCTGTCCTCCGTGGCGCTGGGCTCCGATGGCGAGTACTACAACATCAACGCCGACCAGATGGCGTCGGCCTGCGCCGTGGCTTGCCATGCCGATACTCTAATTTTTCTTACCGATGTGGACGGAGTGAAGAACGCCGAAGGAATCGTCATTCCCTGGCTGAACACTAAGGATGTAGCCGCTTTGATTGCCGCCTCCGTCATCGGTGGAGGCATGCTGCCCAAGCTGGAAGCTTGCAGTGAGGCCCTCCACAGGGGTGTGGGGCGGGTACGGATTCTGCCTGCGGCGCAGGTCGAGATTCTGCCGCAGTTCTACTTCACGAAGCTAGCTTGCGGCACGGAGGTGATTGGCGCATGAGTCTTGCCTCAGTCATTCGCGCTGAAGAGAAGTTGCTGCTCCCGACCTACGATCGTCACAAGATTCTGTTCGAGAGAGGCCGCGGTGTCTATCTGTGGGATTCGAGGGGGAATCGTTATGTCGATTTCTTGAGTGGGATCGGGGTTAACGCTCTGGGACACGCGCATCCTGCAATTCAGGCGACCTTGAAGCGCCAGGCGGGTCGGCTCATTCATCTTTCCAATCTGTTCTTCCACCAGTATCAGGCGGAACTGGCAAAGCGGTTGACCAAGATTTCCGGGTTGGACCGGGCTTTTTTCTGCAACAGCGGAACGGAGGCGTGGGAGGGTGCGCTGAAGCTTGCTCGCGTCTATGCACGAACCAAGAATCCGAATGGCCACCGGCCGAAGTGGCGCATCCTCGCTCTCGATAACTCATTTCACGGACGCACCTTTGGTTCGCTGGCCACCACCGGTCAAGCGAAGTATCGTGATCCCTTTGTTCCTCTGCTCCCCGGGGTTGGCTTCGTTCGCTTCAACGATGTTGAAGACCTGAAACACCAGTTCGACGCGGGGGTGTGTGCGGTCTGCCTGGAGACAATTCAAGGAGAAGGTGGAATTTGTCCAGTAAGTCCGGAGTTCTTACAGCTCGCCAAAAAGCTGACCGAAAGCAACGACGCCTTGCTGATTCTGGACGAGATTCAATGTGGCTTGGGGCGCACCGGACGTTATTTCGCTTACCAACATTACGGCATACGGCCTGATATCGTCACGATTGCCAAACCCCTCGCCGCCGGATTGCCGCTCGGAGCAATTCTCATGACCAATTGTGTGGCCAGCAGCATGCATCCGGGCATGCACGGAACGACATTCGGCGGAGGGCCGCTGGCCTGTGCGGTCGCGATCGAGTTTCTGAATCAACTGGACGAGTTGTTGGATCATGTGCGCCAGGTTGGAGGATATTTTCGTGGGCAACTCGAACAGCTGAAAGCCCGGCACGGATGCATCCGCGAGGTTCGCGGGATGGGTCTCATGCTGGGGGTGGAATTGGAATCCGCCGATATGGCAAAGACGGTTGTCGCAGTCCTGCTGCAGAACAAAATTCTGATCAACCGCACGCATGAAACCGTGCTGCGTTTTTTGCCGCCCTACATCATTCGAGAAAAACACGTCGATGAAGTGATTCGAGCACTCGATGCGGCTCTGATCTCCGGTGCTTCGAAACGGCAACGCGGAGCAAGCCGGGCCGTAAGTCGCGCCTCGAACAAACACATCCCAAAACCGACCCGTAAGGAGTCAAAGTGAATAGTCAGTCATTGAATCGAACACCTGTCATCCCCGCGCGGGTTCCCAATACGTTTTGGGGGCCCGACCTGATCTCGACACGTGATTTGGGTCCTAGCGGAGCCGAGGCGGTGCTGCACCTCGCCGGCATTATGAAAACGCGTTCTAAGGATTTTCGCGGTGCGCTCGCCGGCAAGCATATGGTGATGTTTTTTGAGAAACCTTCTTTGCGAACGCGGCTGACGTTCGAAGTGGGGATGGCGAGCTTGGGCGGAACCACGTTCTTTGTCGATCAGACGCAGGAGCGACTCGACGCGCGCGAAAAACTTAGTGACATCGCGCATAACCTGGAGCGCTGGGTGGATGCCATTGTGCTGCGCACTTTCGCCCAGCAAACAATTGAGGGAATGGCTGACTATGCTTCCGTTCCAGTCATTAACGCTCTCAGCGATTTGGAGCATCCCTGCCAGGCGCTGGCCGACTATTTTACCCTGCAAGAGCGCTTCGGCAATCTCAAGAATGTCTGCTTGGCATACGTGGGTGATGGCAATAACGTGGCTCATTCGCTCCTGCTCACTTGCGCTTGTCTGGGATCTAACATCCGTATGGCGACGCCGGCAGGTTATGGTCCCAATGCGCAGATCGTCGCCGATGCGCAAGAGATCGCTGAACAAACTGGCGCCGTCATCGAGATGCTTGCCGATCCGCAGGCAGCGGTTGAAGGCGTTGATGCGGTTTACACCGACGCGTGGGCCAGCATGGGCCAGGAGCACGAAGCTGAGAAACGCGCCCGGATTTTCCCGCCCTACCAGATGAACGAGGAACTCGTGGCGGTAGCCGCTCCGCACGCGGTGTTTATGCATTGCCTGCCCGCTCATCGGGGAGAAGAAATCACCGACGCGGTTATGGACTCAGAAAGATCGGTCGTCTTCGATCAAGCGGAGAGCCGGCTGCACGTGCAGAAAGCCATCTTGTATTTATTGCTTGGCGGGGAAACCCGATTGCCAACGAGGAGAGCTCATGCCTGAGAAAATAGTACTTGCTTATTCCGGAGGTTTGGACACCTCGATCATTATTCCGTGGCTGAAAGAGAATTACGCCTATGACGTGATCGCGATGGTGGGCGATGTTGGCCAAGGAGACGACATTGAAGCCGTGGTCGCAAAGGCCTATGCCACTGGTGCGTCCAAAGTCGTGGTGGAAGATCTTCGTGAGGAATTTCTTATCGGGTACGTGTTCCCTGCACTGAAAGCAGGAGCGGTGTATGAACATAAATATTTGCTGGGCACATCGCTCGCACGGCCGGTGCTCGCGAAACACCAAGTCGAAGTTGCATTGCGTGAGGGAGCTACCGCTGTTGCCCATGGATGCACAGGCAAAGGCAATGATCAGGTGCGATTCGAATTGGCGTACCAGGCGCTTGCGCCCGAACTCCGCGTGATTGCGCCTTGGCGCCAGTGGTCTCTCAAGTCGCGCGAAGATTGCCTTGACTATGCCGAACAGCACGGAATTCCCGTCGCCGCCAGCCGCGAGAAGATTCACAGCCGCGATCGAAATCTTTGGCACCTCAGCCACGAGGGCGGTGAGTTGGAGGATGCCGCCAATGCGCCGCTGGCGAGCACCTGGCAACTCACTCGTTCCCCGCAAGAGGCGCCCGATCGCGAGGAGCAAGTAACTATCGGATTCGAGGGCGGGGTTCCGGTCTGGGTGAATGGCCTGCAACTTGATCCGGTGTCGTTGGTCGATCTGTTAAACGAGATTGGTGCTCGCAACGCGATCGGCCGCATCGACCTGGTGGAGAACCGCTTTGTTGGTATCAAGTCGCGCGGTTGCTACGAGACTCCTGGTGGAACCTTGCTGGTTACAGCGCACTCCGAACTTGAAGCATTGTGCCTGGAGCGCGACGTGGCGCACTTCAAGCAACACGTCGGGCTGAAATACGCGGAACTGGTCTACTTCGGATTCTGGTTCACACCACTCCGTGAAGCGCTTGATGCCTTTGTCGAAAGCACTCAGAAAAACGTAACTGGATCGGTCACGCTGTCTTTGTATAAGGGAAACGTTTCCGTGGTGAGCCGCCAATCCGAGCATTCGCTCTATCGAACTGATCTCTCCTCATTCACGATGGGCAACAGTTACGACCAAAAAGACGCGGAAGGCTTCATTCGGATTCTCGGCCTTCCGTCCCGTTCTCGCGCGCAAGCGCGGAAAGAGGCGCCCAAGTCGGAGGTTGCGCAATGAAGATGTGGTCCGGCCGCTTCCGGCAGGCTCTCGATCCGGAATTCGAACGTTGGCAGCGTTCGTTTGAATTTGACCGGCGATTGTTGGCTTACGAACTTGCAGCCAGCAGCGCCCACGCGCGTGCTTTGAAGGGTGCCGGAGTTTTGGATTCAACGGAGCTGATCGCCATTCTGCAAGGCTTGGAACGGATCGGCGAGCAGGCCGCATCATCGCGCGCATTTCTTGGAGACGACGAAGCCGAAGACGTGCACCACTTCGTCGAAAAGCAGCTGGTTTCGCTGATTGGCCATGCCGGGTACAAGTTGCACAGCGGACGTAGCCGGAATGAGCAAATCGCGACCGACCTTCGTCTGTATGTCCGGGCCGCCGCCGATCAAGTCCGAGCTGACCTGGCGGCATTGTGCGGCACTCTGCTGGATCGCGCACAGCAGGCGGGAAATGCTGCCATGCCGGCTTACACGCATCTGCAACGGGCTGAGCCGGTGCTGGTTTCGTATTGGCTGCTGGCTTACGTCGAAATGTTTCTGCGTGACGCGGAAAGACTGGCGGATTGCCGCAAGCGGTTGAATGTTTGTCCCCTCGGTTCTGGGGCAGTCGCCGGAGCTACGTTGGCTTTGGATCGTCGAACCATGGCGGCCGAGCTTGACTTCGACCAGCCGACGGCGAACAGCATCGACGCCACCAGCGATCGTGATTTCGTCCTCGAATTCGTGAACGCGCTTTCGTTGCTCTCTATCCACTTAAGCCGCTGGGCGGAAGAGATGATTCTGTTTTCATCCCAGGAGTACGGCTTCGTGCACTTGCCTGAAGCTTATTCCACAGGAAGCAGCGCAATGCCGCAGAAGAAGAATCCGGACCTGTTGGAACTAACACGCGGCAAGTGCGCTCGCGTGATTGGAGGCGCAACGACACTGCTGATTTGCTTGAAGGGCTTGCCCCTCGCCTATAACAAAGACTTGCAGGAAACCCAAGAGCCGGTGTTCGATGCAACCGACACCGTGATTTCGCTGCTGCCCCTCGTGACCGGCTGGATCAAAGCTGTTGAATTCAATTACGAACTCATGCAGAAGGCAGCACAGTCGGGATTCATGAACGCGTGGGCCGCCGCAACTTATCTGGTACAGCGCGGAGTCCCGTTCCGACTGGCGCATGAGCAGATCGGCAAAGCTGTACAGGTGTGCCTGGAGAAGCATTGCGAACTTCAAGATTTGTCTCTGGAGGAACTGCGCTTAGTGAACCCGAAATTTGATCAGGATTTTTATGCCGGCCTAAAGCTGGAGGCGGTGCTTGCGATCCACGATGTCCCCGGCGGTACGGCTCCGGGACGAGTGCGGCAAGCGATGGCTGATGCTCGACAGAGGATAGAGTCGATCCGAGAGGACGTTCATGCGCACGCGTAAAGCGATGCTGCCCGATGCCCAGCGAATTCATGCGCTGATCTCCGCCTACGCTGGCGACGGCACTCTTCTCCCGCGAAACCTGGCTGAGATTTGCGAGAACGTGCGAGATTTCGTCGTTCTGGAAGATGGCGGCCTGATCATCGGCTGCGGGGCGCTGCATCTTTATGGTCCGCATTTGGCGGAGATCCGGTCGATTACCGTTGCACCCTCGCAGCAAGGCAAAGGCGGTGGTGGTCACTTGGTGAAAGCGTTGCTCGCGGAGGCGAAAAAGCATCGCGTGAGTTGCACCTGCTTGTTCACGCGCGCTCCGGAATTCTTCGCCCGCCTGGGTTTCACCACCGCACAACGCGAGGATCTGCCGGATAAGATTTACAAAGATTGCCATGTTTGTCCGCGCTTTCACGCTTGCGACGAAGTGGCCATGGTTCGTGGCGACCTGCCGAAATTTGCGATTCTGCCGGAACCCCCGAACTGGCTGGTTAAACTTCAGGTGTGACGCAGCGGTTCAATCTCCATTTACCACGTGCTCACGTTTGGAGTTCGGCAACTCCGTTCCTTTGTGCGCCTTTGTGTGCTTTTGTGGTCTGGCATTTGAAGTTCTCCAACCACAAAGGACACTAAGGCACACAAAGGATGTGCTGTAAACTCTACAGCCCAGGCTGCGACGGCGCGGTTTTGCAAGCCCGCCTATTCGCGCTATCTTATTCTCATGCAACTTCGTGGATGCGGTACCGCTCTCATAACTCCCTTTCGTCAGGACGGCTCCATCGACGAGCCCGCCCTACGCAACCTGGTGGCATGGCAGGTCGAGTCCGGGATTGATTTTCTGGTTCCCTGCGGCACTACCGGAGAAACTCCAACCTTGTCGCACGATGAGTGGCTGCGGGTCATCGACGTCACCATCGAAGTCGCGGCGGGGCGTGTGCCTATCGTGGCCGGCGCTACTTCCAACTCAACCAACGACGCGGTGGAAAAAGCAAAGGAAGCTGGGTCGCGGCCTGGTGTAGATGCAATTCTTACCGCTTCACCTTATTACAACAAGCCGACGCAGGAGGGCCAGTACAGGCATTTCCGCGCGATTGCGGAAGCGGTCGGCAAGCCGATCATTCTCTACAACGTCCCAGGACGCACTGGCGCTAACATCGAGCCCGCGACGGTGGCCCGGCTGGCGGAGGTCCCTAATATCGTCGGAGTGAAGGAAGCCAGCGGCAATATAGGGCAGATGGCGGAGCTTTGTGCCGTGGTGCCGGAAACGTTTCTTGTCTTTTCTGGCGACGATGCGGTGACCTTGGCGCTGATTGGGCTGGGCGGTGTGGGCATCGTTTCGGTCGCTTCCAATGAGATTCCGCGCGAGATGGCGGAGATGACGCGGGCTGCGCTGAACAACGATTGGGTTACGGCGCGGCGGCTTCATCGTAAATATGTGGCGCTGATGCAGGCCAACTTCATCGAAACCAGTCCGATGCCCGTGAAAGCCGTGCTGGCGATGATGGGAAAAATCGAAGAAGTTTATCGATTGCCGCTCCTACCGATGCGACGCGAGACGCGATCCAAGTTGCAAAAAATCGCTACCGAAGCCGGAGTAATTGCCAAGCCGGCGAGCCCGCCCGCTGACGTGGTCAACTTCTACATCTACGAAAACTGGCTGGCTGGACCGCACAAGATCGTTCTACACCGGTCCACGTGCGGACAGTGCAACCATGGCAAGGGGCGTCCCGCTGGCCATGATGCCAACCACGCGCGCTGGCAGGGGCCTTACGCCACGCTTACCGAAGCACGGGAAACCTCCCAAGGCATGGCCGGAGTGCTGATTCGTAGTGAGTGCAAGTGCATTTAACGATGTCCAACTGCCAATTGTCTGCGTCGGCGTGACGGTAGGAATGGGACGCTGACAATGGCGCGCTGAAAATCTCGTATACTTTCCCCGCATGGAATCCCTCCGATCTGCGATCGAGCGGCTTGCCTCTCTCGAAGTCGAGAGCAATCCGGACGCGCGTCAAATCTTCATGGACTTTCGCGACGAGCTGACCCAAGGCAAGATTCGTGCCGCGGAAAAGATCGACGGGCAGTGGGTGGTGAATGTCTGGGTCAAGCAAGGCATTCTGCTGGGCTTTCGCCTCGGCGAGCTCAGCAAGATGGGCGAAGACGTGAGCCTTTCCTTCGTCGATAAAGACACCTTCCCTGCCCGGCGATTTACGGTAAGGGATCGCGTACGCATCGTGCCCGGCGGATCGTCCGTGCGCACCGGTTCCTACGTGGCGCCTACCGTAATCTGCATGCCCCCCATGTTTATTAACGTAGGCGCCTATGTGGACGAAGGCACCATGGTGGATTCGCATGCGCTGGTCGGTTCGTGCGCGCAGATCGGCAAGCGCGTGCATTTGAGCGCTGCGGCGCAGATTGGCGGAGTGCTCGAACCGATCAATGCTTCTCCAGTTATCGTTGAAGACGATGTGCTGGTGGGTGGCAACTGCGGCGTCTACGAAGGCACGCTGGTACGGGCGCGAGCAGTGCTCGGGGCCGGCACGATTTTGACCCGGTCTACGCCGCTGTATGACATTGTCCGAGGTCAGGTGTATCGGGCCACCGACGAGAAGCCGCTCGAGGTGCCGGAAAATGCGGTGGTCGTACCCGGGTCACGAGCAGTGACAAAAGGTCAAGCGGCGGAGTGGAACCTGTCGCTCTACACGCCTGTCATCGTGAAATATCGCGATGAGAAGACCGATCAGAGAATCGAACTGGAGGAATTACTGCGATAACTCAAGATAACTGCCGCGTAGGATGTGAAACCGAGGGTAATGACGCTTTCTTTCCCTGGCGAAGCTCCAAGTGCTTCTCACGAAAGTGCGCTTTAGCGCGTTCGCCCCAGGCGCGTACAAAATAGTAATTCAGCCCCGCGCCGATGGCCGAACTGGCGATCGGAATCACGCGCCCCGCCCACTTCTCGACCGCTTCTTTGCTGGCCTGGGCCGCGATCCGCTGGATCACTTTAGGCACAAAGCGACTGACCACTTCTTTTTCCAGGATCTCGCGGCTGATGTCCACGCCTGCGGCGCTGGCGGCTGCAATCCATAGTTCCGCTGTCTCCTCTTCGGTGTTGTATTCGAAACCGTAGATCAGACTTAGCTTCTGGATCGTTCGCAGAGTGATACCGGCGAGGATGCTGAGATCCGGAAGCATCGTGAATATCCCGCCCATGCCGAGCCCAGCACCTTCGGCTGCGGCCAGCTTCATTCCACTGTGGATTACGCGGTTCGCCAAATCGTCAAGAAGGCTCACGTCAACGGAATAGATGCCCTGAAAGCTGTTGATCGGCACGCCGTAAGCCGTGCGAAGCTGCAGGAGAAATTTGTTCGGATCTACTTTCACCGTCTCGTAGGCGTGCTGGAAGCCCCGCCGCAGACCGTTTTCGATCCGGCGCCGTATCCATGACTTGCGTTGTGGTTCCGCCATCTGACTTGACGGTAACTCAAGGACGATAGAAAAACCAGTTCCCCGTTCCCGATTTGTAGTTTCTCAATTGGCACGATCGCGCCAACTGGCGGTCCGCTCAACCTTCATATGCTACGATCAATGGACATCTAAAATGCCAACTGGAAAGCTGCACATCGTACCTCTCGGCGGTCTGGGCGAGTTCGGAATGAACTGCATGGCCGTGCGCTGGGGCGATGACATCATCGTGATCGACGCGGGCTTGATGTTCCCCGAGGCCGAACTGCTGGGCGTGGACATCGTCGTTCCCGACATTTCTTATCTGATCGAGAATCGTCAACGAGTTCGCGCCATCATTCTCACCCATGGCCATGAGGACCACATCGGCGCTCTGCCGTGGATTCTTTCCGAACTCAACGTCCCGGTGTGGGGCACCGAGTTTACGCTCGCCTTGTTGGAGGACAAACTGGAGGAGCACGGACTGCTTGAGGATGCCGACCTGCGTGAAATCCGCGCAGGTGAGCGCTTCAAGGCGGGGCCGTTCACCATTCATCCGATTCACGTTACTCATAGTCTTGTAGATTGCGTCTCGTTGGCCATTCATACCCCATTGGGTGTGCTGATTCACACCGGCGATTTCAAGGTCGATCCCACCCCTACCGATAATAAGATGTTTGACCTGCACGCATTCGCGGAGTATGGCAAACAAGGCGTCCTGGCGCTGTTTCAGGATTCGACCAACGTCGAGCGCAAGGGATACACACCCAGCGAGCGGGCAGTGCGGCGTAAGTTTGATGAAGTGTTCGCGCACACCCAGCGGCGGCTGTTCATCTCGTGTTTCTCTTCGTCCATCCATCGCATCAAGCTGGCTGTGGAGTTGGCGTGGCAGCACGGCCGCAAAGTAGCATTTGTCGGGCGCTCGATGACTAATACGTCCGAGATTGCCGAAGACCTGGGCTACATTGAGATTCCCGAGGGGCTGCTGATTCATCCCGGCGAGATGAAAAATTACCCGCCTGAGAAAGTTTGCGTGATGATCAGCGGTACCCAGGGCGAGCCCATGTCGGCGCTTTCGCGTGCGGCGGTGGACAATCACAAGCACGCTAAAATCGAAAAAGGCGACACGGTTGTGCTGTCCTCACGAATCATTCCCGGCAACGAGAAGGCGATCTACCGCATGATCGACCATCTCTTCCGGCGTCAGGCGCACGTCATATACGAAGACGGGTCGTCTCCGCCCATCCATGTGAGCGGTCACGGGAGCCAGGAAGAACTCAAGCTCATCATCAATCTGGTGAAGCCGAAGTATTTCATTCCGATTCACGGCGAGTACCGGCAATTGAAGCTGCACGCGGAGATGGCGGGCGCAATGCACAGCTCTGTTGGAAGCGTGTTGCTGATCGAAAGTGGCGATATTCTGGAATTGGATGAATTGGGCGCGCGCAAGGCGGGCCGCGTCAACGTGGGTCGCGTATGCATCGATTCTGGCTCGCGTACCGACGTGGTCGAAGATTTGATCATCAAAGATCGCCGCCATCTCAGCGAAGACGGCATCGTGCTCCCAATCATCGCCATCAACAAACTTTCCGGCCGGGTGGAGAGTTCGCCGGAAATTGTGACTCGCGGGTTTGCTCCGGGCGAAGACGGCTTCGTGGACGGCGCGCGGCAGCTGGTAATGCAGACGCTGGAGCAGTCAAGCGAGGAAGAAAAAGCCGACTACGGCGTCATTAAAGAAAAAATTCGCGCCGACTTGAAACGCTACATCTCGAAGCAGACACAGAAGCGGCCGCTTATCATGCCGGTCATTTTGGAGATTTGAGTTCCTCATCCAGATAGGCCTCGCGGCGAAATGGATTTGAGGTTCTGGGGTCCGCGGTGTTCTTCTAGGCTAGCGGGCTTGTCCAGCGCAAGCCGGGAAAACGTGCAAAGACGCGGTCCGTGGTGTGGAGTTCGCCGCCGTATTCCATCGTCAACGCGGCTAATTGTGCGTCGGTAATCAGGGCCCCTGAAGCCTGCCCCTCGACAATCATCCGCCGCAGTAGAATCCAGTGTTCATCGCCGGGCGAAAGAACTCGTACGTTGGGCTGCTCCAGCCACTTATCTATCAACTGTGCCGCCTGCTTCCAGGCTCAGCCGGGGTCCCGGCAATCGAGTATTGGTCATGACTCGCAGGAATGCAGACACAGTTTGCCACGATGGTCCAACGGATTCGAGACCTGAGAAGGTTTGTTCCACCCAGGCCCGCGCAATCGGCAGACGGGCGTATAGTAAACGATGGTAACTCTGAACGACATTCGCGAGGCCCAGGTTCGCTTGCGCGGCGTGGCTGTGCGAACGGAGCTGATCCAATCATCGTCGGGCGACGACGAAGCTACACCCAGCCGCACACTCTATCTCAAACCGGAAAATTTGCAGCCCATCGGCGCCTTTAAATTGCGGGGGGCGTACAACAAAATCGCATCGCTTTCTGCCGAAGAGCGGAATCGCGGCGTAATTACCTATTCCAGCGGCAATCATGGGCAAGGCGTTGCCTATGCGGCGAGGGCGTTAGGAACAAAAGCCGTCATCGTGATGCCGAACAACGCGCCGGCCATTAAGCGCGAGGCAACGGCGTCCTTGGGGGCTGAGATCGTCATGGTAGGCCCCGGAAGTCTGGAGCGTCAGACCAAAGCGGAGGAACTTGCCGCACGATATGGTTATATTATTGTGCCTCCATTCAACGACGAGAAGATTATCGCCGGCCAGGGCACGATGGGACTCGAGATTCTGGAAGATCTCCCGGAAGTGGAGACGGTCCTCGTGCCAGTCGGTGGCGGAGGAATGCTCAGTGGAGTGGCTACCGCGATCAAGCTAAGCAAGCCGAGCGCAAAGGTCATCGGGGTTGAACCAGAACTGGCGGCGGACGCGCAGGCCAGTTTGCGAGCGGGGAAAATTGTCCAATCCGCCGCCGATGAATCTTCCCGTACGATTGCGGACGGGTTGCGGACTCAGAGCGTAGGCCCGATCAACTTTGAACATATCCGGCAATACGTGGATGACATTTTGACCGTCAGCGAAGACGAAATTCGCCAAGCCACGCGGTGGCTAGCGACCAATCCTAAGACGGTGGCCGAACCCAGCGGGGCTGTGGCGGTGGCGGGATTTTTATTCCATCGGGACCAGTTGCCGAAAACTACGATGAACGTGGCCATCATAAGCGGGGGAAATATTGATGCACAGATGTTGCAGGAGATCCGGTCAATGTAAAACCTTGCAAGCAACGCTTCAGAACGTCAATTCAAGTCTTATCATTCCAAGGAGCGTAGCGACAGGAATCTTGGGCTTAGCCGGCCCGATAAATAACCTGGATCCCTCGCTTCGCTCGAGATAGAACTTCCGGGCGTCTGAGACGTTGCAAGCAACGTCTCTACAGGAGTTTGTCGTCATATTTATAACGCGCTCCTCTGCTGTCTTGAAGACTATGCAACCTAGATTAATGATTGTTGCCGCCCTCCTGCTGTGCTCAACCGCTTCGGCGGACACATTGCGGGGCACGCCGATAAGGGTTGCTTCCATTTATCTTTCGCCCGATGCCAGTTCGAACAAACTCGCAGAAATCGAGCGCGGGCGCGAGGTCGTGATCATGGAAAGCAGCGGCGACTGGCTACACGTGGAAGCCGTGCTTACCGAGGAGAAAATCATTACGGGCTGGATGATGAATAAAGCCGTGGTGCAGGCTTCGACGCCGAACGGTGACAGGATTGTGTTTGGCGAGGCAGTGGACGCCGAAGACCAGGCTAGCCAGCGGCATGGGCGCCGCGATGCTGCGCAGGACGCCATGCGACTGTACTACCGGACCGCCGAATATTTTCCACACTCGCCGCTGGCGGGTGAAGCCATGTACCGTTCCGCTGATATTCGCTGGCAGATTGAGAAGGCAGACGTGATGTCGCGGCCTTCCGCGAAGGAGAAGGAGGCATACCTGCGGGAAGGCATGAACGAGGAGTTCATGAAGGAAGTAATGAAGAAGTTCCCCGGGACAAAATGGGCTGATCTGGCAGCCTTTCATCTGATCGACAACAAGCTTTGCGGCGAGTGGCAAGCCTCTTCCAAGTGTCCCGAGAAGGAAGCGGAGATTTATGAGAAGTATGCCAACGAACACCCGCAATCACCGGCGCTGGTGGAAGCTCTGTACGATGCGGCATGGCGGCGATCGGCCCTGATTGAGATTTACAGGACCGAAGACCAGTCGAAAAAGTCCGCGGAATCTAGAGGCAAGGCCATTGCCTTGGCACAGAAAGCGGTAACGCAAGCCCCGCAGAGCGACTGGGGAGCGCGCGCTCAGCGGCTGTTGTTCCTGATTGAGCAGAATATTCCAACTTATGGGAACGGGGTAAACTAACTTGCCGATTTATCAAGCCGTGGTTCTCGCCATCATTCAGGGCCTGGCGGAATTTATTCCGGTTTCGAGTTCAGGGCACCTGATTATCGTTCGCCGGTTGCTCGGGTGGAACGAACTTTCACCCGCGCACGAACTCACTTTTGATGTGGCGCTGCATTTTGGCACGCTGCTCTCAGTGCTCTTTTATTTCCGGCGAACATGGTTTCAGATTATCCGGGCGGCGCTGGGCGGCAAGGTGGTGCGCTTTTCCGAAGCGAATGACACCGACCAGAACCTTACAGCGGACGAGCAGCGCGAAGAGCGCTTACTTCTTTGGTTCTTTGTAATCGCGACAATTCCCGGCGCAATCGCCGGCAAATTACTCGAACACTCAGCCGAGGACTACTTCCGCGAACACATCTATTTGATTGCTGCAGCCCTGATTGTGGTGGCGCTATTGATGTGGTGGGGCGAGAAAGTCAGCAAGCTTACGAAGCCACTTACACGCATTACTTTTGCCGATGCTCTCATTATTGGCTGCGCTCAGGCTACCGCGCTGATCCCGGGCGTGTCGCGATCAGGTTCGACCATCACGGCAGGCTTGTTCAGGGACATGACGCGGGAAGCCGCGGTGCGCTTCAGTTTCTTGCTGTCGACCCCAATCATCGCCGGGGCCGCCTTACTGAAGGCTCACGAGCTAAGGAAAGAGGGGTTGCCGGCGGGAATGCACGCGCCGTTTCTCGTGGGAGTGCTGGTTTCGGCGATTGTTGGATACGCCACCATTGCCTGGCTGATTCGATATCTTCAATCCAATAGCCTGAAAGTCTTCATTGTTTATCGCATCTTCGTGGGCGTGATTGTGATTGGTCTGGCCCTGATGTGGCACCTGCAATAGGCGACACAAATCCCGTTCGGCGGATTCTGGCATTGCCACTGGTACTGGCGTTCGCGGCCCGGTTGGTGGCACAGGTTGTGTTTGTCATTCTGGATACTGCCGGGAATCCTGAGTTGTAGGGTTCTTTCATTCTTGTCATAATTGAAAGGCTCTGGCATAGATCTGGCACTACGGCAGGAGTGCCGCCTCCTGCAGGATACAAAAACGCCTATGAGATATCTCTCACAGATCTTTGCCCCGACCAACAACCGGCGGCTCAATGAGCTGATCGGCTTTCTTTTGTGCATCTCCGCACTCCTCCTTTTCCTGGCACTGGCTTCCTATTCGCCCTTGGACCCTTCGTTCAACAGCGCCTCGGTGCTGACGGGTTCGCGAGCGGCTCGCAACTGGATCGGTGTTGTGGGCGCCCTTATTTCTGATCTGGTGCTGCAAGGTTTTGGGATTGGGGCATTCCTGCTTCCCATCTTCTTCGCCACGCTTGGGATCCGCTGGTTTCGTTCGCGAAAGATCTCCTCGCCGATCGCCAAGATTGTCGGCGGGCTTTGGATGATAATTTTCGTCCCTGCTCTGCTGGCGCTCTTGCCTAGCCATTTGCGCTGGATGAACGCGATTCCGATCGAAGGTCTGTTTGGCCGGATGGTCGGGGATTTCCTCATCCACTATTTCAATTTGGCGGGAGCCTACATCGTTTGCGCGAGCGTGCTGGCCGTTTCGCTTTATCTCTCGACCGCGTTCTCCTTTGCTGCCGTGCAGGTCTGGGCGCCCACGCGTTTCGCTTTCGCGATTGCCCTGTGGGATCGCTGGAAAGATTGGCAAGAGGCGCGAGCCAAGAAGCGCATGCAGAAAGAACTGGAGAAGCGTCGCGCCGCCCCGAAGCCAGTGATTACGACGCAGATGGTTCCGGCTCGGCCTGCAACTCAACCTCCGGCGCGGGCTCCAGAACCCGTTCGAACCGGCATTGACCGAACCTTTGCGGAAGAGAGCGGAAATGAATCAGGGGCTGCGTCGAGGCCCGAGCCGCAGGCAATTTCTCCCGAAGTCACGGAGCGGGCGGACAGCGCGCAGAAACCAAAGACGACCTTGCCCCGGATTGCTGCTGGTGGTTTCAAGCTGCCTCCCAGTTCCCTGCTGCATCGGCCGGATGAGCAGCAAGCCATCGATGCCGGTGAGTTGAAGCTGCTGGCTCAAGTGCTCACAGGAAAATATGCGGAGTTTGAGGTGCACGGGCAAATCACCCAGATCAATCCCGGCCCCGTGGTCACGACTTTTGAATTCAAGCCCGAGGCGGGCATTAAATACAGCCGCATTACCAACCTCACGGACGATCTGTGTCTCGCATTGAAAGCAGAGAGCATCTTGATCGAACGCATGGCGGGCAAGTCTACCGTCGGCATCCAGGTACCAAACCGTGAGCGCGAAATCATCTGGCTGCGGGAGAACATTGAATCCACGGAGTTCATTGGATCAAAGTCGAAGCTGACGCTGGCTCTGGGCAAGGACATCAACGGCCGCATCGTTACCGCCGACTTGAACGGAATGCCGCACCTGCTCATTGCCGGCTCGACCGGCGCGGGCAAGAGCGTTGCCATCAACGCCATGATTATGTCGATCCTCTACAAGGCGACGCCCGATCAAGTGCGCCTTATTTTGGTCGATCCCAAGCGGCTGGAACTGGGAAATTACGAAGGCGTTCCGCATCTGTACACTCCCATCATCACCGAGCCAAAGTTAGCGGCGAATGCGCTGCGCAATGCCGTGCGGGAGATGGAACGCCGGCTCAAGCTGCTGGCAGAGAAAGGCGTACGCAACATCGACCAGTACAACAAGCTCTTCGATGAGAGCGGAACGCCCAGTTTGTTCGGTGATAATGCCGACGAACGTCCGCTGCCGTACATCGTGATCATCATCGATGAACTAGCTGACCTCATGATGCTCGATTCCAGCAACGTGGAAGAGTCCATCACGCGGTTGGCGCAGATGGCGCGCGCGGTAGGCATTCACCTGGTTCTGGCAACGCAGCGGCCGTCAGTCGATGTGATCACGGGATTGATCAAAGCGAACTTCCCGGCGCGTATGTCGTTCCGAGTGGCCACCAAGGTCGACTCGCGCACGATTCTCGATGCGAACGGCGCGGAAGCTTTGTTAGGCCGAGGCGACATGCTCTACCTGCCATCAGGATCGGCCAGGGTTCACCGTCTGCATGCTCCGTTCGTTACAGAAAAGGAGATCGCGGCGGTCGTCGAGTTCTGGCGAGCACAGGGCACCGCCGAGTATGTCGAACAGTTCCTGCAGGCGCCCAAAGAGGAACGCGAAGACGGAGGTTCACAAGCCGGCGGTGAAGGAGATGAAGAAGCGGCGAACGATCCACTCTATGAAGATGCCGTCAAGCTGGTCGTGGAATTCGGGAAAGCTTCCACTTCCCTGCTGCAGCGGCGATTACGCATTGGCTACGGTCGCGCCGCGCATCTCATCGACCTGATGGAGCGAGACGGCATTGTGGGGGCTGCAGATGGCCCCAAGCCACGTGAAGTATTAAAGCGGCCCGATTGGCTCTCCGAAGTTGAAGAGTCGATGAGGTAATCCTCATTGTCAGAAAGGCTCAGCTTTGCGCCAAGCTCGGAGATTGACGGCGTAGAGTACGAGGCAAAACAAATTTGCGGGGATGAAACCCCATTGCGATGTCTTGAGTCCGATGAAGCAGATGATTACGCTGTTTACGCCGGACAGGACCCAGCCTTCCCAATGTCTCCGTCCAACTAAAATGGTTGAGAAAATCGTGAGCACACAAGACAGGTAGTCGAGCCTTAACCCCACCGAAAAACACCTCCACAGCCATTATGCAGTAAATGCTTCGGCTTTCCGTGTGACGCCGACGCTCTCGTAACGTAACGTTGGTACGTGCACTACAGAGGAATGCTTTCGCCATTGGTCAAAACCCCTTGGCAAACTGTCGGCAGACAAGAAAGGGCGATCTTTTCAAAGATCGCCCTCTTCTTTGCGGCCAGTTTACCGGTTAGAACGTAACCTTCCCGACAACCTGCACCAATCGTCCGGTCACACCTGCGGTCTGGAAAGCCCCGTAGATGCTGGTCGGCTGAGGCGCGGTGGAGAAGAATTGTCCAAAGTTCCCCGCCGCCAGGTTGTTCTGTGGAAGAGCGAAGTGAGGGTGGTTCAACACGTTATAGAAATTCGCCCCCACGCTGAACCGCACTCGCTCGCCCACATTGAAATTCTTGGCGAGCGACGTGTCCGTATCAAAGTAGCTTGGTCCACGGAAGAAGTTACGGTTGGGAGATCCGAATCCGGTCTCCGCACCCGAAGGTACGAACATTGAAGAAGTGAGGCATGCATGAGGATCCAGAGCGTTAGTGCCAGGAGTACCGCAACTGGGGAAACTTTGCCCCGGCATTAACGTTGCAAAGATACCGTATGCGTTCGGAACGTTGCCCAAAGCGACGTTGGTGTCGTAGACAGAGTAGGGTTGTCCCGACCGGGCAAAGAAAGTGCCCGAAATCGACCAGCCACCCACCGCCTCTTGCAGGAATTTATTCTGGAATTTATAGGGCAACTCCCAGACATAGCTAGCAGTCAGATTGTGCCGTATGTCGGCATCCGAACTGCCATAGTTCTGCCGTAGGTTGAATGGGTTCAGTTGGAAGGTAGGCTGAAGGAAACTATAGGGTGTGTTTGGCAGCCCCGTTATTTCGTCCAGACCGTGGCTCCAGGTATAGTTCAGTTGGCCGCTGAAGCCGTACCCAGCTCTCCTTGTGAGCGAGGTAACCAGGCCCGCGTAGTTGGAGATTCCATGCGGGGACAGCAAGAAGATTTGGCTGAAGCGGGGATCCGGCGCCGTGGACGACAAAGGCAGGCTCGATCCCGCATTGACCGCGTTGGCGGAGCCATTAAAGATGAGCTCATCGTATCCATGGGTGCCCACGTAGTTCACATCCAGGGATGTCTTCGAGCCCAACGCTTGCTGTATCTCGAGGTTCCACTTCACATAAGTGGGATTCTTCACCCTGTCCGTCGAGTAATAGGTAGGTGGAGAAAATCCGGGAACGGTTGAGAGACTAGCCAGAGTAGCCCCCGAAGCGAATCCCGCGTTGAAAGCAGCATTGGAATTTGTAGCCGAGGTTTGGACATCGGGAGTCGTGCCGAAAGTTACCCCCGGCGCTACAGGAGTATTGTTCAGCGCGCCACCCGACAAGGTGAATGCATTCAAGGTTGGCGAGTTGAGTTCGATGTCGGAAACCAACACGCCCTGGTATAGGTCGGAGAACAACCCCGCTCCCGCCCGGATCACTGTGTTGCGGCCAAACGGGCTCCAGGAGATGCCGATCCGTGGCTGCCATGCCACGGCCTGCAGGCCCGTGAAGGCTCGATGCTGGTCGGTCTGGATGATCTGGTCGTAGGGAACGTTGACATCGTGACTCAGTTGGTCGAACGGAACCGCCAGACGGGAGAAGCAGTTAGTCTGGCATACCGCGTTGGAGTTGCGGTCCGCGCGCAACGCGAAGGTCAGTTTGAGGTTGCTGCTGATCTTCCATTCGTCCTGGGCATAGAGACCCAGGCTGTAGATCGCGATTGGATTCTCCGGAAACTTTGTAAACTGCTGCAGGTACTGGTCGCCACCGGCTCCGTTCAGAGCTCCATTGGCGAAGTCAGTGACGCTCTTAAACGTAACCTGGCCGCCGGCAAAAGTCTGATTTCCGTAATCGCTTACATCGTTGCGCCGGAAATTCACCCCCACCTTGATGGTGTGGTTGCCGCGATTAATGGAAAGGTCATCCAGGATTTGATACTGCGTAACGTTGCGCCCCTGGGGAAAATTTGCGGTCACAGAGCTATTCGCCTGCGTCCCCCCGAGGTCGGAAAACAAGGCATTTCCCGCGAAGGCTATGGTGTCGAACGGCATCGCGGCAAGTCGAACTGAGGCTGGGCTGTTGGGCTCAAAGACAGCGCTGTACCACATCCCGGAGGCCACCAGGCTGTTGACCACGTTGGGACTGAACACGTGGGTTTCATTCAACTGCCCGTCATCCGTGGGCTGCACGCTGCTTACGCCAAACAGGTTTTGGTTAACGATGTCGGTGGTCGTGGGTTGCCTTCCACGATCGATGTGAATTCTTCCGAAAATCTTGTCACTGTTGCTGATGGTGTGATCGATTCGTCCGGCCAATAACCACTCCCTATTAAGGTTCGTGCCGCTCGCGTGATAAAACAACGCGCAAGGGGCAGCGCCCAGACCAAACAATGTTCCATTGAGCGTCTTTCCATTCAAGTCGCCGCAGCCTTGGTCCCCCGAGGGATCTGCATTCAGTCCCGCAGGAGTAAAGTGCGAGTACGTCGGCGTGGCGTTATACAGACCGAAAACCTTGTTGTAGAAAGGAACCTCGGCGCTTTGGTTGCTATTCAACCCACCTGAATTCAGATTGCCAACCACGGCCGTCTCGAACTGCGGGCTGGGCAGGAAAATATTTTGCGTCGAAGGCAAAACATAACGCAAGCCTTCATAGTCGACAAAGAAGAATGTCTTGTTTTTGATAATCGGCCCGCCAAAAGAGGTTGACCACTGATTGTTCACGGCGAAAGGCCGCGGTGTCACTGGACTGCCAGCGGCTACGAACTTGTTGAAATAGTCGTTGGCGTTCAGTACATCTCCGTTGTAGTAGTAGTTGGCATTCCCGTGAAATTGATTGCTGCCCGACTTGGTCGTGGAGTCCATCTGCACGCCCGCTTGACGTCCATATTGCGCCGTGTAGCCGTTGGTCACGACCGCGACTTCCTGAATTTCATTGGCCCCCAGCGTCAGGTTGCTGGAGCCGCTGTTGTTAAGCTGCAAGTAAGGATCGTTGTTGTCGTTGCCGTCGAGCGTGAATAGATTAGAAGTTGCGGGCAAGCCAAACGCGCTGAAGTTTCCGAAACCGCCGAACGCACTGCCAACGTTCATGGCTACGCCCGGGGCAGTCTGGGCGAAGAAAGTTGTGTCATTTCCTGGATTCGGCTGCAGCGCGATTTGCTTCTCGTTAATGGTCGTGGTGAGATTGGGGTTTTCGGTCTGCAACAGCGGCGCCTCGGCCGTCACCTCAATCGTCTGGTTCTGCCCACGGGCACCCAGGCTCAGCGCGACATTCGTGATTTGTCCAATTTGGACGTCTACCGCGCGCCTGGTCTCTGCCATGTTCGGGGCTGAGGCGGATACTACATAGTTTCCCGGTTTCAAGAGCGAGAAGTGGTAGTTCCCGCTTTGATTCGTCGCCGTTGTTTGGGTGGTTCCTTCGGAAGTACTCTTCAGAGTGACCGTAGCTTGAGGGATGACTGCACCGCTCGAGTCTGTCACCGCACCAGTTAAGTCACCTGACGTTACCGTTTGCCCGAAGCCATATAGCCCCGAGAGCGCTACAAAGAGCGCTAATACCTGTAGAGTTTTCAGTTTTGCAAACTTCATTACCGTCCTCCTCGATTGGTCGTTTTCGATAACGCGACATCCGCCCTGTCTCGCAAAGCTTCGCGGAGGTCGATGCATCCAACTCACCACAGAGACTGACCCCGCGCACGATAGGGACGGATCGTTCTTCACGAGGGACGAAACTTGTTCGGGGATGGACGAATGAGCAGCGGCTTAAATTCTGCAAAAAGGCGAGATGCCAGGACCTCACCGAACATCTATGTGAATCTATAAATCAAGAGTTTGAGTTCTACAGAAATCGGTACTTGCTCCGACAGACATTACTTCGCGAGAGCGGAAAGACAGTCACCCAATGTCTTTGCGTCGCTGTTGTGGACTAGTTGTTGTGGCGACTTTGTTGCATATCTGAATGCGTTGCATAACGCCCGGTTGTTTGCTTCCGAACCCGCGTTGTGCTGAACCAGTGCCAACAGTGCTATGAACAATTCGAAAACCCAGAACTTCGTGACCAACCATTTCGTACTCTAGAACGTCAATAGGGTGTATGGGGTTGTTTCCGCAAATCGATAGCCGTCTGCGTGAGATTCGCATGATGATTCCTGAGATCCGCGCTGTCATCGCTGACGATGAGCTACACCTGCGTGACCAGTTGCGGCTCTTGCTTGCCGAGGAAACCGGAGTTGAGGTGGTCGCGGTGTGCGCTGATGCACTTCAAACCATTGCCGCGTTGAGGATTCACAAACCTGACTTACTATTGCTTGATATCCAAATGGAAGTCGCCGATGGGTCGCAGGTTCTGAATTCCATTGCTCGGGAAGATAGGCCGTTCGTGATCTTCACCAGTCCCAGTGATCGATATGCCTTTAAGGCATTCGAAGCGCGCGCCCTGGATTATTTGCTAAAACCGTTTGATCGACAAAGGCTTCACGCTGCCATCGCAAGAGCGCGAGCTGAAATGCTCAAGGCGCATGATCGACAATTAACCCACCGTATCCTTGATTTGCTGGCCGAAGCTAGAACCGGATCGCAAACTGAGCGGCGACTGGCTATCAAAACCGCGGGGCGTGTTGTGCTCGTGAACGTGGATGAAATTGATTGGGTGGAAGCGGCCGGAAACTACGTTGAACTAAAGACAAACCACGGCGCTTACCTGCTCCGCGAGGGGATTGGACGCGTTTCGGCAAGACTCGATCCGGGCCAGTTCGTTCGCATCCATCGCTCCATCATTGTGAATGTGCGCAAGATCAAGGAACTGCAACCCTGCAATCGGGGCGAGTACATGGTTGTTCTGAAAGACGGCAAGCAGTTGTCGTGCAGCCGCAGCTACCGCGCAAAGCTACAAGAGCTCATCGCCGCGCAGTGAGGACGAGCACCAGCGAGTCTATAAACGGCTATTGCTGGAAAAGGTCCACTCTCGCAGTTGAATCTCCTTGCCCACCCAGCGCGAAGAACTGTGCCGGTGCGATCATGTAGAGAATCTCTGCTTGCGTGTTTCCGTTCTCCGTTACTGTAACCCTGCCTGAGGCTTCAACCGCAGTGGTAGCCGCGATCTGGTCTTGGCCGATCAATCCGTTCGGGCCACTTATATTTTCGGTGATGTTGAGGTTGTCGGCGCCAGCTATCGCGATGCTCACCACGTTGCTGACATTAGGGTCGGCCGGCGCCAGCGACCCACCCGCATACGTCCCCGACAGAGAAGTAGCCGTATACGTTCCTGGCTGGGCCTGTGAGGCCATGACTCCGAAACTAACGGCCGTGTCGGTACCGATGATGAATGCCTCGGTGTTGTTAGTGTTTACCATATAAAGGATGGGCAGCGAATTTTGAAAGCCTGATCCGCTCAGAGCCGCGCGCCCATTCGAAATGCCGTAGCCCCCGGATCCACTCGGCTGCGTCAAGGTGCCCCCGTTATTCTGGTCGGAGGTCAGGTTGAAGCTTCCTGTGCTGGCCTCAAACAGTCCCACCTGGCTCTCAGCCACGGAGCCAGATGGGTTCAGCCCGGTCACTTCGAAAACACTGCTAGCGGAGAAATCAGTGGACGTCGTTTGTCCAAGAATCGTCCCGCTCACCAAAGGATTGCCCCCGGTTGGGAACGTATCTGTTTCGATGGCGAGCAGCTCGGTTGCGCTAACAATGTAGAAGCTGTAACCGGTCGCAGTTCCCTGTGCAGTCTTGAAGTTCATCGTCCCGCGACCGTTGGGCGCAATCGCATATCCACCAGTGAAGGCAATGTTTCCAGAAGGACCCGAGCTACCGTCATCGGAATCGAGCGAACCACCCGTCAAATGCCCTGCCCCGTCTGATTGAAATTCTCCCGCCAAGCCATAACGATTCTTGGCTGAATCGATTCCCAAAAAGCCGAATGCGTAGCTCGTGCCGTTACCCAAGGCCGTAGAAAATGCAGAAGTGTCTTGTTTCAGAAGCACGCCAGAATTGCGTGTCCCTCCACCGTTGGTATCGTCGAACTCGATGATATTTGCATTCCCGCCGATCATCATGGAAATCGCGAAGGTGCGGCTCCCCACTCCCGCGATATTTAAGTACAAAAATCCCAAGCTGTTCGTACCAATAAAATATGTCCCGGTGAAGGTTGGATTGACCGGATCGCTCGCCGTATTGTTAATGTCCATCACGCCACTGGTAATATTTCCGCTGCCATCTGCAACAAAACTGCCCGCAGCCACGAAAAGTGGGAGTTGTGGCCCGCTCGGATCGAAGCCACGGACCGAGAACGCATAATTGCCACTGAGTTTGGAATTGTCGGCATTCCCAGGCTCAATGGTGATGCTCAAATTTGCCGTGGCCGTCTGGGGAGTAGGCGTCGATGAATCCTTCACCTGAACCGTGAAAGAGAACATCCCGCTTTCGATAGGGGTACCGGAGATCACGCCGGTATTGGCAAGTGTAAGCCCCAATGGCAGAGTGGTGCCGTTAATAAGGCTCCAGGTATAGGGCAGGACTCCACTGGTTGCCTGCAAAGTAATCGGGGTGTAGGGCATATTTACGGTGCCATTGGGCACTGTTCCCGTGGCAACCGACAGGGGCGGCGGAGGAGTGATCTTAATGCTCAGCGCCTGGGTAACACTGACGCCCGCGGAATCGGTAACCTGCACGGTGAAATTGGAAGTCTGCAGCAGCGTCGGCGTACCCATGATTTGCGCCGAAGTGCTGGTGCTTGTCGTCAGGAAAGTTAATCCCGCAGGCAGACTGCCGGAAGTCACACTCCAGGTAAATGTCCCGGTTGCGCCTGCGGCGTTGACGAATGCGTCATAAGGAATACCCAAAGCTCCCGCCGGAAGCGAGGTGGTGGTAATGGTCAGAACCGCGTTCAGCGTAATCGATTCGGTCGCGGTCACGCTGCTGTTCGCCACCGACGTCGCGGTGATGGTTGCGGTTGTATTTGTGGAGACGCTGCTCGGAGCTGTATACACGACGGAGGTTGTCGTGTTGCCGCTCAATTGACCGGGACCGGAGAGAGTCCAAGTCACGCCTTGATTGTTTTTGTCGTTAGTGAGCGTGGCGCTGACGGTCACCGTGGCTCCGGGATTCAACGACTCCCCCGAGGCCGGCGACAACGTAATAGTGATGGTGCCGCTACCCGAGCAACCCGCGAAAACCAGCGCCCAGACAAGGATACCCACCGCCAGCCACGAAACCACTCTCAATTTTCTCAAGGTTTCTCCACTGAAAGTTTTAACAACATCTTCACGAAAGAGCAACCCACTAGAATGAGAACAGAACCTGCAGATCAATCCTCCGGGTCGCTGAACCGAATGAGTAGGGCCCGCCTGCGAGCGCGTTCGATTCGCCGAACAGGGGTGAGTCGAGATTGCCGACCGGCGGCGCCAGGTTCACCCGATTGAGGATATTTCGCGCGGCGACGCTGAAGGTTAAATTGTAGCGCCGGTTGGTCGTGGATGCCGAGCTGAAGGAACCGCCAGGCCCGCCGCCACTTCCGCTCAATCCGCGGCCGCCCAAACCACCTCCCGGAAACCCGCCTCGCCCACCCCCTCCGCCACCGCCACCTCCGCCTTGCCGAGGACCTTGCCCTGCACCTACCTCGCGCCCAAATCCAAACGTCTTGCTCAGCCGTAAATTCATGGTGAAGAGCGTGGTGCCTGTGCCGATATTGATCGGGATGACTTTCTGCCCGGGCGTGGGAGCCAGGTTGAAAGTCCCCAACTGGGTGCACGCCAGGTTCGAAGCGACTTGCACCCCGCTGCAGGTTGCGCTCGAAACCAGCTCGGGCCGATCGTTGAAAATAGAATCCCCATTCAAATCCTGGCCAACCGTGACGTTATAGGGCTGCCCCGAACTTAGGATGATGAAAGGATTCAGACGAAAGGAGTACGGCAGGGAAACCGTCCCAAACACGACTACGCGGTGATGCACATCGAAGGACGACCGTCCATAGTCCGCCATCGGGTCATAAGAATTCGAGAGAAAATTGGCGCTCAGGGTTGAGCCACCTCCGCCAGACCCAAAACCGCCGCCGCCTCCTCCGCCAGACCCGGCTCCCAAGTCGCTGTTGGCATAGTTCAGCATGTAAAAACCCGAAAGCGAAACCTTCGATCCGAGGCTGGTTCTGAAATTAGCAATCAGCTGGTTTTGCCGGAATATTCCTTCGGAATCGTATTGGTATACATTGTCGGTGTTCCCAAAGGGCCGTATGCCAGGAGGGAACGTCCCGGGCAGTGGCGCGTTGGCATTGCGCAGAAAAAGCTGGTGCTCTCCGTAAGAATTTATGTAGGTAGCGGCCACCGTGGTGTTCTTCGCAACCTGCCGCTCAACGCCGACCGCCGATTGCATAATCATTGGTGCTCTGAGGTTGGAAGCGACTTGATAGCTGGTGGGAGAAGTCTGCTGCATGCTGGTGCGTGAGTTCGGCTGCATGGCTGCAACGATCGTCTGTTGTTGGGTAAACCCATTTAGACGCTCCGCCTGAAGCACAAGGTTGTATGGAAAGCGGTCGTAAAATATTCCAAATCCGGCCCGCAGTACGGTCTTGGGAGCTGACTTTTTTCCGCCTCCTCCGAGGCCCCAGGCAAAACTGATTCGAGGAGCAAAATCTCCGTGATCGTGGATGTCATTCTGGGTTTCGAAGCGCAAGCCATAGCTCAGCGTCATGTTGGGACGAATCCGCCAATCGTCTTGTCCGTAAAGGCCCGCGTCGACCAGGCTGACCTCGGAGAGCGGCTGCCCAGTGGTGATCGAGAACTGGCTGGCGCCGCACTGCGCCAATGCGCTGGACGTGGGCACCGTCGGCAATGCTGCTATCAACTGTGATAGACATGAAGTCGTCAGATTGGTCTCATATGCTGGCAGAGATGAGAACGTGAATGCGCCATTGAAATTTGTATTCGCCGTGTTGGAATCCGTCATCGCGCGCAAGCGTCCGCCGAATTTTATTAAGTGGTTGCCGTGAACGATGGAGGTGTAATTCTGCAGCTCGTAGTGATTTTGAACGTCGGAGCCATTTCCGATCTGATTCCCTCCATCTGTGAACGCCCCCAGCACGGATATGGTTGGCTGAAAATTCTGCACGGTCTGACTGCTGTTGTCATGCAGATACTGGAAGCGGGTCTCGTTCACCACATTCGTGCTCAAGACCTGGGTGTCGCTAATCTGCAAAGTGTGTTCAGTGGAGCCCGTGTTGTAAGCCTGGGACGGAAGAGAAAATTGTCCGACTCCCTGGTTGTCCTGGATGTCGCGGTACAACTGATAGCGGACGGTCAGTGTGTTGCTCGCCGTGAGCTGAAAATCGAATCGAGGGCCGATATTGGTTCGAGTTCGGGCATTGGGAAGAGCCTGCATGAAGTTGGCGGTGGTTGGGTTGGGATCAGCAATTGTGGGCACGACCGCGTTCACAATATTAGAGTCGTCGATCTGCCTGCGCTCGGCGTTGAAGAAGAACGAGGCCTTCTTGGTCAAGGGACCGCTGACGCTTGCTTCAAATTGTTCCGAGTGAAAAGGCGGCTGGTTCGGGGCGAACGGGCTCAATGCATCGAAGGCCGAGGAGTTGCCATTCACCATGATTTGGCCGTGAAACTGGTCGGTGCCCGGCTTGGTGAAGATTTCAATCCGGCCGTAGCCCAGTTTGTCGTACTCGGCCGAAAACGGATTCTGATTGATGCGGATCTCGCGGATTGAAGACTTGGGTGGCAGTTGTCCGGCAGTAAACCCATCGATATAGATCTGACCCCCGTTCGGTCCCGCCGAAGGCCCAGCGAGCGCTTCAAGTTCCTGCTGCAACTCGTCGGGATCGTCGGAGAGAGCTTCGAGATCCTTCCCTTTAATTACGATGGAGCTCGCATTCTCTGACGGGTTCACGCTGACGGTTGCGCTTTCTTCCTGGACCTCAACTTTTTCCTGCTGCACCTTGATCTCGAGCGCAATGTCGAACTGCTGTACTTGATCCGCGGAGATTGCGACGTTCTGCTTTGTAGATACCGTGAAGCCCTTGGCCGAAGTATTGACCGTGTAGGTTCCTGGAGACAATCCCTTGAGTTCGTAGGCTCCTTGACCGTCGGTGACCGCTGTTGTCTTTTTACCGGTTGGCGCCGTTGCGGTGACGGTGGCTTGCGGGATTACCGCGCCAGTGGGATCTGTAACCTTGCCGCGAAGCGTCCCCGACGAAGTTTGCGCAGGCAATGAACCGGTCAGCAGCAAAACGAAAAGGGTGACCAATGTGCACGCGAGACTTCTGGACCGGCCAGACTTCATCAATTCTCCTGAAGCAAACTTTATCCCGCCAGTTGAGCTACGGTGTCGGACCAGCATCTGCGGCTCCCCCTCCGAGGTTCCACGGAGAAAGAAGCATCGCCGCTCGATTGCTATTGGGTGAGGCCGACAGAATGGGTTCCACGCCACTCAACAGTGTGATCGCGGTCGGCTGAGTAGTTGCCGTACCTTGCGTGGTTACGATCATGACGGCGTCGCCTTTCTGCAGATCCGCAAGCGTGACCGCCGGCATGCGCTTCAGCATTTGCTGGAAATCGGCTGGGCCACCCGGACGCGAGCCTCCAGCATTGCCGCTGGCCATGTTCCCACCTGCCTTGGCCGGCGGACTACCACCGGAACCGGCAGCGCCGGGAGCGGCGTCTGAATTGTCGCCCCTTAATCGCTGGGCAATCCGTTGAGCAAATGCGGGAGGCAGTTTCCGCAGTTGCGAGTCCGCGGTGATGCTCAGAGTCACCGGCTTCTTGGTTCCGAGATCGGTCACGGTGATCGTATTGCTGCCCGCATCCGTCGCGGTGACCAATCCCGCAACGTTCCGGAATGTTCCGGAAACAACTTCGTCCGCCGCCAGCTCTGTGCCATCCGGGTTGCGCTCTCCGCGCGCACGAAGTTGGTCACCAGCGTTGATTTGATCCAGCGTGCCCGGCTTGGCGTCGTCGAACTTAACCGAGTCGGGGGAGTAGCGGCGAATGATTGTTTTCTTCGAAATGCGAATCGTAACCGGTTTGGCGTGGCTCAGAGCGGCCGCCGAAAGTGTAATGGTTCCGTCGCCCGCATCGACCTTGCTCACCAATCCACCCACGCCTCGCTTCTGCCAATCCTCGCGATCACGCTCCTGCTTCGCCGTAACGTCGGATTCCTTCATGAGGACGATAGAAGAAGCCGCTACGGACTTGCCGTCATCCGAGGCCATGCCTCGGGCGAGCATCCGATCGCCGACCTGCACCGCCTGCAATTGGATCGGCGCTGCGTCCTTCAGATCTTTTTGTCCCGGCGCAATGCGAACCATGCGAGTGGAATCCCCAATCAGGATGTTGACGGTCGATCCTGCGTCGGTAGTCAAACTAATAACATTTCCAGAAATGGCTTTTACGACTCCGACAGGCTTCGCTGTCCCCGCAGATGCGGGCGGCTGAGCCTCCTGTACTTGATCTGAAGTCGCAGGGCTTAAGGGAACGAAACCCCAGCAGGCCAAGGCGAGCGCCATCGCGCAAGCGAGCCCCGGCACTGCAGTTCGGGTCGACCTCATTTTCTTCGCCTCATGCTCTTCACTTTATAGTCTGCTCCTCCTGCGCTGAAAAAAAAGAAGAAAGATTACCCACCAGATGAAGGTCGTCAACCTGGAAGTTCGGTCCACTTATTGCAACACATTCAAGGACGACTTGGACGTAAAGAATCGTCAATCAACTGTAAATTTCTGTGGTAGCAAGACTTACGCCCGACTCCTCTGACGACCGCGACGGTTTCCTAAGCTGCGGCCAGATAAACGTAGCGCAGAATAAACAGGACGGCGAGGATCCAAATGAGCGCATTCACTTCGCGAATCTTCCCCGACGCGACTTTCACCACGGTGTAGGAAATCAATCCAAGACTGAGTCCGGTCGCGATGCTGAAGGTGAGTGGCGTGGCCAGCATCGTGATAAATGCGGGGACGGCCTCGCTGAATTCCTGCCAGGCAATTTGCGCGATGGATTGCGTCATCAGAACGCCGACCAGGATGAGCGCCGGGGCTGTCGCATAGGCTGGAATCGCGGTGGCCAGCGGAGAGCAGAATGTAGCCAGCAGAAAGAGCGAGGCCACTGCGATATTGCTCAGGCCGGTGCGCGCTCCGGCGGCAACACCTGCAGCGCTTTCGATGTAACTCGTCACTGTGGAGGTTCCAGTCAAGGAGCCGAAGATTGTTCCCACGGCATCGGCAACCAGAACCCGCCCCACCCGCGGAATTTTACCGTCCTTCACGAAGCCGCCCTGCTCACAGACTCCCACAAGAGTTCCGACATTATCGAAGAGATCCACGAACAGAAACGCGAACAGGATTTCGAGCAAACCAAGATGACTGGCGCCCCGAAAGTCCAGTTGCAGAAAGGTCGAGGATGGATGCGGCATCGCAAAGATTGCCGCGGGCCAGTTTGTAATTCCCCGCAGAATTCCCAGCAAGGAAGTACCAAATATGCCGATTAGTATGGCACCGTGGAGTTTTCGTGACATGAGGACTAACGTTAGGCCGAGGCCGAAGCATGCGGTCTGCACCTCTTTGTCGGCAAAGCTCCCAAGACCGACATACGTGGCCGGATTCGCCACGACCAGTTTGGCGTTTCGCAGCCCCACAAAAGCGATGAACATGCCGATCCCCGCCGCAGTCGAGTGCTTCAGGCAATCTGGCATGCCATTCACGATCTGCTCCCGGACCCGCGTTACGGTGAGCAAAAGGAATAGAACCCCCGAGCAAAACACCACGGCGAGCGCGGTACGCCAGGGGACATGCATGGCGAGGCAAACGGAATAGGTGAAGTAAGCATTCAGCGACATTCCCGGCGCCAACGCGATAGGGTAGTTCGCATAAAGCCCCATCACTAAAGTAGCCACCGCGGCTGAAACGCAGGTCGCAAAAACCACGCCGTCTGCCGGCATTCCTGCCTGGGCAAGAATCTGTGGGTTCACCACGATGATGTAGGCCATCGTTACAAAAGTGGTGAGGCCGCCCAGCATCTCCTGCTTCACGGAGGTATGCTTCTCGGCAAGCTTGAAATAGCGATCGATCAATCATTCCCTCAGCTGGAGAGTCAAAGCTGGCTAAGTCTCTCTACAGAATGCTTGGATAGAATCAATACGCGATCTTGTCAGGCTTGTCTTGCCACGCACGAAATGCCGCGAGCGCTTCTTCGCGCATCATCTGAATCATTGGAATCTTGCGCTGCGGATGAGGCTGTGCGATCTCGTGGTAAATCAGTGAATCATCAAAACCGATCTTGGACGCATCGGACGCAGCATTCGCAAAATAAATGCGAGAGAGGCGGGCCCAGTAGATCGCCCCCAGACACATGGGACACGGCTCACAGGAGGAGTAGATCTCGCAGCCGTCAAGATCGAAAATACCAAGTTTCTTGCAAGCCGCGCGAATAGCGAGGACTTCCGCATGCGCGGTAGGATCCTTCGCCCAAGTAACCTGATTCGCGCCCTCGGCAACAACGGCGCCGTCCTTCACCACCACCGCACCGAAGGGTCCGCCGCGTCCCGAGCGGACGTTGTCGATCGAGAGTTCAATGGCCCGGGCCATGAAACGATTGTCCATGCGTTGGTCCACGTCGTCCAACTACCGTGCGTGTGTAATGCTGGATGCTTAATTCTGTTCCTTGCGGATCCTGGCATAACCGGGCTTAATGATCGAGTAGATAAAATCGCAGCGCGCTTTGTAGGGCAAAAAAGCGCTCTTCATCGCATTGATGGTTATCTTTTCAAAGTCGTCCAGGGACAAACCAAACGTTTCCGCAGCCGCCTCGAACTCGCGCGTCATGGTCGTACTGCTCATCAACCGGTTGTCCGTGTTGAGGGTGACGCGAAACTTCTCCTGATAAAGAATCTTGAAAGGATGCTCCGCCAAACTGGGCGTGGCCCCCGTATGAACGTTACTGAGCAAACAAATCTCCAGCGGGATGCGCTTATCAAGAACGTACTGAGCCAAGTCGCCCAACTTCACCGCCTTGCCGTCCACAACAGCGATGTCCTCGATGAGTCGCGTTCCGTGTCCGATACGATGCGCTCCGCAGTACTGGATCGCTTGCCAGATCGATTCTTTTCCGTACCCTTCCCCGGCGTGAATCGTGATATTGAAATTCTCTCGTTGAATGTAGTGAAAAGCATCCACATGCTTCTTGGGAGGGTAGCCGCCTTCTTCTCCAGCCAGATCGAAGCCGACCACGCCACGCGCGCGAAAATCGACAGCCAGTTCCGCCATCTCCAGCGAGACGTCCATATTGCGCATGGCGCAAATGATTAATCCGGAAGAAATTCCGAAATCCTTGCGCCCTCGCTCCAATCCTTTCAACACGGCCGAGACCACTTGTTGGTGGGTCAATCCTTTCGTGGTATGAAAGACTGGCGCAAAGCGGGTTTCAAAGTAAACCACGCCGTCTTTGCTGAGATCTTCGGCCTGTTCATAGGCGACGCGCTCCAGAGCCTCCTCGGTCTGCATTACCGCAATGGTGTGCGCGAAGCCCTCCAAATACTTGGCCAAGCTCCCCTGGTTCGCGCCTCGATGGAACCACTGCGCCAAGGCTCGAGCATCTGCGGTCGGAAGATTCGCGTATCCCGCATCTCGAGCCAACTCAATTACGCTTTGCGGTCGCAGGACGCCATCCAAATGCTCGTGCAAAAGAACTTTGGGAAGACTCCGTAGTGGCTCTGTATCACCTTTCATAGAGTGCCGTTTTCTCCCGTCTCCACGAGGAGACGGCGCTATTCCTCCCCAATATCTTCATTCCAAATCTCGGGGTTCGCGCGAATATACTCCCGCAACGTGGATGCGCACTCCTCGGAATCAAGGTCGATGACCTGAACGCCGAGCGAGCGCAGCCACTCCACGCCACCCTGAAAGTTGCGGCTCTCCCCGACAACCAGCGTGCCAAAACCAAACTGTCGCACCAGCCCGCTGCAATACCAGCAGGGCGCCAGAGTAGTGACCATGATGAGATTGCGATAGCTGCGTTGCCGGCCCGCGTTGCGGAAGGCGTCGGTCTCGCCATGCAACGACGGATCGCCGTTCTGCACGCGGCGGTTGTGCCCGGCTCCGATCAGTCTGCCACTCACATCAAAGATCGCGGCGCCAATCGGAATGCCTCCCTCAGCCAGTCCTTGACGGGCCTCCGCTTTCGCCGCCTCCAGCATTGCAGAGTAATCGAGACTAAACATTGTGTCTGATTATAGTGATTGAAACTTGGCAACGGGAGTCCGGCATCCACTTACACATCAGGACGCGGAAAACATCACCCAACCATTGGCTCCGCCATCGATCATAAGGAACTCAGGCAAGTCCGATCCAACTCCAGAATTGGTCTTTCATACGCACGAGGGTGGCGGGAAACCAATTCTTGTACCGCAACAGCACGTTGGCGTGAACCGTCTTGGCACGGGGCGAGTTCTTGTTGCTGAAAACCAGATGGTAAACTCCACCGCCCGCCGGAAGCGGCGCATCAATGGTTGCCGTAGCTACCGAACCGCTTTCGTACTGGGTTTGCGTGGAGTATCCGCTGCTCCAGACGGCGAAGGCGGCGTCGGTCAGCACATAGGCCTCGATGTCGGTGTCGTGACCGCTCGCTTTACTCTTGCCAGCCTCGCGCCCGCCGCCTGCAGCCACGCTAAACTCACCGGTAATGGTGACACTCTGGGTGCCGGCCGGAACCGTAAATTTGCTGGACGAGAAGCTTCGTGGGTTCACCGGCAGCGTACCGTCGACGATGGTTTCCGCATGCGACCAGTGGATGAATTCCTGCACCTGCTGTACCGCAGGATTTTCACTGGTTGCGGCCCAAAACAGAGCCCCGAGCAAAACCAAGACCAGCAGCCAGGGAACAAGTCGGATTTGCCGTCGCGCTGGCAACAGCTGCGCTCTCCGGAGCCCTGATCTTTGCACCGGCACAAGAGCCGCGCTATTCGCCGTCCCGGACGGTCCGCAACTCAGGCAGAACTGTGAACCATCCGGCAGACTCTTGCCGCACTGGCTGCACAACAACACATCGGCCTCGCTGGGGTTCGAAATTCACCAGATGGTAGCATGCGTTTCCCGTCTCCGGGAAAGCTTTTCTGGCCTATTCCTGATTGGTTTTTTCGGCCGCGCGAGAGTCGTTTCCTAGCGCTTCTCGAACGGCACCCAGTGTTGTGGATAAGGTGGGCCGATGTAGTCGGCGCGGGGGCGGATGAGCCGGTTGTCGTCGAGTTGCTCGATTACGTGGGCCGTCCATCCGCTGATTCGCGATACCGCAAACACCGGCGTGAACAGGTCCACATCGATTCCGAGTGTGTGGTAGGTCGATGCGGAATAAAAGTCGACGTTGGCGTTGAGCTTCTTGTCCGTCTTCACGAATTGTTCGATGGCACGCGACATCTCGAACCACTTCCCCTGGCCGCTGGATTTTCCCAGATCCTCCGACATCTTCCGCAGATGCGTGGCCCGCGGATCTTCCGTGTGGTAGACGCGATGTCCGAAGCCGGGAACCTTTTTCTTTTGCGCCAGCATTCCTTTGATATGCTCCACCGGATCAGAACCTGAGCGGTCGATGGCTTGCAGAATGCTGAACACGGCCTCATTCGCTCCGCCGTGCAACGGACCCTTGAGGCAACCGATGGCGGAGACAATGGCCGAGTGCATATCCGAAAGGGTTGCCGCGGTGACTCGCGCGGCGAAGGTGGAAGCATTGAGCTCGTGGTCGGCGTGCAGGATAAGGGCAATGTCCAAAGCGCGCTCAGCGGTCGGCGTAGGCTTGGAGCCGTTCAGCATCAGCAGAAAATTTGCGGCGTGAGAAAGCGTCCGGTCCGCTTCTACGAGCGACTTCCCTTTCCGAATGCGATCGTATGCGGCCACGATCATCGGAATCTGCGAAGTCAGACGAATCGACTTCCGGATGTTCGCCTCGTGATCGTTATTTCGCTCGTCCGCATCGTAGAATGCCAGCGCGGATACCGCGGTGCGCAGCACGTCCATGGGTACAACATGCTTGGGCGCCGACTGAAGCAGGGTGATGATCGCCGGGTCGAGCTTGCGCTCCTCCGCCAGCCGCTCGCGAATTTTCCCGAGTTCATCGCGCGTCGGCAGCCGTCCATACCACAGGAGAGAACAGGTTTCTTCGAAAGTGGAATGATCGGCGAGTTCGTGAATATCAATGCCACGGTAGGCCAGAACACCCTGGTCTCCATCGATGAAACAGATGCCGGAGGTGGTGGCGACTACGCCCTCCAAACCTTTAGCGGGGTGCGCGGTAGTCACACTAGACATGCTTCCTCGCTCAACCTATGAAATGCGTTGTGGCCCCACCGAAGAGAGAACCTGCGAGCGCCGCAACTAACTTTTATACGCCAAAACGGTTAACTTTCCAACCGTGCGGCAGATCGAGTAGTGGTGTTCTAGGGTGCAGATGGAGTTGCAGCGACCCTCCGTCTGGTTCTGTGAGCATAGGGGCCATGAAGCCTGATGTCATACAGAGACGAGGAAGGGATTCCGGCTTCGCGTGCGATGATCGGTACCGACTTGCCACTCATGGCAAGCTGAAGCGCTTTGAGGATTCGTGTTTCTCCGATCTGTTCCAGTCCTACCCAATCCACTGTCTTATTTTTAGACGCCATACACTATTAAATCCCCCAGACTCCAAATTCGACTAGTGACGTTCCCGGCCATTGCAGGGGTAACTCGTAAACTGCCATGAACTCTTGTGAAATTGTAATACCAGTGTAGGGCCAGAGCAGCCCGAAGATTCCCCTTCTTTTTCGAGAATGCGTAGGTCAACCGCGTCAGCCGTTTGCACCACTATCGTCCCACCATCCGACTGCCGGGTACTGGCTTAAATTCAATCTCAAGACACCGCCGAGCAGTCAGCACTCAGCACCTGGGAGCACGTTTTTTTAGGAAGGTGCGGTTTCAATCGTCATTGCTGAATGCTGAATGCTGAGTGCTTTTCCTCGCAAGACCTCGTGTCACCTCCGTTCCAAAGAGTTACCCGAAGGTAACAAGACCCAGCCGGATACGGTTCCGGAGCGTCGATTCCCGGTTACAATCGGAGCATGCGCATGCGTTGGGGATGGTCCGCAGTGGCCATTGCAGCACTCGCGGCCGCGGCTTTAGCCGCCGACGAGCCGCAAAATCTTGCGGTGTTGCCCTGCTCCCAGGCGGCCGCCAGCGACCCCGCATGCAATCCCTCCCAGGCCGATCTGAAGAAATCCAAAGCCGCTTTTTCCAAAGCATTGAAGCTGCAGAAAGGCGAGCGTTTCGATGAGGCCTTCGAGGAGTTCGATACCGCGGCCCGGCTGGTCCCCAAGAACCTTGAATACGTAACTGCGCTGGCCCTGGTTCGTCAGCAATTGGTCTACGATCACCTGAAGCAGGGAAACGATGATCTGGTGAAGGGAAATCTAGTGGAGGCGCAAGCTGAGTTTCGCAGCGCTTCCAATCTCGATCCCCAAAACGAATTCGCCCAGCAGCGCCTTCGGGATTCGCTCGCCGAGTGGTTGCCGAAAATGGCGGAAAGGCCGCGCGTGTTGGTCGAGTCGCCGGAGCTGCACGTCGTTCCCAATCCGGCTCTTCATGAATTCCACTTTCGTGGGGACTCGCACGCGCTCCTGATGGAGGTTGCTGCTGCTTTCGGCGTAGCCGCTGAATTGGATGACTCCGTTCCTTCCCGACGCGTTCATTTCGACATGGAGAGCGTCGACTTCTACACCGCCATGAGCGCGGCCTGTGACGTGACCGCGACTTTCTGGGTGACCTTGTCGGAAAAACAGATCTTCCTGGCACGCAACAACGCGGAAAATCATCGCCAGTTCGACCACATGGCGCTGCGTACGTTTTACCTGCCCGGAGCGACAACCCCGCAGGACTTGAATGAAATGATGACGCTCCTGCGGACGATCTTCGACATCCGGTTCGTTGCCCAGCAGCCACAAAGCGGAAGGCTCGTAGTGCGCGCGCCCACGGGCGTGCTGGATGCAGTGACCAAATTGTTTGAGAGCTTCGGGCTGGCGCGTCCGCAAGTCATGCTGGACATCCAAGTCTTTGAGATTGACCACCAGCTCACGCGCGACATGGGAATCCATATCCCCAACAACTTCAACCTGTTCAACATTCCCGCTGGCGCACTGCTCGCGCTCACCGGACTTGGTGGACAAAATATTGGGAGCTTGATTAATCAATTGATCTCGAGCGGCGGCATCAACCAGGCGAATTCGCAAGGCATTGCCGGATTGCTGGCGCAACTGCAGGGCCAGCAAAACTCGATTTTCAGCCAGCCACTCGCTACCTTTGGCGGTGGTCTGACTCTGATGGGATTGAGTTTGGACACGCTGAGCGCACAGCTCTCCCTGAACGAAAGTTGGGTAAAAACCCTGGAGCACGCGACCCTGCGTGCGGCCCAGGGCAACGAGGCAACGTTTCGCATGGGCTCGCGTTATCCTATTCTGAACGCCAGTTTCGCTCCCGTCTTCAACACCCCGGCCATTGCGTCGGTGCTGCAGAATGGGAGCTTCCAGGCCCCATTCCCGTCGTTCACCTACGAAGATCTGGGGCTGACTTTTAAAGTGAAACCAACGGTGTACACCAACGCCGACGTGGGGCTCACATTCGAAATGGACTTCCGAACTCTGGCGGGACAAAGTCTAAACGGTGTGCCCGTGATCGCCAATCGCGAATATAAAGGCGCCATCACCCTGGTGGATGGAGAGCCCGCCGTAGTAGCAGGTTCGGTAAGTCAAAGCGAACAACTCAGCCTGAACGGAATTCCCGGCCTCGGAGCCATTCCCGGAATCAATAAAATAATGGTTTCGAACAGCAAGATGGACGAAACCGATGAACTGCTGGTAGTGATCACGCCCCATGTGGTCGATCTCACTCCGGGCCAAAGCACGGAAGTGTGGCTACCCAAGAACGGTCAGTAATACCAGAAGTTGAAGCGGCTTTGCTGGTCGACTTTTCTGCTTGACCCGGCTCTTCTATTCAGATAATATATAATCAATTACTTTAGCTGTTTGATAACAGCAACGAAAGATCCAGCTCATTGACAATTCAATCGGATGTAGGCGCGCGCCTCCTCGCGCGTGCGGTCGTGGCAACAACGTACAGGACCAATCACCTAAGCCGCGGACGGGGTATCCGCTTCGTAAGTCCTTTAGAAGGGATATTTTACGTGGGTATCTCGAAAACAGTCTCTTTGTTTTCATAGACCTAGCGCGAAAACGCGTTTATTGCGGTATATACCCGATATGACTCGGTAAACCTGTAAAGGTCGATTGTTTATAAGTCAGTAAATACCCCTCAACACCCGACCCGGCGGCTGCACATCCACGGAATTGCACCTCCAATATTGAATCGGAAATCCCTCAGTCAGCATCTTTATAAACAGTCGTAAGTATCGTTTTTACCAACACTTACATTCGGCAGGAGAGCAAAATCATGGCCACCAGCCCGAGAACGACGACAGCCGAATACCAGACCGAGCATCAACTCGCCTTTGATCAGGTTGAAGATCTGCTGAAGCTGCAGAAAGCGGCGCAGAACATCAGCTCGATCCTTGATCTGGATCGGCTCATCGACAAAGTCGTCAATGACGTGGCTCGATCGTTCGGGTGCGTCGAAGCAGATATCTACTTGTACGACGAAGAGCGCGGAGAATTAGCTTTGGCCTGCGCGCACGGTTGTGCCGGCTGCGACGTCTGCGGCAACGGCAACAGCCTGAAGCTGGGGAAAGACGGAATGGTCGGCTACGTCGCAGGCACGGGCCAGATGCGCTATGCGCCCGATGTGCGCAAAGATCCGTATTACATCGGATGCGAAGAATCCACGCACTCCGAGGTTGCGATTCCATTGCACGTTGAGGGAAAACTGATTGGCGTGTTCACGGCTTCGCATCCCGAGTTGGATGCGTTTCCTGCCGAGCAACTGCGGCTTTTGCAGGCGCTGTGCAGCTACGTGGCAGTCGCGGTTCACAATGCGCGCCGTTTTCAGCAAGAGCAGCACGCGCGCCAGAAGATGAGCCGCGAAGCCCACGAGGCGCGCAAGATTCAGCAGGCCTTGCTCCCGCGGAGTTCGCCTTACATTCCGGGCTTCGTCGTCTCCGGGCTCTCCACACCGGCCGGCGCGGTGGGTGGCGACTGGTACGACTTCATTGCCTTCGCAGATGGCCGCTGGGGATTGGTGCTGGCCGACGTCTCGGGAAAAGGCATGGCGGCAGCGCTGTTGATGTCAGCAACTCGCGGCATGCTTCGATCGTTGGCAGAGGCAGCCTGCAGTCCGAGCGAGGTGTTGGCCAAGCTGAATGAGTTGCTGGTCAGCGACTTTCCTTCCGGCAGGTTCGTCACCATGCTCTATGCAGTCCTCGATCCCGTGACGCGGACCCTGACGTTCTCGAGCGCCGGGCACCTGCGTCCACTTCTGATCGAGGACTCGAACGCCCGCTTCCTGGATACGGAGCGGGGCATGCCGCTCGGAATCGGACCCGGCGATTATTCTGAGGCGGAAGTACATCTGCCCAAAGGCTCCCGCCTGCTGTTCTACAGCGACGGCATCACGGAGGCGACAAATCCGGAAGAGGATGAGTATGGTGCAGCGCGGCTGGAAAAACACTTTCGTCAGAGCGATGCTTCGGCGGAGAGCATTCTCAAAGACGTCCGCTCATTTGCCAACGGAGCTGGTTTGCACGATGACGCGACTGTGATTCTGGTGAAGGCTTAATTCTGCGTCACAACGGCGGGGCGTGACAGCCGCGCCTGCATTATTGGAAGCGGGCTCTGTGTTCTTTCAGGATGCAGCGGTCCATGACTACGTGGATGCCAGCTTTGCGCGCCTTCTCGGCGGCTTGCTCGTTGATGACTTCCTCCTGCATCCAAATAACGGGAACCTTCAGCTGGATTGCCTGATCTACAACCTCCTCTACGAATTCGGAACGGCGGAAGATGTTCACGATATCGATTTTCTCGGGGACTTCGAGCAGCGATGCATACGCCTTTTCGCCCAGCGCACCCTTAATTCCGGGATTGACCGGAATGATGCGGTAGCCGTTGGTCTGCATATACGCAGAGACTCCGTGGCTTGGCCGCATCGGGCTGTTTGAGAGACCGACTACGGCGATTGTTTTAGAGCGCTGCAGCAGATCGGCAATGGCATCCGGTTGGGGCGATGAGGACATAAGAATATTGTAGCGACGACGGTCCCAGCACGCCAATTCCGGTTCGCAGCTCGGCAACGGACGCACGGGCGTGGACGCCCGCGCCCACAATTGGTTTGCTAATCTTTTCCGGCGGTTTCCAGCTTTTGTCTAAACATTCTGGTCGCTAGTTTGCGCACGGTGTCCGAGACTTCTTTATTGCCTGACAGATTCCTGAGGTCCTGAGTCAGCAGGTGCTTGATCAGCCCGAGCGAAACATCGATGGGCGTGCGGGGGTTGAATGTCAGGTTTCGAAGTATGGCGTATTGCTTGATGAATCGACGCTTCATGGTGATGCCGCGAAGCACGGACTCCAGCACGTTCTTTTGATTGGCAAACTTCTCGACCTCGCTGTCGGTAATCTTGGGTGATTCAAGCACGGCGAGGGCTACAACTTTCGTCCCGTCACGGATGAGCAAGGACCTTTCTTCTTTGCTGCCTTTCATCGCGAGTTGAATGCGTCCCTTGATGTCGAGTTTGGAGATTTTCTGCAGAGCACTGCCCCGCTCCTCTTCCGCACTCAGGAAAACCTTCTTCTTCGCGGGAGCTTTGCGCGCAGCTGTGGCTGCTGCATTCGTTGTGCTGGAGGCAAGAGCCGCAGTTCCAGCCTCGGCAGGCGCTTCCTCAAGGTGAATTGCGGCAGACGCGCCCGGGAGTTCCTCGATTCCACCGACTGGTTGAAACGGTTTTTCTCCTTCAGCGGAAATTTCGGTGGCGTGCTCGACCAGGTATGCAGTGACCGTCTCCTCAGGGACTTCATCTGTGCCAGCTTCAGAGTTAGCCGGCTTCGAAACAACTGGCTCTGGAGATTCTTCAGTCTTCGCGACCGTCGGAGAAGTGGTTTCAGATACGTTTGTGGTTGTAGGTCCCAAGCACGACAGCTTCTCCGCGATAGCGGATGACTGATTAGGATTCAAGTGCGGATTGGAATTCAGTGAAGTCAGAATGGTTTTTGACTGGCTCACCCGCGCGCTCTTGACTAACGTCTCGATCATGTAACGGGAAGCCGAAGCGGCAAGTTCGACCAGCGATTCTTCGGAGACCGATGGGTTCTCGAGCAACGCCGGGAGCAGCGTGGGTCGAAGATTTCCGGGGGTGATCATGTAGGCCAGCACTTCTTTCGGACTGCGCGGATCGGCTGCGGCGGCGCGCGAAGAGGCTTCGTCCCATCCCGCTAATGTAAGGCGTGCACGCTCGGCGAAGATTTTGGTCTGGGTTGCCAGGTAGACAAGGATTTCGATCATCTCCTGAGGAGGAACGGAGAGTGCCCCGCGAGCAGCGGTCTGCATCACGTTCGAGGACGCTCCGGAAGAGCGTATAACGTCGATCATGCGTGGCATAAAGTTGATCAGCTCCGAAACTTGTGGACACTACAGGATCACGCGGGGACGGGCCGTTCGCCAGCATTTTCGTGGCCGGTAACGTTACCAAAGGTACTGCGGTGGAGTGTGAGTATTGAAACCTCTTCGGCTTCGTCGCGGACTACAAAACACTGTCATCCTCTTCGCAGACTACGACACGTTGTCATTCCGAACGAAGTGAGGGATGAAAGTTGGCAGAGGATAGTTCAGGGTGCCAAAGGAACACAGGCTACTTCACATTGTTGATCAGGACTACGTCACTGTTTACGGCGCCGCGCGCCAGGAATAGTTGTTTGCCGTCGCGAGACCAGGCGAAATTGAAGATTGTGCCGTCCGCAAAGTTTGTGATCTGTTTGGCCGGGCGGCCATCGAGGGTCTGGCTCCAGATGTTGGAAACGCCGTTCTTATCGTCCACATACAGCACTGCTTTGCTATCTGGCGTCCAGCCAAACGCAGAATCTACCCGGTAGGACAATTTCGTTGGTTCGCCGCCTTCGATGGGCACAATGGCGAGTTCAAATCGGTTTGCTGTCTCGTCAAAGGCGTAAAGGGCAATCCATTTTCCGTCGGGGGAGACCATCGGGCGTGAGGCAGCGCCTTTGGTCATGGGCTGGGGCGTACCTCCGTCGAGGCTCTGCTTCACGACCTGAAGTTTTCCCGAGTTCGATGACTGATAGATCACCCACTTTCCGTCGGGCGTAATCTGCGGGTCGATGTCCGCCTCGCCGTGGGTAAGTTGGCTTGGGTTACTGCCGTCGACGTTCATCTTCCAGATATTGAGGTGACCGCTCCGGTCGGAGAAAAAAACCACCGTCTTCCCGTCGCTAGAAATGCTGGGATCGTAATTGTTGCCGCCATTCAGGGTCAGTTGTACTGGATTGCTTCCGTCCTCCGCCATATTCCAGAGGTCAGGTCGTCCGCTGGCGTTCGAGGTATAGACCACGTCACCATTCGGCGCACAAACGATACCGTTGAGACCTGTACCAGTCCCGGTTGCCGAAGTGATTTGCCGCGCTGCTTTAGCCTCGCCTCGAGGGGCAGCCCAAATCGAGGAGGAAACTTCACTTTGCACGGTGACCAAAGCGCTGGAATCCCCGGTCAGACTAACTCCGAAATATCGGTTCAAATCGTTGGTGATTCTTCGAGCTTCGCCGCTGGGATAAGCAACATACCACAGCTGTGGCAAAAGGCTGGAGCTTTGATCCGAAACATCGAGAACGAGCCCGTTGCCGTCTGCCAACCATGCAGCGCGACCGGGACTGGACCACTTGGTAGATGAAATCGTCTCTTCGACTCCGGTCGCCACGGACACACCCGCCAAGCTCCACTCGACAGCGGTACCACCGGCACCGCCATTGGAAGCCAGCGTGGCGATGGACTTTCCGTCCGGCGACCAACTTAGACCCGCACTATGGTTGAACCAGGAAGAAGCGTACCTTGTAGGCAGTTTGCGGCTGGCCACGACATGCTCACCGGACCCGTCGGCCTTGGCCACCACCAAGTCATCGGTTCCTTTCGGTGGGGAGAAGCGCGCGTAGGCCAACTGGCGGCCGTCGGGCGAAAGAGCGACGGGCATATCGATATCTTCGACCAACTTTCGCGGAGTTCCTCCCAGCACTGGGACTTGGTAGAGAAGTGCTGTCGATTCATTCTTGGCGGCAGTGACGTAGTAGACGTAATTGCCATCGCCGGAGAAGGTCATGCCGAAGTACACCGTCTCCGCCGGAGGAACGATCTGCACATTGTTCGCCGTCGTTACCTGCCGCACCCATAAACTCTGCTTTCCGGCGTCTTCGATTACGTGGACGACGTATTTGCCGTCGGGGGAGATCGCGGCCATGCGGGACTTGCCAGTGTTGGTCAAGCGCGTCAGATGAATGGATTGGAACGCTGCCGCGGTTGGCTTTGCGACGCGTCCGGCAAACATTTTGTAGATCCCGAAACCCGCCGCTATCGCCACTACAACTGCCAGACTGATAGCGAGCACCTTCTTGCTTACAGTTTCGCGGCTCACTGCTGCCGGTGCAGGCGCGCCAACCGCAGAAGCATGCCCCGTATCGGCCTGATGTTTTCCACTTGCCGGAGCCGCGGCCGCCATTTGCACGGAAGCGCTGGCGGCTTCATCTGCGGCTTGATACGCCGAGCGCCGGCCAGAACTGCTATCTCTTTGCAATCGCTTCAGGTCGCCGCGCATTTCGGAAGCGTGCTGATAACGGAGATCGCGATCCTTCTCTAGTGCTTTGTTAATGATCTCTTCCAACCGCGGCGGAAGATCGGGATTGAGGCGAGCGGGCGCAGGCGGCATGCGATTCAGGATGGCGTCGAAGATCATCGCCGAAGTGTCCCCGCGAAATGGCAGCGTGCCAGTCGCCATTTCGTACAGCACCGCACCGAAGGAAAAGAGGTCGGTGCGGGTATCCAGTTCTTTCCCTTTGGCCTGCTCCGGACTCATGTACGCTACGGTGCCAATCGCGATGCCGGGGCTGGTCAGATAATCGATGCTTACTCCCGCCGCGGTGGCTTCGGTTGCTCCTGAGGCGACCTGCTTGCCGGTTACCGGGGTAAGTTTCGCCAATCCAAAATCGAGGATTTTTGCGTGGCCCCGCTTGGTTACGAAGAGATTAGCTGGCTTGATATCGCGGTGAACGATGCCTTCGCTGTGGGCCGCGTCGAGTGCGTCCGCGATTTCGATGGCTAACGACATCAAAGTCTCAGTATCGAGCGGCTGCCCTGCGATGCGGTGCTTCAGGGTCATGCCATCCAGAAATTCCATCACGATGAACGTTTGGCCGTCCTGCTCATCGATCTCATGTATCGTGCAGATGTTCGGGTGATTCAGGGCCGATGCGGCTTTGGCCTCGCGCTGGAAGCGGCTTAGCGCCTGGGGATCCTTGGCGACGTTGTCCGGCAGGAACTTGAGAGCTACGAAACGGCCGAGTTTGATGTCTTCAGCCTTGTAGACAACGCCCATGCCTCCGCCGCCCAGTTTCTCCAGGATGCGGTAGTGCGAAATGGCTTGGTTCAGCAGTTGGTTCCCACCTCAAGGACGGAATCTTATCAGCAGGCAACAAGAAACGCGACCCGGAAATCTGCGGCCGCCGAGCTTCGCGCGGTCTGCTCACAAACTTATCCTCTGTCATTCCGAGGAGCGGAGCGACGAGGAATCCGGGTTTTCGCCAGCCACGTGAAGAACCCAGATCCCTCGCTTTGCTCGGGGTAACAACAACTGGGAATTCATTCGTAGTCTCCACCAAGCCTTGCTCGGCTGGACAGCCAAGAGCCTACCCTGAGCGAAGTCGAAGGGCGGCTGTCCCAGTGGTCTTACGCTTGCTTTTCCCCGCGGCGCATTTGCAGGTAGGCGCGAATGAAGGGCTGTAAGTCGCCGTCGATTACGCGGTCCACGTCGCCGACTTCCATCTTGGTGCGATGGTCTTTGATCAGACGATACGGTTGCAGCGTATACGAGCGTATTTGCGAGCCGAAGTCGATGTCGAGCTTTGAGTCTTCAATCTTCTTGGTGGCCGCACGCTTTTTTTCGAGCTCGTTTTCGTAAAGCTTGGAGCGGAGCATGCTCATGGCGCGGTCTTTGTTCTTGTGCTGCGAGCGCTCGTTCTGGCAGGCGGCCACAATGCCGGTTGGGATGTGGGTGATGCGTACGGCCGAGTCGGTGGTGTTGACGTGCTGTCCACCTTTGCCGCTGGAGCGGTAAGTATCAATGCGCAGGTCTTCCGGCTTGATGACGATGTCGATGCTGTCGTCAATTTCCGGCGATACGAAGACGCTGGCGAAGGAGGTATGGCGGCGCTTGGCTTGATCGAACGGAGAGATTCGCACCAGGCGATGCACTCCGATTTCGCTGGTTAGGAGGCCGAAGGCGTACTCTCCGTTGACGGCGAAAGTCGCCGATTTAAGGCCCGCTTCTTCGCCGGGCTGGTAATCGTAGAGCACGGTCTCGAAGCCCTGGCGCTCGGCCCATCGCAAATACATTCGCAGCAGCATGTCGGCCCAATCCTGCGATTCCGTGCCTCCAGCGCCGGGATGGATGGTGACGATGGCGTTGCGGGCGTCATTCTCGCCCGAGAGCAGGGTCTCGGTTTCGAGGCGGTCGACTAGTTGGCGGAGAGAATCAATTTCGCGGCGCAGGTCGGCATCGACGCTTTCGCCTTCTCGCGCTAGATCGAAGTAGGCGGAAATGTCGTCGCTGTGGCGGATGAGGTTGGTTTCGTTCGCCAGCATATCTTCCAGGCGCTTTTTCTCGCGCATCACCGTCTGGGATTTTTGTGGGTTCGACCAGAGATTCGGGTCGGAGGCTTGCTTTTCGCTCTCAGTCAGGCGCTGGCGCAGGTTGCCGGCGTCAAAGATACTCCCGAAGTTCGCGAACTTTGTCTTTTAGGACCGCATATTCTTTTTCCAGCTCTTCGACCATAATCGTCCTCTCGAATATTGTGCGCAAGAGACGTTGCAAGCAACTTCTCTACAGGCTGTAGAAAACGCAGCTTGCTACGTTTCTTTTTGCTTGCGAACCAAAAGCCGCACGAATAGTGCCGCTATCGAAATTATCGCACACAGATAGGCGAACCAGTCGCCGTGACGCGTGTAGAACGTGGCCAAGTTCATAAGCGCATAAGGCGCCCGCAGCGCCGTGCGGGTTTTGCGGGGCGCGCTGGCCACGATTCGTCCGTTGGGGTCGATTGCCGCGGTGACGCCGGTATTGGTGTCAAGTAACAGCCAGCGGTCGTTTTCGACGGCGCGCATGCGCGATTGTTTGAGATGTTGAGCGTAGGCCCCGCTGTCGCCGTACCAGCCATCGTTGGAGATGTTCACTAGCACTTGCGCTCCGTTGTTGGCGAACTGGCGAATGTCGTCAGGGAAGATGGATTCGTAGCAGATAAAAACGCCGAGCCTGGATCCACCTGCGTCGAGAGGTACACGCGAAGTGCCACGAGAGAAATCGCCAACTTCTTTGGTCAAGCCTCCGGCGAAAGAAAATATTTGTTTAAAGGGGACGTATTCGCCGAAGGGCACAAGATGAACTTTGTCGTAGCGCGAAACCCATTCGCCATTCGGGCTCACGAGCGAGGCGGAGTTGTAGATTGCCGTGGGTTGGTCTGGGGTCGCGCCGGCATTGCGAATCCCAATGCTGCCCGCGAGGATCCATGCGTTCGACTGGCGGGCTAGGTTGCTGACCGCGTCGCGGAAAAGCGGATCACTGGAATAGAACGGCGCCGGGTTCTCCGGCCAAACGATCAAGTCGGGATGTGACGGGCTTTCATGTGCATCCACACTGACTTCAGTCAGGTCGCGCAAAGTTTGGTTGAAATACTGTTTCGTCCAATCGGAACCTTCGAGGATGGGCACGTTGGCTTGAACGAGAACAGCACTGTGGTCAGCGGGAATTGCAGGCGTGGGAACCAAACTTCCGGCCTGCAAGATTACAGCAGCAATGACGGTTGCCAGCAAGAGCCGTTTGCGCTTTTCGCGCTGCACCAGATAGGCGGCGGCGAAAGCAGCATTCACCAGCATGATCTCGAATGACAATCCATAGACGCCCGTGACCGAGGCAATGCGCGAGAGGGGAATGTTATCCACCTGGGTGGTACCCAGCAGTCCCCACGGGAATCCGGTGATGCGAGTTCGGGCCAGTTCGACGGCCACCCAGAGCACCGGCGAAAGCAGCAACGCTCTCTGGTTGAATGGACTGCTTCCCGCCAGCAGGCTAACCAACAGACCGAAGAGGCCGTGGTAAATCGCCAGATAAAGGCAGAACAGAATCAAAATTCCGATTCCGGCTGGTGTATTGACCCCGCCGTATTGATGCATAACGCTGTAAATCCAATAGCAGGTGCCGGCATACCACAAAATTCCGCAGACATACGCCATTAAGAAAGCTTGCAGCGGAGTCGCCGGCAGCAACTTCATTCCTGCATGGAGTTGCAGTGCGTGCGGCTGTCGAGCCCGCAAAATTGCGATCAGCAAGGGCGTGAGCCCTACCCAGCAGAGCATGTAAAGATTGGGAAGGGGGAAAATTAGAATCTGCAGAGCTGCCGAAAGCAGCACCAGCAACCAGGCACTTTTATGAATCTGGAGCACTCAGCAGGATAGCAAAAGGGAGGCTTCAGGCTTCAGGTTTCAGGCTTGCGCTGATCCTGCTTCTAACAAACTCGACCATCTCCGGCGTTACGTACTCCGGCGGATGAATTTCGAAAACCGGACAACCTGCAACTGGTTTCAGCGAGATGCCGGTCCAGGCGGCTTTGCCGTTGTTCGTTGTTTGGTTCGGAGCGTGCAGGATAACGGCGTCGGCCTGGTTGAGGAATTCCTGGGCTGATCGTTTAAAGTCCGCTGTGGCTGGATCAAGAACTGTGAGGTAAAGATCCGGGCGGACAAACTTCAGAATGCTGTTCGACTCCAGAATTATATTTTCTGATTCGGCAAGTCTCCGCCGGATGGTTGGTATCGCTTCCGCCAGACGGCCTTGCTCGGTGCGCACCCACCATGCGCGAACTGCGCCCGCTACGAGGAAGCGCGACGTGTCGGATTCGCCGGAACGATCCTTCTCTTCCGAAATTGCCCAGCTGTGATCCTCGGTGGCGCAGTGGCAGGATTCGCCGTTCAACGAACAGACTCCGTGGCCGTACTGCGTGACCTTGAATGCAGTCCAATGGTATTCCGGCAGGGCGGCGATCAGACCCGCGACTACGCTGGTCTTGCCTACACTGCGGGAATGTCCGCCGATGACTACGACTGCCATAGGTGTCCGATTTCGTGGGCGAGGGCGACCCCGCCACACTAACGTTTCTTCGCCAGGCGCGATAAGACTGCCAGCTCTTTCAAATATTCGCGCACCGGCTTTGCCGGAGTTCCCCAGAAGGCAATTCCCTTCCCGCGCAGAATCTTGTTCGGCAGGACGCCGCCTTGCCCTCCCAGCATAACGCCTTCTTCGACGCGAGCGTGTTCGCCGATGCCGACCTGACCGCCGAGAACAACGTTCTTTTCGATGGTGATGCTGCCGGAGAGGCCGGTTTGTGCGGCGATCACCACGTCTTCACCGATCTGGCAGTTGTGGCCGATGTGTACCAGGTTGTCGATTTTCGAACCTCGGCAAATACGGGTTGCATCCAGGGCTCCCCGGTCGATCGTAGTATTGGCGCCGATCTCGACATCATCTTCGATTTCCAGGCGGCCGACTTGAGGAAACTTTTCATAACGGCCAGTCGTCTGATCGAGCACGTAGCCGAAGCCATCGCTGCCGAGTACCGCGCCGGCATGAACGATCACGCGGTCTCCCAGGTGCACGCCGGGATAGACAGTGACATTCGGATACAACTTGCAATTGTTTCCGATGCTTACTCTCGCCCCGATTACACTTCCAGTGCCGATGCGCGTGCTCTCCTCGATATTCGCGCCCTCGCCGATGACCACTCGCTCTTCAACCGTAACGCCCTTGGCAAGCCTCGCTGCCGGATGCACGATTGCGCTGGGATGAATGCCAGGATTCCGCTCTGGCCCTGGACAAAGAAGTTGTCCGGCTCGGGCAAATGCCAAGCGCGGTTGGGTCGCGAGCAATAGGGGTTTAGAGTTTGTTTCGCTCGCCGCGAAATCGCCTGTGATCACTGCGGCGGCCCGTGATTCGAGGGCTACACGGAGATTCTTTTCGTGGTCTACGAAAATCAAATCGCCCGATGCTGCCGATTCGACGCTGGAGATGCCTGTCAACCGCACGGTTTTGTCTCCGAGCACGCGGGCTTGCACGAATTCGGCGACCTCCTTGACGGAGCGCGGTTTGGTTGAGAGAGGCATGGCACCTTTTTATACGTTTGCGGCAGGAAAGGAAAGCTGGGGATAGAATGAGCGAATGGAGCGCAAGATCTTCTGGATCAGCTTCACCGCGCTGGGACTGGCGGCGGATTTCATTTTGCCGCTTTGGTGGGCGTTGGCGGCAACGATACCAATTGTTTATGTGAGTTGGTGGATCGCGTATCGGAGTGACTGGTTTGGCTAGAACTCAGCAACTCGTCTCATGAATGAACGCAAGCCGCCGGAATTGCTTCCTGAGTTGCCAACTTCCGAAAGCCCGTTTGCGGATAGCCTCCGGTTTGCCGGCAGTCTGTTAATGACCGCGTCCCGGAAGCAGATCAATTTGCAGCCGAAGGCACCCAAGCCATGCCATCAACGCCTTTCGTGAGCCGAATGGGCTCTTCGAGCTTCCAATCTTTCAGATTTAGGACTTCGACGGTGCCGCCCTGAGGGCAACTCACATAGGCGTGTGTGCCGTCTGCGGTCAGTGCGAACTCTCCTGGGGTGGGTAGGACGGGGATATCCGGAGTGTCAAACGTTCTTGTAAGCGCTCCATTATCCAAATCTACAACGAAGAGCTTTCCAGATTCAGTATTGGCTAGGAGCCAGCGTCCATCTTTCGTGATGACGGAAGAGAAGGCAATTCTAGGCAGGGAAATCGATCGGACGACCGCGTTGGTTGCCGTATCGATGACCACGATACGGGGTGCTTCCTGGTCCTGCGTAAAGACGAAGTTCCCATCGGGCGAAATCGAGATGCGCTGCACTTTCTTGGAGATTGGAATTGTCGCGAGCAAAGTCCGCTTTTGCAAATCGAGAACACTCACGCTGCCCGCCTCATTGTTCGCAGTGTAGATCCTCCGTCCGTCGGGGGAGATCACGAGCATGTGCGTGTGACTGGCGCCAGTTGGAATTTCGCCGACGAGAGTGCGTGTCTTTGTGTCCACGATGTAAATGGCATTGGCGAGTTCCGCGGAAACATACAGCAACCCGTCAGGCCCAAAGTGCGCGCAGTGCGGGCGAACCTCTTTGCCAAGATCGATGACAGCAACGGTCCTCCCCTGGCGCAGGTCAACGACGTGAATAGTGCTTCCGTTCGAGCCAGGCATTCCCACCCATGTGTTTCCGTAGATGGGAACGTAGCCGAAATGGCCGTCCGGTGAGACCGCGACCTCGTGTCCGTTAATGTCTACGCCCACTTTGGCCACCACCTGTTTGGACATGGGATCCACAAGCAAAACGGTGTGCTCCATTTGGTTAGCGACGAACAGAAGGTTGTCTGGGCGCGGGTCAGCAGAGAAGCTGCACGCCAGCAAAAGGAATGCGAAAAAGATAATACCCAAGAGGCGGTGCTTCATGATTGCCCTTTTCCCAAGCGGAGCAGAACTTTCAGTTGGCCGAAAGTATAGCCTATGAACGCAGATTTGCGCGATTCGATAACCGCTACTGTATCTCCGGGGCAACTCGAAAGTAATCCAAAGCAACAGAGGCTTGCGGACACAGTCCGGGCTATACGAGAAGTCAGCCTTTCCACTTATGGACCACTTCTGAGCGCCCTCGCGAACTCTTCGCAAACAGGTGAATATGCATAATTGCGTGCACCCATCAAGAGAACGTGTGCCGCACAACGCGCAACCTACACGTCCAACAACCCCACACCCCCTGGTTACCGGGAGTGCACAGGTAGCAGCCCCGGGGCGCCCCAGGAACTAGTAAAGCGGCGGCTCGCCTTCGGGACGCGTTTTCCACCGGCGATGCACCCATAACCATTGATCCGGATATCGGCGCACGTAGTCCTCGATCACTTTCGTCAACAGGGCTGTGTTGGCAATGGCGTCGGCATCGTCATCGCCCGTGCGGACCAGGTTTAACGGCGGATCAAAATGCAGGCGGTATTTTCGCAGGGCAGGATCCCAGATGGTGAAACCGGGGACGACGGCGGCATCGGTGCGTAGCGCGATTCTCGCGAGGCCGCTGGCCGTGCATGCTGGGATTCCGAAAAAGTCGACGAACACTCCCTGCGGGGGAGTGATGTTCGTGTCCATGAGAATGCCCACGGTTTCTCCTGCTTTCATGGCGCCGAGCAGGCCGCGGACGAAGTCGTCTTTGTCGACCATAGAGTTGCCGTGCATGGTGCGATATTGGCGGGTAAGTCGATCAAGGTAGAGGTTGTCCAAGGGACGCATCACGACGTGCAGCGGATGTCCGTGCAGGGAATGAGTAAAGGCGGAGAGCTCCCACGCTCCGAGGTGTGCAGTCAGAAACAGCACGCCTTTGCCTCGCGCCAGGGCACGTTCGAAGTTCTCGAATCCGTCGTATACCACAACCTTGCCGACATTCTCTCGCGTGTACTGGGGGAAAAGACAGACCTCCGCCAGTTGGCGTCCGAAAGAGGTAAAAACGCCTCGTAAGATCTTGGCGCGCTGGTGGCGGCTCTTGCCCGGAAATGCCAGCGCCAAGTTGCGCATGCCAACGCGCCTAAGCCGGATGTGCAGCAGGTAAACCGTCCAAGCGAGCGTGATGCCGGCGGCGCGGGCCAGCGAACGCGGAAGCACGCCTATGAATTTTATGATCAGCCAGGCGAGCGCGTACTCGAGTCGCTGACGCATGTTGGGGGAAAGGGTGACGGTAGCACCGGGAAAATCCCGCGTCAAACTGACGGCGCGGATGACTCGTCCGGAGATAACCTTGTCTACTTGCTCGCCTCCTTGGCCCATTTGGCTAGCGTCTGCAGGAATGGATACGCAGCGGCAGGCGGCTCAATCTCTCCCTCAAGCGCCGCCTTGGAAGTGACCATGTGGCTGTAAAACTCTCGAGTACTGTCTTTGTCCTGGCGAATGACGGCGCCATTCAGGTCTAATCCGGCAAAAATGCCGCGGGCACGAGAGTAGCTCAATACCTGGGCACGCATCTTCCAATCCGTATCGGCGGCAGCATGACGGCCGACCGGACCGGCGGCAATACTGGCGTCGGCTCCGAGTTTGAACTGACTGGAAAGAAGGTTATGCATGCCATCTTTATTCATGATGAGCATGACCAAATCGACTGCCTGGCCGCCGATCTGCAGGCCGAAACTCCCGCCCGTCACACTGAAGAACGCTGGCGCGCTCCAGCCCTTGGGAGCACGGCAACTCGCGAGCCCGCGGCCATACTGGGCACCGACCACGAATCCAGCTTTCAACATGGAGGGCACGACGGCCACACATTCAGCCGACCCCAGCACCTCCGCCGGAATGCCTTTATCGGGTGTTCCCTGGATTTCATCCAATACCTCGGCAGCCGCCTGGACCCGGTCTTGCGCCTTGCTCTCCTTGGCGCTTGTCTTATCGTCAGCGGCAAATGCCGTGACTGCCAAACCGACTACAACCCACACCAGCAGAAATCTCTTCATTTCTATTTCTCCAGCTTTTCTAGATGGATTCTTGGAATCAGCTGTAACTGATTCTAAAGGATTCTAGTGGTTGGCAGAGGGTTGGAGCGAAAGAAGCGACACGACTATTGATGATTCAGGTACAAAAAAAATGCGGGGTTGGCAACGGTGACCCTAATCTCCGCTCCCAACCCCGTCTCCCAGGTTCTGTGGTAGGTGAGGCGAGTATGCGTCAGGCAGAGAAACGGGACAAGATTACGAGGGTCATTGTACTTTGGTAACCAGCAACAAGCCCACTTGGGAAAGGTCCTGCTTCACAGTTTCACCCCTTTGTCGTCCTCGTTGCTATCTCCGTCCTCGGTGTCACCGGAGTCGTCGCTGGACTTGTAAAGCTTGTAGTCCATCTCGACTTGGTCCGCTTCCGTTTTTCGACCCAGGCTATCGAGAGCTTTAATCAAGCAGGGCCGCGCCATGTTCCAATGCGGGTCCATATCAAGCATTTCGCGAAATTCAGTCACGGCATCCGAAAACAGATTGAATTGGCACATGGTGTAGCCCAGGTTTTGCCGAACCGCCATATTTCGCGGAGCCAGAGCCTTGGCTTTATTGAGAGCAGCCAGCGCTTGTTGAGGGTGCCGCCATTTCGTGTAAAGATTGCCAAGATTGTAGTAGTACATCGCGACGCTGGGGTCCAGTTCGATGGCTCGCTTGTATGCCGTCTCGGCTTTGACCCACTCATTCTGCTGAGCTAGCGCGATCCCTTGATTGTTCAGATCCTTCGCCTCTTTGTTGCTTCCCGCCTCAAGATCGGATAGGTCTTCAACTTTACCGCTGCCGGCGGCGGCCCCGGCTGAATCCTGCATTTGCATGGTGGAAGACAGGGCCAGATACTTATGCGCCTCGGCATTGGTAGGTTGCAGACGCAGTGCCTGCTTTGCCTCGTCCGCTACCTGAGAACTTTGCTCGAGCCGGTAATAAATCTGCGCCAGCCGGACATGCGCATAGACAAAGCCAGGATCCAGTTCAGCAGATCGGACGAAAGCGGTCTTCGCGGCGTCGAAGTCGCGGGCGACGAAATGCAGATTACCGAGCGCTGCGTAAAGGCTCGCATCCTGATTATGCTGCACGGAAAGCATCTCCAGAGCATGGCGTGCCGAAACGTAATCTTTGGCACTAAACGCCTGAGCCGCAACGGTCAGCGCCTGGGGGATCTCCGAGGAACTGGAACTGTCGGAGTGCGAAGGCACATTGGGCAAAGCGGTAAGAAGTTCTGGGGCAAGGCGAGCATCCTTCAGCGACTGAAGATGAGCGTCGTCAGCGGCAAACGATATTCCGCGAGCTTGAACCTCATTCAATACGTCGGGCACAGCCATGCCTGCAATTTGCCATTCCACGAGAGTGATCGCCGAGAGCGGATTCTGCGCTGGACGCTTCGCATCCTGATTGCCCTGCGCCGCGCGCCGCGCGCGAAAGGCGCGGGCCGCATCGCCGACTGATTCCGTTTCTTGAGCCGGGGATGAAGAGGCCGACGAGAACACTAAGGCGACGCAAAAGGCCGCGCAGAAATATCCTCGCGACTGCGAGCGATGCGAATCTTTTGATCGCGGTCCGCCATTCCTGGACCAGGCACTAACTGGCAGGAGAAAATTTTCCATCATCTCTCTCCGATGGCAAACGGATACCTTTAATCTGCTGTGGGGATTGGCAGATATTACGAATGGACTGAAGCTACTTCGTCGCCACCAAATTGTGCGTAATCGCGTGCACCGACAGCGCAATCCGGTTCTGCACGCCCACTTTTCGCATCAACTTCGCGACGTGCGCTTTTACGGTGCGCTCTTCGATGCCCAACGCGGAACCGATCTCTTTATTGGAGCGCCCTGCCACCAGCATTTCTAGAACTTCCTTCTCGCGGTCGGTAAAGGTGACGCGGCCCGCGGGGAAGATTCGTCCCGGCGACGACGATACCCGTTCGATGAACATGGAAAGCACCCGCCTGGGAGCCCATACTGAGCCTTCATTCACTACCCGGATTGCCTGGACGAACTCAGCGGGCGAGGCAGCCTCATCCACATAGCCTTTGGCGCCCGAGGCGATGGCCTTCAGAATGGTTTCTTCATCGATGCCGGAACCTGTCACAATAATGCGCAGGTCGGGACGCGTGGCCTTGAGGCTAGCCATCAGGTCGAAAAGGTTTTGGCCGTTGCGATTGCCCAGAAGGATCAGATCGATGCCCTGCAAGTTGCCAATGTCGGGAAGGGAGGCGGAGATCAGTTCGAAATCCACTTCGTTGTCAAACAGAGCCCTGAATCCCACGAACCGCAGTGGATCGCTTTCCACTACAGCAATACGGATCGGCGCTTTTTTTGCCGGTGCAGCTTTAGCGGCCATTGCAGATTTCATAGCCTTTCCTACTCGAGTAGATGGGGCTAGCATAGCTGCATTCTCTCTAGATGGAAAGCGCGGTACCGGTTTTGTAATTACGGCAGTAACATAAGAAACAGCTTAGCGAAAGAGGCGGAATGCTCATGAGATTACCTTACCGATTACGATTTCAAAGGCAGGTGGCGGGAATCGCGGCGTTGTTGGTCGCAACCACGCTGTTTTCAGCGGCACAGACGGCTTACCAGCCAAAATTCAAGGGAGATCCGGCCCGCTCGGACTCCGAAGCCAATGCACTGGGTTACATGCGTACGCTCATCCGGGCGCAAAAGCAATATTACAAAAAGAATGACAAGTACGCTTCTAGTCTGACAGACTTGGTTCACACCGGCACTTTCACCCGCCGCATGGCCGAGACCGATCGCGGGGATTACACAGTGAGTTTCCACCCTCGCAAAGACGGCTATGAACTAACTCTTACTCCCAAGCAAGTGGATGCCGAGCATCGTGCCTTTTATGCCAATGAAGATGGAGTCATCCATGGAGATGAGCAGAAAGCCGCCGATGAAAATTCGCCGCCGGTGAAATGACGACAATTTGTACCGACCCCGCGCGGGTGTCGACGCCCCGTCACATTAATTAGCCTTAACTCCGACTGCCTTGTCGTTGCGGTAGGTAACGCTCAGCGGGTTGCCGCCGTTCGGATAGTTCACGGTGCGATTCCCTGGCTCTCCAGAGTTTTCTGGAATACCCAAGCCAACCGCAAAATCGGCTTGCAGTTCGCTCATCCCGGGTTGGACTTGGTGTTTGTCGATCGCGTCCCAAACCTCGGCCGGCCAATGTTTATAGAGTTCATGGGGATCCTGAATGAAGAGCATGTCGTCGGAATAAAACTTGTAGTTTGCGTCCTTGATCGATCCGATGGAGAAGGCGTAAGCCTTGCTGTCCTTCTCAAACACCGCCATCACCTGGCGCTCGCCGGGCGACTGCGGCGTGTTTTCGCTGATGACTTCCTCGATCTGGAGCTTTTCAATGGGCAGGAGTTTCCCCGCCTCATGCGAAAAGTCCACCCGATGGCGAGCCGCGTCGTACGGATAAAACGTGTAGACATAACCGACCTTGACCCACACTGGTTGCTGGGTCAGTTGACCCGCCGACTTCAGATCGTAAGGATAAAGCTTTTTGGGAATCACGTAGTAATCAGCATTCAGCGGCGGCGCCTGCTTCTTCGCCTGCTCAACCCGGCTCTCATGACGCTGGTACAAAATGTAAGCGAGCCGGGTGCCGGACACGAGAATGGCCGCAAGCATTACGAGCTGAAGTCTTTGCTTGAGTTCAGGGCTGATCTGCATCAATCGTAAATTTACCAGACTATTCACTACTTGAGGTCACGTAGCCCCGGACGCCGCGAGTATCGGCCACGAAGCCTGGTGATGCGGTAAACTTAAATGGGGCGAGATCCTATGTCCGATTTGAGGAGAAGACCATGGCTGCCGTAACTGAAGGTGAAGTTCTAAGCGCTCTGAAACAGTGCTACGACCCGGAGATTCCTGTGAACATCGTGGATCTCGGCTTGATCTACGCAGTCCGCTTCGAACCTGTCGCTGGTGGCGATCAGGACGCCCGTCAGGATGTTTCGGTGGACCTGACGCTCACCTCTCCCGGCTGCCCCTCGCACGTCATGATTGGTGAACAAGTAAAAGCCAGGCTGGAGCAGTTGCCTGGCATCCGTACTGCGACTGTGAACGTAGTCTGGACTCCGCCGTGGACGCCCGAACGTCTAAGCCCCGAGGCCAGAACCCAGTTAGGAATTGAGTAAGCACGGCTCACCGCACCTCCAATCCGAAAGTAATGACTTGAACGTTCGAAAGCGGGGACTTCCGTTCATCGACATGACGGAGACTACGCAGCCCACGGCGACCGCCCTACACTTTCTGTTCTGCAATTCAGTAGAATTCGTGACTAGTTCCTGAGGCTCAGACTGCCTCAAACGTCCGGGAGGACCTTAATGCTGATTGCTGGACATAGGATTAAAATTCCCGTCCTCGTTTTTGCCTTGTTCGCGGTCTCAGCCATAGCTCAGCCCAAACCTCGGGCCCGCGACTTGGGAGTTCCATTCGATGGCTCGCCCGGTCCCTTGAACGCAATCACCGACGTCAAGGGTGTAGAAGTCGGCCATACCACCATCATTTCGGGAGATGGCCCACTGAAAGTCGGCATTGGCCCGGTACGAACCGGCGTTACCGCCATCCTGCCCCGTGGCAAGGAATCCACAGATGCGGTTTTTGCCGGCTGGTTCACCCTCAATGGCAATGGCGAGATGACGGGTACGACGTGGGTCGAGGAATCGGGCTTTCTCGACGGGCCGGTAATGATCACGAATACGCACAGCGTAGGCGTGGTGCGCGACACGGTGATTGCCTGGAAGGTGAAACATGGCCAACCGGATATGGAAGGTTATTGGTGGTCGCTGCCCGTAGTGGCTGAGACCTGGGACGGGTACTTGAACGACATCAATGGATTTCATGTGAAAGCAGAAGACGCGCTGCACGCGCTCGACACGGCGCACGCTGGACTAGTGGAGGAAGGCAACGTCGGCGGAGGAACGGGGATGGTCTGCAACGAGTTCAAAGGCGGCATTGGAACCTCCTCCCGGGTGCTCGATGCCAAGTCTGGTGGCTACACCATTGGTGTGCTGGTGCAGTGCAATTATGGAAGACGGCCTGAGTTGCGCATTGCCGGAGTGCCTGTAGGTAAAGAAATTCCTGAGCACGCAGCCTATGAGAACGATACCGGGTCGATTATTGTCGTCGTCGCCACGGATGCCCCATTGATTCCAACTCAACTCAAGCGTGTAGCCAAACGTGTGTCGCTCGGCTTGGGACGAGACGGAAGTTATTCGGGAGACGGGTCGGGAGACATCTTTATTGCGTTTTCGACAGCCAATCCGGGAGCGGTGGGATCCAAAGGCCTTCACCAACTTTCTATGCTGCCCAACGACCAACTGGATCCGATTTTTCTGGCTACTGTCCAAGCCACCGAGGAAGCAGTGATCAACGCCATGGTTGCGGCCGAAACCATGACTGGAATCAACGGTCACACCGTGATCGCACTGCCCCATGACCGGCTGCGCGAGGTACTGAAGAAGTACAACCGGTTGGTGAAGTGAGCAGTGTGGCGCTGGCGCCATCGCCCGCGTCTTGTCCTCAATAAATCGAATGCGCGGGCGCGGACGTGCGCACATCCGGCTTCGACGCCATCAGCAATAACGCTCCGATTCGCTTGAAGGCTCGCAAATCTTCCAGGCCATTAAATGACTTAGTCTGATAGTCATCCGGCGTAGGCGTGTCATCGGGAATTCTCCGGGCTTCAACGTTTTCAAATCCCTGTTTCTTCAGTAGCTCGATGTATTCCGCCCCCGACCGCACGTGCACCGGCACTTTGAGCTTGTCCACCCACTGCAGCGAGTAGGGATTGTCCTTGTAGAGGTTAATCAGGATGAACATGCGCCCGCGCGGCGCCATAACCCGGAATAATTCCGCCAACGCCCGATCCTGATCCGGATAGTAGTAAAACGATTCGACGGAAAGCATCTTATCGAAGAAATTCTCTTCCCACGGAATCTGTTGGGCCGATCCCCAGACATATAAAATGTTTTCGAAATCCTTCGATGCCGCGCGGGCTCGACGGATCATCTCATCCGAAACATCGACGCCCACCACCTGCCCAAAACCTTCGGGCCCTTCGCTAACTAGGCGCGCCAGCAGTCTTGTCGCCCACCCTGCACCGCATCCCAGATCAAGCAAGCGTTCGCCGGGACGGAGATCCATCAGCCGGATAGTCTTCGCCGTGATGTCGAGGTGATGGCGTTCCATCGTTTCGCCCTCACCCGCTTCGGCCCAGCGATTGAATTCCTGTTGGAGCCGCTCCTCGGCAGCTGCAGGCTGGTCACCCAAGTTCGTTCTCCTTTGTGTACCTTTGTGTCCTTTGTGGTTAAAGGTCTAAGCGTCAACCACAAAGGACACAAAGGTACACAAAGGATATGCTACATTTGGCTTCCTCATGGCTTCAAATCGGCAACCGCCGCCTGAACCTGAACCTGGACTTCTCTACTGCCCGAAATGTGCCGTCGAGGTCTCTGACCCACTAACCTGCGGCGATTGCTCCGCCGTGATCTGCCGCCGCTGCGGCACTCCGCTCGAATCAGCAGATGAATTGGGCATGGGCTAAGCCATGGAGACTTCTGTCGTAGCGACGCACCCTGCGAAATCACACACCGAACCCACGCTGGTTCGCGGCCTAACACTGCTCGACTCTGTGTTGCTGCTAGCCAGCGGCATCATTGGCTCATCGATTTTCCTAACCGCCAAAGACATCGCCGGCCCGCTGCCTCAGCCCATCCTATTCCTTGGAGTCTGGGTGCTGGGCGGCGTGATTTCGCTGTTTGGCTGCGTCGCCTTCGCCGAACTAGGGTCGATGTTCCCCGACTCCGGCGGTCAGTACATTTATCTCCGCGAAGCCTACGGCGACCTGCCCGCATTCCTCTACGGATGGATGCTGTTCAGCGTGGCCAATGGCGGGTCGATCGCCGCGCTCGCCGTGGCTTCGGCCGCGTACATGGGTCACGTCGTCCCCGTGATTTCGCAGGAGCACGTTGTAGTCTCGGCGCTGGGCATCACGCTAACCCGCGCTCATTTCGTGGGACTCATCCTGATTTTCGTTCTCACATACGTGAATGTGGTTGGGCTGCGTTGGGGTGCACTGCTGCAGAATGTCTCCACCTGGACCAAGTTCGTCGCCATGGGAGCTTTCGTGGTTCTCGGATTCGCCATTGGCAAGGGTCATTGGGCGAACTTCAGCGGCCGTGGCGCGAGCTTGACCATGGGCCTCAGCCCGGGGCAATTCATCTCCGCGATGGGCGTCGGGCTGATCGCCGTTTTCTGGGCTTACGACGGATGGGTCTATATCACCTGGGTTGCTGGCGAGGTCAAAGAACCACGTCGGAATGTGCCATTGGCGATGGTGTTGGGCATTCTCGTGGTCGGCGTCATCTACATGGCGATGAACCTGACCTACGTCTACGCCATGCCGCTAAGCGAAATCGCCAAGCATGAGACCGTCGCCCACGCCGCTGCCGCGGTGTTGTTCTCGCCCCGGGCCGCGGTCTGGCTCTCCGCCACCATCGCGATTTCCTGCTTCAGCGCCGCGGCGACCTGCACTCTGTCGGGCGCGCGAGTGTATCTCGCCATGGCGCAGGACGGGGTTTTCTTCAAGCGCATGGCGGTCATCCATCCCAAGTGGCGCACTCCGGCGTTCAGCCTGATCGGACAGGGAATCTGGGCAGCGGTTTTGACCGTCAGCGGACGCTACGACCAGCTTTACACCTACGTGATCTACGGGATGGTGCTCTCGTACACGCTGACCGTAATTGCCCTGTTCATCTTGCGCTGGAAGCGACCAGACATTCCGCGTCCCTACCGCTGCGCGGGCTATCCGTGGCTGCCCGCAATTTATGTTCTGGTCGGCACCGCCTGGACCTTGAACACCCTCATCACTCGCCCGACCGAAGCTTTCTGGGGGACGGCGATTGTGCTGATCGGCGTGCCAGGGTATTTGTACTGGAAGCGGAGTGGGAAGAAGGCAGTCGCACTGGAATAAAATGTTTGAACGCTACACAGAGAAGGCTCGCCGGGTCATCTTCTTCGCGAGATACGAAGCGAGTCACTATGGATCGTCTTACATCGAGACGGAGCATATTCTCCTAGGGCAGTTGCGTGAGAACAAGAGCCTGTCGATGAGGCTACTGCCTTTGGGTGCCGTTGAATCTTTACGCGCGCAAATCGACGCTCATACATTGCGCGGTGAGAGCATCCCAACTAACGTTGACCTCCCACTCAGTAGCGAATCCAACCGGGCTCTCGCTTACGCTGCCGAAGAGGCAGAGCGACTGGATCATAAGCACGTAGGAACCGAGCACCTGCTGCTTGGACTGCTTCGCGAAGAGGACTGCTTTGCGGCTCGGATGTTGCGACAGCGGGGCGTGGAGATATCAAAACTGCGGCTTACACTTGCCGAGACGGCCAAAGATTCGTGGGCAGCCGTCAGGAACTACTCCATCCCGGCAAAGGGTTCCCCCACGGCAATCCACGACACCGTTGAAGTCCACGGTTCCGCTTGGCATGCGAGTTATATCCGGGCAGCTCTCGATCGGTGCCGCGAATACTCGTGGCACTGGCACAGATCATCCTGGCATTCTCGAGACATTGTGATCGAAATCAAGAGTGGAGCATTTTCATTTGCGCTCTCCTTGGCCGAGGACACCGCACATTTCCGATTGGTAAAAGGGGGGTGGACGAAGGATCGTTGCGCGATCTGCCGCTGGGAGTTATTCGAATCGAAAGACGAACCCGAGCACGGCGCAGGGTACACCAATGGTCGCGACTGGCTGTGCACCGAGTGCTACGAAAAGTTCTGGACTCGTCTAGATTTCTTCTCGTCTTCTAATCCCGAGATCAGCTAGCAGTCGTTACCGGTCGTTCGCCTGGACGGGTCGAAGAGCGCTTGCCTAAACCGGGACCACCGTTTTCCTTGCGGGATTAAAGAACGGCATCTTCATGATCTTAGCGGTCGCTTTCTGTCGGATTGCTTCGATGGTGATCTCCATCTGCAGCCGGGTGCCGAGCTTGGCGTGTGAGGTTTCGATGCTGGCCAGCGCGATCATCTTTTTCAACACCGGCGACCATGTGGTGGAAGTAGCCTTGCCTACCTGCTTTTCGCCGCAGTACACGGGGACAGCGACGCGCGAGGCCTGGCTGGGCGCGGCTGGCGTGAGTCCGAATTTCTCGTAGTGCGCTTCGACTTCGGTCCAATCGATTTCGAGTCCGACGAATTGCCTTGCGATTCCTTGTTTCTCGTCCTGCTCCAAAGCTGTTTTGCCGATGAAGTTTTCTTTGTTGAGATGCACCATCTTGCCGAATCCCAACTCGTACGGTGAATACTTCTGCGACGGGATCAGCGCCTTCTTGCTGCTGGTGTAGTCGACCTCGATCAGCAATAATCCGGCTTCGACCCGAGCCACGTCGAGCGCCAGCATGCCGGCGGCGTGAATGTCGAAGCGCTTGCCGGTTTCCATCAGTGCATCCCAGACTTTGACCGCGTCGTTCCATGGCACCCAGATTTCGTAGCCGAGGTCGCCGGTGTATCCGGTACGAGAAATGTCGACGGGAATACCTGCTATCTCGCCGTGGGTCACGCGGAAGTATTTCAGATTGGCAATGTCAGCTTCAGCCACCGACTTCAGCAGCTTGCCCGAAGTCGGTCCCTGCAAGGCCAATGCCGCGACTTTCTCCGAGATGTCTTCAATCTGGACATCCATGTTGGTCCCGTTCTGGCGAAACCAGCGCAGGCTGGGATCAGCGGCGGTCCAGCGATATTTGTTTTCTTCGAGACGCGTAATGGTGCCATCGTCGATGACCTTGCCCTGCTCATCGCACCAACAGCAATAAATCACCTGGCCCACGGAGACCTTGCGGATATCGCGGGTAATCACGCGGTTCACCAGTTTGGTCGCGTCCTTGCCGGTGACCAGATATTTGTACAGCGGCGAAATATCAATCAACGCAGCCGCGTTGCGGATGGAGTTGTACTCGTGCTCGTGATGCACTTCGTAAACGCTGACCGTGTAATAGCCCGACCACTCTCGATAATTCAGGCTGTGGCAGAGCGGAAAAGTTCTTTCGTGAAATGCAGTTCCTACGGGCACTGAGTTCCTCGCTATTTTCTGGTAGAGCAGAAACGCAGCAAGCTATGTTTCAGTAAACGACGATGCTTGCAACGTCTCTCGCACGCTGGATTATATGCAGTGGCGAGGTCCCGCAGCAAACCATCGGCTTCACGTGTGACTCCAAGTCAAGCATGGCGAGTAACGATGCAGACAAAATACGCGCTCGCCCGGTAGAATGTGGAGTCCTTTTCCTGGTGTTCATCTCAGGAATCCTGAACAAGTGTAGCGCCCGCGTCTTGCCGGCTGTCCCGACGGCATCTTGCCGAGGACGGCTACGCTGCACTATCGAGAAGTTTATGGCATCGAACGGCACAAAATACGACGTGATCGTGATCGGCGGAGGCCATAACGGTCTGGTCAACGCCGCTTACCTGGCACGCGCAGGCAAGAAAGTCCTCGTGCTCGAACGCCGCTACGTGCTCGGCGGAGCGGCCTGCACCGAAGAGGTTTTTCCCGGCTTCAAGTTCTCAGTCTGCTCTTACGTGGTCTCGTTGCTGCGTCCGGAGATCATTCGCGACCTCGACCTTCCCCGTCATGGATTGGAAATTCTACCGCTCGATGGCACGTTCACCCCAATGCCGAACGGCGATCACTTGTGGCGCGTGAACGACCATGGGAAAACCCATCGCGAGATCGCGCGTCACTCCAAGACAGACGCAGAAGCCTACGACGAGTTTGGCAAGGCAATGCAGGCGATGTGCCGGTTCGTGAAGCCGATTCTCAGCATGGTGCCGCCCGATCCGGCCACGCTCAATCCGAAAGAACTGATGAAGCTGCTCTTCCTGGGCCGACGGTTTCAGGGTCTCGCCAGCGAGGACAAGTATAACCAGGTGCAGTTGATGACGATGAGTGCCATCGACTTCCTGGATCAATGGTTCGAAACCGATGTGTTGAAGGCAACGATGTCAGCGTCCGGAATCATCGGCACATTTCTCGGCGTGCGTTCCCCGGGAACGGCGTACGTGCTGCTGCACCACTACATGGGTGAGATCGACGGTGCGTTTCGGTCGTGGGGATTTGCCCGCGGTGGTACTGGCGCAATTTCCAATTCGATCGCCGACGCAGCGCGCGAAGCCGGAGTTGAAATCCGCACCGAGGCTGCGATTGCGCAGATCATCGTGAAACATGGCAAAGCGAAGGGCGTGGTGCTGGCCAGCGGAGACGAGATCTACGCCGACATTATTTCGTCGAGCGTCGATCCCCGGCTTACGTTCGTGAAGATGATCGAGAAGGGCAATTTGCCAGATGATTTTCTCGAGGAGATCAACCGTTATAAGTTTCGCGGATCGTCCGGCAAAGTGAATCTCGCGCTCGATGCCCTGCCGAATTTCAAGGCGATGCCAGGCCCAGGCGCGCATTTGCGGGGCGCGATTTCGATATCGCCCAGCGTCGAATATATGGAGCGCGCCTACGACGACGCCAAGTATGGAAACTTTTCGCGACGTCCTTATATTGACATGGTCATACCCACGCTGACCGATCCCTCGGTCGCGCCGCCGGGCAAACACATTCTCTCCTGCTTCGTGCAATATGCGCCCTACAAGCTGCGGCCGGGCCTCAACTGGGACGATCAGAAAGAAGCTTTCGGCGACAATGTCATCAACACCATTGCCGAGTACGCGCCCAATATCAAGGACATCATTTTGCACAAACAGGTGATTACGCCGCTGGATTTGGAACGCGAATGGGGATTGACGGAAGGCAACATCTTTCAAGGCGAGCTTTCGCTCGAACAACTCTTCTTCCTGCGTCCAGTGCCGGGATACGCGCAGTTCCGTACACCGATCAAGAATCTCTATATGTGCGGATCAGCGACGCACCCGGGCGGCGGAATCATGGGTGGGCCAGGCCGGCTAGCGGCGCTCGAAATACTCAAAGACTTCAAGGGAGCGGCGTAACCGATGCCTGACGCCCGCGACGTGGTCATCATCGGCGGCGGCCACAACGGACTGGTGACGGCTTTTTATCTTGCCAGGGCGGGACACAAACCGCTGGTACTCGAGCGGCGTGCCCAGCCAGGCGGCGCCGCGGTCACCGAGGAATTCTATCCGGGCTTCCGGGGATCCATTCTCGCGCATGCGGCGGGGCCGCTTCGGCCTGACATTGTCCGTGACATGCAACTCGACAAGCACGGGCTCAGGCTGATCACACCGGATGTGGGTGTCGTTTCGCTGTCGCCAGACGGACGCGCGCTGACTCTCTACAACGACGTTCACAAATCGATGCAGGAGATTGGCAAATTCTCCCAGAAAGACGCCGCCAAGTATCCCGAATTGCAGGCCTCTCTAGGCAAGGTTGGCAAGGTGATCGGCGAAGCTTTAACGCTGGCGCCGCCAAACATCGACAAGCCGAACCGCGGCGACCTGTGGGGCATGCTCCGGACCGGGCGCTCCATTCGGAACCTCGGCAAGAAGGATATGTATCGGCTGCTGCGCTGGGGACCGATGGCGGTCGCAGACCTTGTCAGCGAATATTTCGACACAGAACTGCTTCGCGCCACCATCGCCGCTCGCGGCATCTTTGGAACCTCCCTCGGTCCGTGGTCCGCGGGCACCAGCCTGGTGCTTCTTATTCGCGGCACAGGGGACCTCCACCCCGCGGGCTCAGCGAATTTCGCGCAAGGCGGGATGGGCTCCATCGCCGAAGCCATGGCTTCCGCGGCTACACAGGCAGGGGCTGAGATTCGCAGCAATGCCGAAGTCATTGAAGTTCGAGTGAAGAATGGCGTAGCCGTCAGCGTGGTGCTTTCGACCGGCGAGGAAATCAGCGCGAAGGCAATTATCTCCAATGCCGATCCCAAGCGGACATTGCTGAAACTGGTCGATCCCATTCACCTCTCGCCCGATTTCGCGATGAAGCTGCAACACTATCGCATGCCTGGCACAGTAGCGAAAGTGAACCTCGCGCTTTCGGGCCTTCCCGAGTTCACGGCATTGAAAGGGGCAAGCGATACCAGCGCTTTGAGTGGGCGCATCCACATTGGGCCGGAGATCGACTATCTGGAGCGCGCATTCGATGAATCGAAGTACGGCAACTTTTCGAAGCAGCCCTATCTGGAAATTGCGATTCCGTCTATTACCGATCCATCGCTTGCTCCCGAGGGCAAACATGTAATGTCGATTTACATGCAATATGCGCCCTATAAGCTCAAGGGCAGCGATTGGGACAGCCAGCGCGTAGCCTTGGGCGATACCGTTGTCCGTACGCTGGCGCAGTATGCTCCCAAACTTCCGGAACTAATTTTGACGCACCAGATCATTACTCCGCAGGATCTCGAAGATGACTACGGACTGACGGGAGGTCACATTTTTCACGGCGAATTAGCGCTCGACCAGTTTTTTACTATGCGACCGCTGCTGGATTGGGCTCGATATCGCACGCCGATTCAGAACTTGTATTTGTGCGGCTCAGGGACACATCCGGGAGCGGGGTTGACCGGAGGTTCGGGTGCGAACGCAGCACGAGAAATTTTGAAGGATCTGAAAAAATAGTTAGGGCGTTCGATTCCTTGCATCCTTCGTTGAGGCAGAGAGAATTCGCCGATTTTGGGAATCGAGATATTTGTCGCCATCGAATTAGTGCAACCATGCGTGGAACCGCCGCATCACTCCATGATGGCTCGCTTGAAATTGCTGTCAGCCCTGCTTTTGCTCTGTGGATGTCTGCTCACTTGCGCTATTCTGCCAATTTCGGCGCTGGGACAGGAATCGTCGTTGCCGGATGCACCCCAACCGCAAAACCAACCTAAACAAGCGAATCCGGAACAAGATGATCAGCCTGCCAAGCCGAGCAAAAACCACATTTTCTGGGTGATCCCCAACTACCGGGCTGATGAGAACACGGCAGAGATCAAACCGCTGACGGCGGGAGCGAAGTTCAAGATCGCATTTGATGATTCGTTCGATCCGTCGGCTTTTCTGGTCGCAGGTGTACTTGCCGGGCTCGCGGATGCGCAGAACTCGTATCGTGAGTATGGAGACGGAGCCGCATCTTTGGGGAAATACTATGCAGCGTCATTCGCCGACCAGGCGATTGGCAACATGATGACCGAGGCTGTCCTTCCGGTCGCTCTCCGCCAGGATCCCCGTTATTTCGTAAAAGGAAGGGGTGGCTTCTGGAAGCGAACAGGTTACGCGATTAGTCGCGAGGTGATCACTCGCGGTGATGACGGCCGCAGCCAATTTAATACGTCGGAAATCGCGGGAAATGCAGTAGCGGCGGGGATTTCTAATGCTTACGCTCCGGCTGCCGAACGGTCGTTCGGAAACACGACGAGTAAATGGGGCGAACAGATTGGCCTGGACACATTTTTCAACGTGCTCAAAGAGTTCTGGCCGGACGTGCGCGACAAACTCTTTGGTCCATAAGAAGCACGAGCTTTCCAGCGGGATTGCACCCAAGAAACATCGCTCGTAACGCCGCGCCACCATGGGATCACCCCGTCCGCTGGCGCATATGGTCCGCTCCCACGATCCGCTGGTTTTTGAGCCTTTTGGCCTGGACAGCACCAGTTTTCACATTCCCGTAACACTCCTTACGTATAGTGCGACCTTCAGGCCTTCCATCGACGGCCCAATTCGCTTCATATTTTGAAGGAGCCCCATGGCCACCGCAGAGACATCAGTTCTGGATTCGAAACTACAAAAGTCACCCGGAAAGCTGGGCATGGCCATTTTTGGTGGAGTGCTGCTGATCGGTATTTCCTACGCCGCCATCAACCTGGTTTCCGACCTTTCGGGCTTTCACAGCACTTCCATCATGCCGTACCTTCTCCTGGCCCTGGCCTTGGCGGTAGCCTTGGGCTTTGAGTTCGTCAACGGCTTCCACGACACCGCCAACGCCGTGGCCACCGTGATCTACACCCATTCCATGCAACCTCACATCGCGGTGGTGTGGTCTGGATTCTGGAATTTCCTGGGTGTGCTGACCTCAAGCGGTGCGGTCGCCTTTGCCATTGTCTCTTTGCTTCCTGTGGAATTGATTCTGCAAGTGGGCAGCAAGGGCGGTTTTGCCATGGTTTTTGCGCTTCTGGTTGCTGCGATCATCTGGAACCTCGGAACCTGGTATTTCGGTTTGCCCGCCTCCAGTTCCCACACCATGATCGGTTCGATCATCGGAGTGGGTATAGCCAACCAATTGCTCTCGCCAAAGAGCGGGACCAGTGGCGTGGATTGGAGCCAAGCCCGCAATATTGGGTGGTCACTCCTGCTTTCACCAGCGGTCGGTTTCGCCGTGGCCGCTTTGCTCCTGTTGCTTTCCAAAGCTTTGCTCAAGGATAAGAAATTGTACGAAGCCCCGGAAGGGACCGAACCGCCCCCGTTCTGGATTCGGGCTTTACTGGTTCTCACCTGCACCGGCGTAAGCTTTGCCCACGGGTCGAACGACGGACAGAAGGGTATGGGCCTGATCATGCTGATTTTGGTCGGCACGGTGCCCACGGCTTACGCGCTGAACCATGCCGTGACTGCCCGGCAATCGCAGGATTTTATCGCCGTATCCCAACAATCGGCGCAGGTCCTCAATCGCTATGTGTCACCCGACGCTGTGATTGGCGATCCCCGAGACGAAGTTACCGATTACATTCGTACTCGGAACTTCACTCCCAACACCATGCTGGCCCTGCGGGAATTGGTAACCGACATTGGCAACGAGATGGGTTTATTCAAAGAGCTGCGCAACGTACCCGCTGACCGTGTGCGCAACTTCCGCAACGATATGTACATCGTCAGCGAGGCTCTGCGGTTCATGAAGAAAACCGGGCAACCGCAATTTTCCGCTGCAGATGATGCCGTACTCGCCAACTACAAGAAACATCTCGACGCCTCCACCCGGTTCATTCCTGGATGGGTCAAGGTTGCGGTTGCAATGGCGTTGGGTCTGGGAACCATGGTTGGCTGGAAGAGAATCGTGATCACGGTGGGAGAAAAGATCGGCAAGGACCATTTGACCTACTCTCAAGGTGCCGCTGCCGAGATTACCGCCATGTTTACCATCGGAGCCGCGGACTGGTTCGGCTTGCCGGTGAGCACGACCCATGTTCTTTCCTCGGGTGTCGCAGGCACGATGTACGCGAATCACTCCGGTCTGCAATGGGCGACAGTCCGTAATCTCGCTCTGGCGTGGGTCCTGACGCTGCCGGTTGCGATGTTTCTTTCGGGGCTGCTCTTCTGGGGATTCCGCCACATTTTCTGAAGTTGGATGTCGGCAGCAACGATCGAGGGAAGCGCGTTGGTGCTAGCTTCTTTGGATGACCTCGTCAAGACGCGTATTTCGCCGACCCCTTACATCCGTCCAGCCGACGCTTGCATCTCAACCTGTCGTTTGTGGTATATATGTTCCCGCATTCTTTACAGCCAAAACCTCGAGCTAGGAGAAAAAGGTCATCATGGATCTCTTTCACCGCAAATTGGAGGGCAAGGGCAAGGATACACCCATCGGCCGCGACTGCCGGTTCTGTTACCGCGCTGATCCTGATTTCAGCAAACGCGATCCCATGGATCAATTAGTGCTAACCCAGTTGGATGACACTGCCGCCGCCCATCTCACCGAAGATGGATACGTCAAACATCGCATTGCCGAACTGTTAAGGAAGCAGGCGCGCGGCGGCATCGAAACCGGTTTGGCGAAGTCGGCTTAAGCCAATCCTGCGTACTTAAGCACCTGAAACTAAACCGATTAACACGTCACATTGAGCTGTGATGTCTGTGCAAGACGGTACCTTGCTTATCCGATACAATGGAGCTGTGATTCATACTTTAATGACCAGCCAGCAATCCATCGAACTCCACGAAGTTTGCGATCAACTCCAAAGAATGGGCTACGCACAATCCAAGCGGATACGAATTTACGGTCAGGAATTTGAAGCGGTGTCCAACCCATTCCCGAATGGGGACGGAATTGCAATCCGGGCGTTTTCCAAACGGGAAACCCAGACGCGGACGCTGCAGCTTCCCTTGCCGGTTGTGCAAATGGTAAGCAGACAAAAACGGAAGAAAGTAGCCTAGCAGTTTCTCAGGAGATGGTTTCACTTCCACTGCGCGGTGCGTATCGCTGCATTGCCATGTCCACGATCTCGCCGATCAGTTGGGTGTAGGACCGGCCCGACGCCTTGGCAGCCATGGCAAATTCCTGCTTGCTCGAGAGCCACGGATTCGGATTGGCCTCGATTACGTACACCTCGCCTTTTGGAGTGAGCCGCATATCAATGCGTCCGTAATCGCGCAATTTGACCGCCTGGTAAGCCGCCAAGCCAGTCGCTTGCAGCTTGGCAATTGTCTCCTCGTCGAGATCGGTGGCCAGGTGCGATTTGGTTAACTTGTGGGCTTGCGTATCCTTCTCGAATTTCACGTCGTAGCTGGCGATCTTGGGAGTGCCTTTCGGCAGACGGGAAAGGTCGAGTTCCACCAGCGGCAAGGTTTGAGCATGCTCGTAGCTGCCCAAAATGGCCGCATAGATTTCGCGACCCTCAATGTATTCCTCGATTAACGCCGGCGAATCGAACTCGTTCTGGATGTATTCCACCCGTTCCATGAGTTCCTTCACGCTGTCGACCACGGCATCGGCATTGATGCCGATCGAACCATCCTCCGAAAGCGGCTTCACGATCAGTGGGAACGAGATGTCGTGAGCGTGCTCAATCCGGCCGCGATAGGAGGTCGCAAAGAATGGCGTCTTAATACCATGAAACTCGAACATCTTTTTCGCGGTTCCCTTATCCTGTGCCAGGAAATGCGCATGGGGACCGCCGCCGGTATAAGGCATATCCAGCAGGTCCATATAGGCCGCGACGTTCATTTCTTTGGTATCGTCGCCGGCGAAGGACTCGGTAAGATTGAAAACCAAGTCAGCGCCACACTTCGCGAGTGCAGTCAGGCACTGCGGACGGCCGTCCAACACTTGATAGAAGGGTTCATGCCCGAGTTTCTCGAGCGCTTCGAAGATTTCTTCCCGATCTTCCTTTTCGGTCCGCGGCTTGCGTTTTGGTTTTGGCTTCGGTTTGCGCGCCGAGGACTTTTCCTCGGCGACCACCTCGGCTGCCGCCGTTTCGTCTTCCCAGACGTCATAAAGCACGGCGACTTTCAGCTTCACGCCGGTCATTGCGGCCTCCCACTTCTAATAAAATAGTTTCCCATCGCCGTCCAACGATTGATAAAAATCATGGATGCACAAACTTCCCTCGCGCCATGTAGTTCATGGCTAACGCCGTGACATAGACGGTGATCTGGATCAGGTGTTCGGGCTCGCGCCCGCTATCGGCAAATAGACCGAGCTCCTCGATTCTCCTTTCGATCACCTCGATCAGCTTCTTGATCAGCGGACGCTGAGCTCCGGTCCAGTAAGCAACTTTATCCACGACGGCTTTTCTCTGCGCGTGCAGGAATTCGTGTGCCGGCTTCGCCGTCTTGCGTCGTTTGGACGCGTCGAAAATATCGCGCAAGTCGGTATCCAGCGCCAGGTCCACGAGCGGAGTCTCATCGTCGACCCGCTGGTAGAACTCAGCCACGGTGGCTTCCATTTCATCGACCGTAATGTCCGTTTGCCCACGGCGGCGGATCGGATCCGCATTGCCGAACTCTCTGGCAATTCGGTTCATATACTGCAGTTTCGCCATCGCACCCCAGCCGCGGTAGCGCTTGCGCCACCCCGACCGTGGAGTCAGCCACACCGCAAAAGTTTCAGCAAAATCTTCGTCAGGATGTTTCTGCGCATACCAACCGGCCAAGTGGCGCACAAAATTTCGAGAGAATGGAATAGGACGATAGTTATCGTGATAAGGACGGCGAAAAGGACCAAAGAGCTGTTTCCATTCCGGCGTTCGATGAAGCTTGTAGGCGTAATTAAATGCGTGCCCGGCTTCATGCCGGAGATACATCATGATCTCGCGCGGGTCCTCGAGATCATTCATCTCCCTTTCAAGATGGGCAAGATCCGCGTTCGCCAGATAAAAAGGAATGCCAATCACCGGCTCACCGGATGGGCAGCCCCACTCATCCGTGAGATAGCAGAGGGGACGGAACTTCATCACTCCCTTTTGTTCGAGTTCACGATACAACTGCTGCACTAAACGCTGCAGCGGCGACCCCTCGATCTTGAGACCAAGGTCGCGAATGGGTTTGTTCAGGATGTCCTGCAAACCGGGCCGTGATTTCTCGAGTTCTTGCACGCGATCTTAGGATGTCAATTTAGATTTAGCCGCGAGACCAAAAGGGGAGAGAAAGGAACAGTCTGGACCAATTCTAGACATTATCAAATTGTCTGCCCTGTTTCGTAGGTCACGGTCGATCACGGACCAAAGATCGCTCAATCGAAAAGCCAGAACGCAATTGTGTGTGCGCCTCACACAATACACACAACACATCTGTCATGTTATCAATTGATTATCCGATCTTCTAGTTTGAAATCCATCCCCTGGCAAAGCAGCCCTGCCAAAGCGCATGGGGGCTGCGGTCTCCAATTCAGCCCTGTTTATTTTTCTGGCAAATATTTGCACCGCCTCTCCGGCTGGCCGCATCTCTTGTACAAGTACGCGTTTGACGGATGGCGCGAACGCGATCTAGAATGGACTACATAATGTTAGACCAGTACCAGAAGAGCTTCGACTGCATGTGCTGTTGTACTTGTTGTTGCGCAATCGTGTCTTCTGGCGCCGGGAGGTTGCTGACTTAGAAAGTTTTTAGTACCAGCACTAATCCAACCCACCGCCAGTAGAAAGCTGGCGGTGGGTTTTTCTTTTTATGGCACAAACGGAAACGATTAAAGAGACGAAAGCACAACGAGTCGAGCGCCTGAAGCGGGAGAAAAACCCCTGGGAGGCACTCGACCAGATCCGAGGCTTCGCGCGAACCGGGTTTGATTCCATCCCGCCGGAATGGCTCGGCACTTACTTCCGCTGGTGGGGCGTTTACACCCAGGGAGACGGAGCCGGCGTGGTCGGTGGCAAAGGCGGCGAGGGCAAAGCATTGCCCTGCTTCATGCTTCGCATCCGCATCCCTAACGGGATTCTGAATTCCCCGCAATTGCGAACCATCGCTGACCTGACCCAGCGCCACGCTCGCGGCATTGCCGACCTCACCGTGCGGCAGAACATACAGCTGCACTGGGTAACGATCGAAGCGCTTCCGGAAATTCTCGAAGCGCTATGGCAATGCGGCCTGAACAGCCTGGGCGCTTGCGGCGATGTCACTCGAAACGTCACCGGCTGCCCGGTCGCGGGCGTGGATGCCGACGAAATCTGCGATGCCTCGCCGCTTGCGCTGGCTGCGACCCAGATGCTCGCCGGCAATCCCGACTTTTACAACCTGCCTCGCAAGTTCAAAATCTCGATCACCGGATGCCGCGTCTGGTGCGCCTACCCGGAGATCAACGATATCGGGCTGACCGCGATCACGCGCAAGTTGAACGGAAACTCCGAAACCGGTTTCTCGTTGCGGGTTGCCGGAGGGCTCTCGGCCGAACCCCATCTCGCACCCCGTCTCAACGCATTCATTCGCTGGAATCAGGTCGAGCCTGTCATCAAAGGCATCGCCGAATTGTTCCGCGAGTCCAGCCAGTTGCGGGAGCATCGCGAGCGGGCGCGGCTCAAATTCCTGTTTCTCAAGCACGGGTGGACTGCGGACGATTTCCAGAAGGAACTGGAGCAGCGCATCGGACTCCGTCTGGAGCCGGCGGCAACAGAAAATGCGCCTGCCGACGTTTATCGCGACCACATTGGAATTCACCCTCAGAAACAGCCTGGCTATTGCTACGTGGGAGCGGCGGTACTTCGCGGGCGAATCACGGCGGAACAAATGCGCAACGCCGCCGATCTTGCCGATCGTTTCGCAAATGGCGAGCTGCGTACCACTAACATGCAAAACCTGCTGGTGGTGAATGTGCCACGGTTACAGGCCGAATCACTGGCGAAAGAACTGGACGCGATCGGATTACGCGTGGGCGGCTCGCCTTTCTTCCGCGGAGCCGTTGCCTGCAGCGGCACCGAATTTTGCAAACTCGCGATCACCGAAACCAAAAGCTTTTCCCGATGGCTGGTCGAAGAACTGGAAGAACGGCTCCCCGGCTTCGAGCAGCACCTGAAGCTGCACGTTACTGGCTGTCCCAACAGCTGCGGTCAGCACTGGATCGCCGATATTGGGATTGAAGGCAAGAAGCTGAAAGTCGGCGACCGAATGCTGGACGCGTACTACTTCTGCCTGGGCGGCGCGGTTGGCCTGCATCAATCGATTGCAAGGCCAGTCGGATATCGTTGTCTCGCCAGTGAAGTACCAGAGGCGATCGAGCGCCTGCTGCGGCAATATTTGATCGACCGTTCCAGCGGTGAGAACCTGCGGCGGTTTTTCGCACGCCACTCCGACGCGGAGCTGCGCGCATTCCTGGCTGGAGAAGTCGTCGAGCCTGTCCCCCGAGATCTCTCGCCAGGGCGCGTGCCTCACGGAATTGAGGGTTAATCGTGAAGAGTTTGTTTCCCATGTTCGTGAAGCTGGATGGCCGCGAGGTGCTGGTCGTCGGCGCTGGACGAGTCGGCGAGCCCAAGATTCGCGGGCTGCTTCCGACCGGAGCCAAAATTCGCGTGGTCGCGCACGAGGCTAGCGACGCCGTGCGGCAGTGGGCGCAGAACGGCGAAATCATTCTCGAAGAGCGCGGGTTTGTTCCGGCGGATTTGGACAATGTCGCGCTCGCGGTAGTGGCGACGTCTTCGCGTGAGTTGAATGAGCTCGTCTTTCGGGAAGCCCAGCTCCGCCGCATTCTGTGCAACGTAGTCGATGTTCCGGAGCAGTGCGATTTCTATTATCCGGCTGTAGTTCAGCGCGGCGATCTGCAGATTGCCATTTCAACCTCGGGGCAAAGTCCGTCACTCGCGCAAAAAATCCGGCAACAACTGGACCGACAGTTCGGCCCGGGATACGCGCATTGGGTCGCGGTACTGGGTGAAACTCGACGAAGAGTTCTCGCCAGCAGCCTCAATCCGGAACGCAAACGAGATCTCCTGCAGTCACTGGCAAGCGCCGAAGCGTTTGAAGCGTTGATCGCCGACGAGTCCAAGACCGCCGGGCACAAGACGAATGGAAGGAGCAATGCATTATGACCGGCAAAGTGTACCTCGTCGGCGCCGGACCCGGCGATGCAGAATTACTCACGCTCAAAGCCGCTCGGGTGCTGAAGCAGGCAGATGTCGTGCTGCACGACGACCTGGTTGCGAAACAGATACTCCGCCTCGCGCCCGCCCATGCGCAGATCCATAACGTGGGCAAGCGCTGCGGGAAAAAGAACATCAGCCAGGAAGAGATCAACTTCCTCATGGTCACTCTGGCTGGGTCGGGATTACAAGTCGTGCGGCTCAAAGGCGGCGACCCGATAATCTTCGGGCGCATCGGAGAAGAAATCGCAGCCCTGCGCAAAGCCAACATCGAGTTCGAAGTTGTTCCCGGCATCACAGCCGCGCTGGGGGCTGCCTCCAGTACGCAAATTCCGTTAACCCATCGCCAGTCTTCTCACGCCTTGGTTTTCCTGGCAGGACATACCGCCAGCGGAGCCGATCCAACGAATTGGTGCGCACTCGTGTCGTTGGGAGCTACCGTCGTGATCTACATGCCCGGGCACCATTATTCTGAAATCGCCCGCAAACTCCGCTCTGCTGGCCTGCCAGATCAGACACCGTGCGCAATCATTTCACGCGCCACAACTTCCGAGGAACAAGTCTTTTCAACCGAGGTAGGGAAACTGGTAGATGCTCCCCGCCTACCTGCACCAACTCTGCTTGTAATTGGAGAGGTTCTGCGTCATGCCAACCATCGCTTTTTGCCGGAAGAACCGGCATGGGCTTCCATCGAACCTTCTCTTGCCATTCATACGGAAACAGAATTTTCCGGCGGTTCGCACGCTGGACTAGGAGATGAGGAGCAGGGATTATGAAGGACGGAGTGGAAAGAATCCATCAGTTGGTCGAGCAATGGAGTCCCGAAGACTTATTGCGTTGGGCTTTCGTGACTTTCGGAGGCTATGTCGAAATTGCGTCGGGCTTCGGTCCCGAGGGCATGGTGCTTATTGACATTGCCGCCAGAGTGCAACCAGAATTCCGCATCTTTACACTAGACACTGACTTTTTATTTCCCGAGACCTACAACCTCATGGAGCGAATTGAAAAGCGCTACGGCATCCGAGTGGAGAGAGTCAAATCAACTCTCACGCCGGACGATCAGGAGCGCATGCATGGACCAGAACTCTGGGGCCGTGATCCGGATGCCTGCTGCAATCTGCGAAAGATCGAGCCCCTCCGAAAGAAGCTTTCGCGGTTGCGGGCATGGGTGACCAGCATTCGTCGGGATCAGACCCGCGATCGATCCGGCGCGCTCAAGGTGGAGTGGGATGCGAAGTTCCATCTAGTGAAAATCAACCCGCTCGTCGACTGGACCACAGCAAAAGTCTGGCGCTACATCCAGGATCACGACCTGCCCTACAACCCCCTGCACGATCGCGGCTATCCGAGTATTGGGTGCACGCATTGCACCAGAAGCGTACGGCCTGGAGAAGACCCAAGAGCCGGGCGCTGGTCCGGGTTCAACAAAACAGAGTGCGGACTGCACACCACGGCGCAAGCCAGCAGCCTGGTTTCAATCATTGCGTCTGCGCCAGGGGAGAATGTAACCGAGGCGTGATCCAGTTCGTTCGACTCCTTAGGGATTCGATCCGAACGATTCCTATACGGCATAACCGGGCTGCATGCCGGGGCGGATTCCCATGCAATTCTGCAGGCTAAAGTCCAATCCTGTCCGTGCCGATATACCAAACAGCGACCCAAAAAGGCAAAACCCGCCGTCCCCTCAAGTGGAGAATGAGTGTAGTGCAATGCCCATATGTGCTTTGATCATTGATGATTCCTCGGTTATGCGAAAGATCGTGGAGCGCTCGCTGCGCCAAGCTGGCTTGGAGCTGACCAGGGTATTCGAGGCCGGGAACGGGGCGGAAGCACTGGTTGTGCTTCAGACAAATCCAGTTGACCTGATCCTTTGCGACATCAACATGCCAGTCATGGACGGACTGGAATTTATCAAACAGCTTCCGGGAATGGCCAACGCGAAAGGCGTTCCCGTGGTCATGATCACCACCGAGGGCAGCGAGTCGCATGTAGTGGAGGCCCTTTCCCATGGCGCTCGCGGCTATATACGCAAGCCTTTTACCCCGGAGCAAGTGAAGGAGCATGTCGTCCCGGTTCTGGGGGGCAAATCGTGAAATCAGCGAATGAGTTGCTCGCGGGCAGCGGCAGCCGCGAAACTTGGACTCCGCTGCTCGAAACGGCGACGCGCGAAGTCTTCGAGCTCATGCTGGGCTGCCAACTGGCCGTAAATTCAACCGCAGAGGAGCCCAAACCGGAAGTGACTGCCATGGTGGGACTGGCAGGGATGCTGTGCGGCGTGCTCAGCGTTTGCTGCGATGACAAGGCGGCTGCGCTCATGACTTCGAAGATGCTGGGCGCGGAACTGGGCAAAGTAGGCGCAGAGGTGTCGGACGCGCTCGGCGAAGTCTGCAACATGGTGGCTGGCAACTTCAAGAACAAGATTGCCGGCCTGGCGGAAGGTTGTTTGCTATCCCCGCCCACCGTAGTCACCGGCAGTGACTATAATCTGTATTCCCTGGCAGAGTCTCCCGGCCTGCAGATCAGCCTGTTATTTGAACACATGCCCATCGTCATTACCCTCCAGATCCATAGTTGATCGCGTCACGCTGAACCCCCGCGAGACTCGGGGATAGCTCAGCATAACCGCTGCCTCAGCAATTTGCGGAAAAAGCCGTCGAAGGCGCTGGAGTATTGAAGGATTGACGCCCCGAAGAGAAAGCCCTTGGCGCTTGGCGCTGCTCACCGCAGATCGAGTCTGATAATTCCGGCCTTGGCGTGCATCGAATATGGCAATACTCGCCGCGTCTCTCGGTTTGCTGCGTTCACTGAGGACAGGCGCTCTGCCCCGCCAAGCCGAATACCGTCGCGACCAGGGCATGGATTTCCCCCACCGCTTCGTCAAGCTCAAAGGTAAACCGCACCAGGTCCACCCCTGCGAGCTCGCGGTGTTCCTTCAAAAGGATGGCCCATGCCGGATCGGCGATCAAATCTACCATGTGCCGCTCATAGTAGCCGTAACCCAGGCCGCGCATGCGGCAGAGAAGGTCGCTCAAGTGCACCAGCGCCACCAGCGGCTGTGCCTTCTGGCTGTGCTCGATGGCGTGATGATACGCGATCACTTCGATAATATCGTCAGCCAGTTTCCACTTTTCAGCCAGAGCCTGCCCGGTTTCGCAGTGCGTGAATCCCATGGTGGCATGTTCTGCCTCACCGAGGGGAATCTCATCTTGGCAAGCACGCTCCATCGCGGCGGCGAATTCCGTGGAAAAAACCAGGCAGTTCACCATGAACCCAATATCATGCAGCAGCCCAGCCATATAGGCCCTTTCCGCGTCGGCGTTGGACAACCTCTCAGTGAATTTCCGGCACACCATTGCACACCCCAGCGAATGCCGCCAAAATACAACCGGATCCAGCACCCACTTTTTCGCAGGGAAAGCCTGACCCAAGCAGCAAGTGAGAAGAATAGTTTCGACTCGACGCAGACCCAAGGTGAGCACCGCTCCTTTGATCGATTCGGGTGCCTTGGGCAGGCCGAATAACGGCGAGCCAGCCACTCGCAGGCATTGTCCTGCAATAGTGCCATCATAAGAAACCAGGCGCACCACTTCATCCAATTTCACGTCCTCCCCGGAATTACTCAGCAACTTCATCAACGGTAGGAAAACCGCTGGAATCGCGGGCATGGTTTCGATTAGCTGCACGCGCTCTCGAATGCTTGCGGCGATGGATGCGGTCATAGCTTGCCACTCTTCAAGGATGGTTTCCAGTAAGCGATCGTCCCGGGAAAATGCACCAGGTGAAATTGATCATTTAAGTTCATCAGCGATTCCGAAGTTCCGAGAAAGAAATAGCCACCAAAATTAAGGTTGCTGAAAAAATGGTTGATCACTTTTGCCTTCGAGATGCCATCAAAATAGATCAGCACGTTGCAGCAGAAAACCAGATCGAGGCCCTTCATGAAAAGCATCTTGGAGTCGTCCTGCAGGTTCAGACGGCTAAACGTAACCAACTTCTTCACCTCCGGCCGAATCTGCAGTTTTTTCTCATCGACCATCGAAAAATACTTGCGTTTGTAGTAGTCGGCGGTGTTGCGTACCGCGTACTCGCCATAAATCCCAGCCTTGGCGGTTTCGATGGAACGGTCGTTCAGGTCGGTGGCAAGAATCTCCACCGTCCAACCCTTCAGCAGCCGCTCGCTTTCCTCAAGCATATTCATGGCCAGCGTATAGGACTCTTCTCCCGTCGAGCAGCCCGCGCTCCAAATGCGCAGCCGCTTGGTGATCTGCTTGGTTTTTTCCGCCACAATCTCCGGAAGAATTACTTTTCGCAGCGCGTCGAGCTGGGGCTGGCTGCGAAACAGGCAAGTTTCCCCAATGGTGATTTCGTTCAGCAGTTGCCGAAGTTCCCCGTCGCGGCTGGGTTGCGCCGTCAGCTGGTCCCAATAATCGCGCGCCGTCCGCGCTCCCAGCTGTTTCATCCGCCGCCCGCAGCCGTCGGCCAGAAGATAAAGTTTCTCCTCGGATTTGTAGATACCCGAAACCTTGTAAACCAAGTCGCGGATTTGCCGGTACACAGGATCAACCGCTCCGAGGCTCTTGGCGGATGCAAGCGCTGGAGCAGCGGGTTGGGCGATGATCGTCATTTTGCGGGAGGCTCCAAGGCGGCATAAGTTCTCACTTCAACGTGGGGATGAGGGGCGCGGCTCTGCAACACGCGGCGCGTAATCTCGGTCGCCAGGCGATCGAGGGGATAAGCGGCATCGGCCAATCCCGAAGCATGCACCAAACCAGGCATGCCCCAGACCACGGAGGAAGCCTCGTCCTGAATGATGACGTCCCCGCCGGCGTCCCGAATATCCTGCGCACCCAGCACGCCGTCCGAACCCATGCCGGTCATCACGACTCCGAGAACATTCGCTCCGTAAGCCGCCGCCACCGAGCGAAACAGCACATCGACCGCTGGGCGGCAAGAATTCTCCTGCGGCCCCTGATTCAAGTTCAGGCGCGGACTTAGACCCACCCGTATCACCTTCATATGGAAATTTCCCGGCGCAATCCAGGCGTGTCCCGGTGATAGAATTACGTCCGCAGTGCCCTCTTCGATGGGAATCGCCGAGCGGCTGGCAAGCCGCTCCGCCAGCAAGCGAGTGAAAATCGGCGGCATGTGCTGCACTACCACAATCGGCACCGGAAAGTCGTTCGGGATCCGCGGCAAAACCTCCGCCAGGGCGTTCGGACCCCCGGTCGAAGTGCCGATCGCCACAATCTCTATTCGAGACTTAGACCGGACTCGAACCTTCACCGTCGGACGAACCCGTGGTAGCGGGAGCAGTTTCAAGGGAGCGATGCCACACAGCGCCTTGATCTTGGGGATAAGCTCGATGCGAATGCGCTCAAGGGCAACCGCGGTGCTGCCCGCATTGCTGGGTTTGGTGGCGTAGTCCGACGCGCCCAGCGCAAGTGCATCGAGGGTCGCGGCCGCGCCATGCTCAGTGAGCGTACTAAACATGATGACTGGCAGCTTGGGATACAACTTGCGTACCGCCGCCAGGGTTTGCAGGCCGTCCATCACCGGCATTTCGATGTCGAGTGTGATCAGGTCAGGTTTGAGCAGCGGAATCTTCGCCAGAGCAATTCGCCCGTCGCTGGCCACACCCACAACCTCCAGCGCCGGATCTCCCGACAACGTGTTCGAGAGCAGCTTGCGAATCACGACCGAATCATCCACCACCAGGATGCGAATAGATGTCATAGCGAACCGTGTCTGCGCTTACGTGCCTGGCCGCATTCTCTAGGCTCCGCGCGCCCTTGTTTTTAGTTTTGCCGGAAGCTTCTCCGAATCTTCTTCCTCGGCGCTGGCCGTCTCGTCCTGCGAGTGCTTTTCGACCACATCATTCCAAAAGGAAGTAGCAGGATCGGCCGCGGAGACGCCGATCTGGCCAGCCTTGGGAGAATTTTCTTCTCCCACCCACGAGATTAAGAACTGTTCCAGCTTGTTTAGACGGCTGAGAGAAACCTCGCCGCCAGCCCGAAGTTTGCTACCCATACCTCGCAACAGGGCTCCCTTCCGGCTAACGTTCATGGTCGTAACTTCCTGGTCTACAGGATGGCCGTCCACGTCGATCGCGATAAGGTTGACGGGCAGGGACACATCGATGCGCTTGTCGCGGCGCTCGATCTTGAACTGCCGCATCAGACTGCTTAGCTCGGCCGCGATGGAGGCCAATTCCTGCGCCGCTTTTTGCGACTCTTGCGCGCGCGACAACGTGCCCTCGGCTGCCTGTGCCACTCCCCCGATGTTGACCGAGATGTCCCCCGCTCCGCTGGCCGCTTCGCTGACATTGCGAGTCATCTCATTGGTCGTCGCGCTCTGCTCTTCGACCGCGGCTGCGATGGTCGCGGAAATGTTGTTGATCTCATGAATCACATCACTAACCGTCCCGATCGCCGTTGCTGCACCCTTGGTGTCCACCTGAATGGCCGTGATCTTGCGACTGATGTCTTCGGTGGCTTTGGCCGTCTGCTTGGCCAGTTCTTTCACTTCGTTCGCGACTACGGCAAAACCCTTTCCGGCTTCTCCGGCGCGGGCGGCTTCAATGGTTGCATTCAAGGCCAGCAAGTTGGTCTGCTGCGCGATCGACGTGATGACCTTGATGACGACCCCGATCTCCGCACTGGACTGCCCCAGCTTGACGACTGTGGCATTGGCGGCCTCGGCTGCGCTGACGGCACAGCCCGCTACTTTGGCGGCTTCGTTGGCGTTTGAGGCAATGCTCTGAATAGTCAATGTCATCTCGCCGGCGCCCGTCGAAACGCTCTGTAGATTCTGGCTGACCTGCTGCGTGGCGCGGGAAACGGACTTAGACTGGACAGCGGTCTCTCTGGAATTGACAGTAATCTGCTCGCCCGCATCCAGCAGTTGCTGACTGGCCGTTGCGAGTTTCGAGGTGTGGGCCGCGACCCCCCGAAGGAGTTCCTGCAGTTTGTCCATGAATAGATTGAACAGCCGGCTGACTTCGCCCAGTTCGTCTTTGCCGATGCCGCCTGCTGTCTCCAGACGCTTGGTGACGTCGCCCTCACCCTCGGCGATATTGTGAATCATGCGGGTCAATCGGCTGAGTGACTGGGAGATCGTTCGCACCAGGGCAAAGCTGCCCAGGAACAGCATCAGAAGCGATATCCCGCAGATCACGAGGATGATATGCGTGGCGCGGGCCCCCTTTTGAGTCGCGCTAAGTTCTGATTGTTTCGCACCCTGCTCCAATTGGTCCCCGCTGTCCTCGATCTTTTCCTGCAGTCCCTTGTAGAGTTGGGCGCAGCGCTCGGCTTCGGTCGCGGACGAAGATGGATCATGCGCAATGGCTTTCGAGAGCGCGTCGCCTGCACTCACATACTGTTGCACCAGGCTAACTTCTTCGTTCAGCGTGGCTCGAAGGGCCGAGTCTGTCACCGCATCCCGCGCCGCGGTAACCCGTTGCTCCAACATTTTGGAGTGCAGGGCAAGGTTGTCCAGGCTGTCTTGCTGCTCTTGACCCTTTTTCGCAAATACCGCCGAAATATCGTCCCGGGTCATGTCGTTGTAGGTGCCAGCTTCGACGTGATTGCGAATGGCCGCGCCCGTGGCAGCTACCTCCACCGTGGTTTTCTCGACCGACGCGATACCCCAATATCCGGCCAAACTAACGCCAGCCACGAACAGCAGGCTGCAAATCATGAGCCCGTACAACTTTCGCTTAATCGTCAGCCGCATCTGCCATTCCATCCTGACTGTTAGCAGCCATCTATCGGCTACGTCTTGATTGGGTATCCCGGATCGCGGGCACTCGGGACGTCTCCTTAAACCGCACCGCGCTATCGCTAACTTTCGGTCGCTTTCGGCAAGACTTTAGCTGGCATCCCCTCAAGGGCCTAAGAATGAGGATGAATTAACCAAACTGGGTCTAACGAGAGGAGACAAACCAAGACGTCCGATTCGCTCACCTCACATGCAAGTGTCAGTCCCCGCAAAAAGCACGGCTGAGTGCCTACGCGCCCGCATGCGCTGCCCTGCTGTGTGCTTGAGCCGCCGCGCCGTTCCCTCTGGCATTGATCTTGAACTGCTCGACCAAACGGCCAGTTGTGTAGACGTTTCGACCAACTGTTGCGAAGCCTTCTGCGTATCCGTAGTTCCGCGCGTCGTGCCCTGCGCCGCCTCTGCCACCCTGCAATGTTGCCGGTGATCTCCCCGCTGCCGTGCGCCGCTTCTCTGGGCAGTCGTCCGTGCTCTACATCTTGATCTTGTAGCCAGGATCGTTAGGGGTGGGAGTCGACCTTCACCACCTTGACCGTCGTATCGGCCGCCGGCAAGTCAGTCGCCTTGACGAAACCAATGCCCCCGGGCCTAGCAGCGACAAAGCTCTTTACCGCGCCTGCGCTGCCTACTTCCTTGGGTGGGGTTACCGACTTTCCTGTAAAAGCCGCCTGCAGGAAATACTTGCCAAAGTCGGTATCGTTCATCCGGCAGACGACCATAAGAAACAACGTTCGTTCGGGGGCGCCCGGGCCGAGCATTACCGGCGCCACCGTTTTTCCCGTATCCCAGCGGGTGCGGTCCCCAAGGAAGAGCTTTTTCAACTCTCCCACGGTCAAGTTGTCGACGGGATTCGCGTTGTTTACGATGACCACGATTGGATCGCCGACGACTTCTACAGGAGAGCCTGAGGCCGTCCACCATATACCCATCACCAGGGCCAAGGTCACGAATCCAGGTGTGACGCTGCTAGTGTGTTTCATCGTGATCTCCGTTAGTAGGTGAATGCGACCTGAGCAGTCAGGCCGTTTACGGTCGGCAGGTCCCTCTCCGAGATTCGGTCATATTGCAACTTGAACGCCGAGTGTGCGGTGAAGTCATAGCGAATTCCGGCCGAGGGCCCGTTCACTCTTCCCACAAATCCCTTGACGTAGGCGGGTGCATAGTCGTTCGGGCTGGCGAAGCCATAGACGGGATCGTTGCTGGGAGCATTGAAGTACTGGTATCGGAAGTAAGGCCGATACGCATGAAACGCTCGCGAGAACTGGGTGTAGAAGCCGGTGGTAGTGAAAACCGGCCCGATGCCCTCGACGTGCCTCACCAGCATGCCCTCGTTGAGAATCTCGTAGCCGTTGTCGATGTATACTGCGTGAGCCGTCGCGATGGTTTCGGCCACTGCCGGCCCGGGGACGGTAAGGTTGTCATGGCGGACAGAAAATCCCATCTGCAGGCCGGAGATTTTTTCGGGGCGGATAAACAGTCCTCCGTTGATGGACTTGCTGTTATTCGCGTCCTGGTTATTCTGCGTGGGCTCCACGTTCAATCCCCAAGCCCGGCCATTGCCCACCTCGACGACATAGTTCAGTCCCAGCTTTCCTGAGGGAATCTTGCCCGTAAAATTTACCCCAACGTCCTGCATGGGCAGAACACCGCCCTGGTCGTCGAAGGCGTACATCAAGGGGCGATCGGTCGTGGTTTCCAAAAACTCTCCATAGTTGAAGGCGGTGTTGTAGTAACCGACCCAGGTGTGGTAACGCCCAACCGATGCCACGAAATAGTCGCTTTGGCGGCATGTAAATAACAGCCTTTCGACATCCGGCGTGATGACGTTGGTGTTGTCTGCGATGAACAGTACTTCTGCCAGCGTGGAGGCCTTATCCGAGAGCCGGGCCGTCATGAACAGGTCAAGCGAGCCAAATAGAAATGTATCGGGAATGTGGCTGTAGCTTTGTGCTCCTGCATCGCCAAAAACGTTCAGATGCAGTCGCGGCGCGACTTCATTGACCGTGGGCGCGTCTATTGTGGGCTCGGACGCAGGCGCTGGAGCCGGAGGAGTTGGCGCTGACTTGTCCTCTAACTGCTTAACTTTGGCCTCCAGTTCGCTAATGCGTTGCAACAATTGCTGGTCGGTGTCGGCTTGAGTAGTAGCAGTATTCGTTGCCTGCTGGGCGCGAGCGGAAAGCGCAAACGTCATTATTAAGGCCAAACTAATGATCCGTGAAGTTCTCAGAACAGATGGTTCGGGATTTGTCATGCTTTCCTCAAGGGTGGCCCATGGCTCATCCAAGATTGGTCGCTCGCCCTTAATTTCGGCATTTTGTACGGAGACTTTAGCTGTATCGCCTCGAAAGATGGAAGAAAGGAGCCAAATCGCGGACACAGGGCAAGCGAAGGGTGATGAACCAGAGTTTTCCCGAGATCCGTTCCCGACTGTTCCTGTCGGCCCGCGCGGGTCAGCATGCCCGCGCTCACGCGCTCTCACTTGCCCGCGAGTGCTGCCCGGCTCAGGGGTTGAGGCGCTGCTAGACCGCTCCTGCTCGCGTTGATCTTGAATTGCTCGACTAGCCGGCGCAGTTGGGTAGACGTTTCCACCAGTTGCTGCGAAGCCTTCTGGGTATCGGTGGCTCCGTGCGTCGTGCCCTGCGCCGCCTCTGCCACCCCGGCAATGTTGCTGGTGATCTCCCCGCTGCCGTGCGCCGCCTCGCTCACGTTGCGTGACATCTCGTTGGTGGTCGCATTCTGTTCCTCGACTGCCGTGGCGATAGTGCTTGAGATATCGTTGATCTGGTGAATTACCCCGCTGATCGATGCAATCGCGTCCACCGCCGCCTTGGTGTCAGTCTGAATCGCTTCGATCTTGCGGCTGATGTCTTCCGTGGCCTTCGCAGTTTCCTTGGCCAACTCTTTCACTTCGTTCGCCACCACGGCAAAACCTTTGCCCGCCTCGCCCGCACGCGCCGCTTCAATGGTCGCGTTCAAAGCCAGCAGGTTGGTCTGCTGCGCAATTGAAGTGATGACCTTAATCACCTGCCCAATCTCGGTGGAAGAATCGCCCAGCTTGGAGACGGTGACGGTAGTGGTTTCGGCCACCTTGACGGCCGATGTCGCGACCTTCGCCGCCTCGGTCGCATTCTTCGCGATCTCCTTGATGCTCGCTCCCATCTCTTCCGCCCCGGTAGCGACGGTCTGCAAGTTCTGGCTAACCGCGTGCGCGGCCTTCGAAACCACCTCGGCCTGCGCCGAAGTTTCCTCGGAATTGGCCGTGATCTGCTGGCTGGTGGCATTCAGTTCCTCGCTGGCGCTGGCTACTTGCATCGCATTTTCCGTGATGGCCAAAATCATGCGTTTCAAACTGCCACTCATCTTGTTGATAGCCGTGGTCAGATCGCCTAGTTCGTCTTGGCTCTGGACTTTCAGGTCGTCACGGGTCAGGTCCCCTGCAGCAATGGCCTCGGCCTGGATTAGAACTGACTGGGTCGCGCCGGAGATGCCGCGGCTCAGAAAAATGGCCACAAAGATTCCGACTCCCAGTGCCGCCAGTGTGGTCACGCCCATGGTCAGGATGAGTGAGCGGCTGTCTGCCTTCAATTCCTCCTTGTTCTCGTCCACTAGCTTGCTGAACGAATCCTCCATAGTCCCGAGCGATGCCTTGATGGCCTCCGTGGCTGGTGTAGCCTGGTCGGCGAATTCGTTACCCGCCTTCATGACCGCATCGCGCTCGCTGCCCGCCGCGTGAGTCATCGCAGACTCCTGGGCCGCGCGCAGCAGCGGAAGTTGCTTCTTAATTTCATCCAGATGGTCACGGTTCGCCTGAAGACCCCATTTGGGAGCCAATTCGTCCATTCTGGCCATGTCCTTATCGATTTGGCCCCAAGTTCCAGCGAACAATTTCTTGCCTGCGTCTTTCCTGTCCGTTTGTGCCCCCGCGAGAACGATTTGGCGACCCTTGCTCTGAGTCTGATTCAGATCCCGTTGCAAATCTTTAGCGGCTTCGAGCGTCGGGACACGTATGTCCAACGCGCGGTTCTGGCTTTCACTGATATCGGCCGACTTCAGGTAGCTCATCGTAGCGCTGAAGACCATCAAGGCGAGGATCACTCCAAAGCCCAGTCCCAGTTTCTTTCCCAGCGTAAGTTTCATTTTCCTTCCTTCGACAATTTGTGAAATTGACCTTACGGAGAACTCTCACCGAACCATCGCCCAAACATGCTTTTCATCGGCACAGAAATCCCCACACTTTAGCTGCAGTAGGTCCTGACCAGGAGCAGACGAGGGTGGGCAGGCTGGCACCGGGGTTCGCGCCCGTTCTTTGAATGTCACTTTTTTTGTTGACCGGACGCTCCAAACCGGATAATCTTTATGACATTGCATTATCTGCAAGATAATAAGCGATCTTTGAAAATCTGACTTCGGCGACCCGGGCGGTCGCCCCCGGCGCCTCGACGCGCGATCCGAAATGGGACGCGATTCCGCCCATAACTCCCATGTTCTCAAGATTTTGCGTGTAACTCCTTTAAACTCAAAGATCTAGCATGTAGTCGAAATGTAAATCCATTGTTTTCTAGATTTTGCACACGACAAAGGGGGAGGGGGTAGCTGCTCAGACCGTAAACTTAGTCCCAAGTTGGAACGCGGCAACGGGTTGTTATCGGCCCGCAGCCGTGGTTTCCGCCCCTTCCGTCATCTGGCAGGCTTTTTCGATGTCCAGCACGTGCATGAGCCGGTCATTCAGTTTGTGGACCCCCAGGATCATCGCCCGCACCGTACCGCGCAGCGTTTCCGGAGGCCGCTCAAAGGTAGTTTCTTCAACTTCGACCACGTCGCCGATTTCGTCCACCAGCAGGCTGATCGCGCCATCTTCAGAACGCACCACCACGTTCATGGCAGCAGTGCCCACCGGCCGTGACCCCAGTTCAAGGCATTTACGCAGATCGACTGCGGTGACGATCTGGCCGCGCAAATTAATCAGGCCGCTGACCACGGCTGGCGCCAGCGGAACCTTGGTCATATCCAAAGAGCGCATGACCTCCTGAACCCCTTTCAATTCCACCCCGAACAGCAGCTTGTCCAGATAAAACGTGCAAAACTGTGAAGTTTGAACCATGGCTTAGTTCACAACCTCCGCTGATTTCGTGGCCACCCTAGAAAGCGAAGCGCTCACATCCGCGCTGCGCAGAATCGCCGGAATATCGAGCATCTCCGTGACCCGCTCACCAATCACCACGGAATAGAGAACGGCAGCCCGGGTCGCCGGCGACCGCACGTCCGCCTGGTCTTCGACAATGTCCAGAATCCGTTCGACGACCAAGCCGAAGGATCGCCCCTCGTGATTCACCACCAGCACCTGAATGGGTCCCGAATCGGCAGCCGGCGGAGCCTGCAAGGCTCGCAGTTTATTACGCCGCTCTTCCAGGACGACGTTGAGCCGGACCAGGGGCAAAATCTGCCCGCGATACTGCGTCACCCACTGGCTCCCCGACATTTCCACTTGCGCCACCGGAAACTCCTCCAGCCGCGCCAGAGTGCTGAGCAGTATGGCCATGCGGGAATCGCCCGGGCCCGCGAACAGCAAGAAGGTCTGTTTGTCCTTACTCGTCGCCGCCGCTTCAGCCGCCTTTTCCGTCAGCGCGCGATCCCGTGTTTCCGTAATCACCCCGGCGCGCTGCGCCAAGCCGAGCACGTCCAGGATGAGCGCGACTTTGCCGTCCCCCATGATGCTCGAGCCAGCAAATGTCTTGACCGTCTTGAGCTGTTTGCGCAGTGGCTTCACCACAATCTCTTCCGTGTCGTTGATCTGATCCACCACCAGCCCGAATTGCCGCTCATCGGCTTGCAGCACAACGATGTTGACTGCACCGTCCGATTCCGCCGCCGCGCGCTCGTCGGCAGCCAGTTTTAGCTCCTGGTTGAGATACACCAGAGGCAACAGGCGTCCGCGCAGCCGGTATACCGGCACGCCATGGACCAATTCGATGCCCTTGCCCACCTCGTCAGGCTCCAGCCGCACCAGCTCCAAAAGGCTCACCTGGGGAATAGCGTAGCGGTCGCCGCCGCAGGTCACCACCAAAGCTGGGATGATGGCCAGGGTCAAGGGAATCTTCACCCGAACCGTCGTGCCCCGACCCCGAGTAGACTGCACATCCACCGTGCCACCAATTTTTTCGACATTAGTCTTGACCACATCCATGCCCACGCCGCGGCCGGAGACATTGGTCACTTTTGCCGCTGTCGAGAATCCGGGAAGAAAGATCAAGTTGAAAATTTCGCGCTCGGTCATGCGTGTAGCCTGCTCAGCGGTGATCACCCCACGTTCGACTGCCTTCTTGCGTAGGCGCTCTTCATTCAACCCCGCACCGTCGTCAGTGATTTCGATGTTGACCTGTCCGCCTTCGTGAAAGGCCCGCAGAATCAGGCGTCCAGTTCGATCCTTGCCGGCCTTCACGCGGTCCTCGGGAAGTTCGATCCCGTGGTCCACGGAATTGCGTACCAGATGGGTTAGCGGATCCTTGATCGCCTCAATGATAGTTTTGTCGAGTTCCGTCTCCTTGCCCTCCATCTCGATGCCCACTTCCTTGCCGCATCCGAGGGCAACGTCGCGCACGGTTCGTGGAAATTGGCTCCAGATATTTCCGATGGGTTGCATGCGGGTCTTCATGACCCCTTCCTGCAATTCGGTGGCGATGAGGTTGATTCGCTGAGAGACAGCTTGAAGACCGGTGTCTTCGACCGTACTCGAGATCTGCAGTAACTGGTTGCGCGCCAGCACCAGCTCTCCGACCAGAGTCATCAGTTTGTCCAGCACATTGACGCCAACGCGGATCGTCTCCGCCACGGCATCACGCGAACGCGACTCCAGGGTTTGCTGAGCTCCGAGAATGTCCTCCTGAATGGCGATTACCGCCGCCTCGACATGCCTCGAATCGGCGGCTACTGACAGGGCACTGATTTTTCCCTGTACCGGTTGAACCTGGACAGACTTGGGTGCTTCGGTTCCAGTGGACTTCTCTTCGCAAGGGGACACCACAAGATCTTTCGCCACTGCTGGACGAGCGATCTCTTGGCCCATGCCTTTTGGCGCAACCTCCTTAGACGCAATCGGCCCTGCCGTTCCAGCTTGCTTCCCGGTGTTCACGCCAACCTGTTGTAGGCGTGTCAGGATTTCTCGTAGCTCCGGGTAGTCGAATTCGCCATCGTGACCGGTCGCTTGAATTTCCTTGAGCATCTGCCGCACCGCATCCACCATGCTCAAAAGCGCAGTCGTCAGCTCCGGGTTGAGGGTCAGCTGCCCATCCCGAAGGCGAGTCAGCAGGTTTTCTCCGACGTGGGCCAACTTTTCCAGCTTGTTGAAACCCAGAAAACGCAGGTGCCTTTGATGGTGTGAATGGTGCGAAACACGCTGGCCAACGCGTCGCAATCGTGGGGATTTTTCTCCAGCCCGACCAGTTCCCGATCCAACCGGTCGAGGTTCTCATAACTTTCAACCAGGAAATCTTGGACAATATCACTGTCGCTCATCGCTGATGTCCCTTTCCAAGTCGAAAGCTTTCCGCAATGGCCGGACAGGCCCCCTGTCACCGCTTGTGTTCTTGGACCTTTTGAAATGTTCGGCCTCGGGGTGCAAGGTTCCATGTTGCGGGAGAAGCCTCGATTCCCTGACCGCCTTAGTTCCCTATCGTCCAGTTTGCGGTTTCCATTAGCCTGTCCCTCAGTTCACTGGTGGGGAGCCCTAGCGCCTGTATCGGAGTGGGGATGGCTGCTGAAGAATGGAATCGGACCGCAGCAGGTCATGTCGGCATCACAGCCTGAGCCCGGGTTTTGTTTGTCAATATGCCCGCCAGCGAACCTAAGCGGAGGTAGTATCTAGAGGAGACATCAGTCGCGGATGTTCGGACGTTCTTCTTTGTCAGTGTTTCGACGAAAGCAGAATAAACAACAGTACGGATAGCGCAATTGCGGCGATGCTATGGCCGCGGACGGTCCGATAGCTTGAGGGCCAAGGGAACATCAAGACATCAAAAACTGGCATAAACTTTTCTGGCCAAAACAGGCCCGCAAGCCCGAAGGCCAGCGAGACCTGGATGATGAGAGAAAGACCTAAATGATTCACGTTGCCATTGAGATAGGCAAAAATCACATGTCCCCCATTCCTGCTGTTTTTCGGAAAAGTGAGTTTAGCACCGGTGCTTCTGGTCGGCAATATTACCATGGTGCCATTCAGGATAAAGTATACGAAACCGATCTGCGCGCTGATTTCCGAAAGCGAGAGCTCAGTATCAGCGACGGCGAACCCATCTGTCGAATCTACTACCCGGCAAGGGGGATAATAATTGTCGATAATAATCTGTTTACAAGGAGTCCAGAAATGACTACCCTGACGGTGCTGCAGTCACTGAAGGAAAGCATTCTCAGTCAAGCGAGCGTGAAAGCCATTTACGGCGAACCGATCTCAGCCCACGGAAAGACGGTCATCCCGGTTGCGAAAGTAACCTATGGCTACGGGGCTGGGGCGGGCACTGGCGGAGTGGGCGACACTAGCGCCCGGGGCGAAGGGGGCGGAGGGGGTGGAGGAGTACGGACGATTCCCGTGGGAGTGATAGAGATGAGCGACCAGCAAACCCGTTTCATCGCGATAACCGACCGCAAGAAACTGACTGGAGCCGCGCTCGCGGGCATCGGTCTCGGTATATTGTTGAGTTGGCGCGCCCGACGCTAAAAACGCGTCGCCGCGAACATTTGTGAACCTACAGACTGGGGACAGGAATGCTCACAAACATAATTCAATTCCGGAGGGATGCCTTCCCAAGAACGTCATCAGGAAACGCGAATCGTGGCAAAGCGTAATCTTAGGGTTCTCAACTGGATTGGCACGGTCCCGGCCATTGGAGGGTGTACGCTATGCGGTCTGCAGTTCAAGGTTCCCATCACTGCCCTGAAGAGGGTTGCCGACGCGCAGGAGAGCCTTAGGGTTCAATTTGCAGAGCACGAGTGCAATGGGCGATGGCGTAAGCACGAAGGGCCCGGGAAAGCAAACTCCGACGTAGCTTAGGCCTTCTCAGATGAGGCAAGACCATCAGGCGGCTGGTTTGCTGAGGTCGTCAAGTAAAAAGGGGTATTCGCCCACCATAAGTTCGAGCTCTTCATTATGCTCATGCAGCGAACTTTTGAGTTCGTCCATAATGGGCTGCAACTCATCCGCGTCTTTCGCTGCCACCGCCTCAATGCACAGCTCCTGAATGCGTCTTTCCAGTGTAACGATACGCCCCATGTCATCAATCATCACAGAACTGCGAGTTCTCTCCCATACCGGATTGACCGTATATTGCCCACCCAAAGAAGACGGTCCCCTACCCGACCCGCTGTACGGTTCGTCCCGCTTCGCAAAGCATCGGATAATCGATAATCGCTGTCCGCAGCAGGAGTGGTTTGGACTCTGTCTGGAGCGAGTGCTTCTCAACGAAGCGTCCCATGACTCAATTGAATCTGGGAAAGCTTTTCCCTTGAAACACACGTTCAACCTCTGAGAACCGTTCTTCACCCGACCTGCGCTCCACGGACACTCTACTTTTCGATGTCGAAGTAAATCTTTGTGGTGGTGCGGTATTGCGAAATCTTTTTGCCATCCAGTTCCATTTCTAGTTCCGCCACACGCGCCCATCGCATGCCACGTACCGTCTTGGCGGCTTCTGCCACCGCGTTTTCCGCCGCCTTTGCAAAGCTTTCCTTGGAAGTGCCAACCACATCAATAACCTTTTGCGCCATTATGGATTCTCCTTATGGTTTTGATTTCACGTTTTGGATTGTACCCCATGGTGTCTCCGCATCCATGCGCTTGCGTGATGCGGCGATGACGCTCGCGCCTAAACTGGACGCGGGTTTACCATTTTTTCCCCAGCCTGTGAAGCCATCGTTGAGCGCTGAGGTTGGGTTCAGGTTCGGCACGCTAGAATATCCCCAGGCCTCGGCAGCGGAGTGCCGTGAGAGAATGTGTCGAGCTAGCAAAGATTGGAGCGAGAGTGCCCAATTCAAACTCGAAAAGCTCACTTGCAGGCAGTCCCTTGAGCGAACATTCCGGTGCGGAACCGGGTTCAAAAGCAAGGAAGCGGATTCGAGTCTTTTTGGTCAGTATTGCGTTGATCTGCGTGTGGCTGACAGTTCGCTTTCCGTATGAAGCCGAGTCTGGCCTCGAGCGTCTATTGACCGGACCCAACAGCATTAACCCTCAGACTTTGCACCTGCGCGGTGAATTCGTCGAAAGCAACCTGGGGCCGGCCGAGGAGCCGGGTGGCGGAGTCACCGTCAGGATGATCGCGGAACAATATCTTTTTGTGCCCCAGTGTGTAATGGTGCCGACCGGTGTTCCGATCCGTGTTCGCATGACCAGCGCGGACGTGGTCCACATGCTAACTGTCAGCGGGACTGGGGACGAGGTCAAGGCGGTGCCGGGTTATATCGTCGAAACCCGCGTGCAGTTCGAGCGGGAAGGTGAACACCAGATGCCGTGCCATGAGTTCTGCGGACCCGGACACTACACCATGAGAAGCCGGTTGATCGCGGTCTCCCCCGAACAGTTTCGGAGATTGAGTCCACAAGAAAGGACGAATTGTGCCTCGCGCTAGATGGTTGGCCAGAGTTCGCGTTGTACTGAAGAGGCGGACCGGGCTGACTGTTTTGGCGTCAGCCATTTTTGTCTTGCTGTGCCGAAGCGCTGTCGTCGCGGGGTCGGATGTTGCTGGACCTCCAGTGCGAATCCCTTCCAACGTCGCATGGACAGCGGAAACTATTGCGATGGCTTCCGCCGGCGATGCTTTTCGTGGGTCGCTCATAGGGCGGCGCTGCGATCGCTGCCACGGTCGCGAGGGCTTCAGTTCGAACCCTTCAATTCCAAATCTGGCGAGCATGGACCGGCTGGTAATCTGGAAACAGCTGGATGATTTCCGATCGGGCAAGCGAAGCTCTCACGTCATGCAACCAATCGCCAATTCATTATCGCTGCAAGACTCCGCGGATGTCGCGGCTTACTACTGGATGATGCCAATAGAGCCGGATCCGCAGGATGACCGCGCCTTTCCTCAGCCGATGTCTGACCCGAAGCACGAAACGACAGCCGGTCGGCTTATTAGCACAGGTGACGGACGCCGGGGGTTGCCGCCGTGCCCGGTTTGCCATGGTCCAATCGGATTCGTGATAGGAGCGCCATCGCTTGCGACCCAAAATGCCAGCTATCTCTTAGAGCAGATCGAAGCTTTCGCCAGCGGCAGGCGAGCGAACGACATCAACCTGCGTATGCGAAGCATCGCTGCGCAGTTGACCGAAGAGGAGAGGCACGCATTAGCAGAATCGTACGGCGCGGGTGTGGCGGAATCGGGTTTCAGGTTCGCCGGCAAATAAAAGCGTTAGGATGCCTTCTTTCTGTTATTACTCCGTCCGCCCCTTCGGGAAGAATAACAATTCGATTCGACGACATCGTACCGGGTTGTTCAGCAACGAATCTGCAACATAGTCCGTCCCAGGAGTTCGCACCGTGTCTCACCTCTTGCACCCACCGTTGTTGCACCAGGCGGGGCTGACTGCGGCATTGCGTTCTTGATGCCGAAGGGCTAGCCGAACGAAGCGGACTCACGGTAGACCTCAAAATCGATCCCAATCTCTGCAGGATGGCACGCGAGACGGAAGCAATCGTATTCCGTGTGGTGCAGGAATCGCTGACCAACGTCCATCGCCACCCAAGGACCGAGACCGCCAGGGTACGAATCAGAAAAAGCCCGCAAACCGTGAGCATTGAGATTGAGGACAATGGCGAAGGCATTCCCGGCTTCACCACCCTCGAAGAAACGAATTTCAAGCTGGGAGTGGGGATCCAAGGAATGCGCGAAACGGTGCGCCGATTGAACGGCAACTTCGAAATCGAATCAGGTCAAGGTGGCACGACTGTCACAGCAGTACTGCCCACCTATTAAGCACCGGTGCAGCCGAACGTTAGATCACGGTTCCGCAGGCTCCCGAATCTCCATAAATTGATCGCTGCGTGCATTGCTTATCTTCTGCTGAATTCCAGATGGCCAGATTATTTTTACGTTCGCGGTTTCGGCTGAGCCCAATCCAAAGTGGAGGCGTTTATCGTTCGAGGAGAGATAGCTTCCCGCGGCGGCAGCGAATCGCGTCTGTCCGTTCACCTGCACGCGGGCGCCGAAGCCATCACGATTGCTGCGCGTGCCGCGTAAAGTAATTGTGAGCCAATGCTGCTTTCCTCCATTGTTCATGAAAACCTGAGGATGTCCACCCAATACGGTGGTGACGACATCGACCCAGCCGTCGTTGTTGAGGTCACCGAATGCGGCGCCGCGTCCTGCTACAGGAGTCGTGCTCCCCACGTCAGCCCGCTCGAAATGGCCATTGTGATTAAGCGCGAGCATTGGGGGTTCAAGATACTGCAAAGAAGAATCCAATTTTTCGACATTGTCCATTACATGGCTTTGCGCTATGAACACATCTTTCCATCCGTCGTTGTCAAAGTCTTCGAGTCCTACTCCCCAGCCGGAAGTCATTCCCGAGAGCACGCCAAAGCCGCTTTGCAAGCTTTGATCGCTGAACGTTCCGTGCCCATCGTTGTGAAAAACAGTCTGCAGCTGATGAGGAAGTTCGGTCACTACGACATCAGGTTGGCCATCGTTGTCATAGTCCTGAAACACGACCCCCATGCCGGAAAGCTTTTTGCCATCTGACGTCAGGGCAACGCCGGCGTCCAGAGCTTCTTCGGTAAACGTACCATTGCCATTGTTGTGAAACAGAAACTGTTCCACCACGTCGTTGGCTACGAAGATATCGGTGAATCCATCGCTATCGTAATCGGCAAAGGCGACGCCCAGGCCGTGACCTTTCTTTGCCGCAATCCCAGATTTCACACTGACATCTTCAAAAGTGCCATCGCCACGATTGTGATAGAGAATGCTACTGACCGAAGGAAACTCTCCCGGAGGACAGTACTGGCGTACAACCGTGCCACACGGTTTGCTGTGCTTCGTATCCCAGTCCAGGTAACGGGTCACGAACAGGTCCAGCTTGCCATCGTTGTCATAGTCAACAAACCCGGCTGAGGCCGACCAACCGCCGGCCGCGACGCCCGCCTTGGCAGTGACATCGGTAAAAGTTCCATCGCCGTTGTTGTGGTAAAGAATGTTTTTCCCGAAATTCGTGACGTAAATATCGGGATAACCGTCGTTATCGTAATCGCCCACGGCGACGCCCATGCCGTAATTGCCATCGCCAGCATTCGCCAGCCCGGCTTGTTTGGTGACATCAGTGAAACTGCCGTCGCGATTCTGCCGGTAGAGGCGGTTCCAGTAGCGCGGATTGCTACGATCAAAATTGTCGGGTTGCGGCATGGGGCTGGTGATGCGGCCGCCGTTCACGAAAAACACGTCGAGAAGACCATCATTGTTATAGTCCAGCAGGGCCAAGCCGCCGGGCATGGCTTCAATCAGATATTTCAGCGTGGTTGCGGAATTCTCAAGAGTGAAGTCCAAGCCGCCGGGCAGAGTCTGGTGAAATATTGGCGCTGGGGATGTGGCGGACAGGCATACAAGCACTACGGACAAGCATAGGATTCCCACCGGCAGCGGGTTGAGTGCACTCTTTGCGTGGGCGATTGTCACTGTCTTCCCACTACGGAGTACCAAAACTCAGAAATTGCCTGGCGCTGATTTCCAGATCGCTTCCGCGGCCATCGTCTGGGATAGTGACGCTTACCATTTGATGTGCAACATCGAGAGCTGCCTGCCCGGAATCCGCCTTGCTGCCGGCTATTTTGTAGGTCGCGTTAGAGTTCTGGCCGTAGACTTCCACCCGCAACTCACTCCACCACGCTCCATAGCTGCCCTGGTGCGCGCCAATATGGAGCTTGACCGAATCCGCGGAAGCTTCGCAGGTGAACTGCATTCGCAGAAACTCCCCGTGCTTGTACGCCATGGTCTTTCCATCATCCTGGTACAGCGACCCCTTGCAATCACGCCCGGGATATACGCGCAGCAGCAGCGGGCCGTGGGGAATCTCATTCGTGCTCTGGGTCACTGGTTGCATGGGGAGGATAGAACCTTCCCGCACATAGACCGGCAAGGTATCCAATGTCGGGCGCACCAGAACTGGCTTGGCAGCTGAAGGCTCCGCCCCCGCGCTAGGTTTCTCCCGTTCCACACGCTGCCCTGTCCAATAGTCGTACCAATCGAGCGGAGGAAATTTCACGCTGTAGATATCCAGCTTGTCAGGATAAGGTGGGGGAGCAACCAACAGGTTCGAGCCAAACAGAAATTCGTTTCCTGTGTCGAGATCGAGCGGAACCTTGTCAGCGGTGGTGGCTTGAGGAAATTCGAGAAATAGTGGGCGCAGCACAGGCACTCCGGAGCGCGACATCTCCTCCACGGCCGTGTAGAGATAAGGCATCAACTTGTAACGTTCTTCAATGTAGCGGCGGCGGATGTCTTCTTGTTGAGGTCCGTTGGCCCATGGCTCTCGCGGAGCGGTGCCTTTCTCGCTGTGATTGCGATCGATAGGTTGGAATGTTGCTAATTCCGTCCACCTGGTGAGGAGTTCGGGAGATGGAGTGCCGATGAAGCCGCCTACGTCGGCGCCGCTCATTCCAAAACCGCTGAGGCCAAGGTTCTCCAGCGAAGGAGTGGTCAGGCGCAGATGATTCCAGGTACTGCTGTTGTCGCCAGTCCAGGTGGCGGCGTAGCGTTGACCTCCGGCATAGGTAGCGCGGGTCAGAACGAACGGACGCTGCTCGGGAGACATCTTCAGCAGCCCTTCATAAGTGGCGCGCGAATTCTCCATGCCATAAACATTGTGGATCTCACGATGGCTGGCGACGCGTTGCCGGAATCCAGATTCATCGATGCGGTGCTGAACGTCGTTGGGCATGGTTTTGTCGGGCGTATTGAAGACGGACGGTTCATTCATATCGTTCCAGAATCCAGCCAGGCCGTCAGAAACAAAGCCGGAGTAAAGGGTGCCCCACCATTGACGGGTGCTCTGCTGAGTAAAATCAGGGAATACGGATGGCCCAGGCCACACATTACCCACAAAAAAAGAGCCGTCCGGGTTTCTCACAAAGTGTCCGCCCGCCGCTCCAGAGTCGTAGGGCGCGTAGCCCTCGCCCGGCAAATCAGCGATGTGAAGATCGGTGATGCCGACAACATGAAAATCTTCTTTCTTGAGATCCGCCAGCATGGAGACGAACGTTGGAAACTTCTGTGGATCGATGGTGAACGGTCGATTATTTTTCTGATAATCGATGTCCAGGTATAGGGCGTCAGCTGGAATCCGGTCCGACCGCAATTTCTCTGCGACTTCGCGCAGTTGAGCTTCCGTTTCGTAGCTGTAGCGTGACTGATGATAGCCGAGAGCCCACATCGGTGGCAGCGGCGGAGGTCCGGTCAGCCAGGCATAGCCCTCCAAGACACGTTTGGGATCGGGACCGTACAGCACATAGTAATCAAGGGGTCCGTCTTCGGCTCCAAAGGAATAAACGCCGTCAATCTGTTTGCCAAAATCAAAACTGCTGCACCAGGTATTGTCTAAGAGTACTCCGAGCGTGTGTCCCGCGCGCATCGTCAAAAAGAATGGAACATCTTTGTAGAGTGGATCGGTCGATTCCTGAAAATTATACGCATCGGTGTTCCACATAGTGAATGCCTGGTTGCGTCGGTCAAGCGGGCCCACCTTGTCGCCTAGGCCAAAATAGTGCTCGTTCAAAGGCATTTGCTTATAGACGCGGAATGCCTTGTCGTGGAACTCCACCGGCCAACCGGTAGCGTCCTCTTGCAGCACGTTACCGTCCAGGTCGGTCAGAGAGAAACGAAGGGTTGTACGCTCGATTTGAACCCGCAGGGCGTTCGTCCGGAAGCCGACAACTGCATCAGTACTCTCGGGGGTTACAGTTGCACGCTGCTGGCGGGCTGAGGGCAAAACCGCCCACGAAGCATCCTCCGGCAAAATTCCATCGCGGCCGATGCGGACGCGGATGACGTCGTCGCGCAGGGCTATGACCTGAAGGATGGCTTTTCCGCTGTAAATCTCTATTCCGTTGGGGAGACTCTTATCGCCTGAGAACGTGTTGAGTGCCAGCAGGGCGGGCACATGAGTTTTCTGCGGTGTGGCGGCAGGACATTCAGTTTGTCCGACCCACATGTTCAGGAACAAAAGGATGAGCAGAACAAGAACCCGACGGCTACTCTCGATCATTGTTCCATCCCATGTGGACCTTGATTCTATAAGAAGTGGTCGCGCCAGGCGTAGTATTCTGTGGAGACGTTGCCAGCAACGTCTCCACAGCGTGACCGCCTGAGCGCAGTTAAAAATAAAACTTCAGAGCAGCTTGCACATCTCGCGATGGATAAGCTTGCGAGATCCGGCCAAACGACCCGTTGCTTACATCGCCCAAATTCGTGTCCGGAGCGAAGAAGTTTGGATGGTTGAGGGCATTGAACATTTCTATGCGGAACTGCAATCGCTTGGCTTCGGTGAAGGCCCACCATTTCTGGATTCCCATATCCCAATCCACATAGCGCGGAGCACGCAAGTCCGCGAGGTTTCGCGGAGAATCGCCGAAGGTAAACGGCGCCGGCTGAGAAAAGGCTGCTGCATTGATCCAGTTATTAATGTTTTGGTTCGCAGGCCGCGGATCGCCGATCAGGTTGGGACGCTGGTTCCCGCCAAACGAATCCGTGTTGTTTTGTGCCGGGGAAATAGACAGCGGAAAGCCGCTCTTGGCATAGAAAATTCCCGTGAGCTGCCATCCACCAAGCACCGCATTCACTGGTCCGTTCCAATTGTTACCCAACGGCTTTCCGCGCCCGAGCGGCAGTTCATAGATGTAGTTGACGACCAAGCTGTGCGGGATGTCGCTGGTATCCACCGATCGCTCCGCCGCCAGGTTATAGGAATCACGAACCTGGCTGCCGGTGCCGGGGAAGGCCCATCCAGATGAGCCTTGCACGTTGTCCAAGAACTTCGAGTAGGTGTAGGAGACGTTCAGATTGAGCCCCGCATGCCAACGACGCGTGTAGGTGACTTGCAGTGCATTGTAGTTTGAAGAACCGACGGCGGGCGGAGCCTCGGTCACGCTGCAGTATTCGGGGAAGGGCCGCAGCAATTGGCCCGCAATCACGGTGGGCTGGTCAAGACCGCAACCGCTCGCCGTGATGTGGCCAACGAAAGGATTTGGAACTTGCGCATTCAGAGCATTTCCCATCGCCAAATCGGCTGTCGGGATCTGGTTCCACTCGAGATATTGCGCGAGGACGTGAACGCCGTGATTCCCCACGTAAGAGATGTCGAGCAAATCGTTATTCGTAAGTGAGTATTGGAAGCCACCCATCCACTGCTGCACGTAAGGGGAGTGGCGGACGGGGTTGACGACGGGATTCAGACCGAAGCCGACATCGGTCAGTCCGCCCTGAGAATTTCCCTGCGGTAGCACCTCGCCGTTTGGAAACGCGTTGCTGAGCGTGTCGTGAGGAGTAAGCCCGTTGTCGAGGGTTGTGACCCATGGCGTGCTTTGCGAATACCCAGTCAGGGGCCCGTTGCCGTAGTAATCAGGCACGAAAAATATTCCATACCCGGCCCTGAAAACCAGCTTGGATCTGAACTGGTAAGCCATGCCGATTCGCGGCGCGAAATTGATAAATTGCGTGTTGTAGAGTCCGCGGTTATTGCCGTTGTTGAAAACAAGTTCCCCTGGCACCCGGAATCCTACCGCAGAGCTGATGGGGTTTGTGGCCGTGAAATTGAAATACTCCTGACGGTTGAACCGCTCTGTAGGCGCGGTCTGAATTTCGTACCGCAGACCGAGGTTAAGGGTTAACTTCGGAGTCGCTTTCCAGTCGTCCTGCAGATACCAACCGAGTTGCTTCTTCTCGGTGGCCGGGAAAGCGTTGTAACCCGTCTGAGTACCTAATCCATTCACTGTGCCGCCCACCCCCAAAAGGAAAGAGGCGAAGCCGGCTCCCGTGCCTGCAGTCTCGTTCTGGGGATCGGGACCCGCTGTAAATGAAGTGGGGAAGGGCAACGACGTATTTGCGTAATGTCCCCCGTAGATTTGATTCAGCACGCCCATGAAGCCAAATTGCAGGTCGTGCTTGCCGATGATCTTGGTGAGGTCGATTGAGCCTGTCCACAAGGTACGCGGAACGATGTAATCGTCCTGGTTGACGTTGGGTCCGAGCCCCGACACGCCTTGGGGTTGGACCTGAGGGAAGACCGGCGAGATTCCATCAATAAATGCGGGCAGCCCGAGAGTCGAAGCCTTATAACCAAAGCTCTGCACCTGTGATTCCTCGACCCAGCGGTTCACTCCGAGGTTTGCGCTCAGGAGGAATGTAGGGTTGAACACGTGGCTGTAGCCCAGATCGAAGCTATAGCGGTTGTTGGGATTGCTAGCTCCGGGACCGCCGATGTCGGATGCCCCGTAATAATCCGGAACGTTTACCTTGCTCTCGAACTTTTGCGACCAGCGGGCAAACAATCGAGAGCTCTCAGAAATATTGTGGTCGATGCGGATGGAATACTCGTTCGATTGGGCAGCGGCTGCCGCCGACCGGGTGAAATTATTCGCCAATGCGTTTGAATCCGCGGTGGGCCAAAAATTTCCATTCAGAATATTCTTTGCGATGGAATCCCATCTTGCACTGGGAATAATGTTGCCCAAAAATGGATCGCGAATGTATCCACTCGCGGTTGCCACTCGGCCGGTTACCGGATCTACTTGACCGGCAGTGATAGTGCGAGTGCTGAATGGATCATAAATCTGTCCGGCTAGAATCGGCCGTCCCAAGGCGTCGGTTCCTACTTGCCCTCCCAATTGGGACGAGAAATCTCCGCTCTTGAACGCGTCAATCGGCATGGTTCCGACGAAAGTTACCGGGGTTTGCTGGCGCAGGCCTTCGTAATATCCAAAGAAGTACGTCTTATTCTTGTAGATCGGACCGCCGATTGTAGCGCCGAATTGTTGACGATGGAAAAGGGGTTGAGCTTCGTTATTGAAGTAATTTCTCGCATCCAGGGCGCTATTGCGGAAAAATTCGTAGGCGTCTCCATGGAAGGCATTGGTTCCGGACTTGGTCGAGACGTTAATAACGTTTCCGCTGCTCCATCCGTACTGCGCGGTAAACGCGTTGGTTTGAATCTTGAACTCTTGCACGTCGTCTACAGAGGGCACATAGGCTACGCCACCCCAGTCGGCTCCTGTATCCCATGTGCCATCCAGAAGATAAGCTGCCGTGTTGAAGAAGGTGCCGCCGAAATTGAAGAAGGAGATATCCTGATCCGCGCTGCCGGATATTCCGTTGCCACCTACGATCTGGAATTCCGCAGTGTTGTTGACGGACGAGTTGAGGAATGCCAAGCCATAAACATTACGCAGGTTGAGCGGGAGCTCGACTACTTGTTTGGCGGAGATATCGGAGGAAATGTTGGCATTGTCTGCGTTGAGCAGCGGCGCTTCCGCCACGACCTCTATGCGCTCGGCGGTCGAACCAATCGTCATGACGACTGGCTGCTTGACGGTTTGGCCCGCGGCCAATTCAATACCATCTTGCTTATAGGTCTTGAAGCCTGGCACTGCGACCTGTAATGAGTAAACTCCGGGCGGCAGGAGCGCCAGTGTGTAGTCGCCGGTTGCATCTGTAGTATAGGTGCGCGAAATGCCGCGCTCATAGCTGGTTAAAGTGACCTTGGCCCCGGAGAGAACACTCCCCGATGGATCGGTGACGGTACCGCTAAGGTCGGCCGTGAATGCCCGAGTTTGTGCCTGCAGATGGATGCAAGGTATTAAAACGGTAAACATCGCGGTGACCACCACTGTCAACGTGGACAGAGATTTTCGTGCCATAAATCGGCCTCCAATTTTGCCAAGACGCTTCAACCTGGAAGCGATGCTCTAGCTGATCAGGGTGAGTAAGGGTCTTTCCTTTTTGCTCCCGGGCTTGAATCAGACGGACTTATAACGGGCCGGTTCATCAAGGAAAAGCTCCTTACGGTAAGCTGTGGCAGTTAAGAGGGAGATATTGCTTGAAAGACCTTGTATATTCGGATACAAGTTTAATGGCCGGGGGTCTGGATAAGCCTTATTCTTTACAGGTAAAGACCTGGCGGGTTGGGAGTACGATGTAATCCGACGGTCCCAGATCGCTCCTGAACCGCAAGAATCGCATACACGTATGCCTCGGATGATCTGGGTGTTAAGGAGCAAGAGCTAATGTTGTCCGAGCAGGTAGACGTCTGGACGCCGTCGAGTGAAGCCGACAAGGCCGCGGTCCTTCAGCAACTGGAAAGACTTCTTCAGAACCCGCACTTCCACAAAAGCAAACGATTCCCAGTCTTCCTGAGATTTGTGGTTACCGAGGCTTTGGCCGGACGGGCCGACAATCTTAAAGAACGCACACTAGGGATCGAGGTCTTTGGGAAAGACCCGAATTACGACACGACCGAAGATCCGATCGTGCGTGTGACCGCGGGCGAAATTCGTAAGCGAATCGCTCAGTATTACCAGGAGCCAGGACACGAGCACGAGATCAGAGTGCTGCTGCCGTCTGGTTCTTACGCGCCTCACTTTTGCTTTGCTGAGGACGCCAAAGCGATCAACCAGAAGGAGCAAGCGGCTCCCGTCGAAGCGTCGTTGCCGAACCCCGTTTCTGCACCGGCCGTGCATACATTTTCCTGGGGTGCGTTGGTAGTGACAGCCGCAGTTCTGGCGGTCGCCATTGGAGCGGGGCTTGCCTGGCGCACGCTGCATCCGCCTGCCCTCGAACAGTTTTGGGCGCCATTTGTGAAATCTCCGGATCCGATCCTGTTTTGTATTGCGGACCAGAACCAGTATTCAACCATCACGTTGCGTGATGCCGCCAATCCTCAGCGCCAAACCACGCTAAGTGACCACATGATCACCGTGATTATCGAAGACATGAATCCAGTCGTCGATATCGCGGGTTTGCTCCACACCTATGGAAAGAGTTATCGCGTCCAGGGCGAATCGGTTACAACACTGAGCGACTTGCGGCGCAGCCCCTCAATTTTTATTGGCGCTTACGACAATGGCTGGACGTTGCGCCTGACGTCGCCGTTACGCTTTCATTTTGTGAACAACCCGGAAATGACACGCTTCTGGATTGAAGATCGAAACAACCCGACAAAGCAGGATTGGCTGCTGGAGCGCTCTCATCAGGACACTGGAACCTACAAGGATTACGCCATCGTCGCGCGGCTTCTCGATCCTAATACCGATCGCTTCGTCGTCGTGGCCGCAGGCATTGCGCGAGGTGGCACCGTTGCAGCCGGAGAATTCCTGGTCGATGCTCGGCATCTGGATGAGCTCGCGCTCAAGGCCCCCAAGGATTGGAGCCGCAAGAACGTCGAAATTGTGTTGGAGACTCAAGTAATTGATGGACGCTCCGGCCCACCGCGAATTGATGAGGTATACACCTGGTAGTTACCCGCTGCACCGATGGGCTTTTGCTTCTCTCAGGCCAACAGCCTCAGCATTGACTCAGGCTAACAGCCTCCGCATTGACAAGGATGGGCCAAAGAGGCAGCCCTCGCCGTCGCTGTTTGTGGCTGCGACACGCTTGGTGTTGAGGCGCAGTTTGCGAGTCATTATCCGGCGAACGGAGGCTCGCACGGTCGGTTTTCTTTCCCTGAGTTCTCTCGCCCGAGGAACTTAAGTTCGATGGTCGCTCCGGAACCTCCGGAAAAAGGTTCGAATATCCATTGCCAATGCTTCCGGCTCTTCCATCGCCGCGAAGTGTCCCCCGCTGGCGAATTCGGTCCAGTGCTGGACGTTGTAGCCACGCTCGATCCACGACCGGGGCGGAAATGGGGCTTCCTTCGGAAGATGCGCGATGCCGCAAGGTACTTCGATCCGCTCACCCGGTGCGAGATGAAGCGGGGCCGTCCTCGTTTCTAAGTACAGATGGCACGACCAGTGAATGGTTTCGGTCATCCAATAAAGCGTGACATTCGCCAGCAACTCGCCCCACGTGAACCGTTTTTCAAGGTCGCCGTCGCAGTCGGCCCAGTCTCGGAATTTTTCAAGGATCCAGGCGGCCAGCGCAGCGGGAGAGTCGTTCAGTCCGTAGGCAACGGTTTGCGGCGTGCGAGACTGAACGTGGTCGTACGCCCCAGCTTCTTCTAACCACCGGTCCGCGCCTGCAAGAAACTGCTGCTCTTCTCGACTCAGAACTGCTCCGGGCTGAAGGCCGGGTCGGTAGGAACCAGGACTGTAATTCAAGTGCAGCCCGATGATGCGCGCAGCGTGACGACGTCCCAGCCGACTGCACACTTCAGCTCCAAAGTCGCCGCCGTGGCAGGCGAAACGTTCGTATCCAAGTTCCGTCATCAACTCGGCAAACAGGTCCGCCATTCGGGCGGTGTTCATCCCACGTTCTGTCGGCCGGCTAGAAAATCCAAAACCGGGGAGAGACGGCACGACTACGTCGAACGAATCGGATGGTCCCCCGCCGTGCGCTGCCGGATCGGTAAGCCGGGGCAGCAGCTTCCGCATTTCAAGAAACGATCCGGGCCAGCCATGGATTAACAGGATCGGGATCGGCGAGGGTCCTCGCCCGCGCTCGTGGACGAAATGGATGGACTGGTCGCCCGCAATGTATTGCAGATGATGCAGAGACTCCAACCGCCTGATTTCCGCTTTCCAGTCAAACTCCTCGCGCCAATAAAGGCAGATGCGTTGCAGATATGCGAGCTCGAATCCGTACTCCCAGCCCGAACCAGGAATCGTGTCGGGCCAGCGCGTGTGGGCAAGTCGGTCACGAAGGTCTTGAACAGCACTTTCGGAATAGCGTAGTTGAAAAGGCTGGATTGCCATAGATTCCCTGCTCAGAGTCAACCTGGGTTTGTAACCTCTAAACACTAGTATACTGGTTACATAGTGTAACCTGTCAATAGGCAAACACGAGTTACAATATTCCATATGGACTATGAATTTCTCGGCGGCAATCTGGCGCTCGATTTCACCAATACTGTGCATAGCCACGACTCGTCCGATCCCGACGAAGATCTGAAGACCACCGCCGACCTCGTAGAATGGGCAGCCCAGGCAGGACTGCTTCGCGCCACGGAGACCCGCAAACTGGGGAGGGTTCGAGCTGACCAGGTTCACGCTGACCAGGTGCGATTCCGGCGCGCCTTAGCACTGCGCGAGTTGCTCTATGAAATCTTCAGCCGAGCGGCAAAAGGAAAGAAGCCCCGGCCGCAGGTACTTCGGACATTTCAGAGCATCTACCAGAATGCGATCCGGCACGCCGAATTTCACCCAGCGGCCAAGCACTACCGACTGGTGTGGCCGGCGGCGACCCATCCTTTGGAGCGCATCTCGCAAGAGATCGCCCGTTCGGCCGCGGACCTTCTGACGTCAGAGGCGTTGACACGCGTGCGGCAATGCTCGGGAGAAAGTTGTTCGTGGTTGTTTGTCGATAACAGCCCCAACGGGATGCGACGGTGGTGCGATATGAAGGCGTGCGGTAACCGCGCCAAAGTCCAACGCTTTCGCAGCAGCCTCAGTCGGGCAGCGCAATCAAGGAAGAAATGAAGATCGCGTAAAGTTGTTCGGAAGACCTGACTTCCAGGCGATTCTTACTGACCCGGCGACTTCTTATGAGCGGGAGACGCCGTCGACTCATGGGGAAGCGGTTGGCAGGACTTGGGATGAAAGAAAAGGGTCGGGTCCTGCGGGCCCAACACGACATTCTTGTAGCGAATAATGGGGCCATGGCCGCTGGGAAGCACAAATTCAATCTTTATGGGAAAGTCTTGGAGATCTTCCGCTTCCCAAAATCTCATCTTCTGTGGGTTGGCCAACATCGGCGACGAGACCGTAATGTCTTCAATCTGGCAGGAGTGGCCGTCCACGGTTTCTTTGCCCGCAGAGGCCCGCGTCACCGTGGCATCCGCCTTGCCTGCGAAGTGAAATGGAATGGCACGAATATAGGGATGATCGTCGTGAATGCACCCCCCTCCTAAGATCCCGTAGGTTTCGCCGTTGTTCAGGTCGGTAGTGAAGTAGCCGAGTCTCCCGGGCTCCTCCATTCTCATCCGCTTGCCCAAACGGTAGATGTGGCCCTGTGAGGTGCCTTCACCAGGCTCCGCCCTGCTGCCGATCATGACCGCGGAAAAATCTGTAAATGAATCGAGCGGATATGTGGTTGCCGAGGGCACAGCCGGGGCCGCGCTTTGTTCAGTTGACGCACGCCCCGGGGCAGGAGCTGACCCGGCCGAGCCCAGTTGCTTTGGTACTTGCGCAAGCAGGGGTGTTGCCGTGCAGCTAAACAACAGGATCACCTTCGTCCATCGAATCATTTCATTACTCGCAGTAATTTAGACGAGTCGTAGTTACGCGTAAGCTGACGATGCTCTCACTGTGTAAATGGCTTAAAAAAGGACACGCGATAAGTTAGCGCGGCCTTTCGAAACATAACAAACTAGTTGAGTTTCAGATCGAAAGTATTGGCTTGATTCGCGCCGTTGTTGCCCAACTTCTTGGTCGTAAAACCGAAGTTCTGGAGGGCGGCTGTACCGCCGAAGTTCGTATAGAGGGCCCAGCCAAACACGCCAGCCTTCAATTCCGCCGCTGTCGAGGGCCTCAATTTAGTTACATACATCTCCGCGCAGCCGCATGCGCCCATGTAACCCTGTTGCTGGTCGTAGGTGTTGTCGGCAAAGGTCGCGACCGTCCCGGTGACGGTCAGATGCGAGCTGGCCGGAATGTCCGCCACTACTCCGGCCATCACGCCGCTGTTTCCACCGCAGAAACCACCCGGCGCTATCAAATGAACTCCGGTGACAACGGTGTTTTTTTCAATCGTGAGTTGCTCGAAGTCGCAATATTGGGTTTGTTTATCGTGGTTGAGAAATCCCAGCTTGACCGTGGCCTGCCCGAACGCAGCGCTGCAGCTGAGAACCAGAACAGCGATGATCGTTGCGCTTGTCAATTTCATGGTACTACCTCCGCAAAGCATAAGAACACCCGCCATGCCCGGAGATGTCATACCGATGTAATTTGGACGTCAAAAGTTTGATCAGGTGACTGCGCTGACGCACTCACACGCAATGGTTCAGCCGCACCGCGCTGTCCGCGTAAGAAGAGAACTAAAACCAAGTCCTCACCCTCCGCAAAATTTAACCTCCATGATCCAGAAAAAACAGATCTCGTTGCAAAGTTCACGCCATCTGATGTAATGTCGCTTAATCCGGTATCGACAGAACCGGACCATTGAAGACGTGCTCCACTCACTGTATTCGTTCTATGAACGCGTTGCCGGCCTGCCTGCGACAAATCCACGTCTTCCACCCCCTCGGATCAACTTCGCGAAAAATACTGCCTGAGGCCGAAAACTAAGCCGCTGAACGGCATGCTGAGCGCTGCGTACACTGCCTCGCCCTCCGGTGCCGCGTTGTCAGCCAAAATCTCAATAGGAACGTTGGAATAGCCCACTGGGACGACACCGGTTTGTTGCATGCGCAAGATTCCCATATCGACCTGCGTTTGACTGAAGCCGCCGGAGGCGTCGATCACTGCATAACTCTCGAAACCATCGGCAAGCGCCGCCATGGCCGGCAAAGCGAGGCAAGTGTCGGTTGAGATGCCCGTCACAATGAGTTTCTTTCGCCCAGTCGCCTTAGCGGCATCGACGACGCGTTTCTCGTCCCAGGCGTTGACCGTCGTGCGTTCAATGGTCGGTACACCGTGCAGAACCTCGGCGAGTTCGGGGATAAGCGGTCCCCACATTTTCTCCGTCGTCGTGGTCACGATCACGGGCACTTTGAGCGCGAGCATTGCTCGTGTCAGACCTACGATGTTGTGCTTGAGTTGAAGAACGTCGATGTCACGAACGCCCGTATACAGGCCGACCTGATGATCTACCAGGAGTAACAGTGCATTGTTGCGGGTCAGACGTTCGGGGCGCTGCGTTGAACCTGCAGTCATTATCGTCTTCCGTCCTTTGTGCCTCTCCTGCGAGCACTTTCTTGCATACAGATGAAGCGGTTAAGCCGCCTTGACTTCGGCTTTGCCTGTGGCGGCCTGTTCGATAAGCGCCGCGACAACCTTAGGCTGTGACACGTAGATGGGTGGCTGCCCTTGACCGCGACAACCTTCGAGCCCGCCCGCTTAGACATGGCACGCTGCGCGTAAGGAGGTATCATCTTGCCCTCGGTGACAACCAGATACCAGCTCGGCTTGGTCCTCCATGCAGATTCGCTGATCGCACCACCGAGAGCTTCTACTCCCCAGGGTCTTGGGAATCGGCCATGAACGCAGCTTTTTCCGGGTCCACGTCAGCCGCAAAGGACGGGGCGAATGCCTTCTTGTCCAGAAACAAATAGCCGTCCTGCGGCTCGCCCGCCAGCGAGAGCGTTGTGTTCCGGACAATGCTGACGTTGTAACCCTGCTTCTTGAGGATCTTGTAGACGCCTTCCCATCCGGCACCATCCACAAAACCACCGTGCACCAGAACGACATTCTTCATCTTCGTCATCTCCTTATTTTGAAAACTGTGTTAACTAAGGATTTTTAGGCTGCGGTGCTCGCGTCCAGAATCATTTGGCGCGTCTCCTTGTCCTCCGCGAGCTACTTCGCTTCAGTTGCGCAGTTTGGCTGTTCCGGCTGTGCCATGGTCTGCTCAAAAGGAGCGAGCAGGCGCAATTCAGCCGGCGCGGGTGCAAAGGCTTCATCGCACAAAATCTCGAGAAAAATCCTGACGCAAGGACTGAGCGATCGTGGGAACCCCCCGTTTTGCATCACGATTCCATCGTTTCTGGCAATTGGCAAGATTCAAATAATGTGCCACCCGGCATTGAAGAACGCATCACGAGATACAGGGGTTTTTTGCTACCACTGAAGGCTTGGCGACACATACCCTTTTGGTGGTAGTCACGAGTCTTCCTGGTGACGGTGACGACGTCGAGTGCAGGGAATACCTCGAAAGTGGTAGCTAAACAACACGAAATCAAGGGATTCGCTCGCGCCTAGTCGGCTCATAGCCTTGGATCTGAGTCTGCTTGAGCGGAATGTTGCGGCTGCCACTCAAGTCGGCCTCACAAAACGTGACCTTGCCCTTACGCATCCAGCCTGGATTGCTTTACATCTTTCTTGTGTCTGCCGTTCCTTGTGTTGAATCCTGTGCACAGCAGGTGGCACCTCACGTACTCCCGCAATCCAGTTGGATTCTTGCCTGGAGCGACGAATTCGACGGACCCGACGGCTCCGCCCCCGATCCGGCCAAGTGGATTGTAGAAAGCGGGGGCAATGGTTGGGGAAATAATGAACTGGAATACTACACTCAGCGAAGTAAGAACATTCGCGTGGAGAATGGCAATCTTGTAATCGAGGCCATCAAAGAGAGATTTGTTGGTCCGGACGGAGTCCGCCGCGATTACACATCGGCACGTCTAAAGACTGAAGGACATTTCAGTCAACGCTATGGCAGATTCGAGGCGCGGATACAAATTCCATCCGGGCAAGGTGCATGGCCTGCATTTTGGATGCTCGGCGACGACTATCCTTCCAAAGGCTGGCCAGCATGTGGGGAAATCGACGTCATGGAGAGCATCGGGACAGAACCCGACAAAATTCAAGGCAGCTTGCATGGTCCGGGATATTCCGGATCGAATCCGCTAACTGCTGCGTATGGGTTGCCGAGGGGGCGGTTCAGCGACTCATTCCACGTTTTCTCCATAGAGTGGGAACCGCGGGTCGTGCGTTTTTATGTGGACGATGAAATTTATGCGACGCGAACGCCAGCAGATTTGCCGGCCGGTAAGCCGTGGGTCTATGACCACCCATTTTTTGTCTTGTTAAATTTGGCGGTTGGTGGTGATTTCCCAGGCCGCCCGGGCGACTCTACCGTCTTCCCGCAACGCATGCTGGTGGACTATGTTCGCGTGTACACGCGCAAGTAATTGTTGTGTCTGGCTGGCTAGTTAGGTCATAGGATGAGGTGCAAATCCGAGTGCAATCCGGTAAGCTTTACTGACCATCCGAGTGGGAACGGCGGCGGAGCCCTCCGACGCTTGCATTGTCCGTCCACGGCAGCAGAATTGCGGGGGTCAGATGAAATTGTGGTGCGCACTTTTGCTGGTGTTTTTCTTCAATGCCTGGAAGGTGCTTGCGCAATCCGACCGTGCCACAATCAGGGGAACTGTCAAAGATGTAAGCGGCGCGCTCGTCGAAGATGCGCAGGTCGTCGTGACCAATGTGAACAATAATCTCCAGTCCTCTACCACAACAAACGCGGCCGGTCGCTTTGCGTTGCTGAACTTGGCGATCGGAAAGTACACGATCGTCTGCTCAAAGGATGGCTTCGAGAAATACCAACGTACTGATCTTGATCTTGCAATTAGCCAGGAAATCGACCTTGATATCGCGCTTACCATTGGCTCCAAGAGTGAGACGATCACGGTTGTCGGAGGCCCACCGCAGCTTCAAACGCTGACCTCCTCGATCTCAACCAACCTAGGCCATACAGCCGTTGCGGAGTTACCCCTGAATGTCCAAGGGGGACGAAACCTCGCAACTTTTATGTTCGACTATGTGCCAGGTGTTGAAGGCAACGGCCCGAACCCTTCGGACAAGGATTTCGCCTCGCATATAAATGGCAGTTTGAGCGATACCAAGGAAGTCATGATCGATGGCACCTCGGCGGTGTCTCAGATCGGCGGATACCTCAGTGAATCCAGCCCTCCGATGGAAGCGGTGCAGGAATTTCAAGTCACAAGCGCGGGCATTAGCGCCAACGACGGGCGCACGGGCGGCGGCGTGTTCCGTTATGAAATGAAGTCAGGAACAAACGAATGGCATGGAAGCGGCCTCTTTTACATGCACAACCAGGCGTTCGATGCGAGATCGTGGGGAGATATTTATAACGAGGCAGTTTGCTTGAATACCGCTGACGGCAATCCGGCGCAGACCGCAAGTTGTCAGCGGGGCTTCGGAAAGCCCGCCGACAGCTTGTACGATTATGGTGCGAGCTTTGGTGGTCCAATTAAAAAGGACAAGCTTTTTTTCTACGCGGCGTGGGAACGATACACGTTTGCGAACACCGGAGTCGGTGCGCTCTCTTCAACCGTTCCCACGACCGCCTTCTTGAATGGCGATTTCAGCGCGCTATTGGATAAGTCGGCCGTCCTCGGGACCGACAGCGCAGGCCAGACCGTCTACAAAGGCGCAGTTTTTGATCCAGAGACCGGGGATGCGTTTCCGGGAAATATCATTCCTGCTTCCCGCATCAGCGCAGTCTCTCAGAGGATTGTGAGCTTGTACCAGAAATATTATTTACCGCTGGCACCGACTCTCACGAATAACAATGCATTGCCGCTTTTCAATCCGGCGACTTGGTATGAAAGCAACGAGTACAGCGTAAAGATTGATTACAACGCGACGGTAAAGCATCGACTCGATGGATCCCTGATTTATGCGTATATTCCGCGATTGCTCTCGAACCAGGGTGGAATCTGGTCAGCCGGATCCTCAGACGGCGGGCCCATGGCCAACGCCTACGACCACAACACGACAGCGCCGTCGGTGCGTGCGCGCGATTCCTGGGCCATCTCAAGCACGTTGCTAAATGTGTTCAGCGTGACATTGAATCGCTTTCGCAATCCGAGCGAAGCCCGGTCACGCGAAGGAAATTGGCCGGCGACGTTAGGACTAGGCGATTTCGACGCCGGGAATTTCCCCGTCATCAAGTTTCAGGGAATCAACGGCACGGACCACACTTACGTCGACGGCCTGCCGATTGACGAGACCCAACTGGGCAGCCAGTTCAACGACTTTTATGCCGCTAATACCTTCATCTATGACGACACTCTGTCGTGGGTTCGCGGCCGCCACACGTACAAATTCGGTGCCGAGTTTCGCGTGCAGCAGTTTAACTCACACGGCGACAACGGAGTGCCCACGTTCATTTTTGATCCGGCACAGACCGCAGGGACCTTTGGAAACAATCCCGGATTCGGATTTGCCAGCTTCTTGTTGGGAGACGTGAACCAGGCATCGGTCAGCGAGCCTAATAACACCTACGGTAGGCGAAAATCCGTTTCGTTGTTCGCGCAGGACAATATTAGAGTCACCTCCCGGTTCACGTTGAACGCGGACCTGCGCTGGGATTTCAATGGACGTTATCACGAGAAGTATGGGCACTGGTCGAACTTCGATACAACCACGATCAACCCGGTCACGGGCCAACCGGGAGCGCTGGAATTTGCCAGCAGCGGCAGTGACTCGTTCGAGAAAAAGCAGTACTACCACAATTTATCTGGATACCTAGGAGGCGCATACCAGATCACCCCAAAGACCGTGGCCCGGGCATCGTTCGGAGTGTTTTATGTACCGCTGAATTTGAATATATACAGCGGAATCCCGTATGGCTTCGACCCGGGTTTTGTCCTGAACAACCAAGTGTTAACTCCGTTCGATTTGGACAACGATTATCCGGGCAAGGCGGTGAACATCGGCAAGAATCCCAATTTCACTGAATATGGCATGGTCTCAATCGATCCGCGCATGTTGGAGCTGGGCAATGTCCAGGCGTGGAATGCCGGTGTGCAGCGCGAAATCGGTCGTGGCGTGATCATTGAGGCCAACGTCCTTCAAAACCACGGCTACCATCTGGAAAGCGGTTACGTGAATGCGAACCAGCCGATCCTCTCCAACTACACGGCGCTAGTTCAAGCAGGCTTGCGGTACGCGACGGTGACAATACCTGGCTTCACGGGTCCTGGATGGGCTTCGGTGGCGCCGTTTCCGAATGTCGCAGCGACCTATGGGCCGCTTTACTACGTCGGTACGCCTCGTGGAAACACGGATTATCAGTCGCTGCAACTCGGCGTAAGGAAGCAGACGAGCCATGGTTTTTCTTTGCTGGCGAGCTATAACTTGTCCTCCTCGCATGGAGACACCGATACGGCCTTTGAAGATCTTTACTACGCCGGACCACTGCAGGACGTCTACAACCTCCAGCAGGAACGGCATACGATTTCCGATTTCGATCAAACTAACGTTGTCAAGGGGTACGCCCTGTACGAACTGCCGTTCGGCCGCGGAAAAATCTTGCTTGCCAATGGAAGCCCGGTTGTAAACGGGTTAGTGGGCGGCTGGACGGTCAGCGGAGACTTCCATTACGCGACTGGAATGCCGATTCGGATCCCGGCCAATGTCTTTTATCCCGGTATTAATAATGTGTATTCCGATATCGTGCCGGGCTGTAATATTCACGAGCACTACGATGGTCAAGTCGGAGGGTTGTACTTCAACCCTGCTTGCTTTGTAAACCCGCCGAACGGTGAGTTCGGTGATGCTCCCGGATATCTTGCTGACCTGCGCAATCCGGGCTTCGCCGTAGAAGATCTGGGTGTGAGCAAGGCACAACGGCTCGGCGAACGTTATCAGCTACGTGTGTATTTTCAGATGTTCAACGTGCTCAATCGCCACGGATTCAGCGGCCCCAATACGCAGATCGGCACCGCGAGTTTTGGCGAGATCCTTCCGCAAGATCTCAACGGACTCCCGGGCCCTCGCGTGGGACAGTTCGGAGCTCGTTTCAGTTTCTAGGAAGGAGAGCAGTCCGCCAAGTTCGAGTTATTACGACCCATGGTGAATTTGAAAACAATCGACGCTTGGGTCCGTCACCGGACGCGCATTGATACTACGCGCCTGCTGCTATGCGGAAGGATCGCGGTTTTGTTGTCCCTCTGCTTTTTGCTTGGCGGTTGCCAGGCCTCACGAACCGAGAACGTGGTACACGGCCCGGCCATCGAATTCACCCATGTTCCCACGGCCGCTCGCCGCGATGTCCTGGGCGACCCGGGCAGGGTGAACACGATCAAAGGGAAGGTCATCGGCGTCCGGCCCGATCAACAAGTCGTTCTCTACGCCCACGCGCTCGATGAGAACGGGCAAATGACCTGGTTCGTGCAGCCATTGGCGTTGGAGCCATTCACAAGAATTCGCGCCAACTCAACGTGGCTCAATACAACTCACCCGGGGTCCGAGTATGCCGCGCTACTGGTAAACTCGGGATTCCAGCCGCCACTGCGGGCGGTCTCGCTGCCAACCGACGGAGTAGTTGCGGTTGCGCTCACGCAAGCATGGCCTCCAGTCTGGCAAAGCTGGTGGTTTCCGTTAGTCTGTGTTGCTATTGCGGCGGCGCTAACCTTTGCTTTGTACCGGGTGTGGGCTTTTCAGGTCACCAGAAAACTCAACCGGCGATTCGAAGAGCGCCTGGCCGAACGCATTCGAGTTGCTCAAGAACTGCATGACACCTTGCTGCAGGGCGTACTGAGTGCATCCATGCAACTTCACGTGGCTGTTGACCAACTGCCTGAAAGCTCGCCCGTCCGCCCGGCTCTTAACCGAGTTCTTGAATTGATGGGGCACGTCGTCGACGAAGGGCGGAATACGCTTCGAGGTCTGCGGTCCTCAATAGAGAATCCACATGATCTCAAGAATTCGCTTTCCCGGGTTCCCGAAGAGCTGGGAATGCAAGAGGGAGTTGATTTCCGCGTGGTTGTAGAAGGGGCGACCATGCCATTGCGGTCAGTTGTACGCGATGATGTTTACAGCATCGGACGGGAAGCTCTGGTCAATGCATTCCGCCACTCCCAAGCCAAGCGGATTGACGTCGAGCTGGATTACGCCCCCGGCCAGTTGCGAGTCCTTGTCCGCGATGATGGGTGCGGGATTGATACCCATGTCCTCAAAACCGGCCGCGATGGGCATTGGGGGTTGTCAGGCATGCGCGAGCGAGCCGGAAGAATTGGCGCTAGACTCAAAGTCATGAGCCGCGCTGGCGCGGGAACTGAAGTTGAGCTTCGCGTTCCTGGCGACGTTGCTTTCGAATCCGACGCTTCAGGTTCGACCTCGAAATGGTTTGCCGGTTTGTATCACCGGCGTTCGAAGAAGAATTACACAGCAAGTGGGGCCAATGGGCGCTTCTAAATCGGTGACAAGTAATTTGCGGCTGAGGTCGAGTTTCGCGTCGAAATCCATCCGGTTAACCCTGAGTATTGGATTGTTCGTTGCGACCTGGTGCGCCCGGTCGAGCGCGCTCGATCCCAACCTTCAACTCACCCAGTATGGGCATACCGCCTGGCGTGTTCGAGAAGGATATTTTTCGGGCCCGCCCTTAGCCATCACACAGACAAAAGATGGGCAACTCTGGATCGGGGGCGAGGGCGGCTTGCTCCGATTCGATGGAGTGCAGTTCGTTCCATGGAGTCCGCCGGAGGGAAACCATCTGCCCGACAACCGGATCTTTGGTCTACTGGGAGCGAGCGACGGCAGTCTGTGGATCGGGACTGGCAGCGGCCTGGCGCGATGGCAAGAGGGCAAGCTCACCGTTTACGCCAGCATTGGTCGTTTTTCTGCTCTAGTAGAGGATCATCAGGGAGATGTTTGGGCTGGACACACTCGGGCGTTGGATCGTCTACCGCCGCTTTGTCGTTTCGATGAAGGGAACTTTCAATGCCTCCCCATGCCAGATCAATCGCCGCTGCGCTACGTCGGATCACTCGCCGAAGATAAATCGGGCACTTTGTGGGTGGGTGGCGAAGCGGCCGTCTGCCGTTGGCAAATGGAGAAGCCCAATTGTTACGAACTCCCGCAACGAACGGGTTCAGCAGAAAAGTTTGGCGTCTATGGCATTGCGGTCGATTCCAATGGTGATTTATGGGCCGACGGCGGTCCCACCGGAATCTGGCGACTTGCTTCGGGCCGCTGGGGACGGTACAGCGATTCCCCCAGGCTGAAACAGACTCAGGCTATGTTGACCGATCGTGAGGGCAGCTTTTGGATCGGCGGCCGAGCGAATGGGCTGATCCGGCGTTTCAAGGGAAGAACCGCCCGCTTCACTCGCGCCGACGGGTTGTCCGGCGATGTGATAACAGGGATCCTCGAAGACAGGGAAGGAAATGTCTGGGTGGCAACGTCGACCGGCCTCGACCGGTTCCGCGATGTAAAGGTTGCGACGCTTACGCCTCGCGAAGGACTAGCGATCGAGGTTGCGGGCGCAATCGCGGCTTCTCGGGACGGCGGACTCTGGTTCGCAGGAGAGCGGCAACAACTCGTCTACATAAAGGGCAGAGAGTCAATCTCCTACAAAACGAATAAGGATCTGCCTGGAAATAGCGTAACGAGTTTGTTCGAGGACTCCCGTGGCCGTCTGTGGGTTGGCGTTGGCACCGGCCTCGCACGGCATGAACATGGGCGTTTCCGCAAGGTCCCTTTGCCACAGCCGTGTGGAGAGGGCGGTGTGGTGCGCACTTTTGCTGAGGATGTCGACGGCACAATCTGGGTTGGCATGACGGATCCCAACTGTTCGTTGCTCGGCATTCGTGACGACCGGGTTGTTCAAATGCTCAGTCGGAAGCAAACCGGGGAACAAATCGGCGCAATGACCTCGGATCCCGGCGGTGGAGTGTGGCTTGGAATTTCCGGCCCGGCACTATATCGCAATGGAAATTTCGCATTGCCCCCTGACCACTTCCCGGCCCGCATCGCGAACATGTTTGCGGATGTGAACGGACTTTGGGCTTCAACTAATCAAGGTCTTGCCTTTTATAAGTACCCAAAGCTGGCTTTTCTTGGCGCCAAGAACGGACTGCCTTGCGAAGATATTGAAACAGCGATCAAAGATGACCACGGAGCTTTGTGGCTGAAGACGACTTGCGGCTTAGTGCAGATTATGGCGGACGAGCTGGAGCTGTGGATGAAAGACCCAGGCCGGCGTATTTCCTTTCGCTTCCTGGATGCCTTTGACGGCGCTCAGGCGGGCACACCACCTTTCAACCCCTCCGCCACTAAGTCGACCGATGGACGATTGTGGTTCGCGATTGAGAGCGGCGGTGTGCAGGTAATCGATCCGGCGCACATAGCGGACAATGCCATTCCGCCACCAGTGCGGATCCTGGAAGTGATCGGCGATCGGAAAGCTTACGAACTCGGTCCACATCTGCGACTGCCTTCTCTCACCAGGGATCTGGAGATCAGATATACGGCGTACAGTCTTGCCGTTCCTGAAAAAGTGCAGTTCCGGTATCGCTTGGAGGGCGCCGATTCGAGTTGGCAGGATGTGGGAACCCGCCGGGAAGCGTTGTTCAACAATTTGAAACCGGGCAATTATCGTTTTCAGCTTGCGGCTTCTAATAATGACGGTGTCTGGAACAATCAGGGGGCTTCCTTAGAGTTTGTTATTCCTCCAGCGTTTTATCAGACCGCATGGTTCCGGGTTCTGTTCGTTGCAGCCTTGGGCTTTGTTTCCTGGGGAGCCTATCAATGGCGAATTCGTCAGGTAGCGGCGCGTTTGGCTGCGCAGTTCGCCATACGCTTGTCGGAGAGAACCCGCATCGCGCAGGAACTTCATGACACACTTTTGCAGGGGATCTTAAGCGCCTCCATGCAACTGCACGTGGCCGAGAATCAAATACCCGGCAATGGACCGGCCAAAGCTCTGGTCAGGCGGGTGTTGGAATTAATGGAGCAAGTCATTACCGAGGGACGAGTCGCGGTTCGCGGCTTACGGTTATCGAAGGAGCGATCCCTGGACCTGGAGCAGGCTTTATCGCGTGTGCCGCAAGAACTCGCGGTAGAGAAGAGCGCCATCGATTTTCGCGTGATCGCGGAAGGAACTCCGCGAACTTTGCACCCCATCGTTCGCGACGAAGTTTACCGCATCGGGCGCGAAGCTGTGACCAACGCATTTCGTCATTCCCACGCAACCCGCATTGAGGTCGTAGTTGAATATCATTCTAACCAATTGCGGGTCCTGGTGACTGACAATGGCGACGGCATAGATTCTCAATTCCTGAATTCCGGACGGGAGGGCCACTGGGGGCTTTCCGGAATGCGCGAGCGCACGGAAAAAATCGGCGCCAAACTGAAAGTCTGCAGCAACAGCGAGGGCACGGAAGTGGAATTGATAGTGCCCGGTAGCATAGCTTTTGAAGCCCATGCTCCCGGTATTGCGTCTAAATGGCGGGCGATGTGGAACGCGCGAAAAACCGGGACGGAATCCCAAAACGAAAGGCAAGTGGGATAGATGGCCGAGACGGCACAAATTCGGGTCTTCAGCGTGGATGATCACCCTCTTCTACACGAGGGGCTTGCCATCGTGATTAAGAATCAGCCGGATCTGCTCCTGGTGGCCGAAGCATCCAATGGCCGCGATGCCATCCAGCGGTTTCGGATACATCAGCCGGACGTGACTCTGATGGACCTTCGGCTTCCTGATATGAGCGGAATCGATGCGATGATTGCGATTCGCTCCGAGTTTCCCGAAGCACATATCATCATGCTTTCTACCTTTGCCGGCGACGTGGAAATCCAGCGAGCGCTCCAAGCCGGAGCTCGGGCCTATGTGCTCAAGAGCATGCCTCCAAAAGAACTCGTGGAAATCATCCGTCAGGTGCATGCGGGGAAAAAGCGAATCCCGCCGGAGATCGCCGCGCATTTGGCTGAGCATTACACCGACGAGGCTCTCACTGGACGCGAAGTAGAGGTTCTCGCACAAATTGCTGGCGGAAACCGGAACCGTGACATCGCAGAAAAGCTCTTCATCACCGAGGAGACTGTTAAAGTGCACATCAAGCACATTATGGAAAAGCTCGGGGCTTCAGATCGAACCCAGGCCGTTGCCATCGCCGTGCGCCGCGGAATTATTCAGCTTTAAGATACCCACTGTTGAGATACCACAAAAGTGGTAGGAAAAGACTCCAAGCATAGGGGATTCGTAAGTTCGACGAAAATCTTATGCTCAAGATCAGTCTTGACAAGACGCCGCTATTAACAATGTTTTCGAGTTTTCCAGACGAGTGGCCCGGTGCTGGCCTTCTGTTATTGCGGGCAGCTACCGGAGCCGGTTTTATGGCGCAGGGGGTAGCCTACTTCGGAGGGAAGCAAGCCCCGGGAGCAATCACTTCCGCCGTCGCCGCTTTCATGGTAATGATTGGCGCACTGTTAGTAATTGGCTCTCTAAGTCGATGGGCCGCGGTGGTGGCAGCGACCATCAGCTTGCTGAGTGTGTTTCCGTGGTTCCCAGGCCCCCGGGTCGGGCTGTTTGAGACTCCGATTACAACGATGCTGGCTGCTGTGATTGCAACCGCTTTGGTATGTCTCGGCCCCGGAGCCTTTTCGGTCGATGCCCGGTTGTTCGGTCGGCGGGAAGTGATCATTCCCAAAACTAGGTGAATCCTTAGATCTGAGTTTCCCTTTCGCTCGTTTCTTCGAGCGACAGTTTCTAACAGCAGATCGGTGAGAATTGCTCCCCAAACGAGGTACCGGACGACCGGCCAGTTGTGGTAGCCAAAAAACCCTACATTGCGTGATGCATACCCGTCTGCCCTCGTGCGAAGTTTTAATTGTCAGCGAGCAAGAACCAAGAGGACTCCTGCACCTTACTTCTCTTAGTCCGATCGCTCACAAGGAGTGCATGTGCAGAGACTCATGTTTGCCCTGGATTTCCTCTTCGGCTGTCACCATCGTCATCTGAGCCGTGTTTTCACCATTGATGGCCGAACCTACCGAGTGTGCTGCGACTGCGGAGCGAACTTCGTCTACTCGTTGACCAATATGTCCATCGAAAGGCGCGCAAGGCCATTTAAGGTCCGGCACGTCGCGTTGGGACGAAATCAAGCCGCGTGATTTCGGTCATTGGGAAGCCAGCGAAGGCGATTTAGGCAACAACGCAGTTTTCGCGGAGCGGGAGGGAGTTATGACTGCATCGGAAATCAGTCAACTGAAGTGAAAGCGCCCGATTTTCCTTGGTCGGCAGACCTCTTCGGCGGACACTTTCCAGTCCAAAGCTATTTCTCACCTCGAGAGAGGCTCACCGTCTACCACAAAAGTGTTATCTAGCCGCAAAACTTCACAGGTACACAAGAACAACTGCATTTCGGGATGCGGACTCCGCCGCAATTTTGCAAGACTGACGCTGTTACAAAAAGTAACATCCAGACGATCGAGGAGGATCGAGTATGGCAAGTCCCAATTTTGCGGTTCTCGAGTCGCATAGCTTCCCAAGAACCGCCTTTGCCGAGGTCGGCGCAATAGAGGATGTTCTCTCCCAACGTGGGCGGTTGTTTTATCGAAGGGCTTATCGCCTTCTCGGCAATGCTGCCGACGCAGAGGATGCGGTTCAGGATGCTCTGCTTTCTGCATACAAGCACTTGGATCAGTTTAGGGGACAGTCACAAATGTCGACCTGGCTATCCTCCATTGTGATCAATGCAGCAAAAATGCAATTACGGCGACGAGCGCGCCAACTGCATGTGTCTCTCGATGAACCAATTGGGGAGACGCAGGAGTCCTCGATATTGGAACGGCTCGCGGGCGACGGGCCCAGTCCTGAAGACGAATGCCGAAACGTCGAATTCCGCGTACGCCTGAATAAATCGCTAAGGCAACTCTCTCCGACGTTGCGCAAGACGTTTCAATTGCGCGAACTGGACGGGCTCTGCACGAGCGAGACGGCGCGAATTCTCGCTGTGCCGCACGGAACCGTTAAGGCCCGCCTGGCACGGGCACGGGCCAAGCTGCGGCAGCTCATGCTGCGAACGTCATCTGCGCGGCCTCGATCGATACGCCGCGCGTCTAAGAGTGCCAGTGAGTAGGTTGCTTGATCCACGATCTAACGGTGAAGTTACGCTTGCGCGGGCATACCTCGCAGAGGAAATTAGTCATCCGGTCTAAGACAGTAGTTCAACTTTGAGGGAGGTCGTCATGGCACCCCAGGATTCGGTCGATGTCGTTCGGCGCGCTTCGAAGTGGTCAATCGTGTGGGGCTTTGGGCTGATCATCTTCGGTGTTTTAGCCATTAGTGCGCCATTTCTCACCGCCGTCGCAGTCAGCGCGGCCATTGCTTGGCTCATTGTTTTGGCCGGCGCCGTCCACCTTATTCTCGCCTTCCACCAGCATGGAGCCGGAAGCGTGATCTGGAAGCTACTGGTCGCTGTCGCGTACCTGTTCTTCGGCGGATATTTGATCGTGCATCCGGTGTTAGGTGTAGCTTCGCTCACTCTGGTGCTCGCATCTCTGTTTCTGGTCGAAGGCATACTGGACATCGTTTTCTTTTTCAAAATACGTCCTCGGCACGGGTCGAGTTGGGTTCTGCTGGACGGCATTATTACCCTGATCCTGGGATTATTGATCTATGTGCAGTGGCCATCCAGTTCGTTGTGGGCAGTCGGCACCTTGGTCGGGATCAGCATGATCATGAGCGGTATTTCCCGAATCATGTTATCGCTTGCCGTGCGCCAGACGGCGCAAGTTGCCGCTTAATGTAAGGTGAGTCGCAAGCCCGAAATGATTGAGGCAGCCAACAGTGTTTCGGGTGGTGAGCGCGCTTTTCCCGATCGTCGATCCGATCGGCGGAAGCCCTGTGTTCCTGTCTTTAACCAGCGATTACACCCGTAAACGCGACGGTGTTGGCCCGTCGAATCCCGACCGACAGCTTTATGTCGCCGCTCCTACGTTGACGGACTGGGCAAGGCACGTATTCGCATCCGCTGCGCAAAGCATGGAGCAAAATAAGAAAACTGCGCTGAAAGTTGCGCAGCCGCATGTCCTCACGAGCGCGGACTGCGTCATTCGCAGCCTACACGGAGTTGATACTATTGTTGCCAGCCTCCGCCAAGGGCCCGATAGACTTGCACGAGGCTCTGATACTCATTGCCGCGCGCCTGCGCAAGCGTCAGCTCCGCCGAAAATAGCGAGCGCTGGCCGTCTAACACTTCGAGGTAGGTGGTGATGCCGCCACGATAGCGTAGCAAGGACGTATCGACTGTATCCTGGAGGTCCTTGACCGTTGTCTCCTGCGCGACACGGACTTCGTGGAGTTTCTGATACCCGATTAATGCATCGGAAACATCTCCGAAAGCCTGCTGAATGGTTTGCCGGTAAGCGATGAGAGCCTGCCGGTCCTGGGATTCAGCAAAACGGAGGTTGCCCTTCAAGGCGCCACCCGTGAAAATTGGCTGGCTCACCTGAGCCCCATAAGACCAGATTCCCAGTTGCGAGCTCATCAAGCTTGAGAAGACGCTGCTCCTGCCAAAGGCTCCGCCGCCGGAGCCGGTCAGTGCGATTTGCGGAAAGAACTGGGCCTTGGCAACTCCAATTTCGGCGTTTGCGGCAATCAAGTTCTGTTCGGCCTCGCGAATGTCGGGCCGACGCTCGATAATTGTGGAAGGCAATCCGGGCGGCACTTCTGGCGGAAGTGGTTGCTCGATCAGAGGAAGCCCCCGCGGCACGTCCTGCGGGTAATTACCCAGCAGAATACTGATCGCGTCTTCCTCTTGAGCGATTTGCCGCTCCAAGTCAGGAACCGCCGCGTTCGCGGTGTCGAGGACCTGTTGAGCCTGGAGAACATCCAACTTCGTGGCCACACCGTGGTCAAGTCGCAGCGTGGTTAGCTTGACCGAATCGATTTGTGTTTTGACTGTCTCATGCGTGATCTGGAGTTGCAGGTCAAGTTGCAAGAGTGCGAAGTAGTCGCTTGCAACATCGCTGACGAGGGTCAATATAACGGTTTGCCTCGCGGCATCAGTAGCAAGGAGCTCGGCGCGTGCGGCCTCCGTCGCGCGACGCAGGCGGCCGAACAAATCCACCTGGAAGGCGGCGTCAGCCGCTAGAGTCAAGAAGTTGAACTTGCTTTGACCAGTGGACTCTTTTCCCCCAGTGAAATTGCCGTTACCTTGGACTTGAGGAAACAGGTTCGAGCGTGTGATCGCAAGCTCAGCTCGAGCGGCGTTGATGCGCTCGGTTGCAAGTTGCAGATCGTAGTTTTGCTTGAGTGCGGTGCGAATGAGCTCTTGTAACTTCGGATCTTGGAAGACCTGCCACCACGGTAAATCCGCGTAAGAGGCGGCCTGAGCCTGAAGCTGAGTATTCGCTTGTAGATCACGATACGTGGGCGGAGTCTGAACCAACGGCCGATGGTAATTGGGGCCGACCTTGCAACCGGCGAACATGCCAAAGATCAAGAGCACAATCAGCAATTTTGCGAGCTTCATGATGCGCTCCACTTGTTTTTCCTAGGTGTCGTGCTAGCGCACATCTCAATCTCCGGGCGCGGGGCTGGGGGTTCCCGGCAACATTCCGGGAGCGGGTTCCTTGCCGGCGCCGGACCACTTTTCCACGAGATAAAAAATGGCAGGCACGAAGAAGATTCCAATCGCACTGGCAGCCATCATTCCACCGATCACTGTCGTTCCCATGATTTGGCGAGCGACTGAACCAGCGCCGCTTGCAATCCATAGCGGGACGCAGCCGAGAATGAACGCGAAGGAAGTCATCAAAATAGGCCGAAGCCGAAGCTTGGCACCTTCAAGTGCGGCCTCCGAGAGCGACTTCCCATGCTCATACTCATCCTTGGCAAATTCGACGATCAGAATCGCGTTTTTGGCCGCGAGCCCGATCAGCATGATTAATCCGATCTGCGAGTAAATGTCACTCTCGATTTGAACCAGGAAAGGAGGCAAGAACGCACTTAGGATTATGCGGCGAAGCCACAGAATGAAAAACGCTCCAAAGATCGCTACCGGCGTGCTGAGCAGCACGCTGAAAGGCAACGACCAGCTTTCGTAAAGCGCGGCAAGAATCAAAAAGACAAAAAGCAAGGAAAGTCCGAAAATCACGAAAGGTGGCACACCTTGCCGCGCCTTCTGCTCCTGAAATGACATCCCGGAGTAGTCGAAGCCCATCTCGCGCGGCATGGTCTGTCTGAAGACGTCTTCCAGCGCGGCGCTAGCCTGGTCCGCACTATGGCCGGGCGCTGCGCTGCCGTTGATCTGGGCGGAACGATATTCATTGAAGCGCATTGTAAATTCCGGGCCCAGACGCGGCTTGATGGTGGTAAGCGTGGAGAGCGGCACGTTTTCTCCCCGGTTGTTGCGAATGTAGAACTGTCCAACGTTCTCCGCTTTGGCGCGATCCTCACCTTCCGCCTCGATGTACACCTGCCACTGCCGACCAAAGCGGTTGAAGTAGTTGATGAAATAGCCGCCCATGAACGCTTGGACCGTGCGATAGACATCGTTGAGGTTCACACCTTGCTTCAGCACTTTGTCTCGGTCTACGTCGACAAACTTCTGCGGGACGCTGGGCAGAAAGGTGGTGCTCAAACCCGCGATCTCAGGACGCTTGCCAGCGGCCGCCATAAAGGTTCCCAGATTTTTTGCCAGGAATTCAACGTCCCTGCCGGCACGATCTTCGAGCACAAATGTGAAACCGCCCGCAGTGCCAACCCCTGGAATGGCAGGGGGCGAGAAACTGAAGGCAATTGCCGCCGGCAACTTACTCAGTTGCTGGTTGAGATGCGCCTTGATCGCTTGAAATTGTTCGGCTCTTGTCTTACGGTCATCCCAGGGTTTGAAGGTCACAAAGAAGAATGCGTTGTAACTGGTACGAACAAAACTGAGCAAACTAAAGCCCGGGACGCTGGTCGCATATTGAATCCCTGGAGTATTGCTCAGAATTTTTTCGACTTCCGCCACGACTTGCGTGGTACGTTCCAACGAAGCTGCGTTTGGCAGTTGCAGGTTGATGTAGCAATAACCTTGGTCTTCCTCTGGCAGAAAGCTCGAGGGCACGCGATTTGCGAAGAATCCCGCCGCGATGCTGAAGGCCACCAGCAATACGACGACCACAACCGTTTTTTGGAGCAGCACTCCGCTCCACCGGACATATCCATCGGTAGCCCGATCGAACACCCGGTTGAACCAATCGAAGAATTTTCTTAAGAGCCCGCGGCTGGGCCGCTTGGGCTTAAGAAGCAGAGCGGCCAGCGCAGGACTCAAGGTGAGAGCATTGAAGGCCGAAAGCAGCACGGAAATCGCAATCGTCACCGCGAATTGTTGATACAACCTGCCGGTGATGCCCGGGATGAAGGCCGTGGGCACGAACACGGCGGAGAGAACCAGAGCAATGCCAACGACCGGGCCAGATAGTTCCTCCATGGCCTTCAATGCCGATGCCTTCGGCGTCATGCGCTCCTCAATGTGCCGTTCGACGCCTTCGACTACGACGATGGCATCGTCCACAACCAGACCGATCGCTAGCACTAGGCCAAACAAAGAAAGCGTATTGATAGAAAAACCGAACAGCGGAAAAAGTACGAACGTGCCTACCAACGAAACCGGCACGGCAAGGAGCGGAATCAGCGTTGCGCGCCACCCTTGTAAGAAGACATAGACAACAAGAATCACGAGCGCGAGCGCGATCAGCAGGGTTTCGACAATTTCCTTCATGCCCTGGGTGACTGCGCGGGTTGTATCCAGCGCAACGGCGTAATCGATGTCCTCGGGGAAGCTTTGCTTCGTCTGCGCCATCAACTTCTTGATGCCGTTAGCCGCATCCACCGCGTTTGACCCCGGCAACTGGTAAGCGGCAATGATGGCGCTCGGCTTTCCATTGAAACGGCCTTTGACGCTATAGTCCTGGGATCCCAGCTCGATTCGTGCGAGATCGCGAACGCGGACGATCCCACCATCGGGGGTTTCACGAACCACAATTCTGCCGAATTCTTCGGGGGACAGGAGGCGGCCCTGCGCGAGAACCGCGTAAGTAAATTCCTGCCCCTTTGGGGCAGGCTCACCGCCTGCCTGACCCGCCGGGTTCACCGTGTTTTGCGCTTGAATGGCGCTGATAATGTCCGGAACCGTGATGCCGAGCTTGGCTAACGTATCAGGTTTTACCCAGAGCCGCATCGCGTATTGGCCCGCGCCGAAGACCTGCACGTTGCCAATGCCCTGCGAGCGCGTGATCGGATCGACGAGATTGATGTACGCAAAATTCGCCAGGAAGTTGGCATCATAGGTTCCACGAGGGGAGTAGAGCGCGAACAGCATGAGCGGGGCGGTAACCGATTTTCGAACCGTGATTCCGTAGTTAGTGACGTCCGGTGGGAGCTGCGAAGCGGCCTGCGTTTCGCGTGATTGCGCGAGAATCAGGTCCGTGTTCGGATCGGTCTTGACGTCGAAATCCACAATCAGGGTGGTGTTCGAGTTGCCTGTCGCGTTCAGCGAGTACATGTAGTTCATGTTGTCCACGCCGTTCATCTGCTGCTCGATGGGCGTGGCAAGGGCTTGCTCCAGGGTTTGCGCGTCCGCTCCGACGTAGGTCGCCAGGATTTGGATCTCCGGCGGAGTGATGTTGGGGAACTGGGCGACCGGCAAAGTCAGGATGGAAAGGGTACCCACCAGCACCAAAATGATAGAAATCACAATGGCGACGATGGGACGGTTGATGAAGAACTTCGACATCGCACTATCTGTCCTTGTTTTCCGTGCCGAACGGCTTGGGATTCACGACTGCGCCAGTGCGTACTTTTTGCACGCCTTCCGCGACGACTCGTTCCCCGGCATGCAGCCCGTCCGCGATAATCCACTGGGTACCGACGCGGTCGCCGACCGTTACCGTTCGAATACCGACTTTGTTGTCGCTGCCTACCACCGCAACCTGGTAGCCGCCCTGGAGTTCTGAAACCGCACGTTGGGGAACGAGGAGCGCATCATGTTCGGTGGAGATGACCGCGCGCACTTTGGCATAGCCGCCGGGTCGCAGAACGCTTCCCGGATTCGGGAACAGCCCGGCGAGCCGAATGGCGCCGGTACTCTCGTTGACTTGGCGGTCCGCAAAGTAGAACGTGCCCTCGTGGGAATAGGTCGAACCGTCCGCCAAAATCAGTTGAAGGTGCAGAGCTTTGCCCGCCGTTTCGCTGCTGATCTCCGTCGGAAAGCGCTTCCGCCATGCCAGATATTGTGGCTCGCTGGCGGTGAAATAAACTTTGATCGGATCCACGGTAGAAACCGACGTTACAACCCCGCTAGCTGGGGTGACGAGTGCCCCGACTTGAAGTTGGGCCTGTCCCGCAATGCCATCGATCGGAGCGACGAGGCGCGTGAACTCTAGATTAATTTTCGCGGTTTCAACGGCGGCCTCGTAAGTCTTGATTTGCGCCTTCGCCGTTTCCACAGTAGCAATTGCCGCAAGATTGTTCTGTACGGCATTGTCGAGATCCTGCTGGCTGGCCGCCTGCTCCTTTGCCAGAGGGGTGTAGCGTGTGACGTCAAGTTGAGTTCGGCCTTGCACGGCCTGGGCATTCGCCAGTGAGGCCCTGGCTTGTGCTAGTTGTCCTTGGGCCTGGTCAAGCGCCGCCTGAAACGGACGTGGGTCAATCTGAAAAAGAAGCTGACCCTGCTTGACGTACGCGCCCTCCTGGTAACCCTGCTTTAGCAGGTACCCTGTGACCTGCGCCCTGACGTCGGCGTTGACGAGTCCGTCGAGCGTACCGATCCATTCTCCGTAGATCGGAACGTCCTTCTGCTTTACTTCCGCAATTTCAACTTCAGGCGGAGCCCCCGATGGCCCGCCCATGGCGTGTTTGTACGGACGAACCGCACCCACGATCACCCCGATGACAAGGAGACATAACGCTCCGGCAATGAGACGTTTGGTCGTGAAAACTTTGTTCACGTTAAGATCCCAAAAGGCTTTGCAGCCTCGTGCAAGCTCGTTGCCAAATCTCTACGGGATGAATTTCTTGAATTCTTGCGTGAGCTCGTTCGTTCAGCGTCCCCACTTGTAATTGAAGTCGGATGAGAAAGCATCACGCGATGCGGTGCTTTTTGGCTACCACGGAAGGGCGGCGTGAGAATACCACGTTCGTGGTATTAGCAAAGAGAGGAGATTTTGTGCTCAAATCGATGCCCAGGCTTGTCGAACTTTCGTTATTTCTAATTGGGCGTAGATTCTCTTCCCCAAAATGAGGTATCTACCGCCCAACCAGTCGTGGTAACCAAAAAACACTACATTTCGTGATGTGTTCTCTTCCATCATCTGGCACAGTCAACCATAGAATACGCAATGCATATGCAACTGAAATTGGCGGCGCATCGGCTGTGGAGGTTGATTATGACAGTGCTGAAAATAATATGCGGGCGTGGATGGACGCCCTCTCTGCAAATCGCATTCTGCAAGAGTTCGCGCAAGACGGCCGCCTTAGTTACTGGACAACGTTATCTGATTTGGAAGTCGTAGCCGGCGGACGGGCAGCCTAGTCGCCCCGAACCCGGGCGCGGTCGCGACGGTAGATCGAACTCGACATGGCGAAGATACAAAAGATGGGACTCGTTCAGGGCAAGCCGTGCGGAATTGTCGTCCCAAGTGATAGGAACAACATCTGCGTTTCTTGGAGTTCCTGAGTTCGTGTTCAGGGAGCAGCGCTATAGGACGAGCACCCGTGCGATTCGAAACACAATTGCTTCAATGCAAGCACATGACACAACAATCCGAAATTTTTTGGGTCAGGCGAATCCTGACCCGTCCGCAAAGCATCTCATGATTTATCGCGGTGGGGGTAAAAAGAGAAAAAATGGAGGGAGAAGTGTGTTTTCGCAGCATCCACTTTCCTCGTCCGCAGGCCATGTGATCCGGTTGTGCTTGTGCCTACTGGTGGTAGGATACTCACTATCGGCGCCGGCTCAGGTCCGGCAGGATCCCGATCCGAAATTACCCGGCCTCATCACTGGAACGGTTGAAGATCAAACAGGGGCGGTCAGTGTCGGAGCCCGTGTAAGACTTAGCCGCGATGACCGATCCGCCAGAGAAGATGTACTCTCGGGCAACAACGGGGAATTTTCGTTTGCTCACGTCCCTCCTGGGCCATTCCATTTGACAATTACTTCACAGGACTTTAGCACCCAGGAGATTTCCGGAGTTCTGCAGCCAGGAGAGTTTCATATTGTCCCGGTCATTGTGCTCGCGGTTTCAGGCGGGACGACCGAAGTGAGCGTCGCACTCTCTCCCGTTGAAGTGGCGCAAGAGCAGATCAAAGAGGAAGAGAAACAACGTGTCTTTGGAATCATCCCAAACTACTACGTTACCTACGAGTCCAACCCAGTCCCTCTGAACGCCAGGCAGAAATTCGAACTTGCATGGAAAACGGCAGTGGATCCTATCACGTTCGTAGGGGCCGGCGTTTATGCCGGATTCGAACAGGCGGGAAATCGTTACCCGGAATACGGACAGGGAGCGCAAGGGTACGCCAAGCGGTACGGGGCCGGCTACGCTGACGCCGTGTCAGGTATTTTCATTGGAAACGCAATCATGCCATCGCTCCTGAAACAAGACCCGCGATATATCTACAAGGGAACTGGCACGACACGGTCCCGAATCCTGTACGCACTCTCGAGTTCCGTCATTTGCAAAGGCGACAACGGGCGCTGGCAGCCGAACTACTCATTCATTACGGGAAGCATCGCAGTGGGTGGCATCTCGAATCTCTACGTACCGGCGAACGATCGCAACGGAGCCGGATTAGTGTTCCAAAACGCCCTGATCAGGCTCGGGCAAGGCTCGCTCGGTGGCCTTTTTCAGGAATTTCTGTTTCGCCGGATCACGCCACACTTTGCCGGTAACAATCGCAACCAGCCATAACGGTGCCGGAGACATCTTGACGCATGTTGTTCAGTCTTTGCCGTACACGATCTTCAATTTCTTACCGGTGCCGTGCTCGCTCGAAAACTCTACTGGGCAGCAACACGAGTCGATCCGGGCAAGCTAAGGCCGCTTTTCGCTTCAAACGAAACGGCGTCACTTCTATTGCCTTGACCGATGCGACATCATGATGGCGTTGCGCTGATTCCAAGCCTACTCGATCATAGTCGTGTTGAATGAACCCAAAAAAGGGAGGAGGAGTTCCGGCCGGGTCGGCAGGTCCGCACCCGCGCGAGAGGAAGTCAGAAAGTCACGCCGGAACCGATGAGCCTCCACGGCGACTTCCCAGAAATTTGCTTCGCTTGCTCTGTTCGCTGATGCAGTTCAGTAAACTCTACACATCAACTGAACCTTCGCATCCTCTTTGTTCGGTGAAAACCGTTGTTGGCAGAAGTCCCAGTCCTTTCGCACGATCGCGTGGTTTCCCGGAAGCTTTACTCCTAGCCTTCGGCTCAGGGCAAGAGATCCCGCCTTTGGAAACGCGAGTCGCCTTGCGAAATCTCTCAATGAGCTTGGCTCGGCCACGGGCCAGCCGCGCCTTCACAGTTCCAACGGGCAGCCCCAGCGTCTCCGCCGCACTTCGTATAGAAAAGTCATCCCGTTGGCGGAGGCGCAAAGCCGCACGCTGGGAAGCTGGCAGCGTGCAAATCAACTTGGTGACAATTTCACGCAATTCACATCGTTCGAAGCTCTGCTCCGGAGTTGGTCTCGGATGCACAAGCAACTCCGCAGGGGTCCACTGGCTGTCGCCCGGGCCCTCGCTAAGCGAAAGTATCTCGTGTCGAGGACGGCGTCGTAAGCGCATGCGGAGCGCGTTAATCACAATCGCCATGAGCCAGGTCGACATCTGTGCTCGCCCCTCGAACCGAGCAATGTTCTTGAAAGCAGACAGCAGTGCATCTTGCACGGCATCCTCAGCGTCCTCGGGGTTGCGCAGCCAGCGCAAGGCCATTCTCCGCAATCGTGGCAGCCCGTGCGACAGAATATTCTCGAATTCCCGTCGACGTTCCGGGCTCGCTTCCCCGGATACTTTTCGCGTGTCACCGGCAGCCACCGACGACGGCAACTCACGATCTTCATGTGCCACTAGGGGCGCAAGCAATTTTTCACCATGAACCCGACAGCTATAACGAGTCCTTTCCTCATATTCGTTTTCCCCGGTCGTCCAAATTTGAGCTTCGGTCTGAAGCTCTGCTCAGGGCGGTGACACTCCGAGGTTGTACCTCCGAAAAGCATTCGTCTTTCCAATCGGGTGATGATTCGGAAAGTCAGCAATTTCTCTTCATGAGCTGACCCTGAGCCTCTTATAGAAAATCTTTGTCAGCGCTTTACTGAAGTCACGCCAAGACTTGCCTGTGGCAGCTATGAGCTGAACCACCCGAACCGCGATTTTTTTCTGACGGGTGGTGGCCCCCAGCCCGAGAGTGCCCTGTCAGGTGCCAACTGATTGGCACGCTTGTCTCTTCACATCGTCAGACAATTGGCTCCTTCCCCCCGGATGACAGTTAACCCATTGTCGCGAAGAGAAATGGGCGCACAGGCGCCTGTGCATTTGGGTGGAAGCCTACGTGCCATAGGCGAATTGGGGGATTCTGGTGAAGAGCAGCATGGCCAATCCGACCGACCTGGAAATCATTGTGGACGATGGCGGTGAGAATAACGTTCTGCGCTTGAAAGGCCGCTTGGGCATCGATTCCTCACCCACGCTTCGCAATCGGCTTTCGGCCATGTTGCGAACTCAATCGCCGAAGGCTGTCGTCGTAGATTTGGCTGAAGTCTCCTATATCGATGGCTCCGGCGTTGCGACCTTGCTCGAAGCGCTCAAATGGGCGCGAAATCGCGAGACCACCCTGTGGTTGAAAGGACTGCAAGGCCGTCCGCTTCACTTGTTCGAGGTCGCGGGCGTGTTGCACCTATTCGAAACATACGGCAGTAGAAATGCTTCCGCACCAGAGTTGAAGGTGTCTTGATGGCAACTGTACTTGAAGGCGTCGGACAACGAACTCTTAGCGAACTCGACTATGTCGGCAGCTTGAATATTCAGTTGTGGGCGACGTTGCGCGCGATGCTGAAATCGTTGCCTTTTATAGGGAACCGCCATCGCTGGCAGGCAGCGGTGCGGCAGATGATGGAGATAGGCGTTGAGGCGCTGCCCATGGTGTCGCTGATGGCGATTTGCAGCGGGTTCATTCTCGCCATGCAAGGGGCGTCTGAACTGCGCCGTTTCGGAGCCTTGCACTATGTCATCGAGCTGGTTGCAGTTGGCTTCACGCGTGAGCTTGGCCCGCTGCTTACCGCCATCGCGGTCAGCGGACGATCAGGTTCCGCCTTTGCGGCTGAGATCGGCACCATGAAGGTGACTGAGGAACTCGATTCCCTTCGGGTCATGGCGCTCGAACCTGTGGAGTTCATCCTGGCGCCAAAGTATCTGGCGGCGCTGGTCTCCGTGCCTTGCCTCAGCATTGCGTCGAACGTTTGCGGGATTTTCGCGGGCGGATTGTTTATGTTCTTCAGCACGCATCTCGCGCCGTCGCTGTACATCCGCTCCGTGTTGACTTCCATCGAGCTGCGGGACGTAATCACAGGACTCATCAAGAGTGTTGCCTTTGCGACCATCATCGCTCATGTCGGTTGTCTGGAAGGGTTCCGTGTCCGCGGAGGACCCGATTCGGTAGGACGGTCGACGACGAGTGCGGTGGTGAAGTCGACCTTCCTTGTGATCGTGGCGGATGCCGTGTTTACCGCGATCTTTTACTTCACGGTGAAAAGCTGATGGCAATTATCTCGGTTCGCGATTTGGTAGTTGAATACGACGGCCGGCGAGTATTGGACGGCCTGAATCTCGAAATTCAGCAAGGAGAGACCATGGTCCTGCTGGGTGGCAGCGGCTCCGGCAAGAGCACGCTGCTGCGACAAATCATCGGGCTTGAGCGCCCGAAATCGGGGAGCGTCCACGTGAAGGGTATAGACATTACACGCTGCTCGCGGGCCGAATTGAAAACCATCCACAATTCCATCGGCGTATCTTTTCAAAGTGCGGCATTGTTCAACTCGCTGTCAGTCGAAGACAATGTTGCTCTTACCCTGCGAGAACACACCCAGCTAGCGCCCTCCATTATCGAATTGATGGTATGGATGAAATTAGCACTGGTTGGACTGGCAGACTTCGGAAAACTGCGCCCACAGGAACTCTCCGGGGGTATGAAAAAGCGCGCTGCCGTCGCCCGTGCTCTGGCGCTTAGCCCCGAGATTCTGGTTTTGGATGAACCTTCTGCGGGCCTTGATCCCATCGTGGCAGCAGAACTGGATGAGCTCATTCTGCTTCTGAAAGAAGCCTTCCAGATGACGGTCGTCGTAGTCACCCATGAGATGCCGAGCGCGTTTCGAATCGCCGACCGCATCGCGATGCTATACAAGGGCGCGTTTCGCTGTATTGGCACTAAAGAGGAAATCAGGGCGAGCAAAGATGTTCACGTGCGCCATTTCCTCGATCGCATTCCCGAAAACTTGACAGAGGCGCCTGCGACGACCGCTTACTTCGAAAAATACTTGCAGAGTCCGGAGGCAAACTAGTGACAACCGAGGCAAAAGTCGGAGCCTTTGTTTTGGGGTGTTTCGCAATCCTGGCGTTCACGGTGGTCTACCTTCTGAACGCACAGTTCAGCGGCGACACGGTTCCGTATCGAACGTATCTGCGCTATGCCGGAGGGCTGGAGCCGGGAGCTTCCGTGCTCTTTGGCGGAATTACGGCGGGGAAGATAACAGCTGTACGACCTTGGACGACAGACCCTACCCGGATTGAGATTCTTCTGGAAGTGAAGCAGGGCACGCCTCTGAACGAGAAGTCCGTGGCCAAACTGGGTCTGACCAGCATCATGAACAGCGCCTCGCTATCGATTACTACCGGCAGCAACGACGCAAAGCGGCTTCCACCAGGCTCCTCGATCCCATCACAGGAAGCCGCCAGCCTGGACGAGATTGCCGGCAAAGTGGCTGTTGTCGCCGACAACGCAAACGCCTTGATCGGCCAGGTACAAGGAGAACTGCAAGGGATCAGCGGTGACGCGCGACATCTGCTCGCCAACCTGAATACCATTACGGGTCCGCCGACCCAACAGAAAGTTCAAGCTGTGTTGGATCACGTCAACACATTGTTGGCGACAGAAGGTCCAAAGATCGATCGAATTTCCGACCAATTCGTGTCTTTGAGCCAGCATGCTGATGACACGGTTCAGAACGTCAATGGCGCGGTAACTGATATCCGCGAGCCGGCGCGCAAAGACCTGGCTGAGTTACAAGACACTTTGCTACAAGCCAAGAAGTTGCTGGCGGACATGCAAGTTATGGTGCGAGCGAATGACTACAAGATCGATGACACGGTGGAAAACCTGCGCGAAGCGACGGAGAACCTGGATCAACTGACGGACTCGGTAAAGCAGCGCCCCTGGAGCTTGGTTCGCATCCGACAACCGAAAGAACGCAAGGTTCCGCAATGAGAAGAGAGAGGCAGTTGTGACAAAACATTTGATGGCAGTTGTTTTCACGCTCGCCGTGTCAACCGCACTGGTTGGCTGCGCAGGCGAGATAAAGTATCCGTCGTATTACACGCTGAACCTGCCGGCGCCGCCAGATCCGCCGGCTGCGGAGGGCGTCCGCGCCTCAGTGGCAATCCGCGAATTCCGATCCCCCGCATACCTGCGGCGAGGAGCGATCGTGTACAAATCGTCTCCGGAACAGATTGGTTTTTACAATTATGACCGCTGGGCCGTCGACCCACGGGACTTTGTAACCAACGCGGTGGCGGACCAGTTGCGCGCGAACGGAACCTTCGCCCAAGTAAAGCTGTACGACGGACGCGGGGACATTGATTACATTCTCAGTGGCCGTCTGGAACGGCTCGAGGAACTTGATTACGACGGCGGGGTCAAGGTCCAGGTCGCGATTTCCGCGCAGATGACGAAATTCGCCACCGGCGAAACCGTTTGGAGCAATGAGGCGGCCGAGGTGGGAACCGTTGCCCAGCGAAACGTACCCGCGGTCGTATCCGAGATGAGCCGAACGATGGAGCGAACGATAGACAAGTTGCTGACGCCACCTCCTGGCGCTGTGGCAAAGTAAATGAAGGTGTTATGGCTGTTTAAAGCAGCCTTGTGGCAATGGTTTCCGCCGAGCTTAGCTTTACCAGCACAGATGGCTCGCGTAGAGTCTGCGCTTCCCGCGGGTTTTCGACCGGCGTCAAAATGCAATAATGTGGGCCACTGTAAGGATCGCGCGAATGCGAGTACGACACCTATTCGCGTTGGGAATTGTGCTAGCTGGCTTATTGCTGGCGGGGCTTCCCCGTGCGCTCGCGCTTGATCCGGACCGGCGGATCTCCCAATATGGTCACACTGTGTGGCGCATCCAGGATGGCGCCATCTCTCCTCCTACCAATATTGCTCAAACCACCGACGGGTTTCTCTGGGTAACAACTGCGCAAGGGCTGATGCGGTTCGACGGAGTCCGCTTCACGCCGTGGCAGCCTCCCCACGGACAGAATCTGCCTGGCACACATTTCTCGGCTGTGCTCGGCTCTCGCGACGGCAGCCTCTGGATCGGTACCACCCGCGGTTTGGCTCGCTGGAAGGACGGCCAACTGCGAACCTACACGGACTTGGAGCATTACGCCGGCATAAGCGCAATCATGGAGGACGACTCGGGGACAATATGGGTGACTCGCTATGGGCTTAATGCACGCGAAGCGCCGCTGTGCAGCATCTCCTTAGAAACGCTGCGCTGCTTCGGCAAAAAGGAGGGTATCCCGGTCGCCTACGGCCTAGATATGACTCACGACAGCGAGGGCAATATTTGGTTCGGGTCCTCCGTGCTCGTTCGCTGGCGGCCCGGCACTCCTGCTACAACATATTTTGCTGAAATTGCTGCACTTCCAAAAGGCGATGGAGTACTCGAAGTCGCGCTTGGTCCGTCAGGCACGGCATGGGCGACCATAGATGGAACGGGACCGCAACTTGGCGTCCGCTATTACTCCGGAGGTAAGTGGACGAGCTACGCTGTTCCGGGATTCGACGGGGCAAGAGTCCGTTCTCAGGCCCTGCTGGTCGATCGCCGAGGGTCACTCTGGATTGGCTCCGAGAATAACGGAGTCTACCGCATTTCCGGCGGTGTCGCCGACCACTACGACGTGTCGGATGGACTGTCCGGCAACAGCGTAGGGAGCCTTTTTGAGGATCGAGAGGGAAACATCTGGGCGACCACCGATGGCGGACTCGATATGTTTCGCGACACGGCCCTGATTAGTTACACGACACGGCAGGGAGTTTCCAACTCCGATTTCCATTCGGTTATGGCGTTACGCAACGGAGCGGTGTGGATCGGTACTGGTGACGCCCTTAACATTTTGCGGAAACAAGGCGGCAAAACCGCCATTTTCGATCGAAGGCTGTCGGGCAAAGGGGTCATGCCAATGCTGGAAGACCACAGTGGCGTGGTTTGGCTTGGAGTGGATTTGGCCCTCATGCGGTTTCAGAACGGCCGTTTTGAAGAAATCGGTGGGCAGCGTTTCGCGAGCTTCGGCGGAGTGGCAAGTATTTCCGAAGACTCGGGCGGAACGATTTGGGTTCTTACTGATAGTAAGAATCAGCTGTTCAGCATTGTTGGGGACAAGATCGAGAAGCAAGCCTCGCTCAATTACGAACTCGGCTGGCAGCACTTCTTGGTGGCAGACCCGAAAGGCGGTCTTTGGCTCGGCACTCAAAAAGGTAAAAGTACCATTTCTTACTTCCGCGATGGACGTTTGCAGACTACCTCGCTGAGTTCTTCGCAGGGTCCGGCCGGTATTCACCCACCGTTCGTGGACTCTGACGGCTCTCTACTCGTCCCAAGCTCGCAGGGTCTCTACCGGCTCAACCATGGGCAACTGACCCTCTTCGGCAGCGACAATGGCTTGCCCTGCCCTGAGATCTTCAACGCGATCAGGGACTACCACGGTGCTCTTTGGATCTATACGCGATGTGGCATGGTCAGGATCGCAGAATCCGAATGGGCGAAGTGGATCGAGAATCCCCACGGTGCGGTGTCCGTCATGACTCTGGACGCTCTGGACGGAGCACAAGCTGGGACCGGACTTTCTTCGCAGCCGACGTCCTCTAAGGGGCCGGACGGTCGTTTGTGGTTCGTAACCGGCGTCTCAGTGCAAGTGCTGGATCCGGACCACCTCTACGAGAACGCGCTTCCGCCGCCGGTGCATATCGAAGATGTAATCGCTGATCGCAAGACATATTCGCCTCAGAGCGGCCTTCGTCTTCCCGCCCTTACACGTGATCTCGAGATTGACTATACGGCTCTGAGCTTTGTCGCTCCTCAGAAGGTGCACTTCCAGTACAAGCTGGAAGGTTATGATCGCGATTGGCAGGATGCGGGAACTCGAAGGCAAGCTTTCTATAGCAACCTTACTCCGCGCAATTACACCTTCCGGGTGAAGGCTTGCAACAACAGCGGCCTATGGAACGAAGCCGGCGCTGCCCTCAATTTCAACATCGCTCCCGCCTACTATCAGACAAAATGGTTTCTAGCACTATGCATCGCCGCGGCATCAGCTGGGCTGTACCTTGTGTACTTCTTGCGACTGAAACAAGCCACCCAACGAGTACGAGTAACCATGGAGGCGCGAGTTGCGGAACGGGAAAGCATCGCCCGCGACTTGCATGACACACTGCTGCAAAGTGTGCAAGGCCTGATTTTAAAGTTCCACGCCGTGACAAAACGGATACCTGACGGAGAGCCAGTACGCCAAGATATGGAGAGGGCGCTTGATTACGCCGATCAGGTCTTGATGGAAGGCAGAGACCGTGTTCGCAATCTCCGTACTACTGGCCCATTAATCTCCGACTTGCCAGTGGCATTCCGAGAAATTGCGGACCGTACATCCCACGACCGCAAGGTGATCGTCCAGACGGTTGTGGAGGGTACGCCTCGCGAGTTGCACGCGGTGGTGCTGGAGGAGGTATTTGCCATCGGACGTGAGGCGCTCATTAACGCCTTGAGCCACTCCGCAGGCCAACATGTGGAAGTCGAAATCACCTACGACGCACGACAGTTTCGTTTGCGAGTTCGCGATGACGGACGAGGAATTGACTCCGCAATTCTTGCAAACGGAGGTCGCGACAACCACTGGGGTCTGAACGGCATGCGAGAACGTGCCAGCAAGATTGGCGGGCAACTTGAGCTATGGAGCCGCCCAGGGAATGGAACCGAAGCTGCGTTGACGGTGCCGGCGGGATCGGCGTATCGAGCTGAGCCAAAATCCAAGAAGTTTTGGCATCGCTGGTCGTCCGGTGTTGATGACTAAACAGTCGCGGATTGTCAGCCAGCCCAGTCGTTTCGTGATTGCTCTTAAGTTTTTCACTGCCAACTGTTCGTCACCTGCTACGCCTTTGACACAGCGAGCCCGCGCTCGCTTTCCATTTTCAAACGCTTACAAATGGTTATCATGTTGCAGTTTATAAACCGCCTTCGCACCTGCGAAGCGCTTGAGTTGAGCACTGCGCGATCCAATCACAACCCGTTGCGATGCCACCGATGCCACCGCAAGACACAAGGAGCTTAAGAAATGACAAGATTGGGTCCATCATTAAGAAAAACCGGGAGCGCCGCCTATGTCTGACACTGGCCTTGCGTGCCTCGCTTCCCCTGATGTATTGGCCCGTGCCCGCAAGATCAAACTCTTTCTGATGGACGTAGACGGTACGCTGACCGATGGCGCCGTCTGCCTGATCTCGGCCGCTGTCGCCGACGGCACAGGAGAACCGATCGTCTCCGAAATGAAAGTGTTCAACGCCCACGACGGCCAGGCACTATCGCTCGCCCACGCCATGGGGATTCAGACAGGCTTCATCACCGGCCGACATTCACCGGCCGTGGCTAAGCGTGCTCAAGAGCTGAAGGTCACTTTTGTTTATCTGGGACAGGGGAAGAAGACGGCGGCTTTCGAAGAATGCGTGCAAAAGGCAGGCGTGACCGAAGACGAGGTTGCTTATATGGGCGATGACCTGCCGGACATTCCTCTGGCGCAGCGAGCCGGACTGGCAGTGTGCGTAGCCGGCGGGGCCCCTGAGTTAGCGTCTGTGTGCCACTTCACCACTCGCCGGCTTGCGGGGCGGGGTACCGCGCGCGAGGTAGTGGAACTAATCCTGAAGGCGCAGGAACGTTGGGAGGAGGCGGTGCCCCAGGCGCTTGCGTAGGAAGACTGCCGATTAAGAATTTAGAACCAAACCGACGAAGTTCACCCAACGAATTGAGAGGATTTTTCATGAGCGTAGCAACCCTCCCCACAACTACTCCAACGCTGCTTGGAATGGATTTGACCAGTATCAACACCATCCGCACGCTTGCCATGGACGGAGTGCAGGCAGCGGATTCCGGGCATCCCGGAACTCCGATGGCAATGGCGCCGGTGGCTTATACCTTGTGGCAGCAGTTCCTGCGGTTTGATCCGCAGGATCCTGTATGGCCGAATCGTGATCGATTCGTGCTATCGATTGGGCACGCGTCCATGCTGCTGTATTCCCTGCTTCATTTGACCGAAGTGCGGGCCGTCAGCAAGGACTACGAAACCCTTGGCGAAGTCTCGGTTCCGTTGGACGCGCTGAAGAGGTTTCGTCAAGTAGATAGCCGCTGTCCCGGGCATCCCGAGTACCGCTGGACATCCGGTGTAGAGACAACCACCGGGCCACTTGGCCAGGGTGTTGCCACTAGCGTCGGTATGGCTATCGCCCGTCAGTGGCTCGCAGCGCGTTACAACCAGCCGGGCTTTGAAAACCTTTTTAATTTCAATGTCTACGCCCTTTGTGGCGATGGATGCATGATGGAAGGCATCTCACACGAGGCAGCCTCTCTCGCAGCCCACCTGCGGCTCTCCAATCTCTGTTGGATTTACGACAACAATCACATCACCATCGAAGGCAACACCCGCTTGGCCTTTACCGAAGACGTGGCCACTCGCTTTATCGGCTACGGATGGAACGTGACGCGGGTTGGCGATGCCAACGACCTCGATATGCTGGCGCGGGCGTTCCGCACTTTTCAGAATTGCAAAGATCGTCCTACTCTGATCATCGTGGACAGCCACATTGGATATGGCGCACCGCACAAACAAGATACCAGTGGTGCTCACGGAGAACCGCTGGGCGAGGAGGAGATCCGTCTCGCCAAACGCAACTATGGCTGGCCGGAAGACGCAAAGTTTTACGTGCCGGACGGGGTTTACGATCATTTTCGTCAAGGCATCGGAAAGCGGGGCAAGGAGCTGCGCGATGCCTGGTTTGCGCGAATCGAAGATTATCGCAAGCAATACCCGGAGCTCGCCGAAGAACTATACCGAATGCAGCACCGCGAGCTCCCAGAAGGATGGGACCGCGATCTGCCTACATTCCCCGCAGACCCAAAAGGCCTTGCGACCCGCGAATCCAACGCCAAGGTTTTGAATGCAGTGGCCAAGAACATTCCGTGGCTCATCGGAGGAGCCGCTGACCTCGCGCCATCCACCAAGACTCGGCTTACGTTCGAAGGAGCCGGAGATTTCGAGGCGGACAATTACGCGGGACGCAATTTCCACTTCGGAATTCGCGAACACGCCATGGGCGCCATACTCAACGGAATGAGCCTGGTGAAAGTTCGTCCCTTCGGCTCGGGATTCTTCATCTTCGTCGATTACATGCGGGGATCCCTTCGCTTAAGCGCCTTGATGGAGCTACCCGTCATTTATATCTTCACTCACGACTCGATTGGAGTCGGCGAGGATGGTCCGACGCACCAACCGATTGAGCAACTGGCTCACATGCGCTCCATGCCGGGCTTGATTCTAATCCGGCCTGGGGACGCTAATGAAGTGACCGAGGCCTGGAAGGTCATCCTGCAACTGCATCACGCACCCGTAGTGCTGGCGCTCAGTCGTCAAGCACTGCCCACCCTTGATAGGACGAAATACGCCCCCGCTTCGGGTCTGGCCCGTGGCGCCTACATTCTGGCGGACGCCCCGAACGGCAAGCCCGAAGTGATCCTCATTGGCACGGGCAGTGAGGTGTCGCTGTGTATCCAGGCATATGAACAGCTTAATAAGGAAGGCGTGCCAACACGGGTCGTCAGTATGCCGTCGTGGGAGTTGTTTGACGACCAGGATCAGACCTACCGGGAATCGGTTCTGCCGCCAAGTGTGAAGGCTCGTGTCTCGGTGGAGCAGGCATCCGATTTTGGATGGTCCAAGTACACCGGATCCGAAGGGGCGCACGTTGGCATGGAGACTTTTGGAGCCTCGGCGCCTCTCAAGCAACTTCTGAAGAAGTTTGGTTTTAACGTGGAACACGTTGTAGCTGCAGCGAAGAGCCAGATCGGGCGGCACCGGAGCGTAAAATGAAAGTAGGTATTGGCGCAGACCACGGCGGATTCGAAATGAAACAGCAACTTGCGAAGTTGCTGGCAGCAGAAGGTCATGAGATCGTTGACTTCGGCAACAGAGTGCAAGACAACACCGATGACTATCCGGATTTTGCCATCCCGCTTGCCCGTGCGGTGGCCAGCGGAGCGGTAGAGCGTGGCGTCCTGGTGTGTGGCAGCGGTGTGGGAGCTTCCGTAGCTGCTAACAAGATCGTGGGTGTTCGCGCCGCGCTTTGTCACGATCATTTTTCTGCACGGCAAGGAGTGGAAGACGACAACCTGAATATACTTTGCTTTGGAGGCCGAACCACTGGTATCGCGATCGCGTGGGAGTGCACGCAGAACTTCCTTAGCGCCCGGTTTAGCGGTGCAGAACGGCATCGCCGTAGGCTGGCCAAGGTGACTCAAGTCGAAGCACAGCAGCCCGTGATGCAGGCTGGCTAGTTTACTGAGCTTGAATTAAAGGAGAAAACAATGACGTTGCTGGAATCTTTGAAGAAATACACCACGGTAGTAGCGGATACTGGCGATATCGAGGCCATCCACCGGCACCGACCCCAGGACGCGACCACTAATCCTTCGCTTCTTTACAAAGCTGCACAGATGCCAGCGTATCGGCATTTGGTGGAAGAAGCGACCGAAGAGGCTTCGAACCTGGGTGGCAGCCACGAAGAAATGGCGGCGGAGTTCATCGACCACATGTTCGTCCTATTCGGATCCGAGATTCTCAAGGTGGTTCCCGGCCGCGTATCTACAGAAGTCGCAGCCAGCTTGAGTTTCGACACTCCGGGTACGCTTGCAAAGGCGCGTAAGCTGATTTCGCTCTACGAGAAAAGAGGCGTGTCGCGCCAGCGCGTCCTGATCAAGATCGCCAGCACCTGGGAGGGAATTCAGGCAGCTAACCAACTGGAACAAGAAGGCATCCACTGCAATCTGACGCTTCTTTTCAGCTTTGCCCAGGCGATCGCATGCGCCGAAGCTGGCGTGACTTTGATTTCTCCTTTCGTCGGCCGTATCTACGACTGGTATAAGAAAGAGGGAGGCGGCGAGGAAATTCCCGCCGATCAAGACCCTGGAGTTGTATCCGTCACGCGCATCTACAACTACTACAAGAAATACGGTTACAAGACGCAGGTGATGGGAGCGAGTTTCCGCAACGTGAATCAAATCATCAGGCTCGCCGGATCGGATTTGTTGACCATCAGCCCCGAGTTGCTTGAACAACTGGAACAGACGGAAGGAGCTGTGGAACGCAAACTCGATCCAACAACAGCGAAGGCCAGTAAAGATGTACAACTGCATCTGACCGAGAAAGCTTTCCGCTGGATGCACAACGAAGACGCCATGGCGACTGAGAAGCTCGCCGAAGGCATCCGCAAATTTAACAGCGATGCGCAGAAACTGGAAGAGTACGCGCTCTCCCAGGTTGCCAAGAAGGCGGTTGCGTAAAAAGAGTCTGCGTAAGGTCCTCAGCGAAGCGTGCGGCTCGCCTAGGTCGAGCCGCATCGCATCGTATGTGCCGTGGCGGAATTATTCCAAACCATGCGCGAAATCGGTGAACGGTGCCGATTTGGGAATATTACCAGTTAGTACTGGGTACCCCCCTCCCCCCTATTGTGTGCAAAATCTCTAAAACAAAGGACTTACATTTGGACTATGTGCTAGATCTTTGAGTTTACAGGACTTACACGCAAAATCTAGAGAACATTGGAGTTAGGCGGGAACAACCATCCCATTTTGGAACCGCGCAGAGCTTTTGGAACAGGGGTCTATCAGCACCGCCGTCGCCGGAGTCCGATTGTCAAAGATCAGCTATTATCTTTCCGATAATGTATCGTATACATAGGTTAGCCGAGTTGGAGGCGGGTGGTCAAGGTGAAAATGCGCTACGGAGGTGTAGGACCCGAACCCTCGAACCTCAAACAGCCGCTCAGGGTACAAATCTAAATGCTTTGCTGTTGTCCGTTGCTTCCGTGTGAGCTAATTCTGGAATCCGCCCTTAATTGGGCCACAGGAAGCTCACGGCGCGAATCGGGCAGCCTTTGCAGGGCTGTGGGTCTGACCTTGCTCTTCGAGGAGTTGGTTGAGCTTCCTCACAGGGTGCATAAGCTCACCGGATAGGGTGCCGTATCCAAAATCTCTGATGTCAATCTTCGTTAAAAGTTGGATCAGGCGGGTTTGGTCCAAAGAGAAATGATCTCGGTGCATGGCCATTTCACGGCTGCGCCAATTCAGCGCCACAGGCTGGCCGCACACGGAGCAGGGCTCTCGTCTCAATTTCCGCATAACAATTATGAATCCCTTCACGAAAAAGCTGGATGATGGTTACAGGTTAGCCCGTGCTGCTAGTGTTTGACAAGCCTTTGCTACCAGCGCACCATTTGCCTATGCCGTAAGAACTTCGCGCGCTAAACGAGGGAAATGGTCATGGCAGCCAGAACGAGTTTCAGGGAGTTTTGTCAGAAAGTGGGTTATGTACCTCTGAGGAATGTATCCTCCGAAGCGTTTGCCGTAATTGGTGCCTTCTTTGTGATCTACCTTTTGCTATACGGACCATTCCTGATCGTTGCGATCCCAGCGCACTGGCTCATGGTGCACGTCCTTGGGATCAGTGGCAAAGTCATCGCGTATGCGGTGGGGGCACTCTGTCTAGTGGCACTGTTCAAGGAGCGGAAGGCTATATTTGCCCAATTAGAAGAGATCTTCGAGCTCTTCAAACAGATGCCCGAATTCTTCACGTCACTCTTTATCGTGGCTCTGGTGGCTGGAATCGCGAGCTTTGTGTGGCTGCCTCTTTGGTTGGCGCTAGGCATTTTTCTATCTTTCGGCTTCCTGTTTGCATTCCTTGAAAGAATGAACGATCTCGGGCAGAAGTACACACCACCAGATGCCGAAGCACTAATCACTGCTTCCTTGCAGGATTTGGAGTTGCCGCGCCGAACGAAAGACCTGTTTGAAAGTACATTAATGACGCTTCTGAGAGTCATTTGCGAGAAAGGTCCGCCGAAATATGACATAAAGACACACGTCTCCCAAATCACAGGTGCTATGTCGACCCTAGCCGCAGATATCGAATATCGGCACCAAAAAGCGATTTGTTGACCGCCCTCGAGCACAAATCGCTGACTAGGACGGGTGGCCATTCAAGCCTGGTTTTGGCTTGAGTGGGGCAGTTTTACAGCTGGACGAAGTCTTCGTTCCGCCCGTTCACGTTTTCGCGCGGTTCACCCCGACTCGATCTCTATGCGTCCCTCACAGCCGGTGAGGTTAGAAGGCAAGATCCCTTCGACTCGCGAGTTTCTTGAACAGTTGGAAAGATCAAAATCCCCACCCTAAGCGCAGAAAACGCGCTTAGGATGGGGCACCCGGCACCCGGTAGCCTCAGTTTCGGTTAAGCCACTGCTGGTTCGCTCTTCTTCTCAACCGCGGGCTTAACCCCACGTTCCTCCGCAGCCACAGCATGACTAAAGTTGAAATCAGTTGGCACTACGCCAGTGATGAGTCGCGCTCCACGACTGAAAGTTATGTCCTGAATGGCCCACTGAATGAAAACCAGAATCCGGCTCTGGAACTCGACGATGTACGCGAGGTGGATGAAGGCCCAGACGAGCCATGCCGGCAAACCCCAAAGATGCACGCCAAAGACGTCGGCCACCGCTGCCGCACGTCCGATGACCGCGAGGCTGCCCTTATCAAAATACTTGAACGGCTTCTGGTTGGGTTGTCCCTTTACCTTTCTCACGATCGCTTTCGCCGCGTAGGCCCCTCCCTGCATCGCAACCTGCGCCACGCCAGGCAGAGGCTTTCCGTTTGAGTCCATGGAGAGAGCGAGATCTCCAACGACATAGATATCTGGAAAATTAGCGATTGTAAGGTCGGGGCCGACCTTGATTCTTCCACCGTGGTCAGTTTCAGCGCCGGTGTTTTTTGCCAGCATCCTGGCCAATGGCGCCACGGTGACACCGCCAGCCCATATCACGGTTTTGGTGGAAAGGCGCTGGCTGGAACCGTTGACTTCGATGCTTACCCCGTCTCGGTCAACGGTCGTGACCCTCGCCCCCATCTTCGTTTGCACTCCCAGCTTCGCAAGGGAGCGCTCAGCCTTCTGTGCCAAATCCTCCGGAAAGGTCATGAGCAGGCGCGGGGATGCATCGAGCAGAGTGATCTGCGCGTCTGCAGGGTGGATGGAACGAAAGTCGTTTTTGAGCGTTTGTCGAGCGATTTCACCAATCGCCCCGGACAATTCAACGCCCGTGGGGCCCGCTCCCACGATCACGAAATTGAGCCAGGCGCGCCGCTCAGCAGGATCGGAAAGGCGTTCTGCAACTTCGAATGCGTAGAGAATCTTGTGGCGGATGTTAGTCGCTTCCTCGATGCTTTTCAGACCAGGAGCCCACTGTTGCCAGACGTCATGGCCGTAATAAGAAGTTTGCGACCCAGCCGCGACAATCAGAGAGTCATATTCGAAACTTGCCCCGTCGGCGAGCAGCACGTGTTTCGACACCGGGTCAATGTCTTGAACCTCGCCCAGCAACACCTGCGTATTTTTCTGATGGCTCAAGACGCCACGCAATGGCGCGGCGACCTCGCCGGGTGAAAGCGAACCGGTGGCAACTTGATACAACAGAGGCTGAAACAGATGATAGTTGCGCCGGTCAATCAGCGTAACATCGACAGGCGCAGATTTCAGCGCTTGTGCTGCGTTCAGGCCTCCAAATCCGCCGCCTATAATAATGACCTTTGGTCTTCCCTTCATAAATCCTCGCACTCCATTCCTTTCTTTTTCTGCTCTCTATTTTCTCGGTCGAAGCAGAACAACGACCGATCTCGGAGCTACCAAATAACTTGCCACCTTTAGAGGCTCACCTCGATCAGAGAAGTCCTCGGGGCTGTCTAAAGCTGTGTCCACGACCCTCACCCACTCCCGCGCCGCGCCTTCCTGGACGTCGAACGTCAATGCCTCCCAATACGCGTTGATCATCACGTAAATGTCATCGTCGTTTTGAGAGGCGCCGTGCAAACAGAAAGCCAAGCTTCGGGAGTCATAAGACAGGTCTGCTCTCTCTCCCGTTCCGTACCAGTCGATATCTTCTCGCCAGAAGCGGCTACGGCTCAGTGAGGGATGGCTTTTCCGAAATGCGATCATGCCCTTGAAGAATCGGAAGATGTACTGATTCGTCCGAAGCTGGCTCCAGTCCAGCCAACCTGTGGTGTTGTCCTGGTTGTAGGGATTGTTATTGCCAAACTGCGTGTTCAGGAATTCGTCGCCGGCCCGGAACATTGGAGTTCCATTCGACAACATGAGCAGGCAGCAGAAATTCTTCACCTGCTTTCGCCGCAGCGCCAGCACTTCACTGGGTGCGCCTTCGTCGCCTTCATGCCCGCAGTTCCAGCTATAGTTGTCGTTCATCCCGTCCTGATTGTTGTTACCATTCGCCCAGTTGTGCTTCTGGTTGTAGGCAACGAGATCGTACAGGGTAAAGCCGTCGTGCGAAGTTATGTAGTTCACGCTCTGGTAAGCGTGGTAGGCGTCGGCGCGGCTGTCGGGAAAAAGATCGTCACTGCCGTAGATTCTCCGCATCAGGTCAGGCACCATCCCGGCATCACCTTTAGCGAAGCGGCGGATATCGTCCCGGAATCGTCCGTTCCATTGCAGCCAGGTTAGGCCGGGAAATCCGCGGCCAAGTTGATAGGCTCCCGTGTCCCAGGGCTCCGCGATCAACCGCAACTGACCCAGCTCCGGATCAGCGGCAATTTCGGCGAAGATAGGAGCGTGACCCCAGTTGAGCGATCCGTCCGCGTTACGACTGAACACCGATGCCAGATCGAAGCGGAAGCCATCGATATGCATGTCTTTTTTCCAGTGACGCAAGCTGTCCATTACCATCTTGCGCACGTGCCCCCTGCTGAAATTCAGGGTGTTACCGGTACCCGAGTAGTTCGCGTACGGATTCGCCGGGTCAGACGACAGCATGTAGTAGCTGGCACTGTCGAAGCCCTTATAGCTGTAGATGGGGCCTCGATGGTCTCCTTCGCAGGTATGGTTGTAAACCACGTCCAGCACGATGCCGATGCCTGCCTCATGGAATGCCTTCACCATGTTCTTGAATTCAAGGTGCTGCCCATCATCGTCGGGGGTACTCGCATATTGGGCGTGGGGTGCGAAGAAGTTCAGAGGCATGTATCCCCAGTAGTCGCCCTCCTGAGGATCACGCTGAAAAATCGGCATCAGTTCGACAACTGTGACTCCGAGATCTTTCAGATAAGGAATCTTTTCCACTAGCCCGGCATACGTCCCCGCGCGAACTGGATCTACACCGGAGTTGGGGTTCTTGGTGAAACCCTTCACGTGCAGCTCGTAGATGATTGCATCAGACTCGTGATGCGGCGGTTCGGTGTGTTCCCAGTCAAAGATCGGACGGCCGGCGCCCAACACGCCCATGGGCGCATGCCCTGCATTTGATCCTTCTCTCATGGCCAATTGGCGGTCAAAATTGCGGGGAAAAAAGACACACTTAGCATACGGGTCGAGTAAAACTTTCTGCGGATCGAAGCTATGAATGTAAGGCACAGCCTCGCCGGACACCGAATATCCGTAGTAGGTCGCTTCCCCAATCTTCGTGACCGGTATCCGGCAATGCCAAATCCGTCCCGATTTGTTGCGCAGAAAGTCGAAACGGTACGTCACGAGCGGGTTAACTAGATCCGGGGCAGCGTAGAGCATCAGCGTGACACTTTCCGCATGCTCAGCGTGAACTGCGAAGTTGAATGCCTGCTCCTCTTCGATCCAGGTAACGCCCAGCGGTAATGGACTGCCTTCGGTCCGTTCCCATGTCGGGCGCTTGACGTTGGGATCTTCGGGACGCATCGCGCGCCCCGGGTCGTCCACGGCAGCAAGCATGGTTTGGATTGAATCGTTCATGCTGTTCTCGTGTAACAAATCAGGCTGCGCGATCGCCGGCCGCCGCGCTATCCGCGAAAACCACGGCCCGCAGCCGGCCGATTCTTCCCGCCGGTATTGTCAGATCGCCCTGGCGCAAGCGCCAGAGGGCATCGGCCTTTTCAGGGCCTGTCGCCAACCACAGAATCCTTCGGGCGCGGTTGATGGCCGGATATGTCAGCGTCATTCGCCGCCTTCCCTGGTAGCTGCCGGTCACAGCGATGTCGGTTGCGGTCACATTAAGGACTGGATCCCCAGGTACCAACGAAGCCGTATGTCCGTCAGGTCCGAGCCCCAGATGGACCAGATCGAGCGTCGGTGGCGAACCGGCGATCTTAGCCAGGAGCAAAGCATATTCCCTAGCCGCGGTGTGGAGGTCGGGCGATTCCACCGGCATGGCATGAATGTTCTCCTCAGGAATCGGTGAATGATCGAGCAGACTCTCCCGAAGATGCGTGAGATTTCTGTCCTTGTCACCCGGGGGCGCCACCCGCTCATCCACTTGCACGACGTGAATGCTCTTCCAGGGAAGATCCTCCTCCGCAAGGGTGCGTAGCATAATCCAGGGGGTACGACCGCCGCTGACGGCCATCACGAAGCGGCCGCGGTCGGCAACGGCAGTGTGGGCTTCAGCCGCAATCGCCTTTGCGGCCGCCTGGGCAGCACCGGTTTCATCGGCGAGTATTTCCGTAACCATTGCGAGTTCTTCGTTTCTCATTTCTCACGCAGCCTGGGTGGCAACCGGAGACAGTCCGTGTTTAACGACCGGGTCTTGCCAGCCTCCCGGTGGGGTGACGCGTTCGACTTCGCTCGGCCCCCACGTGTTGGGGACATACGGATAAATTGGTGAGTTCTTTCTCAATAACGGTTCTACAATTCGCCATGCTTCTTCGACGTAGTCTTCGCGAGCAAACAGGCTTCTGTCCGCCTCCATTGCTGCTCCGAGCACTCTTTCGTAGGCGTCCATCTCATCGGCGCCTGGAGAGTGGGTCGCGACCATTTCCCCGGCTTGAAGCGAGATCCCCTCGGCGGCCGGAGCCAGCGACATCATCCCCATCGCGATCGTCACGTCGGGACTGATGCGCATCCGCAGATGATTCTCCGTCAGAACACTGTCAGGAATCAGGGAAGGTGGCTTGTGAAACTTGGCGACGATTTCCGTGCAGGTTGTGGGCAAACACTTGCCGGCGCGGAGGTAGAAAGGAACCCCTTTCCAGCGCCACGAGTTGACTTCCAACTTCAAGGCAGCGAAGGTCTCTGTCTGCGAATCCTTAGCGACACCGTTTTCGTCCAAGTAACCGCGGAACTGTCCACGAACAACATTCTTTGCTTCTAGCGCGGGAATTGACTTCAGTACTTTCACTTTCTCATCGCGGACAGATTCGCTGTCAAAGCCAACCGGAGGTTCCATCGTCAGATTCGACATTACCTGGAACAAATGATTTTGGATTACATCGCGGATAGTTCCAGTCTGGTCGTAGAAACCTCCCCGACCCTGGACACCAAAATCCTCGGCCATCGTGATCTGCACGCTTTCGATATAGTTGCGGTTCCAAAAGGCCTCCACAAAAGTGTTGGCGAAGCGGAATGCAAGCAGGTTATTTACGGGCCGCTTGCCAAGGTAGTGGTCAATTCGGAAGATGTCTGCTTCGTCGAAAACGCTGAGCAGAACTTTGTTCAGCTCCTGTGCAGTCGCGAGGTCATGCCCGAACGGTTTCTCGACGATGACGCGCGCCCCATTTGAGCAATTCGATTTCGCCAGCTGTTCGACGACAGTCTCAAACAGAACTGGCGGAATTGCCAGGTAATGCGCTGGGTTATGCGCGTCTTTTAGTTCTCGGCGAAGGGCCTTGAACGTTTCTGGGGCCTGATAGTCGCCGTCGACGTAACGAAGCAAGTTGGCGAGCTTCTCGAACGCGGCTGGATCGACTCCGCCATGCTTTTCAAGGCTATCGTGCGCACGCGCCTTGAGCTGCTCGAGAGTCCAGCCAGCTTTGGCGACACCAACGACCGGAACGTTGAGGTGACCGCGCTTCAGCATCGCCTGCAGTGCGGGGAATATCTTTTTGTAAGCCAGGTCTCCGGTTGCACCAAAGAACACTAGCGCGTCGGAATGAGGATTGGTCACATTCATCTCCTTAAGCCACTCTTGTTTTATCTTCAGATTTTTCCAGGTGTCCGCCGAATTGAAAACGCATCGCGGACAGCAGTTTGTCGGCGAAATCGGCATCACCACGCGAACTGAATCGCTCGTAAAGGGACGCGGTTAGGACCGGTGCCGGCACCGCCTCGTCGATCGCGGCTTTGATGGTCCATCGCCCTTCGCCGGAATCCGAGACTCGGCCGGCAAACTTCGATAGATTCGAATCCTGAACAAGCGAACTCGCCGTCAGATCCAGCAACCAAGAGGCGATCACACTCCCACGGCGCCATACCTCGGCTACGTCGCGCAAGTTCAGGTCGTACTGGTACTCCTCGGGATTCCGCAGGGGCGTTGTTTCAGCATCGGCGGCAGCGTTTTCTTGCTTACCAACGTTGGCAGAGCGGAGGATGCTCAGACCCTCAGCGTATGCGGCCATGATTCCGTACTCGATCCCGTTGTGCACCATCTTGACGAAATGGCCGGCACCGTTTTGGCCACAATGCAGATAGCCCTGCTCGGCAGTGCCGCCGATCTTGTCACGGCCCGGCGTGCGCGGAACATCTCCCATTCCCGGAGCGAGTGCGGCGAATATCGGGTCCAGGCGTTGAACAACCTCTTTTTCCCCCCCGATCATCATGCAGTAGCCACGTTCCAAGCCCCACACTCCTCCGCTGGTGCCGACATCCACGTAGTGGATTTTGGGAGCCAGTTCCTTGGCGCGCCGAATGTCGTCGACGTAGTAGGAATTGCCCCCGTCGATCAAGATGTCGCCCGCATCAAGAAGGGGAAGCAAGTCAGCGATGGTTTTGTCGACGACCGCGGCGGGGACCATCAGCCAAATCGCTCGTGGTTTCTCAAGCTTCTTCACAAACTCTGCGAGAGAAGCCGCGCCGGTGGCCTTCTCTTTGACCAAGTCACTTACGGCTTGCGGCGACCTGTCGAACACAACACAGTTGTGTCCTTTATTAATGAGGCGCCGTACCATGTTGGCGCCCATCCTTCCAAGACCGATCATTCCAAGTTGCATAAGCTCTCCTGTTGTAAGAAATTGCAGATCCGTTTGATTCAATGTGTTAGCTGTACGACTCCGTCTGTTGGCTCGCTTGCTCGTTGGGCATTGAATAGTGTCATGCGGGAACTGACGACTTGTTTCACAGAATCTATGACGGGCGTCAGAATCCTGTAAGGCACGACTTCGTTCGGGTCACGTGCCAGGCTGTCTCCCAGCGATCTCCGCCACGCTACCCGCAGTTCGGTGTTGATGTGGATGATGTTGATTCCGGCGGCGATTGCCTTGCGAAAGTCACCGTCCTCGGTACCCGACCCGCCGTGCAGGGTGAGAAAGACTCCGGTTGCCTGCTTGATTCGGGCAATCCTTTCAATATCGAGGTGCTTCTTCGTTTCTCCCTGCACCATGCTTTTAACCATGCCGTGCATGTTGCCAACGGCTGGAGCGAGGACATCGATTCCGGTCGAGTGGACGAACTGTCGCGCTTCCTCAGGTGTCGTGAGCTTTCGGTTCTCGACCTGAGCGGTCTCGTGAATTTCAGAACCTGTTCCTATGTCTCCTATCTCCCCCTCCACGAGGATGGCGGGATTGATCGCTTTAAGCGCTTCAACCGCTTCCTTCGTACGAGACACATTTTGCTCGAAGGGCAAGGCAGAGAAATCGATTCCCACGGCATCAAAACCCGCTTTGGCCGCATCGATTCCCTTCGCCAGTGAATGTGTGTGGTCCGCGTTGAGAAAAACCGGCAGATCGGATTCTTCGCGCAGGCTTTTCACGAGAGCGGCAAGCTGGCGCGTACCGAAGAAGCCCCGCTCTCCTTCGGACGCCCCAACCAGTACCGGAAGCCTGATTTGCTCTGCAGCCCCGAAAACCGCCTTGACCAATGTCAGATCAGCAACATTGAAGTGGCCCAGAGCTGCGCCTTCCTTTTCCAATCGTGTCAAAACATCTTGTAGTGCCATAAGTGTTCTCCTGAATGACGAGGACGCCCGTCCTCCACTTAAGTAACCAGGGCGCCTTTGCTCCGCGCGATGTTGTTTCGCAGCCGGCCCATAGCCGAAGCCACACCTGCTTTGTTGCCAAAAATCGATGAGCCGGCGACAAAGACATCGGCACCCGCTTCGGCAGCCAGCGACCCGGTTTCTTCATCAACGCCTCCGTCCACTTCCACCTCACAGCTAAGTTTGATCCGTTCGATCAGCTGGCGAACGCGTTGAATCTTGGGCAGTGTGGTGTGGATGAAATGCTGATGCCCGAAACCGGGGTTAACGGTCATGATCAACACCTGGTCCAGATCGGGCAGGATTTCTTCCAGCACGCTAGCCGGGGTGGCAGGATTGATGGCAACCCCCGCTCGCTTTCCAAGTTCCTTGATGCGGAGCACGGTCCGATGCAGGTTGTTGTTTCCCTCCCAATGCACGAGAAAGGAGTCCGAGCCAGCCGCTACAAATTCTTCGAAGAACAAGTCGGGATCCGAAATCATCAAATGCGTTTCCAGAGGAAGCCGGGTGACACGGCGGAGCGATTCGACTATCGGTGCTCCCATCGAGAGATTCGGCACGAAGTGCCCGTCCATTACGTCGATGTGGATCCTGTCAGCCCCGGCCCTCTCGGCTTCGGTTACCTGTTCGCCGAGACGAGCAAAATCAGCCGCCAGGATCGACGGCGCCAGCTTGACGATAGCGCTCTCCATCTGCATTCGGGTTCCTTCCTACGCAAGAACAGTTTTGTTGCTGGTCTCGAAGATCTCCACGAATGTCTGATAGCGGCGGCTAATCTCAGCTACTGCCGCATCCCGTGTGATCTTCTTGCTGCGCCAGTCAATCAGTGGATTCCAGAAGCTCGTCCGTCCAACCGCAAAGCCGATGAAGCCAGGCACAGTGGATGCAGTCGTAAGCCATTCTTGAACCTTCTTGTCGTCCTCACCCCGGCCGAGGATGATGCAACCAACCTCATTGCGGCCCCCTCGGCGCGCAGCAGCCACGATTTTCGTGCAGTCATCCCGTCTGTCAAGGCCCTCAATCTTCCATACGTCAGGCTCGACGCCTGCATCCTGCAGTTGCTCGATGGCTTTTACCATCAGCTGAGGACGAAGCTGAAGATCGTAAGCTTTCTTGTCGCCTTGAAACCGTTCAAGCTGAGACTTCTCCGCCGGGACGAGTAGTTCAAACATGAACCGGCTGCGACTCTTGTTGCTGTGCAGATATTCCGACAAGCGCTTCAGACGAGCCGATTGTCGCCGGTTTAACTCCTGACCTCCTTCCGCGTTGTAGCGAACGAGAACTTTGCAGAACGTCGGATGAAAAGCTTCAATGTGCTTTTGGAAGTCCTCACCGTACTCGAAATCGAACTCATCCTGTCCGCTCTTTTCTGCCGGGCAGCACGTAGAGTATCCCTCCGCACTCGCATCACGCAGAATTGCGGCGCCGAACTGCTCGTCCACAAGAATTCCGGCCTTCTCCCTGGGCACGCCGGCGTCGATGGCAGCCGTAAATGCCTCATAGATGACCCGCTTGGCGGCAGCAATTTCCGCCGTCTGTTGCGGGCTCAAGGCGCCGTCCCATCCGAACATCTTCTTCTGGAACGAGCCCCGGTGGTCGAACGGGAGAATGTAGAGAGGTTTATTAAAGCCGACACCTGTCATGCGGTCTCCTTATTTTTTCGATAGTAAGTAATTAGATGATTGGTTGAACTGTCGTGGGCGAGCTTGGGTTCGTCTTTGCTTTCCAGCTCCGGGATAATGCGTTGCGCGAGAACCTTGCCCAGTTCGACGCCCCACTGATCGAATGAATCGATATTCCAGATTGCGCCCTGAGTGAACACAGAGTGCTCATAGAGTGCCACCAGTTTGCCCAGGGTTTCTGGCGTTAGCTGCTCGGCCAGAATCGTGTTCGACGGCCGGTTCCCCTCAAAGACCCGATGTGGCACCAGCCAATCAGGCGTACCTTCAGCCTTTACTTGTTCCGGTGTCTTGCCGAACGCAAGCGCCTCCGTTTGGGCAAAAACATTGGCGATCAGCATGTCGTGATGCGGGCCAAGCCGATTCAGTGTCTTCGAGAAAGCAATGAAGTCGCATGGGATGAGCCGTGTCCCCTGGTGAATCAACTGGTAGAACGAGTGCTGACCGTTCGTGCCCGGTTCGCCCCAGTAGATGGGACCCGTCTCGTGAGTTACCGGTTTCCCGTCGAGTGTGACGTGCTTGCCGTTGCTCTCCATTGTGAGCTGCTGGAGATAAGCCGGAAAGCGCTTCAGGTACTGCTCGTAAGGCAGGACGGCCACTGTTTGTGCGCCGAAGAAATCGTTGTACCAGATTGACAAAAGGGCCATGAGCACCGGCAAGTTCTGCTCGAATGGTGCGGTGCGGAAGTGCTCGTCCATCTGATGAAAACCATCCAGCATGGCGCGGAAATTGTCAGGTCCGGTGGCAATCATCGTGGAGAGACCGATGGCCGAATCCATCGAATAACGGCCGCCGACCCAATCCCAAAACCCGAACATATTGGCGGTGTCGATTCCGAACTTCGCGACTTCCGCGGCGTTTGTGGAGACGGCAACAAAATGCTTCGCAACTGATTTTTCATCGCCTCCGAACCCAGCAACTGACCACGCGCGAGCGCTGTGCGCGTTCGTCATCGTCTCGAGTGTGGTGAAGGTTTTTGAAGAGACGATGAACATGGTTTCCGAAGGATCGAGGTCCCGCACGGCTTCGGCGAAATCGGTGCCATCAACGTTGGAAACAAACCGGAAGGTCATGGAGCGCTCGCTGTAGTATCTGAGCGCTTCGTAAGCCATAACCGGCCCGAGGTCGGAGCCACCGATCCCGATGTTGATCACGTTACGAATGCGCTTGCCGGTGTACCCCTTCCACTCCCCGCTCCGCACGCGGTTTGAAAAATCGGCCATCTTGTCGAGCACCGAATGTACTTCTGGAACGACGTTCTTGCCATCGACGAAAATGGACGCATCTTTCGGAGCGCGCAGGGCCACATGCAAGACCGCGCGCTTCTCGGTTATGTTGATCTTCTCCCCGCTGAACATCGCGTCGATGCGGGTTCGCAAGCCGGATTCTTCCGCGAGTTGAAGAAGCAACCTTAGAGTTTCGTCGGTAACCCGGTTCTTGGAGTAATCGAGACGCAGGCCAACGGCGTCGAGCGTCAGACGCTCACCCCGCCCAGGATCATCTGCAAAGAGCTGTCGTAGGTGTGAATCGCGGATCTCCTTATAGTGAGCGCCGAGATCCTTCCATGCCCGCCGCTTCAGGGCTGGGCGCCTGTTGATTGCTTCCACTCGTGCTGCCATATTCTTTGTCCTTTCCTGACTTCACACTATTTAGAGTCGTCCCAGTGGTAGTAGGAGACATTGATTGCCGCTCGTTTACTTCCTCCCACAGGCGAAAGCCGCCTAAGAACGCATTGCGATTGTCGCCGACCCGACACTTGGGAGGCAGTTCTTTCAGTTCCTTTGCGTTGCCGCCTCCCAAAACCACTTCGTCGGGCTCAAGCGCCGCAGTAAGCCGGGCGACCACGTCCGCAACGTGCTCACGCCACTTCCTCTTGCCGTACTTTATTAATGCCTCGTTACCCACATAGCTTTCGTAAGTCCCCTTCCTGTACGGAAGATGACCCAGTTCCATGGGCTCCATAATACCGTCGACTATGAAGGCGGACCCGAGCCCGGTTCCGAATCCCAGGAACAGCATCTTCCCCTTTCGATAGCTGCCTAAGGCTTGCATGGCTGCATCATTCACCAGCTTCACGCGACGGTCGAAGCCGGACCGGAAATCAAAGCCGACCCAACCACCACCGAGATGGCGTGGCTCTGCAACCGGGTGATTTCGCAACACCGGCCCTGGGAAACCAATCGAGACTACGTCGTACCGCCAATCCCCGACAACCTTTTTGACTCCCGCGACCATTTGCTTTGCCGTCATTGTAGGTCCCGAGGCGAATTTCCGTGGCTCCATCTCGCCGCTGACCAGCACCTTGATGTGCGTTCCGCCCGCATCAACAACCAAAACCTTCATGAAACTCTCCATCCGGGCAAGTGTTTTGCTACGCGAACTTTTCTTCCTAACTGAATGCAAGCTCCGGAATCGTCTTCTCCAACCCGTACGCGGCCGCCCCAGCCAGGCCGGCGGGAGCAACGATGAGATGCACGGGAATACGCCCCATCAAATCTGCAAACCGTCCTTTGCGCTTGAAATGCTCCATGAAGGCGGGCTTCTCGATCAGGCGCAGAGTGTGTACCGCAACGCCGCCCGCCACATACACTCCGCCCGTCGAGAGTACCTTCACCGCGAGATTGCCCGCCTCGCTCGCCAAGATCGAAATGAAAAGGTCAATGGTTGCCGCACACAGCTTGCTGCGATTGCCAGCATCAACGGCTTGATGGATGATCACGAAAGAGGCATCGTCGGCGGAGGCCACCTGCTTATCGACTTCGGGCTCCTCCGCAATGCCTTCGACGTCTCGCAGATACCCGTAGATATTAGGAATCCCAATTCCCGAACAAACGTGCTCAAAGCTTACATGATCAAACTTCTTGAACATGTATTCGAGGAGTCGGATTTGTCTTTGGTCCGTCGCCGCAAAGTCTGAATGACCACCCTCCGAGCTGTGCGCCACATACCGCGAGCCATCCCACGTAAGGAACGACTCCCCCAAGCCGGTGCCAGGTGCAATCACAGCAATGGCTCCCTTGGGAACGGGTACACCGACATTAATTGTATGGACATCACTGGGCCTAAGGATCGGGACAGCACGGGCAATTGCTTCCAAATCATTGATCAGGCGAACTGACTGGAGGTTGATGTTCAGCTCGCGTGCGAGAGAAGTTTCTTCTATTACCCATGGCAAGTTTGTGGCTTTCACCTGTCCGCCAATCACTGGTCCCGCTACCGCGAAACAGGCTCGATCAACCGGCTTTTTGGTCATGGCCAGAAACTCCTTTACGATGGCCTGCAAGCTGGGATAGTCGGCGCTATGAAACTTCGCTTCTGCCAGCGGCTCATGAGGGCCGCCTTCATTCGAGAAGATCGCCAAATCCGTTTTCGTACCCCCAATGTCTCCTGCAATAAGCACGCTAATCTCCAGTCTGCGATTCCTACGCTCTCGCAAAGCGTTCGCTATTCGGCTTCGAGCCGCTCAGGCCATAAAACAAGATGTACAGGTAACAAATTACGGGCACAAAGAACGCATGATGAAGTCCGATGCGATCGGCGATTGTCCCCTGGACAAGCGGAAGAACTGCACCTCCCACGATCGCCATATTCAGCAGGCCTGACCCAGTTCCGGTCAATGGCCCGAGCTCCGCCACTCCCAAACTGAAAATGGTGGGGAACATGATTGAATTGAAACACCCGACGGCCAGAATCGTCCACATCGCCATGCGCCCCCCTGACAGCATCGACGCAGTGAGCAGCACGGCGGCCACGGTGGCGCATAGGGCAAGCAGACGTCCCGGCCTGATTCTTCGCAAGACCCCGGCGCCGAGAAATCGGCCAATCATCGCCCCACCCCAGTAGAAAGACACGAAACCTGCTGCGGTTTTGGCCGAGAACCCTGCAATCTCGGGCAAACCAAAATAATTCACCAGAAAGCTTCCGATTGAGACTTCCGCGCCAACATAAGCAAAGATTCCAACCGCACCTAAAAACAAATTGGGATGTTTCCAGATCGAATCGTTAACTTTCTCTGCGCTACTCGAGATAGCAGTTTCGACTTGCGGAAGTTTGGAAATGCCAATCAAGACGGCCAACAGGATTAGCGCGAGTCCGATCACGGCGTATGGCATTTTGACTGACGCTGCTTGTTGCACGCGGTAGGCCTGTAGAGCCTGCGGCGTCAGCTGCCTTAGCTGTTCGACCGCGAGCGGCGCCGCGCTCAAGATGAGGAGTCCGCCGAGCTTTGGTGCGATTGTCGTGCCGAGCGAGTTGAACGCTTGTGTGAGATCCAGGCGGCTTGATGCTGTTTCTGGCTTCCCCAGCAGATCCACATACGGATTGGCAGAAACCTGAAGGCCAGTGATCCCGGCGGCGAGGATGAGGAGCGCGGTCAAGAACAAAGGATAGGAGGCAGCAGATGAAGCCGGAAGAAACAAGAAAGCACCACAAGCCATGGTTAGCAGGCCAACCACCATGGTCCTCTGGTATCCGATCCTGTTCACGAATTTCGACCAAGGTATCGAGAACAAGAAATATGCAGAAAAGAATGAAAACTGGATCAGCATGACCCGCGTGTAACTGAGATCGAAGATCGACTTCAGATGTGGCACCAGAATGTCATTCAGGCATGTAAGAAATCCCCACATGAAGAAGAGCGTCGTAACCACAGCCAGAGGCCGTGAGTAATTTGGGACCGCGGCTATTGTTGAAACACTCTGCGGCCTCGGACGATTAGCCATTTCTCGAGTTGCCATGTTTCTCTCCGCGAACTTCGCTTGCAGCAACGCTGCTAGAGCGCCATTGCTGCTCGTTATAAGTTTGCCGGTTCAAGAGGGGAGACCGGCAGATCACCACCAATGCTCCGCTTGTAATCCATAGGTGAAACCGTTGGTCTTATTGGCAAACGGAACGCCTCCGACAAAACCGCGCAGGCCATCGGACCAGTCTCCATAGGTCAGGAATGCGCGCAGAGCCGGCCGGCTGAAAAACTTGTCGCCCGCCTTGAGCTCCGGCGCGATCGTAAATTTGCGCAGCCAGCCATCGTATCCGCCGCTACGGCTGTGCGTGTGATCAAACCCTCCCTCGACGGCAAGAGCGACGTGCTTGGTGAAAAAGATTTCGGGCCTGGCGCCAAACGAGACCCACTGATCCCAGCCATGCTGCGGATTCCCGTCTTTGCTACGTTGGTAGATGAAAATGGGCATGATGGCGAATCTGTCATTGGGCTGAAACAGCACTTGTTCGGTCGCCAGGAACTGAGCAGTACCGTTAAGGAAGAAGTTCGGATTGGCAACGACGGTGCCACTCCCATTAGAGCTAAAGTTGCTGGCTGCTCCGGTGCCGTACTGAAGGGATAGTGTATGGAAACCGCCATGCCATTCGAGCCGCTGATGGCGTAACCCGAAGGCGTACCCATTGCTGCTCGGGAGTAGCGTTTGCGTAGACTGATCGATGCCACCTTTTTCCCGGGCGAAATCAAACCATCCTCCCCATAACCCGGCAGGGCCCTTCAAATCATAGAAGCGGACGTCGATGTTGATCTTGGCGAGATTGCCGTTTTGTGTGACGATATCGGGTCGAGCGCCGGCCAGGAAGGCTACTGCCATTTTGCCGATACCGAGATCCCAATCCTCAACGCCCGCGCCGTAACCGCTTAGGTCCAGCGGATAAAAGTCGTTGATGTCGACGTGCTGCCGACGGTAGTACCTTTCACCCGCCCAGAACTTAGCATTCGGCTGGCCGTCGAGCACGTTGCCCATCTGCACAAAAGCTTCACGGAATCGGAACTGATCGTTGCCAACACCATTCGGAAAGCTCGTATAACTTTGAGAGTTCGAGGTATTGGCCTCTACCATGAATTCTGTCCTGATCCACGCCTTGTCGGATTCGTGCTCCGGATTGATCCAGTTGTTGACGAATATCAATTCTGCGTAGGTTTCGGCCTCGTTGCCCAGCCGGTATTTTGCTTCCGCTCCAGGCGCCTGAAAAGCAACTTGTTCCCCGCCTTCGCTGTTGAGGCCATAACCGGAACGAAAGTATCCGTGAAATTCAAACGTGCCTATTTGCTGCTGCAGCTTTACGATCTTTTCGTCCGCCTCTTTCAGGAAGTCGTAGGTCGGTTCCTGGGACAACTGGCCCTGGAACTTCGCCCCGGCCTGACCTGACTGTCCAACCAGCGATTTTTCCGTCTCTTGGGCCGCGAGCTCTACTGCCGAAACCGCTCTTTGTTTTTCCTTGGCATCTTTCTCTTCCTGGATTTGCTGCTCAAGAGCAGCGATGCGTTGCTCGAGGTCGCGGGTGGTCGTGTCGTATTGCTCCTTCAATTGCTGCAGTTGCTGCTGAAGCTGATCCGACTGGCCGTTCGCCGACAGGACGCCGAGTGCAATCGTCGCCATGCAACCAACGAATCGACTAAAAAGACGTTGCCAATGAGTACGTAACTCAGCGAACATTAAGTTGATCCCTACATTTGCCTGCCCGTTTCTTCCTTCCGTACACAGGTAGGCCAGCCATCGTTAGGCAACTTTCTTTAAGCATTCACCATTCCACACGGCCCTTCCTGGCGGCAAGGACACATTGGCGAGCGGCGCATGCATTTACAGCGATTCTTGACGAAAAAGTATTCAGCTCGAGCTTTCGAGATAGGTGGGAGGTGGCTGTCAATGGTTTGGCTAATGACAATGATCCAGCTCTCCACAGAGCTACTAAGAAGCCCATGCCTGAGTTGCCAGCGTGGGTCTTTCGTAGGAACGGCGCTCGAAACGCTAAGCCCGTTGTGGATGCGCCAACGCACATGTGAACCTTTACCTCTAAGGATCAATAAGAGGAGCCTGCGCCAACTGTAGGTTGATCAGCAGATCGAGCCGCCATTCGATCTGGAAAAACAGTGCCGCTTGCCGGCCCGGCAGCACTTTTCGAAATTCCGGCACGTACTTCAGCCTCAGCTGCATGATGTCGCTGTCTGCAGCAGCCCGGCGGCGGATGTAGCTCTCCGCCTCATCGCCGTTCATCGTCTTGTAGTGGTCAAGATATTCTTCGACCAACGCGATTTTGGTGTCGTAGATCTTCGCCAGATCCGCGGCATATCGGTCATAGACGGGCCAGAACTTTTCTGCCTCGGTATCTGTCAAGTCCATGTTGGCCGCAATGATCTGCTTCTTTTGCGTTTTCAGGTCTTTCCTCAACAGTTCCACGTCTTGATCGGGAGCCCACTGCGAGTCCTCGTAAATTGTGGGCCCGTCGGGAGCCTTAAATTGCTTGGCCGATTGCGCGGCTGATTCCTGTGCACGTGACAAATAACCCACCGAGACAACCATGGCGACAATTGCAGGGATAAATAGCGTTGACCTTAACGTTCTCTCCACTCATCCTCCTAAACGGATGGGCTTTCACACACCCCGTCTAACTGCACTCTGCATCCAGGTTTCCACTTAGGGCGGCACGGCCACACAGGTCGCAGATCGTGATGGGACAAACGGTTAGGAGGAGCTTCTGTCAATAGGCTTGTGAAGATTCTGCAGGTTCGTGACAACAGTCTGGCAGGTGACAGGCAAGCGTGATCCACGCCAAAGATCCGAGCGACATGATACGGCCCGATAATCGATGCAGCGCGAGGGTTGCGCGGAACCACAGCGTTGGGCAGTGGTTTCTCTTTGGAACCGGGAGTGCTTCTCAAAGACCGTTGCTGTAAGGAAATCGAATGGGCCTTTTCAGGAAAACAAGCTCTATAAAGATCGTTTGGCGGAATTCAAACAAAATTGCGCAGAATCCGGTCTCGGTCGTATGTACCGGAAGCTCGGACGGACTCGGCCAGTTGCGACGCTTTTATCAAAGCCGAGCAGGATTGGGCATTCTTGGAACTAACTTCGAACTTTGGGTGAACTGCGAAAGATCTTCGCCGGCTGCTTAAAACGAAGAGTCTCGTAGAACATTCCAAGATAACAGAAACTTCCATGCTCTTCGCTCGAGAGGCCGGAGTTGCAACCATTCTCGTATCCATTACGCTTTGGGTGCAGTGCGCAGGGATGGCCGTTCTCATCCGCTTGGCAAGAGCCTATATTGCACGAATCAAAAATCAGCTAAGCCCATGGCGTGCAGGCGTACTTATTGTGCGGTTTTCTGCTGCTATGATCGTTTTGCACATGGTGCAGATTCTGCTGTGGGCAGGATTTTATCATTGGCGTTGTCTTCCCACCTGGGAATCTTGCTTCTACTTTTCCGCTAGTAGCTATTCGACCGTCGGTTACGGCGACGTCGTTCTCCCGCGAGTTTGGCGGGCTTTGGGTCCGGTAGAGAGTGTTACAGGAGTGCTGATGTGTGGCATGTCCGTGAGCGGTCTGTTGGCTATCGCCAGTCGACTGGTCGCTGCTGAGGCCAATGATGGCAAAGAGCTCTCGGCTTTGTTGTAGAGTTCGAAATCGGCGGTAGTAGTCTCAAGATGCGCTTCGTGACAGTGTCAGCGTAAAGGATATTGGGTAGTGGTCCGATGCCTTTACTTGCTTGTGAACTCGGCCGAGGCTGGCACGCATCGGCCCGCGGAGAAAAGCCCAGTCAATTGGCCTTCCTGGCTCAAAAAGATGTCGTGATGGGGTCGTAGGCGTACGCGGAGTTGCAATCGCATCCTGGAATGCTGCCGCCGCAAGCGCGGACGCTGCGCCTGTGTTGGAAGCATCTAGGTTGAAATCCCCTGCAACAACCACTGGGGACTGCGCGTCCTGGCGCGTCGCATCTGACAACACTTCGGCAATCTGTGAAAGGCGCAATTGATCACTACCACGGCTTTCCAGATGAAGGTTGTAGGTCACAAGTTTCTTTCCAGCGATATTGATATCGGCTAGGAGAGCGATCCTCCCCCCAAGTCTCTCCTGAAAGGGATCCATCTTTGGCAGATACCAGCGGGGCCGCCAAAAACGTGATTGTCGCGAGAATCGAATCAAGCGCGGATTAGAGATGGGCCACTTCGCAAGCGTAGCCTGCCCATGGTACGCAGGAGACGTTTTGGATCCCTGGACAAGTTCTTGAAACTCGCGTCCGAATACGTAGTTCATCTGCAGCTTTCGGGCGATCTCTTCTGCGATGTTCAAGTGATGTGTGCGGCGGGCATTGAGATCCACCTCCTGCAGGATGAGAACGTCTGCGTTTGTCTCTGCCAGGAAATCGATGACTCCCTGCAGCTGTAACCCGCGATCAATGTTCCAATCGACAATGCGGAGTGAACCGGGCGGCCCGATTACCAAACGGAACGGCGCGAAGTTGTCGGTAATGATTTCCTTCATTGCCACACAGACATTAGGGTTGGCTGTTGAAGCTTAACTAAGCCACAGGGCCGGGCGCCATCGACGCCCGTGCCGGAACAAATGTGAGATAGGAGTAAAGGGCGATCATCCAAACCAGGTTTGCAGCCATCGCCCCAGCAATTAGAAGCCAATTCATCACGCTGAAAAGCGCAAAAAACAGAAACACATAAGGCAAAAAGCAGCGCCGAATGACGAACTCAGTGTGCCGTCCAAGAAACAAGAACGGATTCGAACTGCGGCTGTCGGCTTGTTTCTGCCACATACTCAAATACTGTTCTGGGCGCCCACCGGTCAACCGCTGACGCTGCAATCCGGTAGTGAGCATACTGGCAATCGTGCCGAATACCAGGAAACCACCCCAAAATAAATATGTCCGATTGCCCGAGCTTCTCACAAGCCCAATCGTCATGCCCGCAAAAATGAATAGATAATAAAGATAGTCACAAACGGTCTCCAGCCAGCAGCCAAAATCGGATTCCTGAAGTTTTAAACGAGCCACCTCGCCGTCGCATCCGTCGAGGACGCTTGCTAACCAGGAGAGAATAGCGCCCGTCAGCATATTCCAGTAGCCACCCAACGCCAGGAAAGCGCCAGCCGCCAAACTCACACCCAGCGTGAACAAGCTGACCATGTTGGGCGTGATCGGGAATGGAATAATCTTGCGGCTGATCGGTATGGAGACCTTGCGGTTCATCCTGGCAAAAATCCCGTCCGTGGGCTTGACGAGCCAACGGTCCAATTTCTGCTCAGCTGCCTTGCGTTGTTGCTCGCTGCGAACCCGTTGCCACTCTTCTTCCGCAACGGGTTCGCGCTCCACAGGATGAGTGATGGTGCACCAAGCAAGCACATCTGCGATGGAACTGGCGATTTTGGGGCAGCGGCGTGCGAGGTCGATCGCTACGTCTTGTGAGAGCGCGCAGATGCCCACCAACTCGTCACCGGTCTGGAGTGCCAAAGCATCAACTTCTCCACTCCATTCGGCTGTACGCCGATGCAGCGAAGGATGATAGACACTGTCTCCGGCAATCAGCACCAGATGCCCTTCTGCCTCTGCAGCTAGCCGCCCTAAGTAAGAAGGGAGAGACGCTTGCCCAA